>Ga0180431_10000355_pt1 | contig 66008 bp, 53 predicted proteins | sample SS_ome_11_FD_132459 | JGI IMG/M metagenome (GOLD analysis project Ga0180431, IMG submission 132459) | Hypersaline lake sediment archaeal communities from the Salton Sea, California, USA - SS_1_MS_1 metaG | ecosystem: Environmental > Aquatic > Non-marine Saline and Alkaline > Hypersaline >...
ACAGGTTCGACCACAGTGTCGAAGAGGGCATAGTCCTGGATATCGATGGGTCCATGACCATGCATGAGTTCTTCGGGCTTGCCGCGAAAAAAATGTCTGAAAAACTTGGCATGGACAGTTCCGATCTTCTGCGCCTGCTGCTTGAAAGGGAGAAGCAAAGCAGCACGGTACTGAGTCCCGGCCTGGCAATACCGCACATTATAATCGACGGTCTCCAGACCTTTCTTATACTTCTGGCCAGATGCAAAGCGGGTATCATTTTTCCGGGCAAGGAGAGAAAGGTACATACCGTTTTCGTGATAGCCGGCACCAAGGATGAGAGGAATTTTCATCTCCGCACTTTATCGGCTATAGCGCAGATCGTCCAGGACCCGCGTTTTGAGAGAAAATGGATGAGCGCGAAAAACACCGAAGCTCTTCGTGACATCGTCCTGCTCGGGAAACGCAGGCGCCATCACTGATTTGTCTCGAATTTTCCGGCTGTTATTTTACCCCTCCGCAACGCTTTAAGGCGAGTCCAAAAATTCCGCTTGACAAGCCGATATAAAAGTATTATATTTGTGAAATCCGGAACGAAGTCTGTGAATATTATCACAAATGATCATGAATGGAAAGAAAATACCCGAAAGCACCATCTCCCGTCTTTTTGTCTACCTGAGAGAGATTGCCGAACTTGCCAAATTGAACATACGCACGATCTCGTCCGCTGAATTGGGGGAGAGGACCAACCTGAGCGACGCTCAGGTCAGGAAGGATCTCGGGTATTTCGGGCAGTTCGGCGTGAGCGGTTCGGGTTATGATACGGCTGAACTTAAGAAAGCGCTGGAAAAGATACTCGGCAAGGACAAGACCTGGAATGTCGCAGTTGTGGGCGTGGGGCATCTTGGTTCGGCCCTGCTTTCCTATACCGGGTTCGAGAGGCACGGGCTTGAAATAGTGGCCGCGTTTGATACCGATCCGGAAAAGGTCGGCAAGCTGGACGGCCTGACCGTGCGGGCGATAGACGAGCTCCCGAAAACGGCGGCCGATAAAAAGATATCCATTGCCATCATAGCGGTCCCGGCCGAAAACGCGCAGGAAGTAGCGGAGAGACTGGTCGGTGCGGGAGTTAAATGTATACTGAATTTCGCGCCCGTCAGCTTGAATACCCCGGAGGACGTTAAAGTCAAGAATGTCGATCTCTCGCGGGAGCTGGAAACATTATCGTATTTTCTGGTGAATAAAAAATAGGCCAAAGATCCGAAAATGCTGCACATCTCCAACAAAAATTTTGTAAAGCTGCTGGGATCCCTGAAAAGGGATTACCGGGTCTACGTGCCCGTGAAGAAAGACGACCAGCGGTTCTACCGGGAATATACGGAATTCAGCGATGACATCGTGATCGGCGAAGTAAGAGCTTTCGAACCTCTCAAGGCTTTTTTTACGCGCGCAAGGGAAAAAGTAGCGGAGGATTTCAAGCCGGACATACCCCATGCCGGCGACAAGCCGTTCGCCATCGTGGGCGTGAAGGCCTGCGACCTGAAAGGCCTTAAAATCCAGGATCATGTCTTCATGGACCACGATTACAAGGACCCTTTTTATGCCAGGACCCGTGAAGCAAATCTCATTATCTCGGCGGATTGCACCTGCGCGATAGAAACGTGTTTCTGTCTCGCGGTGGGCGTGGAGCCGCATCCGAGGGAAGATTTCGATATCAATCTTTCAACAACGGACGACGGATTTCTCATCGAAACGGGATCGGAAAAAGGGGAAAGGATCGTTGAGAAAAATCTTTCGCTCTTTCAGGAGGCAAGCGACAGGTTCATCTCCAGGAGGGACAGGAAAAGAGAAAATGTCATCAAGGAAGTGGAGAAAAATATCAGGGAGAACGGCGTTCCGGACGAGCAACTTTTTGAAGGGATCGTCGAAAGGAATTACGAGTCGGATATATGGAACGACGAAGCCCAGACCTGCGTGGAATGCGGAGCGTGCACTATCATATGCCCGACCTGCCACTGTTTTCTTCTTTACGATCAGAAGGACGAGCAGCGGATGGCGCGCCTGCGCATATGGGATTCCTGCATGATAAAAGACTATGCCAGGGTCGCCGGCGGCGGCAATCCGAGAAAGAAACTATGGATGCGGCTCCGGAACAGGTTTGAGAAAAAGTTTGACTTCTTTCCGAAAGCGGCGGACATATACGCCTGTACCGGGTGCGGACGCTGCATATCGGCGTGTCCCGCGAAGATCGACATAAGAGAGGTTCTTAAAAGGCTGGTTACCGGCAATGAAGAAAAGTGAGAACATATACAGGCCCATCGAGGCGGAAGTGCTTGAGGTCATAACCGAAAGCCGGACCATCAAGACGTTCAAGCTTAAACCCAGGGAAGATCTGACCTTTGTGGCCGGCCAGTTCATCGAGCTGACCATTCCCGGCGTGGGGGAGGCGCCGTTCACCCCTTCATCGAATCCCGCGATCAAGGAAACGATGGAAGTGACGATAATGAAGGCGGGCAAGGTCACCGAAAAGGTCCACCAGCTGGCCAAAGGCGATATTGTCGGGTTGAGGGGCCCTTACGGTGACGGCTACCCCATGGACCATTTCGCGGGCAAGGAAGTACTGGTCTTCGGCGGGGGTGTCGGCCTCGCGCCGCTGAGAAGCCTGATGCACGCGCTTTTTAACAGGATAGATGATTTCAAGAAGATATATTTCAGATATGGCTCGAAGACCCCCGGGGATATCATATATAAGGAAGAGATCAGGAAATGGGAAAAAAGAAAAGACCTGGATTACAGGATAACCGTCGATGCCGGGGATGATAAGTGGAAAGGGCACGTAGGGCTGGTCACGACGATCTTGGACGACAAGATGGGCATGGACTTCGGCTCGGCGATAGCGGTTGTCTGCGGTCCGCCGATAATGATGAAATTCGGGACCTCCAAGCTCTTGGAGCTGGGTTTCAGAGAAGAAAATATATATCTCTCCATGGAGAAGAACATGTCCTGCGGCCTCGGCAAGTGCGGGCATTGCAGGATAGGGACATACTATGCCTGTAAGGACGGCCCTGTTTTTACTTATGACAAGATAAAGGATTTTCACGGAATATGGGACTAGACGGTATGGATACAAGCGCCGAACAGATCCACCAGGGAAAGATAAACACCGAGCCGAAGAAGGGTAAGGACAAACGGCTTTTTATCGATCTCGATGTCTGCGCTTCCGGGGAGTGCAAGGAATGCGTCGTCAAGTGCAGTTATTTTTACCACCGCCAGACCGTGAATAACGGTATCATTTCTATCATAGAGCTTGCCGCGTATGCGCTTGTCTGCCGCAGGTGCGAAGAGCCGCATTGTGTCAATGCCTGTCCGGTAGAGGCGCTTGAGCAAGAGAAGGAGAAGGACAAGTTTCTGGTAAGGCACAACATGCGGTGTATCAGCTGCGGGTCGTGCTCGCATGCGTGCCCTTACGGCACGATATACCCGGAGGCCGTGCCCCTGCTTGTCCACAACTGCGATTTCTGTCTGGACAGGAGGGATGAGAAAGATGAACCGCTTTGCATAACCACCTGTCCTTACGGGGCGTTGAGCCTGAAAAAGGGCGATATTGAACTGGATGAGAATACTTTTCTCGTGGGGGATAACCTGATAGTCCATTCCACGCACTGGGACCGGGAGAAGGCATGATATACGTATTGTATCTTTTATTTTTCGGTTTTTTCCTGACGGCCGCCGTGGGCCTTTTTGCCAGCTGGATCGACAGGAAAGTAACGGCGCGCGTGCAGTACCGCGTCGGGCCGCCCGTTCTCCAGCCGCTTATCGATATCATAAAACTCCTCGGCAAGGAGACACTTGTCCCGGCGGGCGCTTCAAAAACGACCTTTCTGCTGGCTCCGGTCCTGGGTCTGGGGAGCGTGATACTGGTCTCGACGCTTTTGTGGGTGAACGATATAAATGTGGGACAGGGTTTTATGGGGGATATAATAGTGGCCTTATATCTTTTGACGATACCTTCCATAAGCATTATAATCGGGGGTTTTGCTTCGGCCAATCCGCTGGCCAGTCTGGGTGCGTCCCGGGAGATGAAACTCATCCTCGGATATGAACTCCCGTTCGTTCTTGCGATGCTGGTCCCCGTGATAAAGGCCGGTTATTCTATCAGGATAGGGGATATTCTTCTTTTTCAGGCCCGGAGCGGGGTAATAGCCGGAAACCCCTCAGGCATACTGGCTCTGGTGGTGGCCCTGATGTGCGTGCAGGCGAAACTGGCTCTGGTGCCTTTTGATATCCCCGAGGCCGAAACGGAGATCTCGGGAGGAGCGCTCATCGAATATTCGGGGGCCGGTCTTGCGGTCTATCGCCTCATGAAGAACATGCTTCTTTTTACGCTGCCGTTCTTCCTGATAATACTTTTTATGGGCGGTTTAAGGTTCGACGGCATCCATCTATTGTACGGCGTGTTGAAATACGTAGGGCTTGTGGCCCTGATAACGGTCATAAGGAATACCAATCCGCGGGTCAGGATCGACCAGGCCGTCAAATTCTTCTGGGGACCCATGACGGTCATCGCGGCAATAGCGGTAGTGCTGGCTTTTAAAGGTTTATAAGTATAGTAAAGAGGCCATATGAGTTTCAAGTTGAAAGCACTTTTAAAATCTCCGTGGGTGTTCCATCTCTCGACGGGCAGTTGCAACAACTGCGACATCGAGATACTGGACTGCCTTACCCCGAGGTTTGACATCGAAAGGTTCGGGATGCTTCTCGCCCCGAGCATAAAACATGCGGATGTTCTTCTGGTCACGGGATCCTGTAACAGAAAATCCGCCGAGAGACTGAAGAGACTGTACGAACAGGCGCCCAAACCCTGCCTGGTGGTCGCGATAGGGGAGTGTTCCCTTTCGAGAGGGATGTTCATACACAGCTATAACTGTCCCGTGCCGTTGGATAAGATCATTCCCGTGGACGTGTACATCCCGGGCTGTCCGCCTAAACCGGAAGCCATCATCGCGGGCGTGGTGAAGCTGATAGAAAAAGTGAAGAGCGGAAAATGACGCGCAAAGAGATCTTAAAGAACATACAGGAAAAGTTCAAGAAGGATATAATCGATGTTTTCGACAAGCATCCGAAACGGGTGTATATCGAGATCAAACCCGGATCGATAGTCAAGATCGCCGGTTATATGTTCAAAGAACTGGGCACAAGGTTCAATATAGCCACGGGGGTGGATCTAAGAGAGCATATGGAGATCCTGTACCATTTCACCGACGAGGATATAAACCTGTTGATCTCCCTGAGGGTGAAACTGCCCAAGGATAAATTAGAGATAGATTCGCTTGCTCCTGTTTTCGAAGGCGCGAACTGGATAGAAAGGGAGATGCACGAACTTCTGGGTATCACTTTTAAAGGGCATCCTGACATGAGAAGGCTGCTTCTGCCGGACGAATGGCCCGAGGGCGTGTATCCCTTGAGGGCCGACTATGAGGAATGGGACGAAAAGGCGATAAGGGACAGGGGATTATAGAAAATGGCGAAGACAATAGTGCCGATAGGACCGTATCACCCGCTTCAGGAAGAGCCTGAGTTTTTCAGTCTCACCATGGAGGGCGAGAAGGTCGTCGATATCGACGTCCAGGTCGGCTACAACCACAGGGGCATAGAAAAGCTCTCCGAGATGAAGACCTTCGACCAGTCCACTTTTGTCATAGAAAGGATCTGCGGAATATGTTCGACAAGCCATCCCTTCGCTTACACAAGGGCGGTCGAGGATATAATCCCCGTTGAGGTCCCCGAAAGGGCAAAATACATAAGGACGGTAATAGCCGAAGGCGAGAGGGTGCACTCGCACCTTTTGTGGCTCGGGCTCGCGGGGCATTTCCTGGGATACAATACGGTCTACATGTGGGCATGGAAGCTGAGAGAAGAGATCCTGGACGTCATGGAGATACTCTCCGGCAACAGGAACAATTACGCCATGTTCAAGCCCGGAGGAGTGAGAAGGGATTTCAAGCCCGAGGACATACCGCTCGTTATCGAAAAACTTGATTCCATTGTTCCTACCATGGAGATGCTTAAAAAGGCCGTGATAGACGATCCCGTTCTCCACGCCAGGACGAAGGGGATAGGCGTTCTGACAAAAGAGGCGGCCATAGATTTCTGCGCGCTCGGCCCCACTTCGCGCGCTTCCGGGGTGGCAAGGGACGTGAGAAAAGATTCCCCGTACGGGGCTTACGATAAGATCGAATGGGAGATGATAGTGAGGCATAACGGGGACGTCTTCGATAAGGTGGTGGTAAGGATACTGGAGATCCTGGAGTCAATAAAGATAATGAAGACCTGTCTTCTGGAACTGCCCTCCGGTGAAATAGACGCCAAACTGAAGAGCATCCCTCCGGGAGAGGGTATCGGCCACGTTGAAGCGCCGAGGGGAGAGACCTTTCATTATGTAAGAAGCGACGGCACGAACAGCCCGGTCAGGCATAAGGTAAGAGCGCCCACGTTCATGAACCTTCCGACCTATAAGGCCACTGTCGTGGGAGAGACGATATCGGACGCGACGATAATCCTCGCGGCCATAGACCCGTGTTATTGCTGTACGGAGAGGATGGCGGTGCGTGACGTGAAGGGAAAGAAACTCTATAACGGGGAGGATCTGATCCGGCTTTCCCGGGAAAAGACCGAGAAGATGAAGCAGAAGAAAGGGCTGAAATGAACGGCGAGATCAAGGTCCGCATACAGGAAATGTCCGGGATCATCTCCGAGATGATCGATCTCGTTTTCCGGGGCTTTATGGAAAATGATATGCATATTCTTGACAAGAGCCTGGACAAGGAACGCGCGCTCGACGATCTGGAAAAAGAGATCACCGCCGGTATCGTGAAACTTTCCAAAGGGCTCAGCGACAGGGAAAGAAAGAAGCTTGTTATAGCGGGGCAGATCGCCGAGAATATCGAGCGCATGGGCGATGAACTGCGCTATCTGACCGAACGCATCGAGCTCAAGATCGCGGATAAGCTTTATTTCAGCGATAAAGGGGTCGAGCAGTATAAGGAAGTTTTTGAGAAGATGCAGAGGTCGGTGAGCCTGATCGTGAGGTTCCTGGGTGACGATGATGCCGAGGTCCTGGATAAGGTCCTGGAGAACGGCGACCAGATCAAGGAATTGATCGAAAGATACAGGGCCGAGCATATCGACCGTCTGGCCAGGGGGATATGCGAGCCGAGGGCGGCGAACATGTATTTTGACATGCTTGATTTTACCGGGAACATCGCCAGGCACTGCACGAATATAGCGAGGATCTCCAAAAAATAATGACAATACCCGAACTTTTCAGATTAGATAATTTGTCCGTTTTTGTAGGCATATTCATCGGTGTTTTCTCGCTGCTGGTCATCTTTTATTCTTTCGGCTTTATGCGCGGAAGAAAAGGGCTGGTGAGGTATTACCTGTATCTCGTTCTCACTTTTCTCGCCTCGCTCGGCACGGTCTTTTCCAATAACCTCATACTCTTTATTGTCTTCTGGGGATTTCTGGGGCTTCTTTTATACCTCCTGATCGGTTTCGGGCAGAGAGATGGTACCGCTTATACGGCCAAGAAGGCGTTCATAATAATCGGGGGGACCGATGCCTTTATGCTGCTGGGGCTGGCTTTTATCTGGCATATTGCGGGAACGTTCCAGATGGATAAGATAAGCATTGCCCTGGATTCCAGGTCCGCGATCCTTGCGTACATATGCCTTGCGGCGGGAGCGTTCGCCAAGACCGGGGCGATGCCTTTTCATACCTGGGTTCCCGATACGGCCGAGGACGCGCCCACGCCGGTGGCTGCGTTCCTCCCGGCTTCCCTGGACAAGCTCCTGGGGATATATTTCCTTGCCAGGATATCCCTGGACATGTTCCGGATGAACCTGGGCATGAATACGTTCCTGATGGTAGTGGGCAGCGTCACTATCGTGGCCGCGGTCATGATGGCGCTCATCCAGCATGATATGAAAAGGCTTCTGGGGTATCATGCGGTAAGTCAGGTCGGGTACATGGTCCTGGGTATCGGCACCGGCAACCCCGTCGGCATCGCGGGGGGAGTGTTCCACATGCTGAACAACGCGATATACAAGTCGTGCCTTTTTCTTTCCGGCGGCGCGGTGGAAAAAAAGGCGGGGACGACCGACCTGGAAAAACTGGGCGGCTTTGCCAGGATCATGCCCATTAGTTTCCTGACGTTCCTGATAGCGTCGTTCTCGATATCGGGGGTTCCGCCCTTCAACGGGTTCGCTTCGAAGTGGATGATTTATCAGGGGGTGATAGAAACGGCCTCGGGTGGCGGACGGCTGTGGGTGGTATGGCTCGTTGCCGCCGTGTTCGGAAGCGCCCTGACGCTGGCGAGTTTCATGAAGCTTGTGCATACCGTGTTTCTCGGCCAGCCTTCCCGCGAGGCGCGCGAAAGAAGGTCCGAGATGAGGGATACCAGTCCTTCCATGCTGATCCCCTCGATGATACTTGCTTTCCTTTGCGTGATCTTCGGCGTTTTTGCTTACCGGATCCCTCTTAAGATGTTCATATTCCCGAGTCTGGGAGGAGAAGCGGGATTTACCGGCATATGGGATCCGTCCCTGGCCACGGCTCTGATAATCGTGGGTGTAGCGATAGGGTTGGTTATCTACCTGATCGGCACTGCTTTAAAGACGAGAACGACGGAAGTGTTCATCGGCGGAGAGATCCTGGAGAAGAAACCCGACATGAGGATTTCCGGGACCGAGTTTTATGAGACCATCAGGGAAATGGGGTGCCTTAAGGCCATATACGCCCTGGCGGAGAAGAAAGTGTTTGATATATATGAAGTCGGCGTCAAGTTCACGCTTGCTTTTAACAGGGTATTGCGTTACATTCACAACGGAGTGCTCCTTACGTACCTGTCCTGGTGTCTTTTGGGGATGGTGATACTCTTTTACGTTCTGGTAAGGTGATGATATGGTAGAGCTTTATGTATTGCTTGTTCTGATGATCATCGGCGCCTTGATCGCGATCGAGATAAAAGATCTGCTTTCCTCCGTGATAGCGGTGGGCGCCGCGGGGCTTGCGCTTTCGATAATCTTTTTGATACTTAAGGCGCCGGACGTGGCTATCACTCAGCTGGTCGTCGAGATATTGGCCCTGATCATACTGGTCAGGGGGACCCTCAAGAGGGATCTGCCTTTTTCAACGACGGGCAGGTGGCTTCTGAACACTATTATCACCGCGTGTTTTGTGGTCATATTTCTGGCGGTGGGGATGAAATGCTTTAAGGACCTGCCTGAATTCGGCTATCCGATAATGAAGGTCGCCGGTACCTATATCCAGGAAGGGCTCCAGAAGACAGGCGCCGTCAATCTTGTGGCTTCGGTGATACTGGACTTCAGGGCTTATGACACGCTCGGCGAGGCGACTATCCTTTTCACGGCTGTTATAGGTGTTCTGGCGATCGTGAGGAAGATAGGCAGGAAAAAGGTGGACGAAGAGATCAGGGAAGAAGACGAGGAAGAAATATGAGCAGGGAACGCGAAAAAGGCATGTCACTGATCGTGAAGACGATAACCCGCCTCACGGTAGGGCTTATATTTCTTTACGGGGTTTACATAGTGACTCACGGGCATCTTTCGCCCGGCGGCGGTTTTGCCGGCGGGGTGATCATAGCGCTGTCGTTCGTCCACCTCATGCTGGCGTACGGCAAGGAAAAGGCTTTTGAGAAGCTCTCGAGGGCCGCCGCTTCGCTGTTTGAGGATGCCGGGGCGATACTTTTCCTGAGTATCGCTCTTCTGGGGTTTACCGGGGGCTATTTCTTTCTTAACTTCATATCCAAAGGTCAGCCTTTTAAGCTGTTCAGCGCGGGGATCATCCTGCCCTGCAACATAGCCATAAGCCTGAAGGTCGGCGCCGGGATCTTTGCGATAGTCGTTGCGCTTGTTCTCTTGGAGTTTGAACTGGAAGAAGAGAAAAAGGAAGAGAAAAAAGGAAAAAGATGAGCATCTATCTGCTTTGCCTGATAATTTTTAGTCTGGGCATTTACTGCGTCGTACGGAAACGTAACGTCATCAAGATCATAATAGGCGTCATCATACTGGAATACGCGGTCAACCTGTTCTTTGTGCTTGTGGCTTACCGTGTTAACGGCCGCGCTCCGATATTTTCGGCGGAGCAGGAAGTGCTGAACATGGTGGACCCGCTGCCGCACGCGCTGGTGCTTACCGCGATCGTTATCGGGCTGGCGACCACCGCTCTGCTTGTGGGGATCGCCATGCGACTTTATGAAAAATACAGGACTTTTGATATCACGAAGATAAGGGAGCTAAAGGGATGATGCCGGCAGAGAACATAATACCGCTTTTTGTCGCCGTAGCGCTTGCCGGGGCCTTTATTGTCGCTCTTGCAGGCGGGAAGGTGAGGTGGGCGCCCGACGCGCTGGGGAACCTCTTCACGCTGGCCCTGACGGTCTTATCCGTCGTATCGGTGCTGGCGGTAAGGCAGTACGGGGTTCTTGTCTACAGCGTCGGCGCGTGGAAGCCTCCCGTGGGCATAGCGATGGTGCTGGACGGCTTGACCTCGTTCATGCTGGTGACCGTGAACCTGATGGCGTTTATCATAACCGTTTTTTCGGTGAATTACATGGAGAAATACACCTCCAAATGGAAATTCTATTGCCTGTTCCTGCTGATGGTGGCGGGCATGAACGGCGTCATTATAAGCGGTGACATGTTCAATCTGTTCGTGTTCCTGGAGATCGCTTCCGTCGCGAGTTACGCCCTGGTCGCGTTCGGGACGGAACGCCAGGAGCTTGAAGCGGCTTTTAAATACGCGGTCATGGGCACCGTGGGATCGCTTTTCACTCTTCTCGGCATCGTCTTTCTGTACAGTTATACCTCTACGCTTAACATGGCGGACATGGCGCAGGTCCTGATCCAGAAAGGTGGGAAGGACATCACTCTCATGGTGAGCGTCTTGTTCATAATGGGGTTCGGCCTGAAGGCGGCGCTCGTTCCGTTCCACGCCTGGCTTCCGGATGCCCATCCTTCGGCTCCCGCGCCGATATCGGCCATGCTCTCGGGTGTGTTGATAAAATCACTCGGTATCTACGCCCTGTGCAGGGTATTCTACAACGTGATCGGCATAGACCAGGCCGTTTCTTCCGTGCTGCTTTTCCTTGGCGCTTTGTCCATGGTGGTCGGGGTGTTCCTGGCCATAGGCCAATGGGATTTCAAACGCCTTCTGGCGTATCACTCCATAAGCCAGATAGGCTATGTTGTTCTCGGGATCGGACTGGGGACCCCGCTCGGCATCCTGGGCGGCCTCTTCCATCTTTTTAATCATTCCGTGTTCAAATCGCTGCTCTTTTTGAATTCCGGGGCCGTGGAATATTCGACCGGGACGCGCGACCTGAAGGAGATGGGAGGACTGGCATCAAAGATGCCGCTGACAGGAACGACAAGCCTTATAGCTTCGATGTCCATCGCCGGGATCCCGCCTTTCAACGGGTTCTGGAGCAAGCTGATCATAATAATAGCGGCGGTTCAGGCCGGCAGGTACGGGTACGCGTTCTGGGCCGTTGTAGCAAGCGTGCTGACCCTGGCGTCCTTCATGAAGGTCATGAAGTACGCCTTTCTGGACAGGCTGAAGGAAAAATGGAACGCGGTGAAAGAAGTGCCCGTTTTCATGAAGTTGTCCATGAGTGCCCTGGCGCTTATTTGCATTCTGGGAGGGGTCTTACTTGTCGGAGCCCTTAATGATGCTTTTCTTGAACGGGCGACCGATGTTCTTCTGGAGGGGACAAAGTACGCGGCCATTGTTTTTAAGGGGATCGGGTAAAATGAAAAGCAGAATAGTTTTATTTGTCCTGGCGTATTTAATCTGGTGTTTCTTGAACTGGGTGCCGGACTGGCAGCATCTCCTGGTCGGGGTCTTTGCGGCGTTTCTTGTCGCGTTTCTGACCGGCGATCTTTTCATGACCAGGCCGCGGATCCTGAAGAACCCCCGGCGCTACTGGTATTTTATGGCGCAATACATACCCAGATTTTTATGGGAATGTTTCAAGGCGAACATCGACGTGGCATACCGTGTTATTCACCCGAAACTCCCCATAAATCCGGGGATCGTCAAGGTCAAGACGAAATTAAAAACGGATACGGCCCTTACGTTCCTGGCCAATTCGATAACGCTTACGCCGGGGACCATGAGCGTGGATATAGACAGGGAAAAAGGGGTCCTGTACATACACTGGATCAATGTGAAAGAGACGGACGTTGAGGCCGCGACCGAGGCCATTGTCGGAAGGTTTGAGAGGATACTCGCAAGGATTTTTGAATAAAGGAATGACGAACATGAAAATAATAAGATGGTTTTTAGGGGCGGTTGTTTTGATAGTCATCATCGCCATGGTCGTCGTAAGGCCGTTTCCTTTTCTTTTTTATCCCGATCTTCCTTATATAGGCGTTCTCGGCAGGGCCATGTACATACTTGTCCTGGCGTGCGCCTTGTGCCTTTACCGGGTGTTCATGGGGCCCACAGGCGCCGACCGGATCGTAGCTATCGATATATTCGGTATCATGATAATCGGTTTCTGCGCGGTGCTTACCATTTCGACCGGCAGATCATGGTACATAGATATAGGGATAGCCTGGGCACTGCAGAGTTTCATAGCCACGCTCGCGCTTTCAAAATATCTGGAAGGAAAGGGTTTCGATGAGTGATATTATAGGGCTGGTATTTATAGCTGTCGGTCTTGCTTTTGACTTTTTCGGGTGTCTCGGCCTCGTAAGGCTCCCGGATGTTTATAACCGCCTGCAGGCCGCGACGAAAAGCGTTACCCTGGGGACGTGCAGTATCCTTTTCGGGACGTTCCTGATCGTGGGGGCCAATGCCGCGGGGCTGAAATCTCTTCTTTGTATCATATTTATTTTGCTGACCTCGCCTGTGGCGGCGCATGCGGTGGCAAGAGGCGCCCACAGGGCCGGATTCAAACTATGGGATAAAAGCGTTATTGACAGGTACGCTGAGGACAAGGAAGGCGAGATATAAATGAGAATACCGAAGCCGAAGATAAGAGAGATAATAGAAGCCGTGAAAGCGCTTATCAAAGGTCCGTATACGTCAAGGTTCCCCAAGGTCGGGCATGAGCCGTATCCGAGTTTCCGGGGGCAGCCGAAGTATAACGACGAGAAATGCGTGGGGTGCCTGGCCTGCGTGCATGTCTGTCCGGTCGGGGCGCTTGATTTTAAGGATTCCGCCGATCCCAAGGATCCCAAAAGGACGTTATACCACCACACGGATACCTGTATATTCTGCGGACAGTGTGAGGCTGCGTGCATAGCCGATAACGAGGGAATAAAGCTTTCCAGGGACTGGGAACTTTCTTTCTTTGAAAGAAAAGAAGCCACGGAGAGCATCGAAAAAGAACTGCAGCTGTGCGAGATATGCGGCGATCCCATCGCCTGCAAGGATCATTTAAAATGGATATCTCAAAAGTTAGGTGAATTGACCTATTCAAGCCCTACCTTGTATCTGTCCCGTCTTAAAAGTCTCGGCATCGTAGATGAGAATATTATTTCCGCGATGAAGGATTACGGTCGTTCCGACAGGACAAAGATCCTCTGCGCCCGCTGCAGGAGGGAAACGACTCTTACCACGAAAGAGTCCGAAACGACTAAAAAGTAACCGTAAAGGACAGGATTTCCTCAAGATGAAGAATAATATGCCGGAAGTGTCTAAAATTCTTTCGAAAGTGTTTAAAGGCAGGACCGTTATCGTCGGCATGGGCAACGTTCTCAAGGGGGACGATGCTTTCGGTCCGAGGCTGGTCGAAAGGCTGAAGGGCGATGCAAAAGCCGTGTGCATAGACGCGGGAAGCGCACCTGAGAATTATACGGGCAAGATAATAAAGGAAAGACCCGAGACGATCATTATCGCCGATGCGGTACATCTGGGGCTGAAGCCCGGGGAGTGCGACGTTTTAAGAAAAGACGATATCGTCAGGAGCGGATTTACGACGCATGATATTTCTCCGGTCATGTTCATCGAATATCTGGAAAACCAAACGGGAGCGGATATTTATATGCTGGCTGTCCAGCCGGAGACTGTCGGCTTTGGAGAAGAGATGTCCGACAGCGTTAAAAAGGCGCTTGAGGAGATCTCTGTACTGATAAAGGAGGCGCAAGATGCATGAAACACATTTGATAGAGCCCGTGATAAAGGGCATATCCGAGCATGCCCGGAAAGAAGGAGCAGGATCGGTGAGCAAGGTCAGGCTGAAAGTAGGGGCCCTTACCTGCGTCAGGGAGGACTCCTTCAGGGAGACTTTCAGTGTCCTGGCGAAGGGGACCGTTCTCGAGAATGCGGAACTGGAGATCACGTTCTTCCCGGGCTCGAGGGTCGAAGTGGTGTCGTTCGATATTGATTAGATCACTGATGTTCGAATTGTTTTCGGGAACCATGCCCGCTCGGTCGTTCGACGTCCCGCTCGAAACAATTCAAACATCAACAAACGAATAAATAAATATTATGAACAGGACAATACTCGCGCTCGGCGCGGACATAAAGAACAGATCTCTTCTGGGAAGAGGGCGGGAACTGCGCTTCGGACCCGATATAGGGGACCTGAGCGATGCCGCGAACTATGAAAGGTTCCGGAAGGAAGCGGCGCTTCTGGCGAAGAGAGCCGGCACCAGGCCGGGTATCGTCGCCTGTGACCTTCACCCGGGATATTTCTCGGCCAGGTTCGCGAAGGACGGCCGGAAATGGTTCGCTAAAAATTACAGGACCGTTCCTGTCCAGCATCACCACGCGCACGTAGCGAGCGTGATGCAGGAATACGGCCTGGAAGGTCCTGTCATAGGCGTGTCTTTTGACGGGACGGGTTACGGGACGGACGGGAACATATGGGGCGGTGAGTTCCTCATTGTCGATAAAGCCGGGTTTAAAAGGGCGGGTCATCTCAGGTACCGCATGATGCCCGGAGGCGACAGGGTGGTCTCCGAACCGTGGAGGATGGTACTGAGCATACTGGGGGAAAAGGGAGCCGGTTTGATCAAAAAGGTGGATCGAAAGAATAAAGATCTTGTCCTGGCAATGATGTCAGGGAATATAAACTCACCGCTGACTTCAAGCGCGGGACGCCTTTTTGATGCCGCTGCCGCACTTCTGGGTGTATGTGAATACGCCTCGCGCGAAGCGGAAGGCCCCGTAAAGCTTGAATCCATGTGTGAAGGAAACGTAGAGGAAAGTTACGGATTTGAGATATTAAAAGATGATGACCGCGATGTAATAGATACCGGGGGTTTGTTCCTGGGGATGGCCGCTGATATGAAAAAAGGTAAAGACAAGGGAGTTATAGCCGCCAGGTTCCACAATTCCATGGCTGAAGTTATCGTTAAGACGGCCGGGAGGATATCGAAACGTTCCGGCATCATGGATATCGCGCTGAGCGGTGGGGTCTTTCAGAACGATCTCTTAAGGACCGGGGTCATGAAAAGATTGGGCCGTTCGGGTTTCAAGGTGTTCATCAACAGTTCCATCCCTGTCAACGACCTGAACATAGCATTGGGGCAGTATTATGTGTCTGGCAATTCCTGCAAGAGTTGAGAGTATCGAAAAGAGCGCTGCCGTCGTGGATTTCGGCGGCGTGCGTAAAAAGATCTCGCTTGGGGTCCTGAGCGGCGTGAAAAAGGGAGATCATGTCCTGGTCCATGCCGGGTTCGCGATAGGAAAAGTAGAGAGGGAAGAGGCGGAGGACACGCTGAAAGTATTGCGGGAGCTGAAGGAGGCGGTGAGAGAAGAAAGCGGCATGGCGGGGACAGGCCCTTTTAACTGATATGAAGAAGATAAAGCTGATGGAAGTATGCGGGACGCATACAATGGCGATCGCGAAGGCGGGTATCAAAAAACTCCTTCCCGAGGGAATAGAGCTCATCTCCGGTCCGGGTTGCCCCGTATGCGTGACCTCCCAGGAAGATATCGACAGGGCGATAAAGATCGCCGGCGTGAAGGATGTCATCATGGCTACCTTCGGCGACATGATGCGGGTGCCGGGAAGCCTGGGGAGCCTCGAGGATATTAAAAGACGCGGTGCGGATGTGCGGATCGTGTACTCATGCATCGATGCGCTGGATATGGCAGAAAAGAACCCTTCCAAAAAAGTCGTTTTCATGGGGGTCGGTTTTGAGACGACCTCTCCCACCGTGGCGGCGACCGTGATAGAGGCAAAAAGGCGGAAGGCGCGGAATTTTTTCGTCCTGTCGGATTTCAAGCTTATTTTCCCGGCTCTTGAGGCTATCGCCGGGTCCGGCAGGGTCGGGGTGGACGGCTTTTTGTGCCCGGGGCATGTCAGTGTCATCACGGGGAGCGTTCCTTATGAAAGAATAGCGAAGCGCTACGGGAAGGCCTGCGTTATAACAGGGTTTGACGATGCTGATATTATAAAGGGAATAAAGCGCCTCGTCGACCAGATACAGAGAAACGAGAGCGAGGTCGAGATCGAGTACAGAAGGGCTGTCGGCAAAGAAGGCAATGTTACCGCAAAGAAGGTCTTGCGCGCGGTGTTCAAACCGGGCCCGGCGCGGTGGAGAGGGCTTGGGAAGATAGAAAAAAGCGGCCTTAAGTTAAGGAAAACATATGAGAGGTTCGATGCCGAGAAAGAATTTAAGATCAAAATCCCCAGACCGAAGCCGCATAAGGGCTGCATATGCGGGGATGTTCTCCAGGGGATAAAGTCGCCTGTTGACTGCAAACTGTTCGGGAAAAAATGTGACCCCCGCAGTCCCGTGGGGCCCTGCATGGTTTCCTCGGAAGGCACTTGCGCGGCATATTTTAAGTACGGGGCATAGTATGGCACACAAAAATATAACCCTGGCTCACGGCAACGGCGGCAGGCTCATGCACGAGCTTATTGACGTGTTCCGTTCGAAGTTCTCGAACAGGATACTGGATGAATTATCGGATGCCGCCGAGATCCGTTTGCGGGAAGACCGGCTGGCCTTCAGCACGGATTCGTTCGTGGTAAAACCCCTGTTTTTCCCCGGCGGCGATATAGGTAAACTCGCCGTTCATGGCACGGTAAACGATATATCCATGAAAGGCGCAAAGCCGCTGTTCATCTCTCTTGCCTTAATTCTCGAGGAGGGACTTGAGCTTTCCGTGCTTGAGAGAATAGTCTCTTCCATAAAACAAGCTTCCCGTAAAGCCGGGGTCAAGGTCGTTACGGGCGATATAAAGGTCGTTGAAAAAGGCGCCGCCGATAAGATCTTCATAAATACTTCCGGTATAGGCGTTATCGGTCATTCCGGGAAAAGTGTAGGTTCCAGGGCGCGAAAGGGCGATTCTGTCGTGATCAACGGCGGGATAGCCGAGCACGGGATGGCGATCCTGAATGCCAGGGAGGGTCTGGGTTTTGAATCCGGTATAAGAAGCGATTGCCGCAACCTGAACTTTGAAGTTGAGAGGTGCCTTAAGGCGTCAAGGAATATAAGTGTCATGCGCGACCCTACAAGAGGGGGGCTTGCCACGGCGCTGAACGAGATAGCGTCCGCCTCAAATCTTGGCATAGAGATCCACGAAAAGGATATACCGGTCAAGCCGGGGGTAAAAAGATTGTGTGATGTTCTGGGGCTTGACCCCCTGTACATCGCCAATGAGGGAAAATTCGTCTGTTTTGTCAAAGAAAAGGACGCGCCGAAGATAGAGCGCTCGATGGGTCGGGGCGCCCGGATCATAGGAAAAGTCACTTCCGCCCACAAAAAAGAGGTCCGTCTGCGGACACGGATCGGTTCAAGCCGTATCCTGCCGGCCCTGGAATCGGATCAACTCCCCCGCATCTGCTGATATCGAAAAAAGCTTGACGTCGGGCAACAACTGTGTTACGATTTTGAAAATCGTAACACAAGGAGATCCAAAGTGGCGGAATTAATGCGTTTCGGCGTATCGCTGGAAAAAGACCTTCTTGATAAGTTTGACAGGATTATCAGGATCGAAAATTATTCCAACCGTTCCGAAGCCATCCGCGACCTGATAAGGGAAAAGCTTGTCAGGAAAGAGTGGAAGGGAAAAGCCGAGGTAGCCGGAGCCGTTATCCTCGTTTATGATCATCACAAAAGGGACCTTTTGAATTCTCTCGTGGATATCCAGCACGACTTTCATCACCTGATCATCGCCAACCAGCATGTTCACCTGGACCATCACAATTGTCTTGAGATCATTGTGGTCAAGGGAAAGCCCGGAGAGATCGAAAAACTTGCCCACAAATTAAAATCCGCCAAGGGGGTCAAACACGGCCAGCTTACGGCGGCTACGACAGGAAAAGAACTGGCATAAAAATTTTTTTGAGATGCAATAACACGAATATGGTATTTGTAACACGGATAAAAAAGTAAGGAGGAGAAAGAGATGTTTTTCAGGAAAGCCGTTACGGTTATCGGCGCGACGAGCATGTTTTTATTTTTTTGTATCTCTGCCTTCGGGGCGGATGTGCCGTCGAATGCGGAACTTCTCAAGGAACTCAGAGAGATGCGAAAAATAATAAAAAAGCAGGATGAAAGGATCGCGGTGCTGGAAAAACAGCTGCAGGAACAAAGTAAAGCGGTGGAAGAACAGCAAAGTGCGAGTGACGCCCGTAAGCGGGAAATGGACCTTTTACACGGCAAAGTCGCGGAAACGCAAAAGGCCCTGGCGGTGAGGGAAGCGGCGCCGGCGGACGCGCGCAAGGAAGAGCTGGACCGCTTGCGCGGCGTAGCGGAAGCCTTCGAGGGACTCATTATCAACGCGGGGATAACCGCTGTCGGGCAGGGCACGCCGGACGCCAATAACGCCGGCGGAGGGGAAGACTCCAGATTCGACGGGTCGTACTCGGTGGATGTTGAACTTGAGAAACAGTTCGACGATTATGGGCTGGCATTTATTCATCTGGAAGCCGGCCAGGGCGATACCATAGAAGGGGACCTGGCGGTTTTCAGCAATGTCAATAGGGACGCCGGGGATTCAAACGCGCATGTCGACGTGACGGAAGCCTGGTACGAGCACTTTCTGTTTGACAGGCAGGTGATAATCACGGGCGGGAAACTTGACGCCTCGGGCTTTATCGATACCAACGAGTACGCGAACGATGAGTGTTCGCAGTTCCTCGGGCGCATGTTCAGGAATTCCGACGCGATCGATTGGCCTGACGATAATGCCCTGGGCGGGCGGATAATGCTTGCCCCGGAAATGCTGAAGGCCTTTGAGCTTGATGCCGTTTACATGGACGAGGACGGCGACTGGGAGGAGATATTCAACAAACCGTTTGCCGGCGTTCAGCTTAATTTCATGCCGGCCAGGGCGTTTGACTACGACGAGGATATGTGGGGAGGCAACTACCGCGTGTACTTCTGGTATAACGGGGCGGACCATACCAAGTGGAAAGACGCCGAAAAGACGAAGGAGACCAACTGCGGCGTCGGCCTGAGCTGTGACCAGATGCTTACGGAAGTTTTCGGCCTGTTTGGCCGGTTCGGATGGCAGAATCCCGAAGTGAGCGTTCTGGAATATCACTGGTCCGTCGGCGGGCAGATGACCGGTCAATATTGGAACAGGGAAAGGGATGTTGTCGCCGTGGCTGTGGGGCAGGCGATCCCCGGCAAGGAATACGGCGATGCCGGTAATCCTCATGACAACGAAACACACCTCGAAGCTTACTACGCTTATAAAGTGAATGACCATCTTACCCTGTCTCCCGATATGCAGTTTATCTGGGATCCCAACGGCGTGGGAAACAGCGCCGACGGCGACAACGATTGTATATTTGTATATGGCGTAAGAGGCCAGGTCGATTTTTAAAAAAGGGGGGAAAGATGCATATACCGGATGGTTTTTTGACCGCCAGCACATGGGTGCCCGCCTGGGTCCTGTCCGCAGGCGGTATCGGGTATTGCCTGAGAAAGACGGGGGAGATACTTAGAGACAGGATGATCCCCTTGATGGGGGTCATGGCGGCTTTTATTTTCGCGGCGCAGATGCTTAACTTTCCCGTAGTCGGGGGCACGTCCGGCCATCTGCTGGGGGGAGTACTGGCCGCGGTTCTGCTCGGGCCGTATGCCGGAGCTCTCGTGATAACAGTGGTTTTGATCGTCCAGTGTTTTGTTTTTCAGGACGGGGGAGTGACGGCGTTGGGCGCCAACGTATTTAATATGGCTATTGTCGGAGCTATGGGGGGATATTTTCTCTACGGTTTTCTAAGGCGGGGCATAAAGGGCACTGCCGGTCTTATTGTGGGGGCCGGTGTTGCCGCATGGGCGTCCGTGGTCGTTGCTTCGATCGTTTGCGCGGTTGAACTTGCCTTATCGGGTACCTCGCCGATAAGGATCGCGTTGCCGGCCATGGCGGGTATCCACGCGCTCATAGGTATAGGAGAAGCGATCATAACCTGCCTGGTCGTGTCGTTCGTCGCGAAGGTAAGGCCCGACCTGATATATAAGATCGCAGAATGAGATCATGTAAACCCCGCCGGAGAGGCCTGCCTTCCCCGGCGGGGCAAGAAGGAGAGATGACGATGAAAAAGAAGGAAATATTTTTCGGTATCCTGGCAGCGCTTTTTTTGGCCGTAATGCTTTCTCCGTTCGCTTCTCCCTGGCCGGACGGTCTGGAAAAAGTTGCCGAGGATAAAGGGTTCCTGGAAAAGGGCGAGGGCGAGCCCCTTCTTATTTCGCCCGTTCCCGATTATGTCTGGCCGAAACTGGAAAACGAAAAGGTCGCTACAGCGGTCGCCGGCGCGGCCGGAACGCTGATCACGTTCGGAGGAGGCATTGCCCTGGCGGCCCTTATCAAACGGCGGGGCTGATACATTGCGGCATCATTTTATAGACGAATACAGTGACGGGGGAAGTTTCATTCACCGGCTGGACCCGAGAGCGAAACTCGCGGGCCTTCTCATGTTCATATTATTCGTGATAAGCACGCCCCCGGACTCTTTTATCTGTTTCGCGCTTTACGGCGCGCTTATCTGCGGCTTGATCTTGCTATCCGGCATACCTCCGGCGTTTATGATCAAAAGATCCCTGTGCATATTCCCGTTCGTGTTTCTGGTCGCCATGTTCATTCCTTTTTTCAGGGAAGGGGAGATCGTCTGGACGGGATCTTTCGGCCCGATGCATCTTGCGGTTACGCGCGACGGCCTGATGGTCTTTTGGAACGTTCTTTCCAAGGGATACCTGAGCGTTCTGTGCCTGATCCTCCTTATGAGCAGCACCGGGTTCGTTGACCTTTTAAAGGGGATGGAAAGATTAAAGCTGCCGGGACTTTTTATCATGATACTTTCGTTCATGTATCGCTATATTTTTCTGGTGGAAGATGAATTGATGATCATGAAACGGGCAAAAGATTCCCGGTCGACAGGAGGGTCGAGGTGGTTTCACATAAGGGCCCTGGCCAATATAATAGGGGTACTGTTCATAAAAAGCTATGAAAGAGCGGAAAACGTTTATCTTGCCATGTGCTCGAGAGGATTTAACGGCTGTGTGAATACTTTGAACGTTTTCCGGTTAAGGGCCGGCGATTGGGGTTTTCTGGTTACCCTGGCCGGCGTGTTGGCGGGGATCCGCTTTGCATGGGGATAAGATGCGCAAAAAAGTCATCAAGATCAGGGAATTAAGTTATAAGTATCCCGACGGGACAAGGGCGCTGGATAATGTTGACATGGATGTCTTCGAAGGCGATTCTGTCGGGATCATTGGCCCCAACGGGGCGGGGAAATCCACGCTCCTGTTCCATCTCAACGGTATTTTGGAGGGACAAGGGCGGATCAGCATAATGGGCATGGAAATAGAGAAACAGAACCTGGCTTATATCAGGAGCAAGGTGGGGCTGGTTTTTCAGAATCCGGATGACCAATTGTTCATGCCCACGGTTTTTGATGACGTGGCGTTCGGTCCGATCAACATGAAATTGACAGAGGATCAGGTCAGGGAGACGGCCAGTAAGGCCCTGTCGGATGTGGACATGTCAGATGCCGCCGGACGCTCCTCACATCATCTGAGTTTCGGAGAAAAGAAAAGGGTCTCATTGGCGACAGTTCTGTCCATGCATCCGGAAATATTGGCTTTGGACGAGCCCACCAGCAATCTGGACCCAAGACACAGGCGGGAATTGATAAGCCTTCTTAGGCAGCTGCCTCTCACAAAGGTGATCACGACCCACGACCTGGAACTGGTCGTGGACACATGTTCGAGGGTCGCGTTGATGGACGGCGGAAGAGTGGTCGCCTCGGGCGCAACCAGGGACATGCTTGCAAATAAGCACCTGCTTGAATCTCATCATCTTGAAGTTCCGGCTTCACTTCTGCGCGAACGATCGTACCTTAACTCCCGAATATAAAAACATTTTATTTTATTGCTTTAAAGCGAATCATTGATAAAATAGTAGATATCAAGTGAGACTCCTCGCTTTTTTGCGAAAGCGGGCAAAAGGCGCATTGAATAAGGAGAAATATGATGGATGAAAGAGCCGAAGAAAAAGACATCAGGACGGCAGCGGATATTTATGGCGAAAATGTCTTCAGCCTCAGGACCATGCGCAATTATCTTTCGGATAAGGCGTTCAATTCCCTGAGGTCGACCATAAAGGAAGGCCGCTCTCTGGACCCGGAGATCGCCAGCGAGGTGGCCGATGCCATGAAGACCTGGGCCGTTTCCAAGGGGGCGACTCACTTCACCCACTGGTTCCAGCCTCTGACCGGCGCCACTGCCGAGAAACACGATTCGTTCATCATGCCGGATCAGGAGGGGGGAGCTATTCTCAAATTTTCGGGAAAAGAACTTATAAAAGGCGAGCCGGACGCGTCGAGCTTTCCTTCAGGGGGTTTGAGGGCGACATTTGAAGCGCGCGGATATACGGCATGGGATCCGACCAGCCCCGCTTTCATCAAAGAAGGCAAGAACAGCGCTACCCTATGTATCCCGACGGCGTTTTATTCATATCACGGAGAGGCGCTTGATAAGAAGACCCCGCTACTCAGGTCCAGGGACGTGCTTTCCAAACAGGTCTGCCGGCTCGGGAAGCTCTTCGGTATCGATGTGGAGAACAAGCGCGCGTACGCGGAACTCGGCCCCGAACAGGAATATTTTCTTGTCGACAGGAAACTTTACGGCAAAAGGCTTGATCTTATCCAGACGGGCAGGACGCTTTTCGGGAGAAAACCGGCGAAGCACCAGCAAATGGGAGATCACTATTTCGGCGCTATCAAGGGCCGCGTGCTGACATTCATGGAAGATGTTGACCGCGAGCTGTGGAGACTCGGGATACCCGCGAAGATCCGCCATAATGAGGTCTGCCCGGGGCAGTACGAAATAGCTCCCATTTTCGAGGAGCTGAATCTCTCCGTGGACCATAACATGATGATAATGGAAACGTTGCGGCAGGTCGCGGAACGCCACGGATTCGTGTGTCTCCTGCATGAAAAACCTTATGCCGGCGTGAACGGTTCCGGCAAACACATCAATTGGTCCATCTGCGGTCCTGACGGAAAGAACTGGCTGAGCCCCGGCGATGATCCCCACGAGAACGCCAAGTTCCTTACGATCATCTGCGTCCTGATGAAGGCCATTGATAAATATGCGGGACTGCTCAGGGCTTCCGTTGCTTCCGCCGGAAATGACCACCGGCTCGGCGCGAACGAAGCACCCCCTGCGATCCTTTCCGTCTTTTTAGGCGGGCCGCTGCGCGACGTGATAGACCAGATCGAACGGGGCGGCGCAAAGAGCTCTCCCAAAAGCGGAGTTATAGAGATAGGCATGACGTCCCTTGCGCCGATGCCTCGCGATATAACCGACCGGAACAGGACATCTCCCTTTGCCTTTACGGGGAACAAGTTCGAGTTTCGTGCGGTCGGATCGAATCAGAGTTGTGCGGGGGCAAGCGTCGTTCTGAACACCATTGTTGCCGATGTGCTGGACGAGGTCTGCGCGAAACTGGAGTCTGACGCGGAAAGCGGGAAAGATTTCAACGAATCTCTCCAGGCGGTTCTTCAGGACATCGTAAAAAAACACAAGCGTATTCTGTTTGACGGCGACAATTACAGCGAAAAGTGGCAAAAGGAGGCCAAAAGACGCGGGCTTCCCAATCTCAAGACCACCCCTGAGGCGCTTGAAATGCTGCAGGACAAAAAGACCGTTGAACTGTTCGAAAAGCACGGAGTGCTTTCAAAAGGAGAGCTCAGGTCCCGTTATGAGATATATAAGGGACAGTACGAGAAGATCATCGATATAGAGGCCAGGTGCGCCTTGACCATGGCCAAGACCATGATCGTCCCCGTGGCGATCGAATATCAGAATGATCTCGCGGAGACAATAGAGGATGTACAGAGCTGCGGCTGTAAACCGAGAGAGACCAGAAAAATGCTTAAAGAAGTATGCGGCCTGACCGAAAAGTCCCTGGCCGGCATCAGGAAACTCGAGAATGCCATCGAAAGCGGCTCCACGCCGGAGATGATAACCGGCATGAACGAGCTGCGGGATACAGTGGATGCCCTTGAAGGCCTGATGCCCGAGAGTATATGGCCGCTGCCTTCCTACGCCAAGATGATGACGCAGGCTTAAACTAATACCGTGAAAAAATCATCCGAAAAAGAATATCTTGCTACGCTGACCAAGATCAGCAGGGCCATAACGTCCGACCTTTACCTTGAAGACATACTGAAGCTTATTGTCAACCTTACGGCCAGTGTCATGAAAGCCAAGATATGTTCTTTGTGGCTCCTTGATGAAGAGACCCGGGAACTTAAGATAAGAGCTACCCAGGCGATGAGCCAGGGATATTTGAAGGACAGGACATTGAAGGTAGGAGAAGGCATTGTCGGTCTTGTGTTCAGGGAAAAGAAACCGATGGTGATCTCCGATGTTTCCAAGGACAAGAGATACAAGGAAAAGAAGCTTGCGGGAAAAGAAGGCCTTGTTTCGATGCTCAGCGTTCCCATGCTGGTCAAGGACAGGAGTATCGGAGTTATAAACGTATATACCGTAAAGCCGTACAAGTACACAAAGAGCGACATAAACTTATTAAGCGCGGCTGCCAATCAGGCGGCGGCAGCTATCGAGAATACCGAACTCATGGTCAAGACCAAGGTCATACAGGAGGAGCTCGAGGCCAGGAAAAAGATCGAAAAAGCTAAGGGTATCCTGATGAGAGAGCAGGACCTGTCGGAGGATGAGGCCTACGCGCTTATAAGAAAATCCAGCATGAACAAGCGTATTTCCATGAAAGACGTCGCCGAAGCGATAATACTCTCTTTTGATATCAGAAGGCCCGAGAAAAAACGGTCATAAGGAGGGATATGAGAAAAGTACTGGTGTTGGTCATTTTCCTGGCTCTGCCGCTTACGGGTTGTGCCATATTTGAGGTTCAGGGCCTGAAGGATAAAGTGGATGTCCTGGAAGAAAAGGTGGCTTCTATTGAAGATCAGATGGGGGAAAAAGGCGAAGGGATCACCTATACTTCAACGGCCGAGGCCGAAAAACCGGGCAGACGGGAACCCGTCGTTTCAATGTCCAATAAAGAAGTGCAGATCGCTCTCAGCAATGCCGGGTATTACGGCGGGCCGATCGACGGCAAACTGGGGCCGAAGTCCAAAAAAGCCATCAAGGGATTTCAGGCTGATAACGGGCTCAAGGTTGATGGCATTGCCGGCTCCAAAACCAAGAGAGCGCTCATACGTTATTTGACAAAATAAGTTTTTTCTCTTGACTAATCGCGTAAAATCGTAGATAATTATCAAGCTGGTACGATATTGGTATCAAAAAGGAACAAAGGCGTTCTTCCTTGAGAGGAGGAACGCCTTTTTTGCAGAGATAAGGTCATGTTAAAAGCGACAGTGGAGGTGAGAGAGATGTCAAAGCGGGCAGGTTATGTGGAAAGAGTGTTGCAAGCGGTGGAGAGACGCAATCCGGGTGAACCGGAGTTTCTGCAGGCGGTCAAGGAAGTTCTTTATTCTCTTGTGCCGGTAGTGCAGAGACATAAAAAATATGAAGAAGCCTGCATCCTGGAACGCATCGTTGAGCCCGAGCGCCAGATCATGTTTCGCGTGCCCTGGCAGGATGACAAGGGTAACATCCATGTCAACCGCGGATTCCGGTTCGAGTTCAACAGCGCCCTTGGCCCGTACAAAGGGGGCCTGCGTTTTCACCCGACCGTGAACCAGAGCATCCTGAAGTTCCTAGGGTTCGAGCAGGTGTTCAAGAACTCCCTGACCACACTCCCGATGGGCGGCGGAAAGGGCGGATCCGATTTTGACCCCAAGGGCAAATCGGACAATGAAGTAATGCGTTTCTGCCAGTCTTTCATGACCGAGCTTCAGCGTCATATCGGCGCTGATACCGACGTGCCTGCCGGAGATATCGGTGTCGGCGGCCGTGAGATCGGCTTTATGTTCGGCCAGTACAGGCGTATTCGCAACGAATTCACGGGTGTCCTGACGGGTAAGGCCCTGAACTGGGGCGGTTCCCTGATCCGTCCGGAAGCTACCGGTTACGGCGCGGCCTATTTTGCCGAAGAGATGCTCAAGACGCGCGGCGAGACCTTCAAAGGTAAGACCGTTCTGGTCTCCGGTTCCGGGAATGTCGCGCAGTATACGGTTGAGAAGGTGAACCAGCTCGGCGGCAAGGTAGTCACGCTGTCCGACTCCAACGGCACGATCTATGATCCGGACGGCATCGATGCCGGAAAACTCGCGTTCATCATGGAGCTTAAGAACATAAAACGAGGCCGCATCAAGGAATACGCGGATAAATACGGCTGCGAATATAAAAAGGACACGAAACCCTGGAGCATCAAATGCGACTGCGCGTTCCCGAGCGCTACGCAGAACGAGATCGACGGCAAGGATGCCAGGACTTTGCTTGACAACGGTTGTTACGTTATCAGTGAAGGCGCGAACATGCCGTCAACCCCGGAAGCCATCGAACTGTATCTCAAGAAAAAGATCCTTTACGGGCCCGGTAAGGCGGCCAATGCCGGCGGTGTGGCCACATCCGGTCTTGAGATGAGCCAGAATTCACAGCGTCTGGCATGGACACGCGAGGAAGTCGACCAGAAACTGAACGGTATCATGGTCGCTATTCACAGGCAGTGCATCGAAGCGGCTAAAGAATACGGCCAGCCCGACAACTATGTCATGGGCGCGAACATCGCCGGTTTCGTGAAGGTTGCGGACGCCATGCTGGATCAGGGCCTTATATAGTCCGGCGCAGGGTATGTAAAAACGCCCGAGGTTTTCCTCGGGCGTTTTTTTCTACACATTATACAGGATATATTATATAGTATTATAATTATAGTCGGACATAAGACATAAGAGGACAATTTATGGATAGCGTTTCTTTGGGGCTTGCGTTTTTAGCCGGTATTCTTTCTTTTCTGTCCCCCTGCGTGTTGCCGCTCGTGCCGGGCTATATTTCGTTTTTGTCGGGCGTATCCCTGGAGGAACTGCGGGAAGGCACGCGGCGCAGGGAAGTTGCCCTGAAAGCAGGCCTGACCTCCGTGTTCTTTGTTATGGGATTTTCGATCGTCTTCGTGGCACTGGGTGCCTCCGCTTCCTTTATCGGTAAATTGCTGGCGGATCATATCGTAGTATTGACCAGGATAGCCGGAATAGTGATCGTGATCCTGGGACTGCATCTGGTAGGGATCCTTAAGGTCGGGTGGCTTAATTATGAAAAACGTCTGAATATAGGGCGGTTCCATCCCGGTTTTTTCGGCGCCTTGCTGATCGGTTTGGCTTTCGCTTTCGGCTGGACCCCCTGCATCGGACCGATCCTGGCGGGTATTCTTGCGTTGGCCGCCACTCAGGAGACGATGACAAGAGGTATGGTCCTTTTGGCCGCCTATTCACTGGGCCTTGGCATTCCCTTTATCGCTACCGGTTTTGCCGTGGGCCTGTTCATGCAGTTCTTCCAAAGATACAAACGGTTTATCCGATGGGGAGAGATCATAGCGGGCATATTGCTTATCGCCCTGGGATGTCTTATCTTTTTCAATAATCTCGGTATTTTGTTAAAATATATTCCACCTTCATTCTATGAATTCGTCAGGTAGCCGGAAAGCGACCGTAAACCGCATAAACCACAGCCGGGACCGAAACCCCGGCTGCGGCTGCGGCTGCGGATAAGTTCTGCTTAAAGGAGGGGATAGTGAGGACAAAAAGAGGATTTTTGATTTTTATTATTGTCGGATCATTGCTTGTTGCTGCCGGCCTGTTGTCATGCCAGGGGCAGGTCGCTACCGGTGACGCAAAGCCGACAGCACCGGATTTTACGCTTAAAGACCTGGACGGCCGGCCGTTTTCTTTATCCGATACGAAAGGAAAAGTGGTCATACTGGATTTCTGGGCGACATGGTGTCCGCCCTGCAGGATGGAGATACCTCATTTTGAATCCCTGTACCGGGAGTATGGGAACAGGGGACTTGTCGTCATCGGTATATCCCTGGACCGCGGCGACGCGTCCGCGGTGAGGTCTTTTGCGGAAGATAACGGCATCAGCTATCCGATAGTCATCGGGGATCAGGAGACAACGATCTTATACGGCGGGATCAGGGGAATACCCACCACGTTCGTGATCGATCGCAAGGGGCGTATTGTCGAGAAGTTCGTGGGGTACAGGAGCAAAGAAGTCTTTGAATCCGCGATCAACAAACTTTTATAGGAACAGGAGGTAGTCATGACCCAGTTAAGGGAACTTTATCGCTGTGAGATCTGCGGAAACGTTGTTGAGGTAACGAATGAAGGCGCGCCTTCGCTTGTGTGCTGCGGCCAGCCCATGGTGAAACTGGGGGCTAAGGTCCAGGAAGAAGGAATGGAAAAACACGTTCCGGTGGTCGAAGAGACATCAGACGGAGTGAAAGTAAAAGTAGGAAGCGTCGAGCATCCCATGGAGGAAAAGCATTATATCAAGTTCATCGAGGCATTGACCCGGGATAAAGTCATGCGCGCGGAACTTAAACCGGGACAAAAACCCGAAGCGGAGTTCTGCGTGCCGAAGTCGAATATTATAGAGGTGCGGGAATTTTGCATAGTGCACGGGCTTTGGAAAGGCTGATCGTAAAAGGAGGGGAAATGGGAAATATATTTGCGGGAAGTGAAATAGTGGAAATAGGGATACAGATAGAAAAGAACGGCAGAGATTTCTATAATGAAATAGTTAAAAAGTCGAAGAAGCAAAAAGCCAGGGAGATCTTCAAATACCTGGCGGGTGAGGAAGAGAAGCACATAGCCATGTTCCGGAAGATCCTGGATTCGGTGCACAAATATGAGCCGCCGGAGGCATACCCCGGGGAATATTTCGCTTACATGAACGCCCTGGCAGGCGAGTATGTATTCACTCAAAAAGATAAAGGAAGCGAAATAGCCAAGAGCGCGAAAAACGATATGGAAGCGGTCGAACTGGGCATAAAGTTCGAGAAAGATTCCATCGTATTTTATGAAGGCATGAAAAAAGTGGTGCTTGAAAGCGAGCATAAAATACTTAATGAATTGATCAGGCAGGAACAAAGCCATTTGATGCAACTGTCCGATCTGAAAAAAGAATTGTGATATCAAGAGTACTATCATGGATAAAAAAGTCATGATCTACAGCACTCCTGCCTGTCCGTTCTGTCAGAGGACCAAGCAGTTCCTGAGAGACAACAATGTAGAGTTTGAGGATATAGATGTTTCCGCTGATCAGGAACGGATCCGGGAAATGATCCAAAAATCGGGGCAGATGGGGGTGCCCGTTGTGGATATCGATGGCGATATCATCGTAGGGTTCGATAAGGAAAAGATCGCGAAGGCGCTGAGCCTCCAGCGATAAATGCGGGAGAAGAGATGCCGGGGGAGAAAATATACGATCTGATCATAATCGGCGCGGGCCCCGCGGGCATAACCGCGGGCATATACGCCGCCCGCAAGAAAATGGACTGTCTTATTGTCACTGTGGATGTCGGGGGACAGGCTGCCTGGAGCGGTGACATTGAGAACTATACGGGGTACCAGTTCATAAGCGGGACCGAGCTGGTCGCCAAATTCGAAGAGCATGTAAGGAATTATAAGATCGATATCAGGGAGAACGAAGAGGTCAGGGAACTCGAGAAAAGAAGCGACACCGCATGGATAAGCACCGACAAGAACAAATACGCCGCCAGAACGGTCATTATAGCCTCGGGGAAAAGATCAAAAGAGCTTGGCGCTCCGGGAGAGGCGGAGTTTAAGAACAGGGGCCTTACTTATTGCGCTACGTGCGATGCCCCTCTTTTCGAAGGCAAGGATGTCGTGATAGCAGGAGGGGGGAACTCGGCCCTGGACGCGGCATTGCAGCTTGTAAAAATAGCAAAGAAGATCTATGTTATAAATATAACTCCCGAACTCGATGGGGACGCTGTGATGTGCGAGAAGGTCATTGCGGACAGCAAGGTAACCGTGTTCAATAATTCCGAGGTGACCGAGATTTTCGGCGACAAGTTCGTGGAAGGTATAAAGTTCAAGAAAGAAGGTAAAGAGGGAACGCTGTCCGTGCAGGGTGTTTTCGTGGAGATAGGGCTTATCCCCAATTCTGAATTTATCAAGGATATAGACAAGAACGAACTGGGCGAGATCCGGGTAAACTGCCAGACGGAGACAAACGTTCCGGGCGTCTTCGCTGCGGGCGATGTTACCAGCGTCATGGAAAAACAGATAATAATAGCTGCCGGTGAGGGCTCGAAAGCGACCCTCAGGGCCTTCAGGTATCTGGCCGAAAGGAAATACCGATGATATCAAAGGAAAGACTCCTGGCGGGATTACATGAGCTCGTGTACGTGGAAGAGGGGATGGTGACCCTGTATGCCAATTTCTCCAAGGCCCTGGTAAGTTATACCGAGGGTATGGAGGGAACCAAAAAGAAGGAGATCGGGAAACTTTTGTCCAGACTTTACCGCGATTCTTCCAGGCACAAGGAAACGGTCGATAAGATGATCGGGGAAATAGAAGCGGACCCAAGGGATGAATACTGAATTATTGCTTAAAGAATTTCAGAAGATACTGACCCTCGAAGAGAGGGCCAGGCATTTTTATGACCACTATATAGACCAGGTTGACGACGAAGGAATAAAAAAGCAGCTGGTCTCCATCCGTGACGATGAGATAACACACATCGAAATAGCCGAGACGCTTGTGGAATATGTATCATGACACATAACCTGATCTTGGAATATAGCAAAAAGAAAACCGAAATAAAAAAGAGATTGAGAGAGTTCAAGTCAGTCTGGAAACAGTCGGATAAAAGGGTGTTCAGCGAACTGACTTTCTGCATCTGCACCCCCCAGTCGAAAGCGGTTTACTGTGATAGAGCTGTTTCGGTTTTGCGCAAAAACGGGGCGCTTTTCAGGGGAAACCTCAAGCAGTTAAAGGCCGGTTTAAGCGGCGTCCGGTTCCCCAATAATAAAGCCAGATACATCCTGAAGTCGCGGAAGCTTTTTACGGCGGACGGAGCCATCAGGATAAAAAACAGGATCGATACGGGAGATATCCCCCGGACGCGCCGGTGGCTTGTCCGGAACGTCACGGGTATCGGGTTCAAGGAGGCAAGCCATTTTTTGAGAAATATAGGTTTCGGGGATGACCTGGCCATACTTGACGTCCATGTATTGAGGAATATGGTGAAGTGCGGGATCATAAAGGGCATTCCGAAAAATATATCCGAAGCCGGCTATTTAACGCTGGAGGAGAAGCTCAGGAGATTTTCCAGGAAGGTGAATATTCCGCTGGGAGAACTTGATCTTTTGTTCTGGTCCAATGAGACGGGAGAAATATTTAAATAGGGACGGTTGTGGATACGATCATCGGCATACTCAAAGAATCATATTTTTTACTTAACAGGATGTCCCCTTATTTGCTGTTCGGGTTTTTCTTTGCCGGCATCCTTCATATATTCCTCGATGCGGGGACCGTAAGCAGGCATCTCGGGAAAAGCAGTTTTTCTTCGGTCCTGAAAGCCTCCCTTTTCGGCGTACCGCTTCCTCTTTGTTCCTGTTCGGTCATCCCCACCGCTATGTCCCTGCGAAGGGAAGGAGCAAGCAGGGGAGCCATCCTTTCCTTTTTTATTTCCACCCCCACAACGGGGGTGGATTCCATCTTTGCGACATATTCGCTCCTGGGAGGTCTTTTCACCTTGTACAGGGTGGTCGCTTCGTTCGCTACCGGCGTGCTTGCGGGTATTCTTGCCAATTTTATGATCAAGGAAGAGCGGCCGGAGCCGGAGGCCGAAGCGCGCAAGTGCAAGCTTTGCGGCGCGGAAGGAGAGCACATTCACAGTATCCTGCAAAGAATAAAAGGCGCACTCGGTTACGCGTTCGGGGACCTCGTGGCGGATAGCGGGGTGCCGCTGCTGGCAGGCGTTGTGATCGGCGGGGCGATAACCTATTTTCTGCCGGAGGGTTTCATAGGAACATACCTGGGTTCCGGCATAAAAGCCATGTTTATCATGCTGCTTGTCGGTATACCGATGTATGTATGTGCGACCGCGTCCATACCCATAGCTGCCGCGCTTATATTGAAGGGGATGAACCCGGGAGCCGCTTTTGTTTTTCTTGTGGCAGGCCCGGCGACCAATATCGTTACCATGACGGTCGTCTCAAGGAATTTGGGCCACAGGGCGCTCGGCATATATCTTGGCTCGATAGCTTTTAGCAGCATGGCCCTGGGTCTGGCGCTGGATAAGATTTACATGCATTTCTACCGCGGCCAGATCGTTCATATCATACTTCGAGGCCGCGAAGCAATACCCGGTTTTATGGGGGCGGCTGCAAGTATAGTTCTTATCGCTCTCATTATGTATAATTTACTTAAGAATAAGATGCAACCGGGCGGTATATGGATATGAAGTAAAAAGGGGGTTTAGGCGCGGTATATTATTATAAAAACGATATAGACGCTCAAGTGGTTATAGGTTAAAATAAGTAAATAGTTTATCGGCGCAAATTAAAAAACAAGGAGGACAAAGATGGGGACAAAAGGAATATCTATAGTCGGTATGGATGTGAATGAACTGTTGGATCTGTTGAACAAGGCGCTTTCTGACGAATGGCTGGCGTATTACCAGTACTGGGTCGGCGCCAAGGTAGTAAAGGGGCCGATGAAGGAAGCGGTCATAGCCGAACTTGACCAGCACTCCGCTGATGAGCTCAAGCATGCCGGGATGCTTGTCGGGAGGATAATACAGCTTGGGGGTACGCCTGTCCTCAAGCCGGAAGACTGGTATAAGATGACCAACTGCGGGTACGATGCTCCGGAAAACCCTTTTGTTGAACCCGTGCTGGAACAGAACATCAAGGGAGAACAGTGTGCCATCGATGTGTACAGCAGTTTGGTCAAGAAAACAAAAGATAAGGATCCGATCACCTATAATATCGTTCTTCAGATACTGCAGGATGAGGTTGAACACGAAGAGGATCTTCAGGCGCTTCTCGAGGATCTTGGGGTTTTCGCAAAGAGCGGAGCCGGTAAATAAACGATCCTGAGAACACCAAAATATTGCGGGACAGGTGGACATGCCCCGTCTTTTCCTCCTTGCAATGAGGGTCGACTCCCTCGGCCCAGTTGTTTCAAGAGTGATCATATGAGAAAAAGTCTTATTGTCGGCATTTTAAAAGAAAGTCGGAATCATCGGGAACGGCGCGCCCCCCTCACGCCTTCGGACGTGAAATGGCTTGTTGACAGGAAGATCGAAGTTGAGGTCGAGTCAAGCCCCAGGCGTATCTTCAAGGATGAAGATTACCGCAGGAGCGGGGGGAAGATCCTGGATAAACTTGATAAGGCGGCGCTTATTGTCGGGATAAAAGGTCCGGATCCGGATAAGATCCGACGCAACAGGGTCTATATGGTCTTTTCCCATACTATCAAGGGGCAGCCGTACAACATGCCGCTACTGGAGAAATTACTGGAAAGCGGCGCAACCCTGGTCGACTATGAAAAGATAGTCGATCCCCACGGCAGAAGAATAGTCTCTTTCGGGAGGTTTGCCGGGATCACGGGAATAGTGGACAGCCTGTTTTACCTGGGAAAGAAATTAAAATGGAAGGGTATCGATAATCCGTTCGTGCAGCTTAAGCCTTCCTGGGAATACCGGTCGCTCGACCAGGTAAAGCAGGATATGCGCAAGATCGATAAGATCATTCGGCGCAAAGGGTTTGACGGCGGCATATCACCGTTCATTATCGGGATAATCGGTCACGGCAACGTCAGCAAGGGCGTCCAGGAAGCCCTTGGATCATTAAACCCGGTAGAGATCCACCCGCACGATATGAGCCGTTTTATCAGACATCAGAAGTACATGCATAATGAGATATATAAGATCGTCTTTCTTCGGGAGGAGAAATTCCGGACCGGGAACAGAAAAGGATTTTATTTTGAGGAATACATTGAACGCCCGGACCGTTTCGAGTCGAACCTGGATAAATATCTCGCGCACCTGAACATGCTGATCAATGCAAGTTACTGGGATAAGCGGTATCCCAGGATGGTTACAAAGCCCATGGTCAAAAAGCTTTGCCGGAATAGGAATTTTCGTCTGGAGTTCATCGGGGATATCTCCTGTGATATCGGCGGCTCGATCGAATTTACGCACAAGACAACGACCCAGGATAACCCTGTTTTTACCTATGACCCCGAAAAAGACAAGTATACCGACGGCTACAAGTCCGAAGGCATTACGGTCCTTGCTATAGACAATCTGCCGTCGGAATTGCCCGAAGATTCCTCGGAACATTTCAGCGGCCTGATACGGGACTATGTGTATCAGATCGCGGTTCACGGCGCTAAGGACATAACAAATCATGCCGCCATCCCCAGAGAGATACGCCAGGCGGTCATTACTCAGGGAGGTCGGCTCGCGGAAAGCTGTCTGTATCTGAAAAAGCAGCTTAGCTGAATCTATGAAAAAGAAAAAAAGAGATATCACCGTTCTGGCCGTCGGCGATCGGGCCGATTATGACTCTTATAAGAAACTTAATAAGGAACGGCGTTTTATCCTCAAAAAAGGTTTTGATTATCAGACCATTAACTATAAATCCCTGCTAAAAGGAAAGACCCCCGATATAACTACCGGGAAAGTGATCATTTTTTTCTTTTTCCCCTTTGTCCACTGGAATAAATATATCGAGCACCGCGATTACCGGGGGATCTACGGGAATTACATATTTTACACCAAATTTAACAGTTTCTGCCGTAAAGCGGCCGATATTATCAGGAGCAGTCTGCCGGACAAAGAGATCCTTTTTATCAACGATCTTTTACTTTCGTCGCTTTACAGGGATAAAAAAACTGTTGCCAAAGCACTGGCGAAGGCCAAAGTATCGATTCCGTCGGTGGTCAATACCAGGCGCATAAGGGATATTAAGCGCCTGCTGGAAAGCGGACACAAGTTTTTCATAAAGCCCAGATGCGGATCGATGGGTAAAGGAATTACTTTTTTGCAGCTGGGGGACTGGCAGACGAACTTTGATTTTAAAGATAATAAGATCGTCGGACGCAGGTCAGATTACGGGTGGCATTTTCGCGATGTAACGGACGATAACAGCTTTTTGAGAAGTTTGCTTCGGCGGAATATCTTTATGGAAGAAGCGATAGAACCCTTGAGCATAAAGGATGACAGGATCGATTTCAGGGTTTATGTTTTTTTTGATAAGGTTCTTTATATTTATCCCAGAAGGAACAGCATAGATGCCGTTACGACCAATATCTCACAGGGTGGATGGGGAGACCCGGGACTTGTGGATATAATACCGAACAGGGTGCTTTCAAAGATCAAGAGGACAGCGGTCAAGGCCACGAAAGCTCTGGGCCTGAAATTCACGGGAGTGGATATCGTGGTAGACAATGTATTAAAAAATGTTTATGCGGTGGACGTGAACATGTTCCCGGGTTTTCCCAAGAGAAAGACCTTCAATCTGGCCCGGGAAATGGTCAGCGAGCTTAAGCGGCTGAACCATAAGGGTGCCTTGCAGTTTAAAAGAAACATCCGATAATGGCCACGGTTAGGGATTTTTTTCTTGGTATTGCCGCAGAAAATTGATAGAATATTTTCCTAAAACTTTCAACCTCATTTAAACGGAAAGGATCGGAGATCATGCACAGTTACAAGGATCTGGGGCTTGTCAATACAAAAGGGATGTATTCCAGGGCCGTTGACGGAAAGTACGCGTGCCCGGGTTACAATTTTAATAATATGGAGCAAATACAGGCGATCATAACTGCGTGTATCGATTCAAAGTCCCCGGTAGTTTTACAGGTTTCCGCGGGAGCGAGGAAATACGCCAACCCCGTTCTATTGAGATACATCGCCTGGGGCGCGATGGAAGTGATCAAGGCAGAAGGAGAGAAGATCCCTGTCGCTTTACACCTGGATCACGGCGATTCATATGAACTCTGTGTTTCCTGCGTCGAATCCGGATTTTCATCCGTAATGATAGACGGGTCAGGCCTGTCATTTGAAGATAATATAACCCTTACCAGAAAAGTTGTCGAATACGCCCACCGGCATGATGTCACCGTAGAGGGGGAACTTGGAGTGCTGGCGGGGATAGAAGATGAAGTTAGTCATGAAAAAACCCATTATACCAAACCCGAAGAAGTGGAAGAATTCGTCGGCAAGACCGGTGTGGACAGTCTGGCGATATCCATAGGGACTTCTCACGGTGCGTACAAGTTCAAGGTAAAGCCGGGCGAGGAGGTCCCGCCTTTGAGATTTGATATACTGGAGGAAGTGGAAAAGAGATTGCCGGGATTTCCGATCGTCCTGCACGGCGCCAGTTCCGTGCTTCCCGAATATGTCGAGATCATAAATAAATACGGCGGTAATCTGGAGAACGCGGTCGGAGTTCCCGAGGACCAGCTCCGCAAGGCCGCGCAGTCGGCGGTGTGCAAGATAAATATAGACTCGGACGGCCGGCTTGCCATGACGGCCAAGGTGCGCGAGGTGCTCGGGACAAAACCGAAGGAGTTCGACCCGAGGAAATATCTCGGCCCGGCCCGCGAGGAACTTATCAGGATGTACAAGCACAAGAACGAGAACGTCCTGGGAAGCGCGGGGAAAGCGTGAATCGGTTACGCGGATTAAACTGCCGGTAGGGCACCCTTAAGAGTATTCTACCTGTTGTATTTTTTCGGAAGGTTCCTGTAGAGTCCGGCTTCTCCGGCTTTTCCTCTGTTTTCAGCTCCCGCGGCAAAGACCCCGCACTTTTTTTCAAGCTCCCTCAACGTAAGTTCATAATTCTCGGGACTCAGCGTCCCGGAGGAAAGCATCTTCTCCAGCGCCTTTATCCTGAACCGGTCCAGCCCCCAGACGCTTGAGGAAAGCTGGTCGGGCCTGCCGCCGTCTTTTATTGTCAGGGCTTCGGGTACGAGCTTTACTTCGTATCTGTTGGTCGCCCTCAGCCAGAAGTCGTAGTCCTCGCACGCTTCCAGCTTTTCATCGAAGACCCCCACGGAATCGAATACGCTTCTATTTATCACCGCCGTGGAAATGCTTATGCAGCAGAGAGGAAGAGCGTTTTTGTATACATGGCCGGACGGCTTCCGGTGCTTTTCCTTCTGGTTCAGAAGCTTCCCCCCGCGGTACCACACTTCTTCGGTATGAAAGATATCGATATCCGGGAAGTCTTTTATGTATCGGGCCGCTTTTTCCAGTTTCTCGGGAGCCCAGCGGTCGTCGGAATCCAGGAAAGCTATAAAGCCGCCCCTTGAGAGCCCGAGGCCCCTGTTCCTGGCGTGCGCGACGCCGTGGTTTGTTTGGTGGAAACAGGCCATTCTCTCGTCGTTATAGGACGAGATAAGCTCCTTTGTCCCGTCGGTGGACCCGTCGTCGATCACGATGAGCTCAAAGCTGCGGAAGGTCTGTCCGAGCACGGAGTCCACGGCCGTCTCCAGGAAGGGCCTCCTGTTGAAAGCGGGTATTATTACCGAAAAGAATGCTTGAGCGTTCACAGGCTTATTATATAATAAAGGCAGGGGTCGTTCCAGTCTTGCGGCAGACGGGACAAGAGCTTGAACGTATCAGGACAGCCCTGGGATGTTTCTACCAGAAGCTTGTAAACTTTTAATGACCTTTAGTATCAAGCAACAGTTATTTTTTCAAGCTCGGACGCATAAGTGCCAAAAGTTTGGGTTTTCGTACAAGCTTCTGTACGAAAACCCCAGGGCTGTCCTGATATCTTGGAACTCTGCTTATTCAGCTGGCGGTCAAGGAAGATGTTCGATGCCTGAAATTACCGAAAAAGATGCGCCTGTCACTTAAGAAGATCATGCTTTATGTATTAGGGTTAATAGCGCTGGTATTGTTCATAGTCTTTTATGCCAGGTGGTTCGAGTGGAGCAACATATACTTTCCTTACAAGGCGATAGAATCCACTCCCGATTCCATCGGCCTGAAATATGAGGATATATATTTCAGGACGCCCGACGGGGCCCGGCTGAACGGCTGGTTCATCCCTGACGGAAGCTCGCCGAGGGCGACGGTCCTTTTCTGTCACGGGAACGCCGGGAATATCAGCCACCGTTTTGATACTATAAAGATATTCAACGATCTGGGTCTGAACGTCTTTATATTCGATTACCGCGGTTACGGAAAGAGCACGGGGTTCCCTTCCGAAAAAGGCACGTACCTGGACGCGCGCGCGGCATATGACTATCTTCTGACCAGGAAAGATGTGGATAAGGAAAGGATTGTGGTCTATGGTAAATCCCTCGGCGGGGCGGTCGGCGTTGAACTGGCCACCAGAACGGGAGTTTGCGCGGTGATCTCCGACAGCACGTTTACCTCTACCGTGGATATGGGCAAGGAGATCTATCCCTTTCTTCCCCTTGAGACATTTATTACGATGAAATATGATACACTTTCCAGGATCGGCAGGCTCTCGGTTCCCACGCTTGTAATCCACAGCGAAAATGACGAGATCGTCCCGTTCCGCCACGGCCGGAAGCTTTTCGAGGAAGCCGGCGGGTCCAAGAGGTTCCATCGCATGCGGGGCGGTCACAACGACGCCATCATCATGTACGGTGACGAGTTCAAGGAAGGCATCAATACTTTTCTTACGGAGAACTGCAAGCTCTAACAGAAAGAGAGAAAGATATGGCCGGTAAAAGATTTCTGGTGTCTGTAATAGGCGGACATGAGTGTGATGAGACCGCCTCGCAACTGGCGGAGAAAATAGGCGGTGTCATAGCCCGAGAAGGCGCTGTGGTGGTATGCGGAGGCCTGGGAGGGATAATGGAAGCCGCCTCGAGGGGCGCGAAAACCGCGGGGGGCCTTACCGTGGGGATAATACCGGGCCAGGACAAGCGGGATGCGAACGAATTCGTCGATGTGGTCATATCGACGGGAATGGGTTATTCCAGGAACACTTTGGTCGCCGGCACCGCGGATATGGTGGTCGCATTGCCCGGGAAATACGGCACGCTTTCAGAAATAGCCTCCGCTCTTAATGCCGGGAAGGATGTTTACGGCTTCGGGGCCTGGGATATACCGGGGGTAAAGAAGCTCGGATCTCCGGAAGAACTGAAGGAGATACTTAAAAGTCGCATGAGGGAGGGATGATGATCGCAGTTGATGCCGTGCTATTGCCGCCTCCTGATGTAATGGAAAAAGCGGTTGAGATAAACCGCAGACTGGCGGAAAGCGCGGATAATAATGACATCATCCTGGACAAAGAAACATGCCTTCCTCACATCACCCTGGCGATGGGTTGCCTCATGGAGGATGACCTGCGCAGGATCGACGATATCTTAAGGGGAATAGCGGCCAGTTTCCCTCCGGTCAGGCTGAAGACCATCCGTTTAAAGGGCGAAGAAGCGTCCATGAGGATAGAGAAGAGCAGGGACATCGAGCTGTTGCACGAAATAGTGATGATAAGATTATCTCCCTTTTTCAGCTACAAAGTAACAGAGGATATGCTGTACGGGGGGCATGAAGAAGAGATAAATGAGATCACTTTTGATTATATCAGGAAATTTCCCACCCGTTCCAGTTTTGAGAATTATGTGCCGCATATCACGGTCGGAAGGAGCAACGCGGGGATAGAGATCGCGCCTTTTGATCTTGTGTCCGGAAATCTCGCCCTATGCCATCTCGGGAATTTCTGCACCTGCAGGAAGGTCCTTTTATCGTATGACTTGTCCGAAAAGAAAAGTGGATAATAGATATCCGCTACCAAGTCCATTCACAGCACTCCCATAAACTCTTACTTTATAAGCACTTACATGCCAGGTAAGCCCCCGGCAAGCTCCCGTGCAAACCCCAGGTAAACTTCCAGGTAAACCCCGGGTAAACTCCCAGGCAAACCCCGGTCAAACCCTCATTTTGTTAAGATGTAAAAAAGCTGGTAGTTTAGATGTTGCTATAATAGGTAACTAATGTTATTATGAGTATAATTATTTTGTTAGTCCACAAAAAAGTAATATAAATATTACTACTTAATATAGCGCGGACAATTATCAATATGAGTGACTTGCCAAAAAGAAAAATCATAAAAGTAATTGCTCTCTTAGTGAGCATCCTGCTTGTCTGGCAGGGCGTTGTTTGGGCTAACCCTGACATTTTCAGACGGAACACTCTGCAACCCACCTCGTTTTTCAGTCCCACGCATTTCTTTGACAGCTGTTCACATGGCTTTACGGCATACCTCATGAAATTCCTTGCCGAGGCTGAACGGGATCCCTTCAACCACAATATACACCGGATGGCGATATGCGCGGAGGAAGCGATCGCCGGGGCCAAGGAAGCCCTGCTTGCCGAGATAGACAAAAAGGATGTTACCCCGGAAGATCTGGCCGGCATAAAACGTCGGATCGAAAATATGTTTTCTCTGGACCCGGACACGCTGCCGCACGGTTTTTTTGTGATAGACCTCGGTCCTTACAGCATACGATATTACAGTCCCGACCAGCGCGGCGCCCGGGATCCGAATCCCTCCTGGCGGGTCATGGAGGAGATGCCGTTCGGAAAGTATCTCTGCCGCCAGAAGATCGCTCCTGTCTCTTCCGTGCGGAACGAAAAGAAAAAACCGGGAAAATATCTGGAGCAGGCGATAGCGGACGGGCATATAGAGTTCGCGGAAAATATCACCCCCGGGGTGATAAAGAGGGCCCACGCAGAATTGAGCCCGGACCAGACCGACCAGAACCTTAAATACATAGTCCTCACGGACAAAAACGGCGAGCCCTTATACAGGATAGATCCCGGCGATGAGATCTTTATCGGTCATTTCAGGGACGACAGGGCGTCTTATTTCGCGCTCGGCCTTCAGCGTCACGGGTTCAGGAACCTTACGGGGTGGATCCCGTTTTCCGAGAAATATGTGGCGAACGGCGGAAAATACATCCTGCCCAAGGAAGCGATGGGCGAAGTCCCCCACAATTATTTCGGGATCCTACATGAGAAAGGGAGAACGGTAAGAATAGTTTCCGAGAACGAGAAAAAGAAACACGTGGGGAGGAACGCCCACGGCAGGAGGGAAAAGCTCTGGCCGAACGAAAAGCAGGTGAGCATCCCCATGAAGCCCACTACCTGTGAATACGCGGACGTGCCGGAGATGAACACCGGGAAAGTGGCGAACCAGGTCATGGAATGGCTGGACGATCCCGGAGTGACGGACATCATCGCCAACATGCTCTCCTCGGACATGATGAAGCATACCGGGAATTTCGAGGCCGCGAAGAAAGGGAACGAGATCACCGACGTAAATCTTGGTCGGATAAAAGTGAAGATAGACTGGATCCGGGATAAGTTCTTGCGCGAGGTTGAAGATATTCTGGGCGAAAGGGGATCGGATGCATTGATGGGGGCGCTGAGGAACAAGGATTTTGACGAATTCCTTGTCGATGTCCGGAATACCGATGCCGGACTGGCCGGAAAGCTCAAAGAGCTTTCAAAGAAGGTTCCGATTCTGGTCATAACGGCGGACCATGGGGCTTCCGAGGCCGGACTGGCGGCAAAACTGGAAGGATCCAACACGGCCCATACGGCCAACCGGGTCCCGTACATCATATACGATCCTTTGAGAAAGCGGAAGATCCGGCTGAAGGAGGGAAAGACCATAAGGAACAACGCCCCGACACTGCTCCACCTGCTCGGATACAGTGGGGACATTCCCGAATGCTACGAAGAGAGCCTGCTGCCGGATGATTACCGGGGATATGAGAGGAGAATGGCGGAGATCATCCTGGACGGATGGGGGATCAATCCCGACAGGGGATATCCTTACGACGCCATCAGGCTGGCCCACACCCCCAATTATGACTGGCTGAGAGAGAACGCCTCTTTCACGCAGGTGGCCGCCCACGGTGAAGTAATAGGGTTGAGGAAGATCCTGTCCCAGGAGGAAGGGCCTCATCATGACAGAGGGCTTCAGCCGGGCGCTACGGATATCGGGCACCTGCACTTTTTCTCGGGACGCCTGGTAAAACAGCCCATATGCCTTGTCGACGGATTGATCGACGGCGGATTATCAAACGGAGTTTTCGACGAAAACAAGGCGGAGATCGGACCGGTCGTCGAGAAAATGCTCCGGGTGATAGAAGAGGACAGAAAATTCCACCACATAGCTTTTTCCTCCGAAGGAGGGGTGCATGCATGCCTGAGCCACATGTATGCCCTCATGCGGCTGGCCAAAAAACTGGGGATGCGAAAGGACCAGTTCGTCATACATTTCGTGGCCGAAGGAAGGGACGTGCTTATCCCCCGGTCCGCGCATTTATTCCTGGAAGACGTGCAGCGGGAAATAGACAAAACCGGGATCGGTGTAGTGGCCAGCGTGTTCGGGAGAGCGGACTGGGTGAGGAAAGACGGCTATGAGCACCAGACCGACAGGGCGGTCGGCATGCTGTCCGGGGACTTCAAAATGTTCGTTGAAGGCACCCGCAGGATGACCGGCGAAAGTTCAGGCCCCCCCGGCGGGCATATCGTCAGCGGCGATGTCAATAAGCTTTATGATGAGTTCCTGCGCCAGCAGGAGAAGACGCCCGCGAGAAAACTGGAGGGCCCCTTCAGGCGACGGCTGCTGCGGGCAAGGAAAGATCTGACGAAGAGAGTGAACAGGTCAACGCTTACGAAAGGGACCAAGGATATAATCAGGGAGGAACTGAAAAGATCCTCAAACCTCACCTTCTGGCGATTTAAGGCAGTGATACTTTTGGACGATGAAGACAGGAGAACGCCGGCGGGCTGGCTCCTGGGATTCAATACGGCGCGCGATGAGAGGTCCAGAGCGGATGGGCCTTTAAACACCATTGAAGATAGATTGAGCTTTAAATTCCCGAATGCCGTAGCTTTTTCAACCGAGGTCCTGGATGTTATCGCATCGGACGAACTTATCCTGCGGGAATATCTGCTGCACGAGGTCATCTGCCGGCGTTTCGGCCATGAAAAATCGAGAAGCATACAGGAACAGCTGTTCCCGGAAAATTATGCGGATATCCTGGGTGATACCGAAAAAGGCCATATGGACGGGGAACTGGGCCTGGCTTTGAAACGGGTTATCCTGGAGCGGTGTGAACCGGTTTTCGAGGGGATGGTCACAGGCGATAAGCTGGATAAAGAGCTTGAGGAGTTCAGGAAAGAGGGTTTTACGGGTGAAGGCCCCAGGAAAGCCATAGAGTTTTATTCGCGTTATAAGGAATGGTACAACTGGGTAAAGCGCGTTCTGATGCCTTTGCAATCCCGTATCAACAGGGATAAGTCCGGCGTGGAGAAGGCCCGGGAGGATCTGCTGAATGTGGAAAAGCGTTACAGATTCGTGGTGACCCGGCTTGAATGGATATGGGAGATGGGGGATGTTTGGGCGGAGATAGTGAGATTTCTGGATTCCCACGAGAAAAATATAGAGATGTTATCCGGGGAAGAGGTTAAGGAAATAAAGCCCGTCTTTATGGAGTTCCTGGATAAATATGAAAAGTTCATGCAGGAAGACCCCGGGGCCGCCCAATTGAAGGATTTCGGGTACGTAAAGGAAGTGATAAGAGCGATCCGGGAAGCCGTCGGCATCGATAAGACGCCGCTCATGCCGGGCGGTCAGGAAAAACCGGCCAAACCGTCCGAAAAAAAGCCGGCCAAAGATAAGAAAACCTGGGAATTGACGAAAAAAGAGAAGAATATCCTGGACAAGGCCCGAAGGCAGATGAAAATAGAAGAAAAGATAACGGACATCTCCTTCCGGGAAAAGCTGCGGCTTATAAGCTGGAAAAGGGTATTTGCCGTTTTCGCCGTCAGTCTCGTGCTTTCCGGCCTGCTTTATCTCGTGCTCCCGGTGAACCGGCTTACCGTTTCGATCGCCGTGGTCGTGCCATTGGCCGTTTTTGCCGTGATCATCGCCATGAACTGGAGCTGGAAGAATCTGCTGGTGGCCCTCGGCATCTCGGCGCTTCTTTCCATGTTCCTGCCGGTCCCCTGGTTCGGACTTTCGCTTGCTGTCGTCATAATGGCGCAAATGGCCTTTCGAAGAAGCGCGAGGTTCGCCGGCCAACGGTTGTCGGGAGCGGATAGAAAAGCCGTATTCCCCGGAACGGAGAAAGAGCCGGCCCTTCCCAAAGAAGTAAGGAAGATCCTGGATAAGATCCAGATCGATAAGGACATCTTTCCTTATATAGCCCGGATAATGTTACTCATACCCAGGAGCGGAAAAAAAGATCTCAAAGGCACTAAAGTATCGAATGCGCAGGCTTTTCTGGACGCCGTGCTTGAGATAAGTACTTCGGAATACATTCCCGACATCTCAAAATTGAAGGATGAATTGCGCCCGCTGGTCCGGGAAAAACTGCAGGACCTTGAACTATTAGATTTCGACCCGCGCAGCGGCTTCAGGAAACTCAAGAACTGGAAAAATGAAAGCGATACCGAACTGGCCGATGCCCTCGATAATGCCGCGCAGGAAGCGACAAGACTGGTTTCGTCACGTTCGACAGGCGAGGAAAGCAGCAAGGAGATGCTGGCCATCCGGGAATTGACCGGCGAGTATTACGGGATAGATAAGGACAGGTTCGAGGAGATCCACCTGTATTTGATACTGCTTACCCTCAGAAGCCAGGTCGAATCCGACGAAAAAATAGGGAACGTTAAGGCGGAAGCGTATTATGACCTGGGAAGATTGGAATTCCATTTTAACAATTACCTTGCCGCGGAAAGGGCTTTCGGGAACGCGGTGAGGGAGGCGTCGGAGCACCGGGATTCGGGCGAGCTCGACGCGGACTGTCTTTTCGCGCTGGGGTTTGTCAGGCATTACCTGTGGAAATGGGACGGGGCCAGGGATGCTTACAGGTTCTCCCTGAACGCGCGTGAGATGAAAAAAGACCTCACAAAACTTGACAGGATCAAAACCAAACTGACCAGGCTCCTGATCAAGAAGGTGGAGAAACGGATCTCTCTGGCGGGAAACAAGGTCGGAGATAATGATATCAGGGGGAAGGAGGCCGATGAAGGGGAAAACAGGAATTTTTCTTTCCTGCCTCTCGCGCTTTTGCCTTTTGCCGGGACGGTCCCGGGGTTAAGCGTTTTTATACTGCTGGGCACGATCACGTTTTTTATCCTGCAAGCCGGGATGTTCTCCCTCGCGGGAGAGGGCAGGGAAAATGATCCCCAAAGACCCGTCCGCGGGGTAATGACCGCGCGGGAAGCGCATGGCAGGACGCTGATCGACCTGGAACATTCCATCGGCATGGAAGAGGCCCAGACCCAAGAGGAAAAAGACGGGTTGAACGCGGAATATGAAAGGGCGAAAAGGGAATTCTCAAAGACCATCGGTGAAAGCATCGATCCCCACGGAAAACCCGAAAGGGGGTATGTGCGCATTGTCTCCGAAGAAGACCTTCAGAGAGTAACAGGGTATCTCCCTTCTTATTTATTCGAAAAAGGCGGCATCACTTACGGCAGGACGGCGTATAACCTGAGGCCCATGATGAATTACAGCATACCCGTAAGGTCGCTGCGCCTGTTCGTCAACGAAGGCGAATTTTCAAGGGCGCTGAACGATGTTGTCCTGCAGGATGTGCCGCGCAGGCTGATCAGGCAATACATGGATACGGCCCGGTCGACGTATGACCCGTCCGAGATATTGAAGCTTATAGTAACGCAGGGCTTTCTTGAGAAGGAGGCGCCCAAGGATCAGAAAGAAAGCGAAAAACTGGCGGAACTTCCCAAGCTGGGTACAGGTTTTGAGACTTTGAGGAAATGCTCCACGAGCACAATGGTCGCTCTTATCGCTGAGGCGGTCTGGACCGTTCTGCCCCGGGAATTCAAGGATGAGTGGCACAGGTTGTGTGATTCTCAAAAGCGGGGACTTATATATTTCAGGAACATAAGGTTCAAATATGAATACGAGAAATATCCCGAGGTCTTTCCGCTGAGAATGTTCGGTGATAAATTTGACAGGCTCATGAACGAAGAGTCGGTATTTCGCATGCTGGAAAAGGAAGATTCACCGGAGATCTCGCGCAAGGAACGCGTTTTCTTCGAACATGTTCTGCAATATTTAGAAGAGGTGAACGGGAAAGGCAATGACATATTTCTCGTTGAAAGGATCGAGGAAAACGAAAGGGCGATGGACGGCACTTTTAAGGAATTTATAGCCAAAAAGGGGATGCCTTCCGACGAAGAAAGGGTGGGGATATTAAAAGAGGCGTGCGCGAAATTCAAGAAAGCTGCCGACCAGGGGAAACCATTATCAAACAACGAACTATGGCAGTCCGCCGTTGATATCTGGAACCTGTACGGAGACGACGAAGTATATGGCGAGATAAAAAAGGACATCGAAGCGATACAGACCCTTGCCCCTGACTATACGCTGAAATTCCAGATATTACTTCCTTTCTGGCACCTGGCGATAACGCATCTCTTTGCCAGGGACCTCTGGGACGAGAGTATCGACTTGTCATCAAAAATGCTGAAGTATGCAGAGAGTGATAGCCAGATCAGCACATTCGAAAACAAGATATCCGGGGCAATGTATTTTATAAAAGGCGCCATGTATTATTACCTGGCAAAAAGTTATTATCAGATCAGCGGGTACAGCGAGGCCTGTGAAAATTCCGAAAAATGTATAGCAACTATCCAGGGGCATTTGTCCGGCATGAGCCGGGATGAGAAAAAACAGAAACAAAGGATCAAGGATCTTTATATGCTTCTCCAGGCCAATATCGTTCTGTCCCTGTCCATAACGCGGCTCGTCGAAGCAGGCTATTACAGCGAAGGGAAATTGCAGGAAGCCAGGGAGAACCTGGAAGAGGCATTGTCGTTCGCCGAGGATTCGATAAAGGGAGCGGAGACCCTTTATGACAGCGTAGGGAAGATCGGGCAGGGCAATCTGCCGGACATGGAAAGTGTCCAGATGGAGGCCCACAAAGCCAGGATGCACGCGCTGTTCATGAAAGGAGCGATGACAAGGGGTAAAGCGGGGAAAGAACTGGTGATGAAAGCAAAAGACGAGCTTGACTACCTCGTGGGGCGGATGGAATCGGGAGCGGGGTTCGCGTTCGATCATCCGCAGATCATTGTGTTTCTTCTCGGCACGGTCGCCAGGTATTTTCTTGAGGAGCAGCGCCCGGAAGACGCCGGGGGCATGTTCGACTATGCCGGGGAAATCACGGAAAAATATCTTTTGGATCTTGTAACGGATTTTGAATACGATCTCTCTAATGTGCTGATGGATCTATACATGGGCAATTACGCCGCCGCCGTAGAACAACTGGAAGACATCAAGAGGGATATCGCTGGACAGGCCGCGGCGCCTGTTCTGGATTACTACACGGCTTATGCATATCTTCAGGACAGCAGCAGGGGATATGAAGAGAAAGAGAAGGCCGTCAGGGCACTTTTCAAGGAGCACTCATGGATAGGGTACTCTTTGAGGAATATCTATTATGCCTGTTTTGACGAATCCTTCCTGTACGACTTTGTTACCCGGCTGGTCATTCATGATGAAAAGATGGATGCTGTTTCGAGAGCGATGCTGGTCCTTCTTACTTTGAGAAAATGCGGATCCGCGGCGCATGAATTTCAGAAATACATAAAAGAGAACGAAGCCGCCGCCGAAGAAGACAGCGGCTTGAGAGTAAGATTACTTCGCCTGATGTCAGGGATCACGGAGATAAGCCCGCCGGGAACCGTGGAATTTATAGAAAATTTAAACTCTCTTATAGAGGATAAGGAAAAGTTCATTGCCGATGCCTGCACGGCCGGAGATTGTCTGCAGAGGGCCGATGCTTTTTTCCGGGAAGAAGATTGCGAAAAAGCTTTAATCTATGCGGACCTGGGCCTTGAGCGCCTCCAGAAAGAGGAAAAGGAGTCCCCCCTGTTCCAGGTATCCCCCTTTGAGGGGCTGAAGGAAGATAAAGATATTAAAAGGCCGGGATTTGAAGAAGGCCCTTATATCAGCGAAAGGCTCCTGAAGCTGAAGGAGGATATCGGGAATTTTGAGAGCGCCATGGTAGAAGCGCGGCGCCAATTCGAAAACAAGGAGCTGGAGAAAGCCGTTAAAGCCCTGGAGAAAGCGCTGGATATATATAAACCCTATCTTCTGGTCGCCTCTTATATGACGCGTTCCGTGATAGGCGGAATGATCAGGCATTACAAAACGTGCGTAACGATCGAGAACCGTTTCAGGGAAGGGGCTTTTGATAAGGCGCTTTCACAGATAGAAAAGCTGGAAACCGAGGGCGGCCTGAGCCCGGAAGTCCTGTCTTTTATCGGGAAGAAAGCGGCGAGGATCGGAGACATCCAAAAGGAGATCACGTCGATAAAGGAAAGGTTCGAGTCCGGGGATCTTTCTCTGCGCTCCGCCCGGAACCAGGCCAGGGACATGCAGAAAGAGTGTCCGGGATATCCGGACACAAAGGAATTATTCGAGTATTTTGAACAAAAGAGAATAGAAGTGGCGGGATATTTGGACGGCGCCGGCAGCAGCATTGAACTGCGGCGACCGGATGAGGCTTTTTCATTGATCCGGAAGGCGATGGCGATCGACAAAGAGAACAAAGCGATGGCCAGGCCCCTGGTAAGGATAGCGGAGCTGTACATTCAGGGTAAGGATTTCGACTCAGCGAGAAAGTGTATAGATATCCTGATAGATGTAGAAGGATGGAGGGATGATCCGACAGCTGAAAAACTTATTGTTTTGATCTGGGAATTGTGCCGCTCCGGAAGATATGGGGATGCGATAGAGCTATCCGACCGGCTTTTTGAGAAAAAAATAAGCAGATGGTATAAGACAAAACTAAGGAGAATAAAGTCGGTCGCCGGGGCCAGCACGATCCTGGATGATCTCGATATCCATCTGGCGATGATCAGGAACGCCCTGGAAGCCGAGAAGGCCGAGGAAGCGATAGAGCAGAAGATCCTTAAGCAGTACCGTACGCGTCTCATCGAATATAAGAAGATCAGCCCCACCAAGACAGGTTTCAGGATAGACAGGTTCAAGCACCTGAAGCCGGAAGAGGTGCGGAAATTGTTCAAGATCGGGGATAGTTTTGAGGTATTCGGCCCGCTTCCGGACGGGGATAAAAGCGAAAGTAACGGTCCTGTCGTGGATGTTTCCTTCCGGGTAACGGCGGTCGGGGAAAGGGGCTGGGTGGCGTTCGAGATGCCGCCGTCCGCTCTGGAAAAGAAAGAGGAATTCATCAGGGATATACCCAGAAGAGGTTTTATCAGGAAACAGCCCAATATCCCGTTCGAACTGCAGAAAAGCGTGCTGGATGACCTTAAATGGAAATTATGGGAATCATTAAGAGCCGTAGATTATGAGGCGATAGGGAAGAAGGCGTTTTTTGAGCCTACCACGGGACATCCCATAATTGATATCGTCCTTGGGTTGAAGGAAGCCCCGAAAAGAAAGGGAAGCGTTTCCTATGGGGGAGAGGGCCCCTGGGATGAGTGGCAGAGGAAGGCCATTGCAAGCGCCACGGACCTTTCTATCCCGGTAACCATAATTCACGGCCCCGGCGGAACGGGAAAAACCACGGTCACCGTGGAAGCTACCAGACAGCTTTCCGGAGAGATAATCAGGCAATTTTCGAAGAAGAAGAGCAGGATCCTTATAACCTCCCAGTCCAACCCTGCGGTGGACAATATCTGGAAAAGGGCCGCGTCCAAGGGATTAAAATTCATCCGCCTGGCTTTCAAGAGCTCTTCCATAGATACCAAAGTGATGAGGAACTGGGAGAGAAGACAGAAACATCTGGAAGATGCCAGGAAGAGGTATTACGGGGAAGAAGGCGCAGGGCCGGTCTATATCGGCACCAACATGGGCTGGGCGAATGATCCGTATGTCCGCAATAGCGCTTTTTATCTTGAACCGGATGTGGTCATAATAGACGAGGGAGGCAGGTCCACTCCCGGCGAGACCCTTTACGCGATATCCAGGATCAAACCTGACGGTAAAGTGATCATAGTCGGGGACCATCTGCAGTTGAGGCCGCACGGTTTTACCAGGGAGGATGTGGTCCGGATAAAAAGCGCGCTTTCATATAAAGAGAGAGAACTGGAAAGATTATACACAGAGGAAAATCTCAGCAAGGTCACGACGTCCCTCTTTGAGAAGCTCTGCCAGCGCAGGGATATAGACTATCATCTCCTCCCCGTGAACAGGCGCTCTCATCCCGCAATAACGGGGTTTGTCAACGCTTTCGGGTATCTGAGGCACGGCGTCAAACTTCTTCCGCGCGATTGGGATAAGGAGAAGAAGGAGCCCTGCGAGAAGGATATAGTCACCGTGATAGATTATGGTGACGGCAAGATCCATGAGAGACTGGAGAGGGACGGTCAGGACCGCGTGCTAAATGGGCGTATATACAATACCAGAGAAGTGAACGAGGTGATCGCCGAGATAGACAGATTCCTCAATATGAAACACCGGGGCCGCCCCAGATATGGCCCTGCCGATATTACCATCATCACGCCTTACAAAGCCCAGATCAGAGCCATAACGGAAGCGCTGAAGATAAAGGCGATAGTGAACGATCTGGATGAAGGCGTGATCGCGGACAGGAAAGAAGCCGTCGCTGTATTATCCGACCTGCCCCTGAGGAAGATCTCAAAAAGGATGTTTCCCCATATTGTTCAGGACGTAAAGATCGCTTCCGGCATGATCGAAGAACTCATCGGGAAGTTGAAAAACAATACCCGCATTTCACCGAGGGAGATGAGGATATATGCCAGAATAATAAGGAACGCGGCTCTTTACAACATAAGAAAGAAACACGGCCCGCGCAGCGTCGGCTATAAGGACATAACGAGTATCAGGCGGGTAAAATTGACTGCCGAAGGCGTCGAAGATGAAGAAGAGGTCATGGAAGGGGATGAGGAGCTCGATGTAGCGACCATAGATTCCATACAGGGTTCGGAGAACAAGGTCATCATCTGGTCGCTTGTGAGGAGTAACAGACAGAACGATATCGGCTTCCTGGGCGCTCATGACGGCCCGAACAGAAACCTTGTTGCCGCCGGGAGGGCGGAAGAATATCTGACCGTCATAGGCGATATAAGCCACACGCTCGCCTGGGCCGATTATGGTCTGGAAAAAACGAATTATTCGGACTTGAGAAAGGCAAGTATCCGCCAGACCGCCGCGGCGTTCAGAGACGGCCTGGAGCATTGCCGGGCGAACAATACGATCATAAGGACAAGCACCGACAGGAGAACAGGCAGGAACTCCGAAAATGACAGGCCCCGCAGCCCCTTGGGCGGCGTGCACGAGGGGTTTCTCCAGCTCCCCATGAGGCTCTTTTTCCGGAGCGCGGCTTACTTATCGGGTGCTTTACTGGCCGGTTTAACTTCGCTGCTCTTTTCTCATTCGGCAAAAGACCCCGCACCTATAAAAAAAGATATAGGTGAAAAAGATACAGCCGGGTATGACAGGATCGAAAGCGACCCCGCCAAGATCGACCCCGCCCGCCTTACTGAAGCGCTGAAAGAACACCTGGGCTTTTTGATGTTTCATGATAAGGACGCCCGGGCCCAGATTTCAAAGTATTTAGAAGATAAGAAATGCCTGACGGCTGTTACAGAAGACGGGGAGGTTGCGGGGTGCCTGATCTTTACCGTCGATGAAGAGAAGCTGTCGGCGCGCCAAATGGACATATACGTCAGATGCTACCAGGCGGATCGGGGCATCGGCAGGGCGCTCTGGGAAGAGGCGAAAGAATACTTTGCGCGGAAGGGCATAACCAAGGCGGAAGCCCTGTGCGACAGGCCCGTACAGAGGGATTTCTGGGAGCATATCAGGGAAAATTACGGCGGCCCGCTTGAAATGATCATCAGGGACAGGGATGAAGGCGCGGAACGGTTTTACTCGGTTTATGCGTTCGCGCCGCTTGCGTTTCTGCCTTTTGTTACGGTGGTGCCGGGTCTGAGTATCCTTATACTGGCGAGCACTGCCGCATTTGTCCTTCTTGCCACGCTTTCAAGCCGGGGGGATCTTCGTCGGTATGAAAAATCCCTGTTCCTTTCCTCGTTCGGCAACGCGCGCGGGTCCACCAACGATACTGATAATATTGACATGGAAATGCTATACAAAGCCTCCAGGCCCATAACGATCAAGGATGTCGGCATACCCTGGGCGGTATTTCCGAAGACCGGGGTTATGAATAAGATCGAGTTCCGCAGCATACCCTGCAGTGTTCTGGATTCTTCGGCCGCCGTTTACCGGGACAGTAAAAGGGATAAATATGTGATATTTATCGCTTCGCTGCTTTTGCGCAAAAAACACAGATCGGACATAGCGCTGTATTTCGCTCTTATCGACATATTTCTGGTCCTGCATGACGGGATACTTGAAAGATCGGGCGCCTTTGACCCGAAACGGACGAATATCCTGGCATCCCAGGGCGGATTTTACCGGGAGGTCGTTTGCGCCATGCTGAACGGCGGCATGGCTGAAGAATTCAGGATAGCGGCCCGCTTGGAAACCGAATTAAGCGGCAGGGAAAAAGCGTCTTTCAGGGGCGAGGATGTCCTGAGCGAAGGGGACAGGGAACATTCGGACATGGAAAAGAGCGTCGCGGGCAGATCCATAATAAATTTCATCGAATGGATGAAGGAGCCGGAAGTCACGGTAGTGGATTTTTCCGGCGAGATCAAAAAGGCGGAGAAGGTGTACAGGCCCGCCAGGACGGACATGTCCGCCAGGAAGCATCAGAAGCGTATGGCTTTCTGGAGCGAACACAGACAGATGATAGGAAGGTTCATACGGGGAGAATACAGGGACGATCCGGACCGCGCGCGGATCCTGCGAAAACTGGACGGCGCGGAAAGTCTCGTTTTTATCAAAAGCGGCATAGTCCCGTTCTCCAGGACGAGAGTGCGCCCCCCGATAAAGAAAGGCGTGCGGAGTTTTGCCGGCAAGGAGAACTGGCTGCGCATCAGGACAAAGATAGAGAACGGCAGGCTGAGGATAGAGTATCTCCTGGCCGGTGATCCTTATTTCGCGCATGTAAGTGATAGTTATGAGGAGGGCAGCGAAACACCGCTTTCCTTAGGTAAAGAACTTATCGAGTGGATGACCGACAAAGAGCGCCCGATGCCGCAGTCGGTACTCTCTATCGAGGCCGATATAAAAGGCAGAGTCCACCTGGGCACGTTTGACGGTGAGAGCATGTACCTGGATCTCGGGAAGCGCTTCAAAGAGACCGAAGGCGGCCTTCGGAGGAAAGTATGGATAAAAGCCAAGGTCAGCCGCAGGGACGCGAAAGAGCTGGCCGTGTACCTGCGTCCCGACGGTCCCGAGATCATGCGTTTCAGGCCGATATACAAGGATGCCTCCGGGAAAAAGCTGGACAGGCTCGAGAAAAGGAAGGACCTGATACTGGACATGTTCAGCAGGGACGCGCTGGTCCACTGGGCCGGAGGGGGCAAGGTGGACATGGACTCCGACATAGAGTTCATCTGGCCGGTAGAAAAGATGAGGATAGTGAAACTCGGTGACGACATGGTCGCTTCCGCGGGAGTGGATTACGAAGGCGACGATATTCTGGTCAGGGGCAAGGTCAACGTTCCCGGCGAGAAAAGGATAGAGTTCTGCCGTCCGGACGGCAGGCAGGTCCCCGTGCAGGTCAGGTTTTATGACGAGGAGTCCGGAACTCTCCTGAACGAACTGAGCGAACTGCGAAGAAGATTCGCGAGCTGGGAGGCGGGAGAAGACGCGCCCAATCCCATGGTCATTTCCGGTATCTTCGGGAACGGTTTTGAGATCGCCGAGGATGTCTTTGTCAGGATACCGAAGGCGGAAAGGGTCAAAAGCGGAAGATACCTGGTGGTGTTCGCGCAGCCCGGGGAGTATAAAGGTATAAAATTATACGCCCTTAACGGGCAGAACGCCCCCCTTAAATTTATCAGCACCTACTATTTCCATAAGGGAAAAAGGATAAAAACGGGGTGGGATGAAGAGGCAGAGCTTCTGTCGGCAGAAGATGAGTCCGCCATCAAAGAGATTCTTTGCCGGTGCGGCTACATTGCTTTTTTAAGAGAATCAAGCTTTTCGGCAGATAAGCTGGCCAGGTACATTTTACAGACCCTCGGAAGGACGCCGTTAAATGGGGAGGACATCGTTAAAGTAACGGCAGTACATACTCATGCGGCCGGGAGGGCGATAGAAAAATGCCTCAGCGGGCTTGTCGGGAAAGGTAAGCTTCTCCGGACGGGTTCGGGAATGTACCTGCCGGTGGTCAGGCGAAAATGCGCGAATATGGGTCATCATGCGCCCAAGATCTCCCTTGACGGAACGCACTACGCCTTCGGTATTTCTGCCGGAGTGTCGGATGATGCGACCGTGTTCCTGGCTGCCGAGGCGTCGAACGGGAAAAAATTCCCCATTGCGGTAGTCAAGGACGGAAAGCCCGTCCTATGGTACAGAGTGATTCGCAGAGCGGATGGCGGGGTCGCGTCCTGCGGCTTGAGATCTTGCCGGTCGGAGATCGAGCTGCTGGGCCGGAAGGGAACCTTCTTTTTTGAGAACTGGCGGGCGAACACGAAGCGCGGAAAGGGAAGGGGCGTCGCCGGCAGGATCGGGGACACCGTGATCAAGGGAAAACCCGGTGAATATTTCAGCGGGATAGTATCCGACGGAAAGATCGTCCGTCTCGATGTATGGCGAAATCCCTGCCATCGCCCGTATAAAGTCGTTGCAAGGCCGCAGGGCGACAAGGGGGTACCGGTATATAAGGTCGATAAGGACTCCGAGGCGTATAAACGGGAATATACCACGAAAGAGGACAAGATCAGGTTCTGGGAAAGGGAGCTCTATGACTTGAGCGGGGCAAAGCGCAGAAAGGCCATCCAGCAGCTGGAAAAGCTGGGAGCGAGGTTCGACGGGATAAGAGCGCTGACCCTCGTGGATTGCCTTAATTCCAACTACGGAGTATCCGAGGGCTGCCGGTTGTTCGTCAAAACGTTCGGCGTTATCGTTGACGCGTGCATAAAAAGCGCGTGGCGGGACGAGCGATCACGCAAAGAGTTGCTGGAGCTATTATATATCACGGATTCGAGTGTGATCCGGAAAGCTTTCCGCGGGATCGCTTCCCGGGACCCTTCCTTATACGCGGATATGCTGGGCGCTTACACGAAAAAGTATTCCGCCGACTATAAAAATCGACACGACGCATATCATCTCGCGTTGTTAGAGGCGCTTCGCGCGGACCTGAAAGCGAAGAGATTCGACAGGTTCCCGGACCGGGCGCTGGACGTGTTGCGGGAATGGTATGAGCATAAATTACGCAGCCCCGGAAAAACCCCGCACATAAGGGCGAGGACAAAAGAATACCTGAAAACGATCGAGAATTTCCGAAAAAAGAGCAGAAATTTCAGAAGAAAAAATAAGATCCGGCTTTACAGCATAGACCCCTTTACGGCCGGTCTGGCCGCGGCCGGGGTAAGCTCCCTGTTCGGGAGCATCGGCGTCAGCATACTCAGCCCTCTGGTATTAACGGTCGCAGCCATAATATTCTCGTTCAGCTGGTTTGCCGCCGGGGGCGAGGATGCGGGCAAGGGCAAGAAGGAGGACGCGAAAGCGAAAGGGCCGCAGAAAGATTCCCCGCTGGCCCACTTGCCCGACCTGCACAAGAGGTTTGCCGTCAAAAAGAAAATAGGCGTAGGGGGGATGGGGGTGGTATATCTGGTCTTTGACGTGAACCTCCGGCGCGAAGCCGCGCTTAAGATACTGTTTGACCAGAGCGAAAGAGCGCGGGAAAGGTTCCGGAGGGAGATCAAGCGCCTGCGCAGCCTCAGGCACCCGAACATAGTCAAGGTACTGGGTTCCAGTTCCGTGCGGAAGGATTACAAAGGCCCGTCCTATATCGTAATGGAATACGTGGAGGGCGAGTCCCTGATGAAGTTTTACAGAAAAAGAAAGTATAACAACGAGAAAGCGCTGCTGGAATTGATATCCGATATTCTCCTGCCCGTCGCCAAAGGCATCAGGTACATACACGGCAAGAATATAATCCACAGGGACTTGAAGCCGGACAATATACTCATTTCAAAGACGGGCGTTCCCAAGATCGCCGATTTTGGCATAGCCAAGCTCGGCGCCGGAGCTACCAGGTCCGATGAACATTCACTGACAAAGACCGGCTATGTCGTGGGGTCCCCCAGTTACATGGCTCCGGAGACTTTCAGGAACATGATCGAGACATGGATACCCGATGATATTGAATCCCTGCTGCCTGATAAGAAGAGTCCGGGATACAAGGAATGGAAGAAGAGCCCGCGATATAAACCGTATGAATATTTGAAAGAGTTAAGAAGGTTGGTAAATAAAAGGCAGTTCAAAAAGATGTCGGTACAGGCGGATATATATTCCCTGGGGCTGATCTTCTGCGAGACCTGTACCGGTAAGCTGCCGTTCAAGTATGAAGGGGACGACGGGATAAAGAAGCTTAGATCGAAAGTCTTTGAACGTATCCCGCTCGATGAGATAGCTCCCAAACTGTATTCCGAGTTCCGGAAGCTGATAGAAGACATGCTGGATCTGGACCCCAATAAGCGCCCCACATCAAAACAGCTGGTCCGGAAACTGGAAAGGATCGAGAAGAAGCTCAAGAAGCGCCTGGAAGAGAAGAAAAAACCCGTGTTTAAGACCGTTCTTAAATACGGCCTGATCGCCGCGGGCATCGGGGCGACGGCGCTGGTCACGCATCTTCTCTTTCCGGGACTGATCCGTTCCATACTGAACTGGCTGGGTATCGGTTTTATCCTGACGGCGGGAACCATGGTAAGCGTGACCGGTGACGGCGGCCCCGGGACAGAAACCGAGGAGCTGTCACGCTCAAGCGTCAAGGATCTTCTTGCCCTGGAAAATGAATTAAGTGATAGCAGCGCGGAAGTCCGCGCGGATGCGATAGCGAAACTGGGTCCTGTTTATACCGCGTTCATCGGTCAGGGCAGGGATGTCAGGGACCGCGTTTTCAACCTGGAGCAGAAACTGGCCGATAATCATCCGGCTGTCCGCGAGGCCGCCGGGTCGGCGCTGAGATCCATCTACGCGGCATTAGCCGCCGAAACAAAAAGCATCAGGCTTTATGAATCCAGGTTAAGAAGAAGAATGGGCGCGGATGTTCGGGAGGTATCTGTCCGCAGGGCTGCGGTAACGGCACTGGGTCTTCTTTACGCGGCATTGATCGACCACGGGAGGAAAATCGATGTTTCGATGCTGGAACAGAGGTTAAAGGATCCCGATATGCAGGTTTCCGAAGCCGCGGCGAACGCGTTAAGCTCTGTCTATGTGGCTCAGATCAACGCCAAAGGGGATGTCGATATATCCGCATTGGAACAAAGACTGAATGCCGATCGTCACCTCGTCCGCGAAAAGGCAATAAAAGCCCTGGGGCCGGTCTACAGGGCCTTGATCGAAAAAGGGAAGCAGGTCGATCTATCCGATCTAAAGAAAATGCTGGGGAATGCCTGCTACTGGCAGGTCCGCAGGGCCGCAACAACGGCGCTGGGCCTTGTTTACGTTTCCCTGATCGAACAGGGAAGAAAGGAAGAGATCGATCTACCGCTGTTGAGGGAGATGCTGAATGATATAGACCTGGGCATTCGCAGGGTCGCGGTCAGCGCGGTGGGGGAAGTTTATGCTGCCCTGATCAGGCAGGGAGAAAAGGTTGATTTTTCCGATATCGAGGAGAAATTGAACAGGTATGACGAAGAGCTCCGCAGGCGCGCGGCAGAACAGCTCTCCCTTATCCATGACGCGCTGGAGGGAAGAGATAGGGAAACCGATCTATCCTCTCCGGAGGAAACAGGCCCCGCCGGTATCGCGGGGATAGAGTCCGGCATCATCCTGGATCAGGATTATGCAAAATACCTATTCTGGACAAGAGAGAAGCTTCCCTACCACGAAGCGGTCATAGATGAATATCTGGCGTCCTCCCAGCCTCAGATATTCATAAGTGATCTGAAGCGCCGGGCCGAACGGTGCGTCCGGAAAGGGTTTGATCCCGAGGACCGGAGACAGCTGTGGCTTGCCTTTGTCGGAGCGAAGCTGAACGGGATAGACATTACGCATCATGATTTTACTGAACGGGTTGAAAGATTGGTCGAATTCGATGAAAAACACCCCGGTTATTTTTCCGACCTTTTCGGCAAGAACAAGAAACTTAAAGCGATAGAGATAGCTGCCGGCGAGACACACGTCGTGGACACAAGCGAAGTCGATCATGCGGTCCTGGATGCCCATCTGGAAGAACTGTCAAGTATAAAGGAAAGGGTGGACAGTTGCCGGTGGCTTTCGGAAGATTTCCCGAAGCATAAATACTTCAACCTGCGAAACCTGTATTACCAGTTAAAACGCGAGCAGGCGAGACAGGCGGGAGAGTACACCGGCGGAAAGTTTTTCATAATATTACCTTCGGAAGACCGGATGAGGGAAGAGATCGCCGGGAACAGGAAACTTTTCTACAGGATCGTTTTCAAGGCGGCGTATCTCCGTCTGGGCGATAGGGAAATATCGGGAAATTGTCTTGAGCTGATGCGGGACCTGGTAATAAGCGATATTCTGTCGGATGATGCCATGAAAGGACAGCTTCATTCCTCAGATCCCGAGACCAGGGTAACCGCGCTTAAGGTCTTCTATGAGGATTACAAGAACCACCTGCCGGATGCCTCGGGAATAGGCATGGAAAAAGTCAGGGGCCTGCAAAAAGCGCTGGATGAACTGTCCGGGGAAATATACGCCGAAATGGCCAAGATAAAGATCGTCCGCCGGAAAAGGCGCGAGACCTATCGCCTGATCCCGCAAGGATTTTTAAGCGTCTTTCGCGGGAGAGCCGGCATTATCGACTGCTCCTTTGACGCGGAATATCACGGTTCAGCTTTTACCCGGGCGATGCATGAGGATACGGGTTATTATTTTGTTTATAACAAAAAGCTGAAGGGATACGTGGGGCTGTGCGAAGGCCTGACGGAAAAAGGCGAAAAGGTCCTGACCGTAGATACCATTAATTCTCCCTCCCTGGACGGCGAGGAGATGCTGATCAATCTGTTCGTGGAATTGGAAGAGGCGGCCAGAGAGCTGGGATGCAAGGGGATCGCCCTGCCGGAGAACATGGTCCGCTCCTTTAATTTTGATAACAAATACACCATTTCCGGCATGGATGCGTACAGGAAAGCCAGGCCCATAAAGGTGGTTCCCGTGCATTCGAGCAGCTGGAAACGGCTTGCCGATACATTCGGGAAAGATTCATATAATTCTATGGAAAGCGGCAGGTTCAAGCTGCTTGATCTTGATTCCCTGCGCCCTCCCGCTCCGGTCAGCAAGAGCTATGAAGACGGCGACATCGGGATAGAACAGGTAGATGCCCGGGGCTGGCCGGAAATAAAAGACGACATAATGAAGGTGGAAGAAGAGTCCTTTACCGGTCCCCTGAGACAGACCGAGGAGGATATCTCGGAGACCTTTGAGGACCCTGATTCCATTTGCCTGGTCCTGAAGGATAAGGGCGCAATAGTCGGTTACATGATGGGAGGTCCCCTGGAGGACTATTATTACCTGGCCGGAATAGAGGAAGACCCCGGCTATGGCGAAGAAAATACCGTTTATATCGAGTCCATTGCCCTGTTGCGGCCATATCAAAGGTCGGGATTAGGCAAAAAACTCAGAAATAAATTCCTTGATATTGCTCAGCAGAGAGGGTACCGGCAGGTCAGCGGCCATATAAGAGAGGAAGTGGCCCGGAGCAGGGGGGATAACATACTGGGCGCATTCGGGGAATGGCAGGGGACGGACACCACTTTTTGTTATTACAGTAACCCCATCAGATCGAAAAAGGCGGAGAAAAAGCACGCGCTGCGCCTGATCTCGGAACTCGTCACCAGATCGCAGGATCATGACTGGGAAGCGGCCGACCGCGCGGGGGAACTTCCCGACTTGAAAGGCCTTTTGCTGGGGGCGACCGACGGGCACGGAAGGATCACGTTCCGGCCGGTCAGGAACTATCCGTTCGAATGGGCCATGCTCGGTTCCGAGGAAAAGGGGTGGGAGGCTGTTGTTTCGGAAAGCGGTGTCCGGAACGGGCGTTTTGAATTTACCGTGAGATTTACCAAAGAGGGCAGAGAGCCCGTGAAGAAGGTCTTTCAGGTAGGTCCTTACACAAGGGAACTGACAGGCCGCAATAAAGCGGAAGGAAAAACGCTTACGGTGCTGGATATCGACGACCGCCCCGGACTTAAAGCCGTTGCCGAACTCATTGCCAGGCCTCCCGGATATAACTGGGAGACCGCCGAAAATGACGGCAGGATCCCCGACCTGAAAGGCCTCCGGCTGGGGGCCGTGGACGGCCGCGGAAGGATCAATTTTTCTCCCGTCAAGGGTTATCCGTTCCAGTGGCACGTGCTGGGGTTCTACGAAGAAGGATGGGAAGCCGTTATCGTGGAAACTGAGGCGTGGAAAGAATATTTTCAGTTCAGTGTGGAGCTTACCAAGCCGGGCAGGGAACCCCTCAGAAAGGTCTTCCAGATAGGTTCCCTCACGAAGGATCTGTCCGGACAGTATACGGAAAAGGGAAAAACCTGCAAGGTGTTGGATATTGACGACCGTCTCGGCCTTAGGGCCATTTCCGGGCTTATTACCAGACCGCAGGATTATGACTGGGGCTCCGCCGTGCGCGACGGCAGGCTTCCCGACCTGAGGGGCCTGCGGCTGGGAGTGACCGGAACACAAGGAAAAATCAGTTTCCATCCCGTTACGAATTATTTATTCCAGTGGCATGTCCTCGGCTTTGATGAAGAAGGGTGGGAAGCGGTTATCGTGGGCAGCAGCGTGCATAACGGGCATTTTCAGTTTCTTGTAAAACTTACCAGAGAGGGAAGAGAACCGATCCACAGGATATTCCAGATAGGCCCTTATGCCAGGATCATATACGGCCAGAACAGGGAGCGAAGAACGAAAAGGCACGTTCTGGATATCGTGAGCCTGCGGGCCGTGGAGCGATTGATGAATAAGGAGGAATATGTCAGGAAAAACGGGAAGGCGGCCTGGAATGAAAGGACGAATGTTTACGAAGTTGCGTCCCCGGAAACTTTAGATCCCGTTGAGAGCGAGGAACTGGTGCAGAAAGTATCCCAGAATTTACTCGCAGTTATCGCATCTATGACGGACGAGGAACGTGAAATAGTCTTGCGAATAGTAAGAAGAGATACGGGTCACAACATCGTTTCCGAGGGGTATGCGCCGGCAGATGTCCTGAACGTGAAGAGGAAAATAAACAGCGCGCTTAATCCTTTGCTTGATGAATACGGCCTGATCGGCAAGCACGCCGTCGTCAAGGGCATCCGGGCGGACGAGAAGACAGGAGAGATGACGGCCCGGATAAAGATCGTGGGTTCCGACGAAGAAGTGCCGCCCCTTATCCTGTCCCCCGGAGGAAAGCTGGATGTCCGCGCCTTGAAAACGGCATTTGAGAGCATGGAAGAAGTGAAGTCAAAATACAACAAGGGAATGATCCTTTCCATGCTGGACCTGCTCGAAGGATCACCGCCCGAACTTTATACTTATGACGTTCTTGTGGAGGACCTTTTCGGTTTTGTTTCGGGCGAGCGCGATCTTATTGCCCTTCATGAAAGCGCAGCTTCCGACCCCATGGCCTTGTTCCATGAGGCCGGTGAGTATCTTATAAAGAAAAAGATATTAAAGCTGAAACTGAGGCATGAAAGACTGGTGATCTCGACAGGTAAACGCGAGACGTTCACTCTCAACCTGGGCGGCGAGGCGCTGGCCGTTGCCAGGAAGAACACGGCCAGTCCCCACTATCTTTTCAGGGCTTTGCAGAGACAGATATTCAAGGAGAGGGACGGGGATCTGACGGTAAGGATAAAGAACGAGCAGAAGAAAAAACTGTCGCATTCAACTATAAAAAATATTCTTATCATAGGGCAAAAACTGGATGACAGGGACTGGCGCGTAGCCACGGCCGCGATCAAGACATTGGCTTCCATTTATATCTTCCTGATCAAGCAGGGCAAAGACGTTGACCTTGCCGCGTTTAAGCGGAAGATCAAGAATAAGGACTGGTACGTGCGCAAGGCCGCGTTCGCCGCGTTAAAACGCGTTTGCGACGCTCAGGCCGAGCAGGTAAAGGGTACCGATGAAGAGGCGCTCGGCCTTATCCGGGAATTCGAGCACACTTACCGGTGGCAGAATATCGAAACCGCACCCGAATCGATGGATGCCATGCTCATCAACATGTTTGAATGGGGTCAGATGTCCCTGGCCGAGCTGGAAGGGAAAACCGGGAGCAATGATATGAAAGTCAGTGAAGCCGCGGCCAAAGCTTTGTGTTCCGTCTATATTACCGCGTTTAACGAAGGCGGGATCCCCAGGTCTTACCTGGAGAGGCAGCTGAACGACAAGAACTGGTATCTCCGCAGAGCGGCGATGGCAGCGTTAAGCTCTATTTATGCTGATCTGGTCAGGCAGGGAGAAAAGGTCGATCTGTCCCTTTTTGAAGAGGGGCTGGAACATGATTACTGGCGCTTTAAAGAAGGGCGCCCGTTACTGGATGCCGTTTACGTCAGTCTGGTCAGGGAAGGAAAAATGTCCTCGTCCGATATAGAACAGAAACTGGATCACAGGCAACTTCATATCCAGGAATCCGCGACAAAGGCATTGGGCCCTGCGTATATGATAGAAGTTAAGCAGGGAAGAGTGCCTTTGTCCGCCTTGAAGCAAAAATTGGATCACCATAAGGACTGGCGTGTCCGCAGGGCCGCGCTTTCGGCATTGGAACCGTTTTGCATCGATGCGATCGAGCAGGACGGAGTTCTCGACGATGATTATGAAAAACATCTGATCTGGCAGAAAGAAGGCTTCCCCTATCAGGAAGAGGTGTTCAGCCGGTTCCTGGCCTCCCCCCGGCCGGATGACCCGCGGCGTTTTATAGATTCCCTGTTCAGGCAGAGGATCCTTGAGGGCATGGAGAAGGATGTAATGCCCTGCCTGGTGAACGCGCTGATCGCCGTTTCGGAAAGGAAGGAAAAGGTCATCCTGGCCCTTGACATTGATCTCGGGGAAGGCCAGATAAACACCCTTCTTGAAAAGTTGATCAGGGTGATCCCCGCGCTTAAAGACAATAACGAGGACCTGAAAAGGTTCCTGGATAATCTGCATGTGATCAAGGGCACGGGCAGGGATCTCAGTCTCAGGCTTAATAACGTGACCGATCCTTCCAGGGGTTCCGCGAAGAAGGAAGACGTGATAATCGTGACCAAGGACTCGAACGCGGAGCATTTCAGGGATTTCAAGGGCGCGGCTACCATGGCTGTTGTTGATGACGGCGCGTTCCCGGAGACGGCTTACCTGCCGCTTCTGGAGATCATGCTGTTTGCGATCAGCAAGCACCTCGGGTGGGATAAGAAGGCCCTTCTCAAATATTACGGGATGATACCGAACGTGGTTTCCGTAGAAGATCTGAATCCCGGGGATTATGCCGGGCTGTTCGGCGGGGATGAGAGGCTTCTGGTGATAAGGCTCGTGCCGGACGCCGTGCAGTTCGACAAGGAAGAGCTCAGGGAGATGATGGACAGCATAAAGGTCATGCTGGCCAGGGCGTAATGCGGTACATGATCGAAGAATAATATTCAAATAAATAAGGAGGAGAAAAATGAGCGGTTTGCGCAAAAATCTTGTAAGAAGCATTGTTTTTATAACGGTCATTTCAATGGTCTGGCAAGGTGTTGTCTGGGCCGATCCGGGTGTTATCCAGCCGGATAGACTGCAGGTCAGGACCCTTTTTAGTCTCCCGGACATGGAAGAGCGGGTCTCTCCCCTGGTTTCCGGTTATGTCGTCAAAAGGCTTGCTGAATTTGAACGGGACCTAACGAAGCAACACCCTTCGCGCATCGAAGATGCGGCTAAGGAACTTATTGTACAGATCAAGAAAGACGCTGATATTCCGGAAGATCTTTTGAAAATCGCTGCTTCCTCCGCGAAAGGGGAACTGGTAGTAATCCTGGGTTCACATGCGGTGAGATATTACAATCACAGAAGAGAGGACACGCAGGATCCGGGTCCCGGCCGCAAGGTTATCAAAGACATGAAAATAGGGGGATATTTTTCAAGGCAAATACTTGAGGTTTCCGGTAAGGAATACTTCTCGGGCGGTGCCGAGGTCTACTGGTCCGAATGGGAAGTCGTTAATTCTAACACATTGCGCGCCAGGGGCCGGAAGGGCATAATCGCGAAACGCGGCCCGGACGGGAAATTCGATATAATGAGCGGCGGGCTGCCGGTCGATCCGGTCGATAAAGAAGTAGAGGATCATATCCAGGCCTTGAAAGATAAAAATAAGAATGTCCGCATAGCCGCGATAGGGAATTTAGGCAAAATAGGCGATGAAAAGGCGGTTCAGCCCCTTATCAAGGTCTTGAGGAGTGCGGATTGGACTGTCCGCGGAGCTGCGGCAGTAGCTTTAGGCAAAATAGGCGATGAAAGAGCAGTATTGCCTCTTATCCAAGCCTTAAAAGATACGACTGCGTATGTCCGTTCCGCCGCCGCGGAAGCTTTGGGAAAAATAGGCGATAAAAAAGCAGTTGAGCCGCTTATCCAAGTTGCTTTAAAGGACCAGGAAAAACGTGTCCGCGGAACCGCGGCGGAAGCTTTAGGCGCAATAAATGATGAAAGTGCTGTCCAGTCTCTTATCCTGGCTTCAAAAGATGAAGATCTACATATCTGCGAAGCCGCAACGAAAGCTTTAGGCAAAATGGGAGAGCCGTCGGTTGAGTTGCTCGTCCAGGCCTTAAAAGATCGGGATGAACGTGTCCGCAAAACCGCGGCAGAGGCTTTAGGTGAAATAAATGATGAAAGAGCAGTTCCGCATCTTGTCCGGGCTTTAAAAGATACGGAGTGGATTGTCCGTGGAAATGCAGCGATAGCTTTAGGTGAAATAGGTGACGAAAACGCGGTCCCGCTTCTTATCCGGACTTTAAGAGATGAAGATTCGTATGTCCGCTTTACTGCGGTGCATGCCTTGGGGCAAATAAGCGATGAAAGAGCAGTTAAACCTCTTATCCGGGCTTTAGAAGATGAAGATTTAGATGTCCGTGAAGCCGCAGCGGAAGCCTTGGGTAAGATCGGTAAACCGGCGATTGAGCTGCTTATCCAGGCTTTAACAAAAGATGAAAGTAAGAGTGTCCGCGCAGGTGCGGCGGAAGCCTTAGGCAAAATAGGCGATAAAAGCACGGTCCGGTTTCTGGCCCAGGCTTTAATAAAAGATGAAAATGAGCGTGTCCGCGAAGCCGCAGCGAAGGCCTTAGGCGAGGTGGGCGATAAAGAAGTAGCCGGGCTTCTGGTTCAAGTCCTTATCAAAAACGATGAAGACCCAGATGTTCGCAAAGCTGCGGTAGAAGCTTTAGGTAGGATAGGCGATGAAAAGGCAGTTCTGTCTCTTATCCGAATTTTTAATGACAAGAGCATGGTGGGGTACATAGGGCGTGTTCCCGAAGCCATAATAAGATCCTTAGGCGAAATAGGCGGTGAAAAAGCGGCCGAGTTTCTTATTCAGCTTTTGAAAGATGAAGATTATTCTGCTCGTATAATCG
>Ga0180431_10000357_pt1 | contig 65810 bp, 47 predicted proteins | sample SS_ome_11_FD_132459 | JGI IMG/M metagenome (GOLD analysis project Ga0180431, IMG submission 132459) | Hypersaline lake sediment archaeal communities from the Salton Sea, California, USA - SS_1_MS_1 metaG | ecosystem: Environmental > Aquatic > Non-marine Saline and Alkaline > Hypersaline >...
CGAAATCATCAGCGCCTGCGTCGACGTCGGCATCAACTATCTCGATATCACCACCAGCGCCGAGTGCTGTGCCTACGGGGCGGCACTGAAGGGGCGACGGGAGAAGATGATCGTCGGCGCCGATGACTACCGGATCTGCCCTCGCCAAAAAAACAACCGCAACGTCAAGGCGCTCACCGGCGGCGTCGAGGGGTGCCTGCGCCGGCTGCAAACCGACTACATGGACATCTGGCGACCGCAAATGGACGCCGGTGGTAAGAATTCCGACGACGACGTAAAGGTTGTGATCGAGACATTCCAGAAACTCCACGAGGCAGGCAAAGTACAGCACCTCGGTATGTCCAACCACAAACGTCCCTGGACGCAGCACATTATCGAGACGTTCCCGCAGTTCGAGATGTTCATCTTTCCTTGCACTGCGAAAACCAAGGAGAAGGGCAAGCCGGCGACCAAAGACAACGTCACCGGCGGCGACTCCGGTAACAGCGTCTTCGACGCCATCCGCAAGAACAACGTCGGTCTGGTCACGATCAAACCGTTCAACGGCGGAAGCCTCTTCAAGATCAAGGCCAAGTTCCCGGTCGTCGGGGTCGGGAGCAAGGAGGAAAACGACCTCGCACGGTTGACGTTGCAGGCAATCCTGACCAACGATGCGATCACGGCCACCGTGCCGGGGCTGACGACCGTCTACGAGGTCGAAAACGCCGCCCGGGCGTCGTACGACCGCCCGCTCGGCATGACGCCCCGCCAGCGGGAGTGGCTCGCCCAGATCACCGATGAACGCTGGGAGCAGCTCCCCGAAGAATACCAGTGGCTGCGCGATTGGGAGTTCGTATAACCGCGCGGCCATTTGCGGAGAGATGGTCCATTGTGACATAAAGCCGCGGCCGGTGAGGCTGTGCCTTTTGGGGAAACGGAGGTTGTAGGGTGGGACCAGCGGCCGTTAGGCCGCGCCGGCCCACCAGTTTTACCCCGTTTTTCTCGCGTTGGTGGGCCGGCGTCGCTTCGCTCCTGGTCCCACCCTACTTTATGGCCGGACACGTCCTCCGTTTATGAGTTTCAAACTTCACGAGAAACAACTCATGAGATTTCCCTCTGATTCCCGATGGGCCGTCGTGGCCGCATTGTTCCTTTCCCTTGTGCTGGTTTTCCTGATGATCGGCAACTGGTCGAACACGGCGCCGCCGGGCGCCGTCGCGGCCGAAACGAGGGAAACGGCCGGCAGCGTGCCCGGTAAAATGGCCAAGGCAAGGGCAAAAAACAAACAGTGCTACGTCTGTCATCCCGCACTGAAAACCGAAGAAATCAACACGGTTCACCTCGAGGAAGGCTACGCTTGCACGAAATGCCACGGGGCGTCGAACGATCACATGGACGACGAAATGCAGATGACCACGCCCGATCTGCTCTACGGCCGTTGCGAGGTGGACGCCATGTGCGGCGAGTGTCACGAAGATTCGCACGAGGACGTCGAGCCGGAGGTCGCGGCTTTTCTGGAGAAGTGGCGGGGCCGCCCACGGGAAAACGGCCGCGCTGTTACCGAGAATTCCATCTGCACCGATTGCCACGGAACACATAACCTCGATATGGAAACGAAAACGGACGTCGACAAGAGCCAACTCGATTGGCTCGCGGCATTCAACGGCCAGGATCTGACCGGCTGGAAGCCGTCGGGCAAGGCTGCGTGGAAGATCCGACTCGGGCGGATCACTGGAACACCGGACGGCGATGGTACCCTCTGGAACGAGACCGAATACGAAGACTACCAGGTCGCGGTCACCTTCCGGGCCGATTTTCCGGTCCACGCCGGCATCTACGTTCGGGCAACCGGTTCGGATCCCGGGCCGAGGGTCGAGATTTTTCAGCAGAAGGATCCGGCCGCCTATACCGGCAGTGTTGCTCTGCCCGGCAAAGAACTCGTCTTGGTCAACCTCAAGGAAAGCTCGTTCGACGCGGGCGGGTGGAACACGCTGGCCGTCGAGGTCCGCGGACCGCGTGTCGCCGTGTGGCTCAACGGAGCCGAGATTGGGGCCGTCCGGTGCCTCGATGCGCCCAAGGGACGTTTGGGCTTGTACATCAAAGGCGGTCCCGAGTACCAACGCGGCGAACTCGCGGTCCGCGAAGTCAAAATCCAGAAGCTGGAAAAGTAAGGGAAAGCCGCCTTCAGGCAAACACTTTGGCATCGAACCTGGGAATCCGGCACTCGCACTTCCAGAAAACGGCAATTCGGGCAACGGACTCGCGAAACTCGTGAAAACGTGCGGACTTGTTTGCAAACGCGTTTGCGCCCGCCCGCAGACAATCGGTCACGATGGTCTCTTCCCGCGCGCTGCTGAGAACCACCACCGGCAAGGTTTGAAGGTGCTCCATCGAGCGGATTCGCCGCAAGACCTCCAGCCCGGAGATGTCGGGGAGATACATATCCAGAAGCACAAGTCGGGGAACGGCACCCGCGCTATCTTGTAGCAGTTCGATTGCCGCTCTGCCGGTGGACGCCATCATTACTTCCGAGCACTGAGAATCAGCCAATGCCCTGGCAATCAAGTCGGCGTGATCGGGGTTGTCTTCCACCACCAGGATGGGAAATCCGTCGTGCGGGGTGCCTTCCTCTGTTTCCGGCCCCGTCCACGTTGCTAAAGATTGCGGCTCGATTTCGTCACGCCAAACACGTACATCGCTTGGGGCGTCAATGCCCAGCTTGACTCGCCGTTTGCGGATCGAGAGGACCTTCACTTTGATATCAGGCCCGATCCGAATGACCGTATCGCAATCCCTGGAAAGTACTAACATTCGTGCCCTCCATGGTATCGGGTAGTAATTATCCGCCCACAGGTGGCGGTAACCACGACCTATCGCTCACATAAGCCGTGATTATACTGCCTTTCCGGGGCCGTACAATACCAGATTGCGGGAAACATCACAATTTCCACAAGAAAAAGCACCAATAATACGCAGAGATTGTGGAAGCACCACATATCAGTTGGTGGGATCTTGGGCCGGCAGCGTGAAAAAGAAGCTCGTCCCTTCACCAGGCTCCGATTCCACCCAAATACGCCCTCCATGGCACTCCACGATCTTCTTGCACACGGCCAACCCGATTCCTGTTCCCGGATAATCTTGGCCGTGGACTCGATGGAATACGTCGAAAACCTGTTCGAAATGCTCCCGTGGTATCCCGACTCCATTGTCTTTGACACGCAATCTCCACCATGCACCCTCCTGGGTGGAGTCCACCCGTATGGCCGGAGTATCCTGCTGCCGGAATTTGATCGCGTTGCTTATGAGATTCTGGAACAACCGGACCAACATGGTCGGGTTACCGGACACCCTTGGCAGAGGGGCATGGTCGATTCGCGCGCTGCTGTCTCGGATCATTGATTCAAGATTGGTGGTGACCTGGACAAACACCCCTTCCAGATCGACCGGCTTGAACGGCTCCTTGGAATGGCCTGCACGGGAATAGTCCAGGAGATCGTCGATCAAACGACTCATGTGGGTTGTGCCGTCGATGATATGGCGGAGATACTCGGTGGCGTTTTCGTCCAGCCGACTGCCGTACTCGTCTTGAAAGACCTCGCAATATCCCGAGATCGTCAATAGCGGCGACCGCAAGTCGTGCGCTACCACGGAGGCAAAATCCTCGAGTTCGCGGTTCCGCCGGGCAAGTTCTTCCGTTCGCCGGGCGACGGCTTCCTCTAAATCCGTTGTGTACCGATCGATCCGTTCCCGGCACGCCCGGCGTACCTGGTACAGCAATTCACTCGGGTCACTCGATTTTTCGACATAGGCAAACGCCCCCAAATTCAATGCCTCCTTGACCGAGTCGTACGAAGCTGCGCTTGTGTAGACAATCATGCGAACGTCGTCGAGTTCGCGAATCTTCGCGGCCAATTGGCCGCTGCTGAGGTCGGGCAGGGACAAGTCGATAATGACAGCAATCGTCTCCTGTTCGACACATTTCAGCCCTTCGATTGCCGAACGGCAACCGATCACCTCGAATCCTTCCCCCCGGAGGATATCGCACAGCAACTGCAAATCAGCCTCGTTGTCTTCAACAACGAGTATTCGCCTGGAACGCTCGTCCGGCATGGGCTTTGCCTCTCCCAGCCCCTAACGCAAAATGCGATAAGCTATCCTGAATGATTCGGCTAGCAAAAAAAGTAAAAAGTGAAAGTGTTGATAGGCATTAAAATTAAAGGTGAGAGCAAGTAGGTTGACATATTTTTTAAGATTTGTCCAGGCAATCAAAGGCAAGGTTACGATGATATCTTAAGAATTTTCCGGCGGATTTCCGGTTCCCCCCGACATCGCACCGGTCTCCGAGTCGATCGGCCATTGGAAACCAGGAGTTAAGAAAACGGAAAACGCCATACTTGGGCCCGACCACGAGAGAAGAAAGTGTATGCTTCGTGTTCGGTTGCAGGTCATTCCCTCGCGAGCCTTCATGGTGGCAGCCAACACACGAGTTGTGTTGCGCATGCTATTCGGCTGTTTGCCCTTGTCCACTCGTTTGAGAACCTGCCCCCAAGCAGGGGGCATTGGCCCACTCATTTCGGGCAAGGCGTCGGCGAAATGACCTTTCCTCCCTTTCTTGATTTGTCCTATACTTCTTATTCTCGGGTGTTTTCTACCCTTACACTCTTATCTCTTTCAAGGAGGGCAGGTCGTGAAAGAGCAGATCCGGCAAGAGCCCGTGATCCTTTCCCTTGCCGAGTTGCACGTACACGGCTGGGAACGAATTCGGGGTCTTGAAAGTCTGGTTGGCCACTCCCATGAAGGACACGGCACGGTCAAGACTTATCTGACCATTTCGCGCGAATCGGGCACGGGCGGCGGCAAAATCGCCAAGATGATCGGCGAAGAGCTCGGATGGGAAGTCCTCGACAAGAATCTCCTCGATCGCGTGGCCGAGCGATTCCGACTTTCCAGGCCTATGCTCGAACTGGTCGACGAAACCCGAAACAGTTGGGTTCACGAAATGCCGGGGAGCTTTGCCGATCCGGATGCCGTTCCGCCTGAACAATACGTTTCGCATCTCGAACGCGTGCTCTTGACCGCGGTGCAACACGATAACGTCGTGATGGTGGGCCGCGGGGCCCAGTTTCTCTTGCCGAGAGAAGAAGGGCTGGCCGTGCGAATCATCGCGCCGCGGGACTACCGGATCAGGCAAGTCATGCCGCGCGAAGGGCTCACCGCTGCCGCTGCCGAACGGTTCATCGACCGCGTCGATGAGGGCCGGCGGGACTTCGTCCAACGCAACTTCCGTCGTAATATCGACGACCCCCACTTGTTCGACCTGATCGTCAACGTCGAACGCCTCGGCCCGGAGGGCACGGTCGACGAAATCCTCGCGGCGATCAGCCGGAGACTGCGTTGCAGGGTCTGATACCGGTCTAGCCCGGATTATTCACGTAGGGTGGGACAAGCATGCGTGAGCCCTTGGTGGGCCGGCGGAAACGGCGATCTTCCCTAAATCAGCGTGCCAACGTTGCGGAACGATGGATCACACGCGCCGGCCCACCAACGAGCCGTTTCCTTGTCCCACCCTACGAGTTCATGAATAATCCGGGCTAGTCTCGCTGCCAAGTTGCGTGTCCTTTGGGGGATTACTATACTGAGGAAGAGCGATAGCGTCTTGTATTACCTCCCTTGGCGACATCATTTTCCACTGTGAAGGAGTGAGTCATGCCCAACTCGTTGAATCGACGACAGTTTATCGAGACGGCTGCTGCCGGCGGTACTCTTTTGGCGGGTGGCTTCCTGGCCCGGCCGCTTCAGGCGGCGGAAGACGCCGGTTGGCCCAAGATGCCGCCGGTGAAGATCTACGTCGTGTACGTGGGGCTCGGCGGCGCCTGGCCGAAACCGGAATTCGACGCCCCGGCCGAAGTTGCCAAGTTTCAGAAATATCTCTCCGGCGTGGAAAAACGGCTCGGCGACGTCCAATTCGCCGGCGGGACGTTGATCCCGAACCGATCTGCCGACGCTGCCAAAGAAGTGGCCAAGGCGCGCGGCGCCGACGCCGTGCTGGTCGTCCATCTCGCCTTCGGCAGCGGCGGGCCTCTGGTGAAGTTCACCGAAACCGGCCTGCCGGTGGCCGTCTTCTCGCAGCCATTCAGCGGTCACGACTGGATGTACCTGCCGCGATGGCAGAAGGCCGGCAAGCGGATTGTCCTGATGCCGTCGCGCGACTGGGGGGAGATCGACCGGGCGGTTGCCCTGCTCCGCGTGCCGGTCCGGATGCGGCAGTCCCGGTTATTGCTGGTCGGCCCGGCCAACGGCACCGTCGCCGCGCGGAATGCCGAGTTGGTCAAGAAACAGATCGGGCCGGAGGTCGTCCCCATCAGCGTCAAGCAAGTCGTCGACGCCCACAACGCCGTCAATCCCAAGGACGCCGAAGCCGAAGCCGAGGAATACTGGATTTCCAAGGCAAAGAAGATCGTCGAGCCGTCGCGGGAAGAAATCATCAAGTCCGCCCGGATGTACCTTGCGCTGAAGAATCTCATGGTCAAGGAGAACTCGCGGGCCATCGCGATCCGTTGTCTCGGCGGCATTCCGATCGGCACGCTCGGTTACCCGTGCCTTGCATTCAGCAAGCTCAACGACCTGGGGATGGTCGGGGCATGCGAGGCGGACATGGACTCGACGCTGACGATGATGATGTTCGGCTACGCCTTCGGGCTGCCGGGTTTCATCAGCGACCCGCTGTTCGACACGTCGAAGAACGCGGTGATCCACGCCCATTGCGTTGCGGCGACGAAGATGGGCGGGCCGGACGACCGGCGGGCGCCGTTTTTGATCCGCACCCACCGCGACGACAACAAGGGGGCATCGCTCGAGGTCGAGATGAAAATCGGCCAGGAGATCACCTGCGTCAAGCTGGTGAACCTCGATGAGATGTTGCTCTCGACCGGAAAGATCATCGAGATTCCCGATTTCGACGACCGCGGCTGCCGCACGCAAATCGTCACCGAAGTGGCCGACGCCCGGGGAATGTTTCACAACTGGGGCGGGGGCCTGCTCGACAACGCCAACATGATGACCTTGCTCCACCGCGTGGTCTTCTACGGCAATCACGTCGAGAGCATCGAGGATCTGGCTGCCCTGATGGGGTTGAAGGTCGTGATGGAAGGGTGATGGGCCGATTGCGAAAGATTCGCAAACGTCGCCGACCGGGGGTTCTGCAAACGAAAAGGCCGTGTTTCCCGACGTTTTCGCCCCTCTAGCGGAACGCGAGCGCCGGAACGTATAATAAAGTTTTGCCGCGTGACGCCCGATGGGCGCCCCGATCCCTTGCCCGCAAGGATAGAATCATGCCCATCCCCATGGAACTCTCCCGGATCATCATCAGCGAGATCAACGAACAGCAGGTGATCTACCTGCGGGAAATCGACGGCGACCGGACGTTTCCCATCTTGATAGGGATATTCGAGGCAACGAGTATCGACCGTCGGGTGAAGGGGTATCCTTCGCCACGGCCGCTCACCCACGACCTGATCGTCAGCGTGGTCGAGAACCTCGGGGCGGAGTTCCAGGACGTAATCATCAACGAGCTGAAGGAGCACACGTACTACGCCCGGCTCCGGGTCCGCCACGAAGGCGAACTGGTCGAGATCGACGCCCGCCCCTCCGACGCCATTGCGGTGGCGGTCACTTGCGAGCCGGTGCTTCCGATTTACGTCAACGAGGAGGTGCTCACGGACGTGTTGGGAGAGTAGAGGACCCACGGCAGCAGGAATCCGACCTTAGGGCCAGCCGAAGAATAACGTCCCGATGTGGATTGAAAGCAGGGGGCACCCGCCCCCGGAACTTGGCACGTTTGGTTAGGGGCCGGGGGCAGGTGCCCCCTGCTTTAATTCTGGAATCCGGGAAGTTATTTATCGGTTGCCCCTTATACCATCACGTCCTCGAATTCTTCGGCGAGCACCTTCAGCGCTTCTTCACCTTGCTCGCCGTCGACGACCACGTTCACGCGGACCTCGCTGGTGCTGATCATGTCGACGTTGATACCCGCGGCGGCCAACGAGCGGAACATCCGGCTGGCCACGTCGGTATGGCTTTTCATGCCGACGCCGAAGACCGAGAGTTTCGCCACCTTGGGGCTATTGGTCGGCGGCGGGCAATGAAGCGATTTGGCCAGCTCGCCGGTCAGCGCAAGGCATTTCTCCAGGTCGGTTTGCCGCACGGTGAACGAGATATTCGCGTGGCCCTGGTGACCGGTGCTCTGCACGATCATGTCGACTACGATACCCGCTTCGCCGATCTCGTCAAATACCCGGGCCGCCAGACCGGGAACGTCCTCCACGCCCGGCATCGTCACCCGGGCCTGTGAAGTGTCGAGCCAGACGTCTTCGATGAACAGGTTCTCCATGCTTTCGAGCCGGGCAACGAGATCGGCCGTGGCATCCTCCTCAAGCCTCTCGTGGGTCGTGGATCTGTCCGGATCGATGCGGGGCGGTTCTCGGTCAAGCCCGAACGCATCGTGGACCGCCCGCAACGCTTCCGGGGCGTACTTGCGCTCCACCAGCACCGAGATCTTGATTTCGCTGGTGGTAATCATCATGATGTTAATCCCCTTTTCAGCCAGGGCTCGGAACATGGTTTGGGCAACGCCGGATTGTGTTGCCATACCGACGCCGACCACCGATATTTTCGAGACTTCGTCGTCGCAGTCGTGCCCTTCCGCTCCCAATTCACGAACGGCTTCCTCGACGGCCTTGATGGTGGCCGGCAACTCGTCGCGCATTACGGTGAATGAGATGTCGGCGTGCCCTTCGGCCGCGATGTTCTGGACGATCATGTCCATACCGATGTTCCTCTCGGCGATCTTCGAGAAGACGGTCATCGCGGCTCCCGGACGGTCGGGAACGCCGGGCACCGTCACCCGGGCTTCCATTCTCGACATGGCGGCCCCGCAGACCGGCAATTCGCGCGATTCCGGCTGGTCGACGATCATCGTGCCCGGCGTGTCGCTGAAGCTGCTGCGGACGTGGACCGGAACGCCGAACTTCTTGGCGAACTCGATCGAGCGGTTGTGCATCACGCCGGCGCCGGCGCTGGCCAACTCGAGCATTTCGTCGTAGCTGATCCGGGTTACGCGGCGTGCCTCGGGCACAATCCGCGGGTCGGTCGTGTAAATGCCATCGACATCGGTGTAAATCTCGCAGGCGTCGGCGCCGAGGCCCGCTGCCAGGGCGACCGCCGTCGTGTCGCTGCCGCCGCGGCCGAGGGTCGTGATGTTGAACGCCTCGTCGATTCCCTGGAACCCCGCCGCGATGATGATCTTGCCCGCAGCGAGCGCTTCGCGCATCCGGTCGGTTTCGATCGAGTGGATGCGGGCCTTCATGTGCGCGCTGTCGGTCTTGATCCCGATCTGGGCGCCCGTCATGCTGATCGCTTTGTGTCCGAGCGAATCGATGGCCATTGCCATCAGAGCCACGCTGACTTGTTCGCCGGTCGAAAGGAGCATGTCCATTTCCCGTGCGGGGGGCGATCCGGTGATTTGCCCGGCCAAATCGACGAGCGTATCGGTATTCTTGCCCATGGCCGAGACGACCATCACGACCTGGTTGCCTTCCCTTTGTGCCCGGATCGCCTTTCGCGCCGCCGCGAGGATCTTCTGGCTGTCGGCGACGCTCGTGCCGCCGAACTTTTGTACGATGATCGACATGCTCTCTCCAGTCTATCTCGATGACTTGTTCCCGAGGAAATAGGACATCAATTTCCATCCCTCTTCAAACACCGATTCCGACTTGCCGGCCGTCGGGTCGTCGTATGCCGTTGCCGCGTCCGGTTCAACCCCCGTGCCGGCAATTGCCCAGGGAACAAAACCGTGGGCGTGGGTCTTGGTGCGCAGCAGTGTCGGATGGTCCGGCGTGACCAGCAGCCGGTAGTCGCCACGGCTCTTTAAGGCTTCGTGTACGGGGCCAACGATGTGGCGGTCGATTTCCTGGATCGCCTTGATCTTGACCGTCGCATCGCCTTCGTGCGATGCCTCGTCGGTCGCCTCGACGTGTACGAAAACGAGATCGACGTCGTCGAGTGCCCCGATCGCATACCGGCCCTTGGCGGCGTAATCGGTGTCGGTGTAGCCGGTTGCGCCGGGAACGTCGATCCGACGCCAACCGATCAGGGCGGCCAACCCCCGCAGAAGATCGACCGCGGTGATCATTGCGCCCTGCGTGGCGTATTTTTCGGCAAAGGGCTGCAACTGCGGCGTGCGGCCGAGGCCCCAGAGCCAGACGTTCGTTGCCGGCAGCTTGCCCGCATCCCGCCGCTTGACGTTGACCGGATGATTAGCAAAAATCTCGACACTATCGCTCATCAGCTTCACGATCATGTCACTGCCGGGCCCGCGGGGATAGTCGTCTACGACCGGCCTGTCCGTCAAGTCGTGCGGCGGCGTCGAGCGGGTATCGGGTGAGAACGGCGCCGGGCGGCCCTCGCCGTGATATATCAAGAGGTTCCGGTAGCTGATGCCCGGGCAGAATTCCAGCCGATCACCGCCCAATTCCCGCTGGGCCGACTCCAGCAACTCCCTTGCTTCCCGGGTCGAAATGTGCCCTGCCGTGAAATCCTTCATCGTCTGGTTCTCAATAGTAACCAGATTGCACCGCAGGGCCCAATCGTCCGGACCAAGTTCGATTCCTTGTGCCGCCGCTTCCAGGGGCGCCCGGCCGGTGAAATGCTCCAACGGGTTGTACCCGAGGAGGCTCAAGTTGGCGACGTCGGAGCCGGGTGGGAGCGAGTCGGGGACGTTACTCGAACGGCCGACCACGCCGGCGGCCGCCACCGCATCCATCGCCGGCGTCTCGGCCGCCTCGAGCGGCGTTCGGCCGTGGAGCGACTCTTGCGGTTCATCCGCGCAGCCGTCGGGAACGATGATGGCGTATTTCATGGCGACGTGCGTGCGGTCCGCTGTTAGTCCCTCACCCTCATTCTCACACTTCCAGCGTGTACCGGCGGGAGAACGTTGATCTTTTCCATGGCTTCGATCATGTCTCCTTCGGCGGCAGCATGGGTCATGATCACCAGCGGAACCACGCCGTCTTCTTCGCCCGACTCGTGCTGAATAACCGAAGCGATCGAGATATGGTGCCCGCCGAGCACCCCGGTGATTTCCGAAAACACGCCCGGGCGGTCGTCCGCGTTGAAACGAAGGTAGAACCGGCTGACGGCGGCGGACGGCGACCGGAGCGCCACGGGGGCTTCGCGATCGTCCGACCACAGGTCGAGCGTGCGGAAGGTGATCGCCATGCGGCCGACGACCGTGTCGATCAAATCGGCCACGACCGCCGACGCCGTTGGGTTCTGTCCGGCCCCCAGCCCGTGGAAGAAGATGCGGCCGACGGCATCGCCGACCACGCGGATCGCGTTGAAGGCGCCACGGACCTCGGCCAGCGGCGAACCCTGCCGAACCAACGTTGGCGAGACGTGCAACTCCAGCCCGCCGTCGACCAGTTTGGCGACGGCGAGCAACTTGATTCGGTAACCCAACTCCTTCGCATAATACATGTCGGCCACGTCGACGATGTCGATGCCGGTCCGCGCGATGCCGCGCCAGTTCACGCGGGCGCCGAACGCGAGATGGGCGAGGATCGCCAGCTTCTGCGCGGCATCGGTCCCGTCGACGTCCATCGTCGGATCCGCTTCCGCGTAGCCGCGCCGCTGGGCCTCGGCCACGGCGGCCGCATAGTCGGAGCCTTTCTCCTCCATCTGGCTGAGGATGAAATTGCTCGTACCGTTGAGAATGGCATGAATTTCGAGGATCTGATTTGCGGTGAGGCACTCGCTCATCGCGGCGATAATCGGGACCCCGCCCGCCACCGATGCCTCGAAGGCAATCGAACGCCCCAACTGCCGGGCGAGGTCGAACAACTCCGGTCCATGCTCGGCCAACAGGGCCTTGTTGGCGGTAACAACGTCCTTTCCGGCCTCGAGGAGCTTGCACATGATCGTTCGGGCCGGTTCGCACCCCCCGATCAATTGGGCCACAGCCGTAATTTCCGGGTCGTTGATGATCTCGTCGAGCTTGTCCGTGAGCAAGTCTTCTGGAATTGCGACGTTTCGCTTCCGGGCAAGATCGGTATCGCACACCTTGACCAGTTCGACCGGCTTCCCCGCATGTCGGGTGATTCGGTCTTTCTGTTCGAGCAGCAGCCGGGCAACCCCCGAACCGATTGTCCCGAAACCGACGATGGCAATCTTGGCTGGCGTCATGGCGATTGGGTTGCTTCGGGTGAATGGGCACGGAACCCCTTATTCTATGGACGGGGTAGACGTGCGGCAAGTCCGATGGGTGATTGCGGCTGCACCGGAGATCGCTGCTGTCGGCAAGAGGGCTTCCCATGGGATTTCGTGCCGCCTCCCGTCGCCTCCCCGATCGGACGATCGGCGAACAGACCACATGCCCTTCTGATCCGGTGGCCGCGTGTTCAGCGTTGCACAAGACCCCGGTCATTCTTTTTGCCCCTACTTCGAGGGGCCAAGGCCGCAATTCCTGCGGGCTTTCCGCCGTTTTCCACTCTTTTGGGTGGGCAGCTAGGCCCGTGTGCGGTTACCTGTTCCCAGAATCTTCCGGCCGCAAGATTTCCCGGACGTTTTTTGAAAAGGAAGTTCGCATATCCAAAGAGGTTGACAAACGGTGGGAAGTTGCACAACAATTTCTGCACGCATCGTACGAATTGGTTTCCGTCTCGTTGGGAACCCTGCGAATCGTTCGCATTGTGGCCTTCTGATTGTTGAGGAGCAAACCATGTCACTGGAAATGGAACCCGGACACTTCTCACGGGGACAACCGATCCCGATTCCCGCGCACGACCCGTTCGACATACCGGCGCCTTTTGGCCCGTGCACCGCCCAGTTCGATGAGGAAGACGACTTCGACGAGTTTGACGACGACGATTTTGATGATGACTTCGATGATGATTTCGAGGAGGATTTCGACGACGATTTCGCCGACGACGACCTCGACGACGAAGATCTAGACGATGATGACGATGATGATGGTGACGACGACACGGATGAGCTTTAGTTGAGGGCCCCGACGATGTTACAATTGGCAGCACAGATCGACCAGGCCGTCAACGTCGTTCGAGAACACTGGTCCGAATCCCCGAGGGCCGGCATCATCTTGGGCACGGGGCTCGGCAGTGTCGCCGAGCGAATCGGGTCGAAAATCGCGATCGACTACGCGACAATTCCGCACTTTCCCCAGTCGACCTCGATCAGCCACACCGGGCAGCTCGTTTGCGGGAAACTTGAAGGCTTGCCCGCCGTTGCCATGGAGGGTCGCTTCCATGCTTATGAGGGCTATACGTATCAGCAGATTACCTTTCCGGTCCGCGTGATGAGGGCCCTGGGGGCCGATCTGTTGATCGTCTCGAACGCCTGCGGTGGCATGAACCCTCAGTATGCCAAGGGTGACATCATGGTCATCGAGGACCACATCAACCTGATGAACGGCAATCCGTTGATCGGTATCAACGACGAGGGGCTGGGCCCCCGTTTCCCCGACATGATTGCCCCATACGATCCGGTGCTGGTCGATCGGGCATTGGAAATCGCCCGAAAAGAGAACTTCGTTGCCCATAAAGGTGTCTATGTGGCGGTGACCGGCCCGAACCTGGAAACGCGGGCGGAATACCGATTCCTCCGGACGATCGGGGCCGACGTCGTGGGGATGTCGACCGTGCCGGAGGTTCTCGTGGCGGTCCACGCGGGTATGCGGGTGCTGGGACTCTCGATCGTTACGGACATGTCCTTGCCCGACGCACTCAAGCCGCTGGACATCGACGACATCCTCGCGACCGCCGCCGGGGCGGAACCGAAGCTGGGCAAGATTGTGCTCGGAGTCCTCGCCGCCGAGGCCGCATAAAGCCGCCGCGGTTCTGTAGGGAACGGCCTCTGCGCCGTTCCGGGGATTGGGTGGCGGGCGTTTGGAGATAGGCGTAGCTACGGTCGCCAGACCATGGGCAACGCAGACATCCACCCTCGGAACGCCACAGAGGGCGTTCCCTACATGCCCCGATTGAAAGAAACCACCCAACGTGGTCTACTGGTAGTTTCGCCTTTGTACGCACGAGTTCACCTACATTATGTTCAAGCCCGTTGAGAGTTCCGTTTCATTTCCCAAGCTCGAAGAAGCGATTGTCAGGTTCTGGAAAGAGGAGCAAATCTACGAGAAATCGCTGGGGGCCCGGGCGGATGCCACTGCATTTGTCTTCTATGAGGGTCCGCCGACGGCAAATGGTCTTCCCCATCCGGGGCATTGCCTGACCAGGGCCATCAAGGACCTTTTCCCCCGCTATAAGACCATGCGCGGTTACCTCTGCCAGAGGAAGGGTGGCTGGGACACCCATGGGTTGCCCGTCGAGGTCGAGGTCTGCAAGCAACTCGGCATCCACAGCAAGGAGGAAATCGAAGAGTACGGCGTCGAGCCGTTCATCCAGAAGTGCATCGAAAGCGTCTTCCGCTATACGCAAGAGTGGGAAGAGTTGACCGAGCGGCTCGGTTTCTGGATACACCTCGACGAGGCCTACGTCACCTTCCACCAAGACTACGTCGAGAGCGTCTGGTGGGTGCTGAAGAACCTGTTCGACCGCGGGCTGCTCTACCAAGGCCACAAGATCGTCTGGTGGTGGGCCCAGGGCGGAACTGCCTTAAGCAGCGGCGAAGTCGGCCAGGGGTATCGCGAGGTGTCCGACCCGAGCGTCTACGTCCGCTTCCCGCTGCTCGACCAGCCCGATACCGACTTGCTCGTGTGGACAACCACGCCGTGGACGCTTCCGAGCAACCAGTTCGCAGCGGTAGATCCCGACCTGGAATACGCGACCGTCACGGTCGAGGGCGAACTGCGGAAACTGATCATAGCCTCGGCGCTGGTGGAAGAAATTTCCCAGAAGGTGAAGAAGGAATTTACCGTCGAGTCGACTTGCCGGGGCAAGAACCTGATCGGCCGCCGGTACAAGCCCCCGTTCGACTACTACTACAAGGACCTTGGCGAGACGACGGGCACGTTGAAAGACGGCGCCGAAGAGCACATCGCCTGGCGGGTTGTCCCGGCCGATTTCGTCACGACCGACACGGGCACGGGCATCGTCCACCAGGCGCCGGCGTTCGGCGAAGTGGACTACGATCTGCTGCTCGACGAGCAGAAGCGCTACAAGGAAGGCGAAGGGCCTGAGTTGATCTGCGGCGTCGAGCCGAACGGAAATTTCAGCGAGGTCATCACCGACTATGCAGGCTGTTGGGTCAAGGACGCCGACAAGGATCTCTGCCGTCAAATGCGTGCCGAGGGTTCTTTGTTCCATTTGGAGCAGTACCTGCACGACTATCCGTTCTGCTGGCGGGCGGAAGAGGACCCGTTGATCCAGTATCCCCGTCGAAGCTGGTTCATCCGCACGACCGAATTCAAGGAGAAGATGCTCGCAAACAACCGGAAGATCAACTGGCTGCCGGAGCACATCCGTGACGGGCGTTTCGGAAATTTCCTCGAGACGAACGTCGATTGGGCCCTCTCCCGCGAGCGCTACTGGGGTACCCCGCTGCCGATCTGGGTCTGCGAGGAAACCGGCCACATGGAAGCGATCGCCAACTACGAGGAGCTGCTGGCAAAGCCGGGTGTCGCCGGAACCGAGGTCTGGGAAAATGCCAAGAAGGCAAAACCCGATCTGCCCGACCACCTGAGGGTCCACAAACCGTACATTGACGCGGTGACGTACGATTCGCCCAAGGCGAAAGGGGCCCGGATGCGCCGCGTCAGCGAGGTGATCGATTGCTGGTTTGACTCCGGGGCGATGCCGATCGCCCAGTGGGGATACCCGGCAACCGACGGCTCGGCTCCCCGGTTCGATGACCAGTTCCCCGCCGACTTCATCAGTGAGGCCCTCGACCAGACCCGCGGCTGGTTCTACAGCTTGCTGGCGATCAGCACGCTGTTGTTCAGTGAGGACGCCCAGGAGGACGGCGACGCGGCAACCAAGCCGGTCGACTATCCCCATCCCTTCCGCAACTGCATCGTGCTCGGGTTGATGTTGACCGAGTGGTGGGAGAGCCCCAACGGCAAGCAGCGTTTTCTGGACGAGGCGGAAGCTCGGAAAGCGTGCGGAGAGAAATACTCGCGGAAAGTCGGCAAGATGTCGAAGCAGCTTCGCAACTATCCCGCGCCGCAGGAAATCTTCGACACCCACGGCGCCGACGCCTTGCGGTGGTTCTTTTTTGCCGGCCAGCCGCCGTGGAACTCGATCATCTACAGCGACCGGGCAATCAGGGAGAGCATCCCCGAGTTTTTGTTGACGTTGTGGAACTGCTACAGCTTTTTCGTGATTTATGCCAATATCGACAAGTTCGATCCGGCGGCGGCCATCAGCGGCGATCCCGGGCAACTCGGCGCCGACGTGCTGGCGACCGCCAAGGGTTTCCGGCCGATCGCCCAACGGGCACAAGTCGACCGGTGGGTCCTCAGCGAGCTGAACCAGACGGCCGCCGCCGTCGTCGAGCGCATGGACGCGTACGACAACTACGGCGCCTGTGTACGGTTAAACGAGTTCGTCGACGGGTTGAGCAACTGGTACGTCCGCCGCAGCCGTGATCGGTTCTGGAGTTCCGAGGCGTCGGCCGACAAGGGCGACGCCTATTGGACGCTCTACGAGTGCCTGTTGACCACGTGCAAGCTGATTGCCCCGTTTGTGCCCTTCCTTGCGGAGGAGATGTGGCGGAACCTGGCCGTGTCGGCATTCGGCGGCAAGACGGTGGAAAGCGTACACCTGTGCGACTACCCGACCGGCGACCCGGCGGTCGTCGATGAATTGCTGTCGGAACAGATGGCGTTGGGGCGGGAAATCGTCTCGCTGGGGCGGAGCGCCCGAATGAGTGCGAAGCTGAAAGTCCGCCAGCCGCTATCCCAGGTCGAGGTTGTTCTGGCTGACGATAAACACGTCGACTGGCTGAAAGAGCACGTGGCCATTGCCTGCAACGAGTTGAATGTCAAGAAGATCGAGTTCGCGCAGAAGGCCGACCGGTACATCAGCTACACAGTGTTGCCCGACTTGAAGCGGCTCGGCCCGCGGTTGGGAAAGCATCTGCCGGCAGTGCGAAGACTGCTCGGCGATGCCGACGGCAGCCGGCTGCTCGCGGAGATGGAGGCCGAGGGTAAGATTACGCTTGCGTTGCCCGACGGGCCGGTCGAACTCGATCGCGACGACATCCAAATCCGTCTCCAACCCAAGGAAGGCTGGGCGGCTGCCCAGGGACGGCAATGTGTCGTTGTCCTCTCGACCGCGCTGACGCCGGAGTTGATCGCCGAAGGGCTCGCCCGCGAACTCGTCCGGCTGATCCAGGACCGCCGCAAAGAGATGAGGTGCGAGTTCACCGACCGGATCGCCGTCGGCGTTGTCACCGAATCGGAGGAACTCCTTGCAGCAATCCGCCAATTCATATCCTACGTCCAGAATGAGACTCTGGCCATCGAATTGCTGGCGCAGCCGATCGAGGGCGTCGAGCCCGTCGAACTCAAAGTGACCGGGTTCGAGTTGAACCTGTACGTGAAGGTAGTGAGTAAGTAACTCAACCTGTAAACACCACCACGGGGCTTGTCCCCGTGGAGCGATGATTGACCACTAAGAGAAAGCCATGAATGTCGCCAAACCCCTCCGTATCGTCGTTCTTATTTCCGGCGGCGGCACGACGCTGCGGAACTTGATCAAACACGTCGATGCCGGAAAACTTCGGGTCGACATCCCGCTGGTCATCTCCAGCAGCTCCAAGGCGAAGGGAATCCAATTCGCCAAGGACGCCGGTATCGATGTCGCCGTTATCCGGCGCAACGCGTTCGACTCGCAGGACGCCTTCAGCGAGGCGATCTTCAGCCGGTGCCGCGACGTGAACGCCGATCTGGTCGTGATGGGGGGGTTTCTCAAGCGGATTACCATCCCCAAGGATTTCACCAACCGCGTGACGAACATCCACCCCGCCTTGATCCCGGCCTTCGGCGGGGACGGCTTTTACGGCCATTTCGTCCATGAAGCGGTGCTGGAATACGGTGTGAAGGTAAGCGGCTGCACCGTCCATTTCGCCGACAACGAGTACGACCACGGCCCCGTCATCGTCCAGAAAGCGGTCCCGGTCCTCGACGACGACACCCCCGACACTCTGGCTGCCCGGGTGTTCGAGGCCGAGTGCGAGGCATATCCCGAAGCGCTGCAACTGATCGCCGAGGGCCGTGTCAAAATCGAAGGCCGGCGCGTGCGGATTGCGCCCGGGTAAGAACCCCTTGCCTACGACCGCTTGAACGACGTGAAGACCTGCGCCAGGAAATTCGACCGGTCGATCGCACTGAGACGGGTTTCGTTCAACGTGAGATATTCGTCCTTGATTAAGCCCTTTTCTCGATCGATGATGCGGAATCGCAGCACGACCTTGACTTTTTCGCCCTTGTACGTGGCCCTGCCCCGGACTTCAACATAGCGAGTGCCTTCCTCGGTTACGGCTTTCCATCGCGCACCTCGCATGAATTGCTCAACGGCTTCACCGATGCGCGTGTACGGATAATGCCAGTGTCCTTCCTTGACAAATGTGACGTCTGCGTTCTCGCCGCTGATCCACCAACACATCAGCGCAACCAGGACGATGGCGGCGATCCCGATGCCGCGTTTCAGAGCGTCCAGGTGATTCCAACAGCAAATCAGCGCAACGACGCTGCTCAGCAGCAGGGCGGGGATGAAGAACCGGACGACGAGGATCAGCACGAGCAGAAGCACGACCACCGCGCCCAACAGAACCAGATAGGGGTGGCGTTGGAGCGGCCCCTTCAATCGGGGAGTTGTCTTGGCCTTTTCGGCATGCTCCTCGTTTGCCACAGGACGCTCCTTTTCAGGTCCGAACGGGGCTCCGCAACGCGAGCGGACCGATTCCAGCAGCAAGTATAGCAGAGCACCGGATTGCCGAGAAGGCGACGGGACCGGCGGCTTACGACACCATCGACGAAAGTGGGCAGGCCGTGGATCGACCGCCGCCGGCCCGCCGGACCCCATCCTGCGCTTTACACAATCGCTTTCTGGTATAGATACAGTCTCGGAGCCCCCACGGTTGGGGAGGTGGTTTCGCGCTTCGTTGTGTGTACCAAAGGGCCTTGGCCGACACCAACATCTCTGGCGCTGTGCAATCATTCTTCCGGTGCGGCCGAAGAATAACTTTCCGATTTGGATTGAAAGCGGCAGGCACACGGAGAGACTTCCGGTGCCGGTTGTGCAAGTTTCCGGTGTGCATCCTCGACCTTCAAACCGAATGGAGCGGATGTCTTCGGCCGCGGCTACTGGCCTGTTCCACCCTGCCAGTTGTCGGTCTGAAATGGCGAGGCAGGCAAACCTTCGGTGTTGACGAGATTGGGGTTCGCCACCTTGTGCCAGCCGAATCGAACTTGGGTGGGTTTCTCGACGGCGGCAGCCTGCACCACGACGGTGTCGCCGTCGATGGCCGCCTCGGCTGGCAGAAACTTTCCGTCGGCCCCGGCGATCTGAAACTCGCTCAGCGGCTTTCCGTCGCGCGATTTCAAGCCCTTCCCGTGGGCAAACTCGATGCGAATCTTGTTGCCCTCGACCTTCATCGACTTGTAAAGGGGGCCGGAATAGACCAGGGCGGTCTTGCCGTAATTCTTCGCCAGTGCCCAAAGGGCCAGGCGGTTGCCCACGTCGAACTTGTTTCTCGGGTGGATGTCGCCGATGTTGTCGACAAGGTCGGTCGTCACCGCCATACCGGTGCCCGGGATCTTCAAGCTCTTGACCTGAGCTTCCCACAGTGCGGGCAGTTCCCCTGCCGCGTAACCGCCCGACCATGGGGCGATCTGCACGAAATAGAAGGGCATGTCCCGCCCCCAAGTTTTCCGCCATCCTTCGATCAGCGCCTTCATCCGGTCGAAGTACGCCAGGCCGTTCTTCCGGAACACATTGGTTTCGCCTTGATACCAGATCGCCCCGCGGATGGCCAACGGTTGCAACGGGGCAATCATGCCGTTGTACATACCGCCCGACCCCTTGTCCGTAACCGTCCACGGCTCGATGGGCGAACCACCCCAGGAACTGTTGATCAACCCGACCGGCACATCGAGTTCGTTGTGCAATCGGAGGCCGAAGTGGTAGAGCACGCCGGAAAAACGGCCCACGGTCTTAGGCGTGCAAACGGTCCAGCGGGCTTTCACGTCGTCGGCCGGCTTTTTGGCTTGCACTTTTGGAACATGAAACAAGCGGATCTGCGGCCGGTCGGCGGCGGCGATCGTCTCCTTACCCTTGATCGTTGAGCCGAGCCCAAATTCCATGTTCGATTGTCCCGAACCGACCCAGACTTCGCCGATGAGGATATCCTCAAGAGCAATCGTGTTCTTGCCGGTAATATGGAGGCTGTGCGGCTTGCCGTCCGCCTTGACCGGCGGCAGGACAACTTTCCAGGCCCCCTTGTCGTCGGCCTTGGTTTTAACGGGATCTTTATTGTCAAGACGCACGGAAACGGCCTCGCCGGGATCGGCCTTTCCCCAGATCGGTAAAGGCATGTCACGCTGCAACACCATGTGGCTGTCGATCACCGCGGGCAATTGCACATCCGCCCGGGTGAGTCCGGCAAGAACTGTTACGAGGAGCAGAACAACAAAGAGGTCTCGCACGGCAAATAGATCGTTCTTCTTCATCATGGGGCACCTTTCAAAGCATAGGGATGGTGTAGAGGGCGTGATGGAAATACGTATCCCCGAGAATAGCGGCTGTAGAATCGATTGTAAAGCAGCTCCGTTTCCTCAATAGGAAAGACGTGTCCCGACTGAGGGACGGCAAGATCGTTGCCGTGGACGCGTACAACTCGGCTATTGTAGTCGCCCGGTTCCATCCTGACGGAACCCTCGACGAGGGCTTCGGCAGGAGGGGATCGGCCATCACCGAGTTCGGGGAGAATCCCCTTGAATTTCCAAGGAATGCGAGGGTGTACTATCCTATACTACCCCCAAGTGGAGGCGGCGGGGATTGGCAAGAGGCCGGACGATCTCGCCGCAAATCTCTTGTGTGTAAGGGTTTTCGAGATTCGGAAAACATGTATTTTGTCACGAAAAAACACCAAAATCAGACACATCACCAGACACATCAGACACCAGGGGTTCTGGTGGAGGCAGTATACCTCTAACCCGCGTTGCGCGACAATCCGGACCCTGAAGAGGACATGCTCTCACGAGCGCCAGAACGTCGTCTACGCTTGCTGATTGCTGCGCAAGACCGGCAAACACACCAAGTCGTGACGTTGCTTAGAAACGACGTAGTGGGCCTTCAAGACGAAGCACGTTCGCCCCTCTCGATAGCGGGGAGTAGCGGGCTGCCGGAGCCCAGCTTCTATCGAGCACCCCCTGTTTTGGTTACTCTACCGAACCCGCCCTGGTATATTCATGTCTGCCTGATGTCTACCCGGCTCTTGTTCCCCAGTTGAAATCCCAACCACAATGTCCAGTGACGAACACTCCCTCCGCAAGCTCCAGCCCGACTTCGTGATCTCCCCAGGCACGCAGGTGGTCGTGAAGGTCGCCAAGGGCTTGCCCGGCGAACGGAGGCACTGGCACTGAGAGATCCGGTGGGAGATCTCAATAGTGGTTTTGAGAAATCCTCTCCACTCCTGCGTCGGTTTGTCACAATTCCCTCTTTTTTCGCTTTTTCGTCCTCTTCTTCTTTGCCTTCCCTTCCTCTACTACCTGTGTCACTTTGTCCATAAACGCCTGCTCTTCTTTCGTTACATATTCGACCAACGCCTGAAGAACCTGGTCCCAGTTAAGAAAGAAATGGGGCGTCTTGCAACTCTCGAATTGGTGTAGACTGACTTCGACAAACCTTTTTCTCTCCAGACCTTTTACCGCTCTTCTTACCTCATCGGTCTCCAGGAGAAACTTGTCTCCGATGGTCTTGTATGTTATCGCGACCCAACGACGACGAAGTTCTTTCTCCCTGTTGGGTGGATGACTCCTGCGCTGGCCATCGAGGTTGACGCCGAATTCCGAAGAGAGGCATAGGAGCACGCTTGCTTCTGAATCCGAATTGCAGATCCAGCCTGCCCAACTACCCTCCATGTAGGCAGGTATCTCGTTGAGATATGCCCGAAACCTTGCCTCGTTTTCAGAATCGAACGCTGGAGTTCTCTGGCGTGACATGGAAACCTCGCTTTCAACGGTTGGCCTTTTGTTGCATTCTCACGAATCTTCGTCAGCGTCCAGCCTTGTTGTCATGGACTGCCCGAAGTCCCCTGATCTGCCTGCGAGAACGCTTCCTCTGCCGGTCCTGTACCATGGCCCTGGTCTTCGCGATCACATCGGCGTAATCAAGGGTGCGTTTCATACTCCACCTCCACAGTTGATGTCGCAGATGCGATTGCTCTCCTCCAGAACCCTTGCGAACTCTTCCCCCCTATACGTCTCAAGAGCACCGCCAAGGAATTCCTCGGAACAGCCCCAAATCTCGTAGGCCCCCCAGGTTCCAGGAATGTAGTTGAATGGCGGTGAAAACGCTGGTAGAAGAGGCCCTGGCGCCATCAAGGAAATGAAACCAACCTTCATCATACGGCGGGCCAAGGAGATCACTTCGGGAATATTGTAGAGTTCTCTTGAATCGTCATCCCATCCGCGTATCACTGCCGTGAGCGGAAGTCCACGCTGCATTTCGAGGTCTGGATCATCCAACGGAGAACTGCCAAGAATAACAGGATACCGCTCGCGCATGATCCGTAGCAGATCCTGCTCGCTCATTTCTGTACGTAGCTCCACGTTCACTGTACCCGTCTTTTCCTCGCCCGAGGAGACTACGATTGCAGGAATACTAAGCGCACCTTCGGATGTCGGCATTCCACTCTTTCGTCCGGCTGACTGCTGCACCTTTTCTGCGGCTTCGGAGGGTGGGATTGTTGGCTGTAGCCGAAGACAATCAAGTATCTCTGGGTGGCCATCCTTCTCCGGGCCACGGAACAGAACAGCGATCTCCTTCTCCGGAATGTAAGCCGCACAAATGCGACGTTCCGCCTCGTACTCCGGTTCACTCGGAATTCCTGCTTGCGGCAGGTATTCCAGATCCATTGCTGACAAAGAATCACCACTTGTTTGAGTGATACTGACGGCTTCTCTTACGACGATGAGGCCCCGACCCTTCTCCACGTAGAAATTCCATCCTGCTGATGCTAGGGGAAGTTGGTTCTCCGCGATCCAGCGTTTCTGCTTCTCGACAACATCGTGAGAGGACAATTTCGCTTGACGTTTCCTCTGTTTTCGTTGTTTCTTTTGCTTCTTCTGCTTTCTTCGTTTCTTGCTCATTTGCACCTCCTTTGAAAATGCGTTGGGGTTGAGTCTTGGTAGAGCGAGTCTAGTCCTGATGTCGGTCTCCGTCTCCCTGCTCAAGTCTCCAACGCGCTAGATCAAACGTCAGTTCCTTCCCAAGGGACTCGGGAATCGGTACGCGGGCTGCGATCTGTTCGCTCCTGTTCTCGTCAAACTCGAATTTCTGCCCCATCACGATGTTGACCCATCGCTCTCGATCTTTCACAACGCGAAACATCTTCTCGTCGGCACTCCCAGCCAAGTAGGGTTGGAAAACGCGGATGGGAACCGCACAGAGTTCTGCCTTGCACCGAATCCGGTCGAGCCGCCCGGTCTGCTGTTCCAGCGTGCTTGGATTCCAATATCCATCGTGATGGATTACGTGGCGGCAAAACCGGTGCAAGTCGATTCCTTCCCCCATAACCCCGCTGCTGACCAAGATCTCCGGGAATAGGGGACTGTTGAACGCAAGAGCCAATCGTTCGCGGGCCTCGGGCTTCGTATCCCCATGAACGATTCGCACAAGGGGCACAACACGGTAGCTCCCATCCTCTTCTTCAGAGGTGTCTTCGAGATCGTCTTGGTCGACCTGCTCCAACCGACGCGGTCGGGAGTAGACCGAAACAGTCTTGATGCACATATCCAGCGGGTCCGCAAACTCGTCGTCCTCCTCGCCCTTGGAAAGAGCAAGCCGATACTCACCCCTTTCCGCCAACTCGACGGCGAAGTCGAGAAACTGGTAGACGCGATCCAGGTACGTCTGATTCGACCGATCGCGGTGCTCTTTGATGCCACGTCTTAGGGCAGCGAGGCCGGGTTCGAGCACTTGGGGACGCCCTTCACCAAGTTCCCAGGCCCGTTGCACATCGGGATCGCCCAACGGCAAATAGCGGGCAATGAACGAGGGAGCGCGGAAGTACGCCGCGAGGACCTCCAGAAGCCTGGCCTTGTACTTCTGTAGGACTTGATACTTGCGATCGGCCAGCGGCACCGACAGAATATCGCGGATCTCCTCATGGAAAGGACGCCCTTCCTCGGAAAAGCGACGGGCCACGCGGGTGAGGAAACTCTGGACCGCTTCCTCACCGTCATAGCCGGCCCCCAGTTTGTCCTTGGCAATCGCAAGCGTCTTGGCGTGGATCTCCTCGCGAATGTGTTCGTAGAGTGCCTTGCAGGTCTCACGGTAGAAGCAGAAAACGAGGACCTTCTCGCCGGCGGCCCAGAGATCCACAACCCTCCCTACCGTGGCTGCGATCTTCGGGTGCTGCATCCTCTTCAGGCGAGGATCGGAGCGAGAAGGGATAATGCTAGCAACTCGTTCTTCATACCACGCCGTGGGCACAATGGTCTGAATGGGAGCTTCGGGGTCCTCGTCGTCACCGATCGGTTGTCCTCTGTCGTTCATGTCCCGCGCCGCACCACGCGCATCCCGAGTATGATGGAACGCCTCATACGAGGAGGCTAGACCTTCGGCGAAGAAGGCTCTGGCGCCCGAAGTCTGCGTCAGTTCTCCTTGGGCCCTCGCCGTCAAAAGAAAGGGCAATACCGCCTCGCTGCCGATCGGCAACCCAAGTTCCTCGTGCCCCGGATCGGCACCCTCACGTAGAATCCCCCGACCACAGATGCTCTCCCGTCTCGGTTGCTCCACATTCTCATCTTCGGAACGCAGAACCATCGGGCGATTGTGGCGTACGACCCATGGTCGCAGTAGCTTCTGCGCTTCATCGCGGGTCTCTTGGCAATTCTGGATGGCTTCCACGAGTCGCTGTTCCCAGACATCACCCGGTTCCCTTTCGATGTGACGCCACCAAGTGTCCACCGTCTGATCCCCAAGCATCTCGGTCCTGATGCTTCCCCAAAGCCGGTCAAGTCTCCGTCCGGCGAGCCGATTTGCATCCAACGCTGATTCCAACTGGTTGATTTCGGATCGGAAGTCATCAAGGCTGGATGACGGTGATCTTGCCCCGCTCCATCGTATGGCCTCAAAGCTCCGCAGGACCCGGATCAACTCCTGATGTCCGAGTTGGAATGGCGTGGCAGTCAGGAAGAGCATTCGCTGGAACTTGCCATTCAGTAAGGTAACGTCGTCGTCACTCGAACTGCGGAACAACTGCGCAAGTTGCGTATGATCGTTCTTTGCATGGTGAGCTTCATCGAGAATCAGCAACGGCGAGTGCCATTTGGATACGCTTAGCCACTGGTCGTATATCGCCCGGCAAGCATCATTGAACAATGCTCGGGCGTTCTTCATCCGTTGACCGATGTTCTCCGAGACCCTTTTGGGCAAGGCTTCTCGCAGGACTGCAACGAGCGGGGACCAGTCAATACGATCCTTGTAGTGAGGAAGCAATTCCGGGATCGGGTCATCATCCGTTTCATCGAGAATCCATTCGTCAACCAAGACTTTCTTCCATTTGAGGACATCGGTGTTCAGCAGCTTCTTCACAACCTTCTCCGTGAGGTAACGCTGAGACACAAGCCGCACGAGATCTGCCGCCCAACGGTAGATCCGGGTCTTCTGGCGAGTTGACAGCTTCGTCCGCTGACGGGCAAGGCGAATCATGCCGAGTTTGATCCACGGATCACCGATCCCCCGCGAGAAACAACCGGTTGTTATGAAGACCAGATGCTTACGATGGCGAGCATCATCATCCAGTAGTTTGAAGAAGGCCGCAGGAGAGTGAGCATAAGTATGGCGTATCCAGTCTAGTGCTCCCGGCACAGCGCAGTGGCGTTTGAACTGTTCCCATTCCCGCTGCCACTTCCCGCGTAACCGGCTGGGCACCATGACCACGACCGGGCCCTGCCGACCTCGCGTTGCGAGGATTACCGAGGCGGCGACAGCCAGAGCCACGTAGGTCTTGCCCATTCCGACCTCATCACTGAGCAAGATCCCAGGGCGATCCGTCAGATCGTCAAGGATCTCTCTCGCCGTCTGGGTTTGGCGCTCCGCGTCTTCGGGCCGAATCCTTACTCGTCCGGTGCCGCGAAGATTCAGAGATTTTTCAGCGTAAGGCCAGTCAACAGGCATCTTTAGATTCTCCCCCGCTCGGTTACCGTGGAGCCTGTTCCGGTCGCAGCATAAACACGCTCAATGTACTCGGATAGATTCTCGGGTAGGTCATCTTCATCAGACCCGCCCAGCGAATCGAGGAAAGACCTTAGTTGCTCGTCGGTTTTGTCGAATGAGGCCAGGATGTCAGCACGTTCACTGCCAGACGTGCGTGCCTCGAACCGCTTTCGCAAGTGCGCAACGGCCAAGACAAGTTCGCTGAGTAGGTAAACCCTGTGTTCCGATGCCAATCTGGCGCACCAGTTCGTCTCTTCAGCGGCATCGACGTTTGCGATCGTTTTCGCCAACGACACAGGACCAAACGGGTCCTTTTGTAATCGGTAGCGAATGGCGTCGGTGTGAACCACAGTGCGGTCAATTCGATTGCACATGCTAATCAGAGCCCTTCCGAATTGCCGCACGCGGTAGAGCAGGTAGCTAGACGTATCAACCGAACGAAGGGAGTCGATTCCCGCTTCGTTCTTTGTCTTCCGGCTATCACCGGTCCCGTTGCGGTCGTACCACAGGGCAGGGCTTTTGCCACTTATGAGGCAAGCGATTATCGCATCAGCCCCGAGCTTCCGGTATTCCCCTGGCGGGAGGAGGTCATCTTTCGATTCCACGCAAACGCCCAGTTTCGCCTCGTGTTGCTGACCTTCGTCGTCCGTCCAGGAAATCGTTAACGCGACCAAGTGAATGGCACGTTGCTCCGGGGGGAAGACATAGACCAGATCCTTGGCTTGTGGGTCCGGCTGTACGTATTCGCTGGAAAACAGAGGTGCCAGCTCATCGGTGTCAGCTCCCGGAAGCCGAACCCGCCAAGCACTAGGTTCATCACGGTCGCGATCCACACCAATCCGGAGTTCCCCGGACACCTGAGAGTAACTTGCCCAGGCGAAGAACTTCGGAAGTGCGGGGGTTCCCTTTGGCTCGTCTTCCGGCGGTTCCGGTGGCTCTTCCCACACCACATCTTTGGGCGACACGCCCTCGTTCCATTCACGCGGTAGTCCAAGCCGATCGCCGAGTCGGGTGCCTTCTCGCTTCTCGTGACGCCAATCCTCGAAGACGAGATTTGCCTCGACATTATGCTTGCCGATGCCCATCCCCCCGGGCGTGAAATTGCTGGAACCAATCATCAGCAGTGCATCGTCGTCGCTCTCGATCACGACGGCCTTGGTGTGCAAGTCCCGGTTTCGGTCTTCCTTGCCTTCAACGCACAGCGGAATTGGGAGCACGTTGGCGCAACCGCGAGTACCCAGACCTGCGTCCCAACTCCTCCCAAACGCCTCGGGAAGCGGAATCCGAGTGACTTCGTCTTCAGACGTTCGTGGTTTCTCGGGGACAACGAGCCAGCTTTCGCAATCGCGTGACCGTGGGAGGGACTTCAGCTTTTCGACGACGACGTCCTTCGCTCCTTTGGATGTCGGTTGGGCAACGAAAGGAGTGACAACGGTAACGCAGGTTGCGCGTCGTCGCCGCCATAACTCCGCGAGTTCATCCAAGGCAGATCGAGCTGCAAGCGAGCCGACAGACGGATGTGTTGCGGCCAAAGCAACCCGTGGCCTCTCGCGAGGCGTGAAATCCTCGGGGGCATAGTCCCAGGAGTCGAGAACCTGCCGAAGTCGCCGGATCGTGTCTTCCGCTCGGTCCACCGCTCCTCGTACGACGCGCGACCACCCCAAGATCACTTCAAGCAGCTCAAGCACATTGCGCAGGACGGTGGCTGGGACAGATTCCGGATCATCCCAGAAGTCGAGAGCCGCGAAGATCTCTCGGTTCTTTCGATACCCGTTCCGCGTCAGATTCGCCGAGCCGATAATAACACGAACTAACCTCTCCCATGCCAAAATGCTGATTTTCGCGTGCAGAATCCCGCCGGGCACTTGAACAGGAATTTGGTCCCAGCTCATCGTCGTTTGTGAGAAATCAATGTGCTGGTGATCCACGAGAACGGCTACGGGGGCCAGGGAGAGCGCTTCCTCTCTTTCCACGAGGAACGACGCCTCGTTCTCCGTGTGGTCGAGTTTCAAGCCCATCCATCGGGGTAGCAACTCGGCCTCGAAAAAGGGTGCATGGAACTCGTAAGTCGTGGCGAGGCACGCCCAAGGCCGACCGACGCCATCTTCTGCGATCGTCTCTGGTGGCGACCAGTAGTGGGAAAGCGGTGGTAAGTCGTTCTTCTTATTCTTCCTGGCCATCGGTGATCTCAGCTCCGTGGATCTGTCCCAGGTCGATCAACAGACTGTAAGCATTGGAGACGCGGAAGGGATGCAAGTAGGCACCATCGTGCGTCCACGGCGTCTCGCCGCTGTCGCCGAATCCTGGGAGCAAAGTCCAGTGTTTGGTATCGGTCTCGATCCAGGCCCCTTTGCTCTTTTGCTTCTGAACTCGACGGTGTCGCGCCATTACGGTGTCCACCAGTTGCCCCTCGCTTTCGAGACCGCCAAGGGCATCCTGTAGAGTTTCATCGAGACGTTCCAAGTCAATCGAATCATTGACGACCGGGTAGTTCGGCAGGTCGGCCATGCGCGATTGAAGGTCCTGAGCGGCGGACGCCAGCCCTGTGAGGGCGCCCGCGAAATGGGGTTTGAGTGTTGGGTCGGCCAGAAGTTGCTCGCGGTCGGCTCGACCGCCTCGGTGTGTCAATCCCCACAAGAGCCCTCGGACGACTGACTCCAAGTGGCCAGCGGTCTGTTCGTAGGCATCCAGTAGTCTGATCGTGAACGCAATGATGCGTTCCACGTCACTGTCCGACTCGTCTACCTTCGGTTGCACTTGGTAAGCGAGTATGTGCTGGTCAACCTCGCCACGGGAAAGGTGATCCGAAAGGGAGACGTAGTTGTCGGCGATCTCACGGTCCTGAAGCAGTTCGACACATCGTCTGCGAACGACGCTCTTGTCCCCACAAAGCAGCCTCAGAATGACGTCACTCTCCTGATGTCCCAGGTGATCTGGGCGGAGGTGTTCCGCCAGATCGGACCATCCCCACCACCGTGGTGCCGGCCAGAAGGAATCCTTGACTTGTCTCGCAACGTCCTTGGTTAATCGCTTCAGCCATTTCGCGCCAGGACTTTTCGCCCCCCGATCGTCCAGGATTCCGCGCAGGCCCTCTTCAGCAGACCATGCCAAAAGCAATTCCTGACCGTTCCGGCTGATCCGGTTGTCGTCGTCGATGACATCCATATTGCGCGCGAGCCGGGCAATCACGCCAAATGGGCCGTTCACCGCCTGACCCTTGAGGAAATTGGCGCGTTCGAGAGGTTGGTTCTTCGAGTTTAGGGCCCGACGTGCGAGACTGATGCCGGGCAATCGTCGTGACGCCAAACGCCACGAATCATCCCATCGTTCGGATCGTGCGACAGCCGAGACAAAGAGCCGTTCCAGGCCAAGGCGGGCCTCAAGGCGAAGCTCCTCGTCGCCTCCCGCATCTTCAGCTACGTGTTCTGCAACAAGGGCGGCCAGGGCGGCAAATGTCATGTGGCGAGCCCGCCACATCCGCGCCGTTACGCCCGGGAACAAGACCTCAGCCAACTGCTCCGCCATCGCCACCGTGCCCATCGGGTCGATGCTTCCAGGTGGATCTTCGGCGGGATCGTACGGAGTAGCAAGTGGTAACGAATCAATCAGCACGTCCTCGACCTCCTACTCGATCGAGCGTAACTGTTCATAGGATGTCCGCCAATGCGTCTCCAGTGAGTTCGTCATTTTCAAGCAGTTGATTGGCGACCTTTTCCACTGATGCCCAATCCTGATCCAACCATTGCACAGTATCTCTGATGACTTCTTCGAGCTTCAGGGAGTTTCCGTGAAAATCCCCGTCAATCTGAAAGAAATCCTCATCGCTGAAGGAAACGTCAACACTGTTGCCATCATTGAGTGATACAGTGATTAGCTGTCCAGGATACTCATGGTGTCGAAAATAGTGGTGACATGTCATTCGTGCGGCAACTGGCAACCACCCATCACCGAGCTGCCCCACACTCCGTGCTTCACTAAGAGCGCCGGCAACCGCGACCGTTGTCTTCTCTTCCGCTGAAAAGCCTGCTAGGTTGACGGTTACTTCGGCAGAGTCGTTGTGTACTCTGACTCCTTGAACGGAGCCCTCATGGAGGCACCACGCTCGCACCACATGCCCAGCCTCGTGGAAGGCTGCGCGTTCGCGATCATCCTCAATGAACCATTCTCTCTTCATCTCTACCTCCCATGGCTAGCGATTCTCAAATCTCTTCTCGTGAACATGCCGTTTATGCAAGGGCATTGACCCAACTTGGCACAAGACGTTTCCGCTGCCGAACACGGGCCCCGACACCCGGGATGCGATTGCACCCTCGTAGGACTCGTCGAGTCCCCACGCACCGTCATCTGACAGATCCACCATGATCGACCAGACGTCCCCTTCGAGCCACCACCGCGTCGAAACTGGACGTATCGCAACGTCAACGCCAACTCATCACGGATCGCGTTTAGGACTCGATTTTTCATTTGCGGTCACTCGCTCGTTTGGTCTTTGGGTGTGGCAGTGTGCAACCCCTCTACACACGAATCCCCTCCAGCTCCCGAGTAGTCTCGTCCACGTCTGGTCGCAGATCTGGGTCGGCATTAACGCACTTGATGATGAGATCCCGCCAAACTGGAAACGGAACGTGGTCTACGTCCGTTTGGCCCGTCAACAGAAACACCAATACCTTGCCCAGCGAGTAGACGTCGGCGCTTGAATGCGCGGCACAACCTTGGAACTGCTCGGGAGCAGCATAGCCCAGCGTCCCGTGCTGCTGGAAGGTCTTCTGCGTCATTAGGCGCGCTAGGTTTTTCGAGATCCCGAAATCCGTTAGTTTCCATCGCCCCCCTGTGCTGAGTACATTGGCCGGCTTCAGGTCCCGATGGACGATTTCGTGGCTATGGAGTTCCTTGATCCCGCCAGCTACCTCCAATCCGATGGTCTTCGCTTCCGCTGGCGTCAGGCCATAGCCCCTTTCGTCGACGTAGTGATCGAGGTCGCCACCGTCTGCAAACTCGGTGACCAGCGCGACGTACTCGTCGTCGCGTTGGAAGTCCAGAACCTGCAAAACATGCTCGCAGCGAGTTCGCATCAGTTTCTCGTAGATCCGGGCTTCCCGTTCCAGCGCAGGCTTATCGCTGGACGCTGTTCGCACACGCTTCAGGAACACGGTTTCGCCCGTTTCGACCTTACGGGCTCGGAACGCTTCCGCCATGCCGCCAGCCTCCAGTGTTTGGAGGAGTTCATAGCCTTGAAAAGTCTCGATCGGACGCGAGACAGTCGTGATCTTGACAGCTCCCGGGAGATTTCCCGATTCATCAACATCGCCTCCCGCGTCCAGCTCCGGGCAGACGGCTTCATACTCGGTGCCCGTATGCTTGTCGACGTATGACAAGTCCGTAGTCTTGAACTCGTCCGGATTGATTCGCTTGAGCTGCTCCTTCACACGGCGCCGCATTTCTGTCGCGAATAGGAGGTACTCTGCGAGTTCCTCCTTACCAACTTCCCCGTCCGGATGGAGCAACTTCACAAAACCGGACACAGTCCGCATCACTGCCTTGCGGTCACGGTGGCCGAGGTCTTGACCGAATGCGAAAGACCGCTCGCAGATGTCAGTGTAGTTGAGTGGCCGGAGTTCATTGTGAAAGATTTCAGCGATGTAATCTGCGATGAACCCGAGATGGCCTGTGAAGTGGTCCGGTGTCAACTTGGGCACTTCCCAACCGGGCAGATACGCATGCCACCGATCGTGAAAGGCATCATCATCTCGAATGGTTTCCGGCAGCGGCGCGAATAGGTGTCCGGTCTGCACGAGCGTCCGGACATCTCCCTTGGTATTGCCGTTAAACACAATCCCCGCTTCCGCCGAGATCGTCCCTTTGTCATCGCCTCGCGAGAACGACCCCTGCTCCATGTACCCCTTATACATATCTTTATCTTGGGCCGACTTGAAGTTTGATCCTGCCACCTCGTCGAAGGCCACTACGTCGTACTTGACGACCAGTCCTGGCTTGTCCCTGCGGTTCTTCCAGCCGAACAGGTCCGTGACCGCTCCTTGCCCACCGGACAGTAGGTTGGCATAGGGCGATATTTCACGGAACGCAAAGGACTTACCGGTCTCCTTCGGTCCCAGCTCGATCAGGTTGTAGTTGCGTTCGACGAGGGGCACCAACCTCAACAGATAGAACAGCTTTCGCCGCCAGGAGAAATCCGAATGCGTCGGCTCGTAACCAATGGTGCGGAGCAGGACCGACACCCACTCTTCACGAGTGAAGCTCTTCCGGGCATCCGTGAATTCGGCCAAAGAGGCGCTGGCGATTTGGATCGGCTGCATCCGCCGAAGCACGAAAGGCCGGGTGACACCGTGGTGCACGATTGAATCATCGTAGAACAGCTCGACGTTGGCCCACACGCCGCCGGTGAACATCCGCTCGTACTCGTGGGTCAGCCGATCGTCGATATGGATCTTATCCAGGCCGCAAGTCGCAAGTTTCGCCCAATACTTGCCGCCCTGATCCTTCTCGTCGAAGCTCGTCGTAACCAAATCAATGAGCTTCATCGAACGATAGCGCTGAAGGCGAGCCTTGATGAGTTCTCCCTGGTCCGAACGCACAATCCGCTCGGCGATCATCTCCTTGACGTTGGCGAGCCCTGTCTCGATCTGGGCCTCGTCCGTCGTGGAGCAATACTTGCCCAGCAGGTACTCCAACACGTACACCGGGATGCTGAAACCTACTTTTAGCCTTTGGACGAGGTTTTTGCGGACCACTCGTCCGGGGAAATACTCGCTGAGCTTTCCGTCGAGAGCATCGACCCACCCAGGCTGCTCGCTGTTACCAGTCATTGATCTCCACCTTCAGAGTGATGTCTTCTCGTGCCAGAATCTCTTCGTTGTCCGCGTCGATCACCAAGACCTCCAGCGGGGAGTTGTACGCCAGGTCAGGCGGCGGCTCAACCATGGAGAGCTGGATGGTTACTACATCCCCGTCCGGTTCGACGGTGACCGGATCGGAATGCTTGAAGACGACCTTGCCGCTGGTCGGTTCCTTGACCTTTACCAGTGCATGGCGCGACAGGAGGTTGCTGTCGCCGAAGAACACTTTCTGTCCCGTCGCTCCCGCCTGGATCTGGACTCGTGGCACAAGCGATGCAATGTGACCAACGGGTTTTAGCACCACATTGACCTTGCGGGCCTTGGCGGGCCATGTCGCGATCACCGTTGGGATGATTAGCTCCTGCAACGTGGTGCCGCCGTGAAAGAACTCCAGACGCCCAGGGGTCCTAAACGATCCCATGCCCCGTGGGACCATGACCTCACTGTCGCCCTGCGAAACTCCAAACCGTATCGCGTGTGGATGCGAAAGCCCGCTGCCGACGATCGCACGGCGTGAGGCCCACATGATCGTCCCCTCCGGCCTCTCTTCGATCTCATGTTCCTCGGGTTCCCAATGGAAGAAGCCGTGGTCGGTCATCACGATAACGCGATGGTAGCCAAAATCGCGCAGTCTCCGAATCGCCTGGACGTATCGGTCGAGGTATTCTTCCGCCCCAGTCAGTTGGAGCGTACCGTCATGCCGATCGAACTCGCGTCCCCGTACGGCAATCAATCGCCGTGTCCGGCTTGCCTTCTTCAGAGTCTCCCCGTCCAGCACCTGGTCGATCGTGAGGAACTCCTTGATCCCCAGCCGCTCCTTGAGCCACTTGCTGCGTCCCTCGACCTTTGCAAGATCAGTATCGACGCCCTCCGCACTGATCTTGAAAGACCTCCGCTCTTCCGACAGCTCGACACGCAGCTTATCCCGGCCCTCGGGCAGAGCGAACGCCATCCCAAGCTCCGTCACGGTCGGAACCGGTGCGACGGCTATCGTAACGGTTGCCCGCTGGGCAGGCTCTCCCTGATTGAGCATCTTCGCCAGACGCTGCCCGAGGTCCAGGCGGCACGCATCCAGAAATACCAACGCCGTGGGCATTTCCTGCCGCTGAAGCTCTTCGTGGGCAACTTCCCCCGCCGAAGGCAAGCCGAACACGTACGGGTCGTCCTTGCTCAACAGCTCCGAGAACGTCCTGCTTACGCGGTCCATTGCTCTCAGGTAGCTGCGCCGCAGCCGGGCACGAATCCGGAGCAGGTTGTCTGGCAGCTTCGTTTCTTCCTTGAAGAGCTGTTCGCCGGCCTGATCGAATTGCCAACCGCAGCGAGTGTACCACTCCACCGCCTCACGGGCAGATGTCCACTTCTCCTCAACGTCACGGTTCTCCACTATCAAGCTGGCCACCTCGGCCAACTGGACCAGGTATCGCCATCCCACGGGTTCGGTCGCCTGCCGCCCCCAAAATCCGGTATCGCGGTACTTGTAGGTCTGGACATTCCGCTCCAACTCGTCGGCGAGCAGATCTACGGCCTCCAGGCGGTCGAGTTGGTCAACCATCTGGCCAAACAGTGTCTTCTCAACGAGGCACGAACTGCGAGATCGCGGCGGCGCCGTCAGGTTTCGCACCCAGTATGAGAGGCCAATCGTCCCATCGGCGGCGCAGACCAATCGCTCGAAGGTTGGGATGAACTTGACGTGATTCTGCCAGGCTTTCAGTAGGTCGAGGGACCGCTTTCGGGCAAGTCCTACGGAAACGATTTTTTCGCCTTCGCTCGGCGGTTCATTCGGTGTGGCGTCAGCGGCCTCCGTACACAGGAGGGTCCCCGTCGCTGCGACTCGCCAGGCTTGTTCGTCCTGGCTCTGGGGACTCGGCAGACCAAAATCCTCGGTCGCCCGGCGGGCGAAAATGTCAAACCGCTCCTGCTCTCGGAGAATATCGAACTCACCCGCCGGTCCCGCCAGTACCTGGAGCATCCGGTGATCGTCGACAAGTGCGCCCTTGGCGTTGGCCGGAGTCAGTTCCCTCCAGGTCTCTCTGGGCTTGTCGAACCACTCCCGGGCGTGCGCGGGCAACAGGGAGATCAGATCGGTTTCGTGTTCACGGGGAATGTAGACTCCGTACTCCCGCAATGCCTCCAAGAGGCTCTTCTCCCAGACGGCTTCCGCTTCCAACTCGAACGGCTTAAACCAGGTAATCCCTTCCCGAGCCACGGGCAACCAGACGACCCGCGCAGCGTGTTCCGTTTGGCGGAAACGGTCCCGAGTGACCAGTTCGTGTTCGTCTGGGTTGGCCCATAGTTCAAACCCGTCCGCTTCAGCGGCGGCCCTCAGGAGATCGAGCCACTGACGGCCCGGGTCGAGCCACAACAACAACGGTGGGACGGACGACTCACGGTCCAGGACCTCCCGGATCTCGGCGATCAGCCAGGATCGGAAGCTATGTGCATCCATAAATGTATTCCCCCAAACGGTTTACGACTTATGTGCGCAGGTTATGTGCAAATGCCGTTCATATCACGTTCCCGCCTCGCCCGACAGGCTTGGCCCCGGGAGGTAATGGGCGCCCCGGCGTTCGCCAGCCATCGTCAGAAATCCACCCTCCACCAGCCTGGCAAGTTCGCGAACAGCCGAATACCGGGGCAGGCCCGTCAGTTCCCGATAGTCGGCGTTCGTGAGCCGTTGGTGGGTCTCGAAGAAAGCCTGGAGTTGGGGCACTCGTTGCTCAAACCACGTCACCGCCGAACGCAACTGTTCGGATAGCCGATACACGGCCCCCCGCCCCGGCGCGGTTGCCGGCTGCAAAATGGTCTTGGCAACCATGTCTTGGATCTCTCGGTAGGCCTGATCCCGGTCCAATCCGTTGATTGTCCGATATTCCTCGTTGGAGAAACCATCGGGGTAAGCCAACAACGCTCGCTTCTGTGAATTACTCAAATCCAAGCCGGCTACGACCCCCTGCCATTCGGCGGTCGGTCCAGCAAACGTCGGTTCGTTTCGTAGCACGACGCAGAACTGGCCTTCCGCGACCGAGAAATCGGGATCGTTCAGCAGCGATTCCTCCATCTCGTCATACATCCTCGGAATACCTTCGCCCTCCTCCCGCATGATGCCAACTTCGACCAGCACGCGCACCACCAAGGGGTTGCGGCTTGCATGGCTGCGGCGGCGCTCGCGCAACTGCTCCAACGTCACCGGAGCCACGAGTTCACCCGGGCTGAAGACCTCCATTCGGTCCTCAAAGAACCAGACCTCGATTTCCCACCCTTGGTCGTTGTAGTCGCGATGTGCGAACGCATTGACCATAGCCTCCTGCCAGGCAAAGTCCGGATACTCGGGCATTTCGCGAAAGAACAGGTCGTGCAGCTTCTCTGACTTGCGAATGTGTCGGGCCGCGCACTCGTGGGCTTCGGGGATCGCTGCTGCAAGCGGCGACTCGATTCGCTCAAGTTGTGTCACATTCCGCCGCTTGCCGTGTTGCCGCTCCGTCCCGGCTACACGGAACATGCGAATGCCGGCCCGGGGATGCCATCGGGCAAAAGGTGGTTGCCCGAACAGCAATAACGCAGCATTCGTAATCGCCAGCCCCCCAGCCTTGGGCACGACAAGGCTAAACTGCCCGAGCACCTCTTCGATGGAACGATCCCGGTAGACCGTCTCTGACAGAAATGCCTTGGCCAAGTCGAGGTCCAGATCGTCCAAGGTCGCTTCTGGCCGGATTCGCTGCTCATAGCCGACAGTTCGATACGCTTGTTTGCGCTCGTTGATGACCTCCTGTGGTTCGAGGATCACCCGATCACCGACGCGATACGGGAAACCGTCACCGTCGACCATCACGGCCTCCGGCTCGATGCCCACACGAATGATGATTACCTCGCTGCCATCGAGCGTGCATCGCTGATGGCGAATGGGGACTGCCGGTCGCAAACGTCGCTCCGGCACGGCGAGAAACTCGACGATGGCTTCCTCGGGGTATCCATGGCCGGACGGTGTCCCATCGTCATCCACGCCGAGCAAGAGCGTACCCCCATCTGCATTCGCAAACGCCGCCACGTACTCCGCGATGACGTCACGGACTGCGCGGCGGTCGAGCACGCTTCTCGTGTCGCCCGAAAGGTCCCAGAGCGACTTGAACTCCAGGAACTGCCCCTCGTCCTGCTGGAGAAGGTTGCGGAGTTCGGCCTCGGTGAACAGTACGGTCATTCTCCGCCTCCGGGTGCGTCTGTTTCGGACTGGTGCGCCGGCTCCGGCCACCAGCCGGGTTGGGGGAGCTTGTCTTCGCGGCACCAGCGGCGTTCGTCGGCTCGCCATTGGGCGCGGTCGGCGATCGCTTTGGGCACGTCTTTCTTTGATAGGACGTCGGCGGCCAGCAGGCCGGCTTGTTGTAGAGGGGCAATGTTGACCCGAACGCCGTCGTTGATGTCGGGTACATAGGCTCCTTCCTGGAAGATCCATTCCGGCACGGTTGTGGGGGGCTGACGACGACCATCGACGGTGGAGATCATGTCGTACATTGGCTGTACACCAAGCCAGGGCTCCCATGTAAGCGATTCGGGACACCGCCAATCGGCGATTGCTGTTCGTATGCCCTCCGCGCGATCTGTGAAATCGTCCAACTCATTTTGAAAGCCACGGATCTCCGCTGTCAGGCGATCCAGCTCTTCCTTGAACGTGAACACATCTACGTCACTCATGTCAGGGTTGTCTTCCATTTCTCGCTTCATGCCCTTGATCCTGGTCCTTCGTTCGCTAATTTCCTCACGCAACGGTGCCAGGACGATCCGGTCTAGCCGGGTCCACCAGCGCCGATTTGCGCATGAGACGGCATCCACTGCCATTCGTTCTGCCTCTTTGCAGATCAACTTCGCCATAGTTTCTGAGTGCGGATCATCCTTGGCTGTCCACTCGCTTGGCCCGACCTGAGTGCAGTGAGAATCCAGATGAGCCATGGCTTCCGCAATCCAGCCTGGCATATCCTCGTGAACCTCAGCCACGGTGGCAGCGTTTTGCCACTGGGGAAGGGGGCCATCCGCAACTGCCTCGGCGAGCCGGCCCAACCAACGAACCTTCATGCACAACAGGGCGTCTTCGATGGCATGTTGGCGCAGGCCCTTTGTCTGAAATCCCGATTCCCGGACTTCACGCAGTAATGTGTTCAGGTCGGTCAGTTCCCCGATTAGATCACCCAACTCCGATCGACGTGCCTCTTGGCGATCGCTGCGGGCATCCGGGGCGACCTGCTCGATCCCGCAAACCTCGGTCTCCATCCGCTGGCGCAGCGGGCCGACGTACTGCGTGCGGATCTTCGGCAGTAGGTCGCTGTCGAACTTGTGGTAGTAGACTAGGCAGGCGAAGGCCGGCTTCTTCCGGGCGGTGAACTTGCCGCTCTGGATCTGCCAGGCGATGGGCCGCTTCTTAAACCGGCGAATGTGGTACTTGAAGAACTCCATCGACAGCCACTGCTCTAGCAAGTTATCCATGATCTCGGCGAACTCCCGTTCGATCGAAGTCACGTCCCCCTCCTCGAACTCGACGGCAATCCGCTCACGGAGCCGGTGTAGCAGCGTCGACTCGTCGGTCCCTTCGGTTAGCGGGATGATCCCGTCCGGGTCTGCCCATTCTGGCACCATTTCCCCAGCTTCGATCTGCCTGGGCCAGCGATGGCCAAGCAAGCGCAAGATGGCAACCGTACTGCGATTGGCCATATCACGACGTTTTTCCGACAGACAAAGCCATCCCCCTCCCTCAATCCCTTCGCGAAGAAGATTGAATATCGAGACTGGATGGACTTCCAACCTTCGTGCTAGGTCCTCTACGAATGTCTCCGTTGGTAAAGGTATTCCGTGGGCCAATTCTGAGTCCTTTTCCTGCGAACACGCACTCGCCTTGTTTACATCCGCTCTCTTGGCACCCGGGCCTTTTTCAAACTCCGTCTTCAACCTCGTTCTGAGAGCTTCCAGCCCTTTGTCATCCAAGGCAAGTTGTTCCGTCGTCGCGACTTCGTTCACAACGAAAACTGGCATTCCAAAGACATCGTCTGAGATCTCCGGCAGAGTGTCGTAGCCACGGATCACCGGACTACGCGCCGCTGGCATCCCAACATCCTCATAGGCCACCGACAGTGCGTTCTCGTCGAGACCGTACATGCTCGCAACAACCTGTTCGGCTGACAGTTCAAGGACCAACAAACACGCATCTGCTGCCATAACTTCGACTGGATTGGAGCAACGAAGGAATCCCCTGTCCGTTGGCTCGCCGGATTCTGCAATGCTTCGGAGGGCTTCTGAAGCGGTAGCGCAGGATTCAAGCCTGGATTGACATTCACGGTCAGAGGCAGGTAGAGGAACAGCTCTTACATTCTCAACCAATATATCAAGCCCGACAGTCATTGCCCGAATCAGGTACGAACACAGCCGAGAGTTCAGCACGGACACGGGCCAAATTCCATTCTTCGGATAGACACCAGGCCCTTTAGCGCCACAGATTGAACCGGGGATCAATTTTCTGACGCCAAGTGCCCCCTTGGACGCACCGGAGAACGTGTAACCATCGCGAAAGTAGAATTCAGAGTATGGCTGACGAGAGTCCTTGTATTGTCGAAACGGCGTCTTCTCGTTTCTCCAGTCCAGGCAATACTCGTTCTGGCCATACCACTTCCCGTACCCGCTGCCTCCTTTGGAATATGGAATCCACCCTTTGTTACGTGGCGGTGCCTCCCAGTGGAATCGAAGAAACCTTGCATCCTCGCCCGTTTTTAGTCCAGGCAGCACATCCGCTTCGTCTTGAACCCGCTCTGGCCTGGAGACTAGATCCACGAATGCAGTGGGCAACCAGTAGGCCACCGGAGCGTTCGGTAGTCTTAGCAGTGTCGTCTGTGTTATGACAAATGTTGATTTACATGGTCGTTCTCGAAGTATCCGAGCTTTCTCAGTAGGATCACGAGCCTCGACAGTTCGGATGGCGTTCATTCGGTTCGCATGAGTCGGGGGAGTTGGCATGAAGACAACCAACACGCTGTTCACAACTTCCCCACTGATCTCGGTAAACCCACCCGGTCCGATATGTGCCAGTGAGAGTATAGTACACCGTGTAAGGAATCCGTTCCCACCTTCCGAACCAGCGGATGCCCCGCGAAAAGGCCCCAGCCCACTCGCGAACATCCAGCTTTGTTGGGTGACCATCGCTACGCGGGATGTTGTGCCACACAGCTCGCTGCAACGGAGCATGAATCCAACGAAGAGGTCCCGCTTTCCGTCCGGATAGGACTGTGAAAGATGTCGCTGCAATGAACGTGGCATCGTCTTCGTGCCCATGTATGGGGGGTTGGCTGCGACAACGTCGTACTTCTTCCCTAGCAATGCAAGCAACTTGAACCCTTCCGAGGTCTCTCTCCCTAGAAACTGATCCTGAAAAGGTCGCTGCTCACGCGATTCTGCGATGAAGCCGTTGATAGCTGTACGCGCCCGATACAGTAACCGCTTCCCGAATTCCTTCTCGGATATTTCCGGAAACGGAAGATGCCCGCTGAGAGCGTCCTCGACCATTTCGGGGAAGAGATAGTTCGCCTCCTTTCGCTCGCGAACTTGGCCTTCCCAAACAGCGTGCTCTTCGTGGATGATCGCCCGCAGCTCGTCATCGGGGCGAGCGAGGCTGCCCAATTCGTCGATGTGCTCCATGGCTTGGCCGAATCTCCGAAGCACCCTAGCGACGGAGGGCTCGCGCTCGAAACCCGCCAGAAACTCTTCCCACAGGTCGCCCTTGAGGTGACTGGCCACAGCGGCTACGAGGTTCGTTGCCCCGCCCTCAAAGTCGAACGCCCGCTCCGCTGCCTTCATCCACAGGGCCGCCTCGGCGATCTGGACTGCCCGAGCGTCGATGTCGATCCCGAAAAGGTTCTTCTCTAGGATCGCCTGGCAGATGTCCTCGGGTTTGGTCAACTCGCCCTCCTCCACATACATGGCGTAGTAGAGATCGAAGGCTTCCAATAGAAAGTGCCCCGAACCGCATGCAGGATCGAGGAACGTGATCTCGGCGACCGGCTTCTTTTCGACCGTCAACCGGTCGGCATCGGGAACATAGTATTCCCAATTCTCGCAGAGGTTCGACTCGGGATTCATGGTCATCCATGTCGCCCCCAACGAGTTCTGCACCAGGAACTTCACCATATAGGGCTCGGTGTAGAGCTGAGTTGCCGGGATGATGTCGGCCCCGGCAATCTTGCCTCCTTGGGCAAAGACACGATCCTTTTCCTCGGTGTTCCAATACTGGTAGGCCCAGCCCAGCGCGTCGGGGGCCTGGAAGACCTCGCCGGTGGCCGGCTCCAGGTTCCGCACGGTCTCGGTGCCCGAGAGCATTCTCAGCGCCCGCTTCAGCGCCGCTGGAGATGGCTTCAGAGCCACGCCCGGGGCTTGAGGATCAAACAATAGGGGGAGGGTCTGGGCTCGCTCGGCAAAGACCTTGTCGAGCACGGCAAACCGCCCGTCATCCTCACCGGCGCAAAGCTCGGGTTGCCTCTGCGCAAGGCGGTGATGTTCCAACGATCGACCGCCGTAAGCGTCCTTTTGCAGGATCACCTCGTCGATTAGCTCCCGTGCCTCCATGCAGCGCAGGCACAAGAGCCGGTTCGCCCAAGTGTAGGCCGTTTCTCGGACGAACTCCGCCACGGCCTCTTCACGAGTCACGTCTGCCTCTGCACGGAGTCGGAGATAGGCATCAACCACTTGCCGAGCGTACTTGTCGTCGTCACTCAGGTGCGGCAAGTCGTCGACCCCAACGGGATCACGGTCGCGCCGCACCCCAATAGCGGCCAAACGCTGCTCCAGATCCCCCGGATGCCAGACACCGTCCGAATCGAAAGAGCCTTCAAACAAATGACGCATCTCAAGACTAATCGCTTTGAGGATCTTCTTATGCTGTGCCTGCATCAGCCTAGCTCCACGTCAAAACCTTCTTCCAGCAACCGACGCACTCGCCCGTCGAGCTTGTCTCGCAGCATTTCCCATTCCGTCGCGTTGCTCACCCGCGTAACCGTGGCCACATCGTTGAGCCGAATACGTCGCACCTGCCGCTTGGGAGGGGGGTCCTTCTTCGGCTCGTCCTTCTGCTCCTTCTTCCGCACCTCCTCTGCAATCCGAACACCGACTTGTCGGATGAGCTGCCCTGCGCGATCTGGCAATGCTGCTACCCGAACGGGCTGCGTAGTAGCGTCCAACTCCTCCAGCAGGGCGTTGAGCGGTTGTGCAAGGTCGGCTTCCAACGCTGCATCCAGCCCGCGCTCCGCCAAGTCGCCGGGGAGGCGTTGTACGGTCTCTTGTAGTCGCTCCCGTGCCTCGCCACGCCACGCCTCAAGCAGCGAGGTCAGTTCCAGGGTTGCCTGCGCCTTGAGCCCCTGGAGTTGCTTCCAGACTTCCTTGTCGACGAAGCTAGCGGCTTCCTTGGCAGTACGATACTGTTGCAGGAACGACGGAATGCAGCCGCTCGAATCGACACGGTGTTCGACTGCCGTGAGCTGTCCCACCGTACCAACCAACTCGGTGTACATCGCCCCATTCTCCCGCTGAAAGGTATCGTGGGCTTCGATCGCGACGTGCCCATCAGCGAGCGTGGTTTGTCCCGCGTAGACTTCCTTAACCCGATGGACTGGGTTGGTCAGATCCCGGACTTGGCACCAGGCGTCCTCCCCCTCCGTGAAGACGGGTGGCAAGGGCATGCCGGCGCCGCCAGCCCAGAGATGCACGTTGTCGGCCTTGGCAAGGACTGCACAGGCCAAGCCCCCGGCGGCTTCACTCAAAGCCGCCGGCGTTTCGTCGATCTTACGACTGCGAGCCAGCTTGATGATGAACTTCCGGGTCTCGGTGAGGACGTCGGGGTCGATGTCCTCGTCTTCCAAGACGACCTCGACCTTGTCGAACTTCCGGCTGACCCGCAGCGAATCGACTAAGTCCCGGTCACTCGGGTTGGTGTAGACTTGGTTGCCGATCACGACCCGCGCGGCGCCGGCGCGGACTAGGGCGGCCACACCGACACGCAGGGCGTTCGCATCCCAGCCGTAAGGTGGTGCCGCAAAGGTGTCCAGGAGATCTTTGCCCATTACACGACGGCCATCGCGTTGTTGTGTGGAGAGATGGACTCGCAGTGAATCAAGCAAGGGGCAGTTCCGATTGATCTTGCCGGCCTTATCCCAGAGGTTCAGGGCCTGCATGTCCTTGGTGGTGCTGGTTGTGCCCGCCAGGACGTCCTGGATCGCACGTTGGTCGTTGGCGATGCGAACCGGGACCTTGTCGAACTTCGGATAGAGCGTGGGCCAGAAGGACGCCATTTCGACCCGGAGAGCCTCGCCTGCCGTCTGGTTGGGGCGGACAGCGAGTTGGCGGTTTGAGCCGCGAAAGACAAGATGACCCGTCCGGAGGCCCTCCTTGAGCCCATCGACCACACGACGATGGAGTTTCGGCAGGTCGTTGTTCTCGCGTTCCTGCGCGAGCTTGCGAGCCTCCTCCGACTTGTGCGGATCACCGGCCCAGTTACCGATGATTTCCTTCATGGCGAGGTAGCGGGTCAAGTCCCGGTCGAAGGCAGAGATCCGACCACAGAGGAAGAAGAGCGTGGTCTGTTCGTCGGGGCGAAGGCTCTGGTTCTCCAGATCGGCAAGTGTTTCACGACCCAGGCTGAGCGCCGTATACAACTTGAGTGAAACATCGCCCTTGGAACCGGGCACGACCGCACCGTCGATTTGGAGCTTGAAGTGGAACTCCTGGTCCCGATAGCTTACCACGTCAGAGCCGAGCCAGTTTCGCCAATGCGCCCGCCCGGCCTCGTGTACGAAATGCTGGGAGAGGCCCCGTTCCTTGTCCTGCTGCTTGTACTGCTGCTCGACCGTGTTGACTTCTTCCTCGAAGCTACGCCGCTCGCCTGTAAGAAACTCGTACTCCTCGCCGATCTGTGCGACGAGCCCGGCGTCGATCAGTCGCTGCAACTCCGGCTCAATACGGGCAAGTACGCTGGGCAGGTCATCGTCGATGCTTTCGACTAACAGCCGTGCGACGTTATCTCGCGTGCGGGGGATGAACGGAACTTCGCGGATCAGGTACAGGACTTCGGCGACCCTGGGAGTCAGCGGGGTCGCGTCGCGGACGGTCTCCTTGAGCCGCGAAAGCTCGGTGCGGATGTCGGGGCTGATTTCGCCCTCGCCGCCCAGGTTGGCGTACAACTCGTCGAAACTGACCAACGCACCGAGTCCCTCATCGAGGTAGCTCCGGCGACCGGCCCGGAGAATGTCCTGGGTAATGGCTAGCAACGTCCGTGTGGACCCCGACATTTGCTCGCCGCGACCACCCTTGGATCGCAGGGTCTTGACGATTTCGGGGACAAGGTGAATCTGATACGGGAAGAATGGGTAGTAGACAGAGAATTTCTCCCGGGTGCATGACGGCAATGTGCGAGCCGTGTTGGCCAGCTCTCCAAGGCCACGCAACACGCCCGAACGCCTGTCGTAGGCGTCACAGATTGCCTCTGTGCCCGATAGTTTCTTCTTAAAGAGCCGCCCCTCCAGAACCAGTTCGATATTCTCGGTCGTCAGTGCAGGTTTGAAGCGGAACCGGCCTTCGATCTTCTTCATGTCGCCTTCCAGTGCGCGGGCTTCCTTGAAGATGGACCCCATGTCCCCGTGCGTCGTCACTATGACCCAGATCTTCCCCTGACCACTAACGGCTGCCTCTTCGACCAGCGCTTGGAGTTGCGCCAGGCGTCCCGCGTCGTTCTCGACCCATTGGCCTGATTCATCAAGGACAAAGACGACCCTCTGCGGCTTTTTGGCTTCTGCCTCCCGTTTCGCGAGGTCGTCGAGGATCGTTTCGACGAGGAAACGGACATTGTACAGCTCGCCCTGCTGAGCCTCTTTGAGTGCCCGGTCGACCTCCTCCGGGGCCGCGAAAACCTCAGGGGCAACCTCGCATGCAGCGGCGTAGAGATGCTTGCGATAGAAGGCTAGGTTCTGCTGGATCTCCGACCAGGACTTGTTCGCTCGCGATTCCACAGCTTCATGCAGGTCTGCGAGTTTGCCCTGCTTGTCGAGTTCTGCTTCGATGACCCGGGCGTAGATCAGGTTGGCACTGTAGCCGCGTGACAGGTAATACTGTGACAACAGAAGGCTGGGAAGGGGCCGTGTCTTGCTGTCAGCCAGTGTGTTGAGGTTGAACGCCAGCACGCGAGTTGAGCACTGGTCCATTCGACTGAGGCTTCTGACAATAGAGTTCTTTCGGGGAGCATCAGCAGGTAGCCTGGCCTCGAACCGCTGTGACGTGGGCACGCCAGCGAGCGTCGGATTTTGCGCCAACAGGGCGATGATCTTTGCGAAATGGGATTTACCGGAACCGAAATAACCGGAGATCCAGATGCCCACCTCTGTCGTATCGGTCAGGAAGGTATCCGTGTAGTGTTCCAGAATGTCGTCGAGGTATTGCTCGATCAGGGGGGTTACCACGTAGCTGCCGATCTCGCCGGCCAACTTCCGCTCATCCCCCGTCTCACTGACCTTGATGACCGGTTCAATCTTTTCCTCGACTGGCGTGTCGAAGAGTTCTGCAATCCTCATGGCCTTGTTTCCTTCCTGCCTTTCAAAGTGGGTCACCACGATACATGAACTCGTCGTGCTGACAGACAAAGCTGTACGTTCTCGAATCTACGACTTGGCCTGGTATGAGCACGACAACTGGGCCATCAAGCTGTGACTGAGCGCTGTCCCAGAGTCGTTGCATCACGTCACGAGGGCCCGCTGCCGGGAAGAGAGCTGCCAAACGCTGCAAGCAAGCTACTGGCCGACCGTCGCTAGCCTGTGAAAGCACTCGTGGTACTTCTTCGGCCACTGCACTGACCCAGAGATGGCCAAGTTCGGACTGCGGGTCCGACCCCGGCATGGGATCGCCCATTGAGTCAACGATGTTATCGGTGCCAATATCCGACATCACGCTTTGCGTTATGTCGAGGACATCGACAGTTCGCAGATCGAATTCCGGTCGGAGCGTGTCACTCTGGGTTTGCCACTCCTTGAGAAACGCCACCTCCACCTCAGGCGGATAGATCACCGCGAGAAACGGCGCTCCCGTCTTGCGACCGATGAAGTCGTAGCGGGTCCGAATTCGTTCGAGGGCTTCACCGATCTTCCATTTCCAATCGCGACTGCTCACGGCGTGGCCTCCCATTGATCGGGTGTTTGCAGGACAACGGTACTTCCCACACGCTCGAACTGCACCTCCGACTCCTGCGCGACCTGCGTCAGCGTATTGGCGACTTCCTGCTCCGTCAGCATGAACAGCCGCCAAGTCGGGTCTTCCAGAATCTTGCGTCCACGGTTTCCCTCGGCAACGAGGATTCGGAGCAAGTGCTCAGCCGTGGGAGTTGGCAGGGAGGGTCGAACCAAGTATTTCTTCTGAGTCCCCTCGAAGAGACCAAGGTCGCGCAGAGCCGTTAGCATGGCTCCGGCGAGTTTGACCCGTGACGTTTCCGTCCATTTCTGAATTTCGGGGTGGGCTTCGGACTTCGCGTCGAGCAGGTCGAGCACTTCCGTGCGCGGAATGAATGGGCGGTTGTGGAAGCCCTTGTTCCAGAGAACCTCGGTGACGAAATCGTATGTAAGACGATCACGAAGGGCGTAATGCAGGTACAATAGCGAGATGAACTCTCGGCTGTGGGAGCCAACGTCGAGAGCGGCAACGAATGCGTCAATGATCCATCGAATCCGATGGGTCAAGTAACGATAATGTATACGGTCCCAGATTCCCTTGCGGGTGTTGCGAGATCGCTGGGATAGCATTTCACCATCGAGCACCTGATCGCGTATCTGCTCTACTGCCATTCCCCCCGCCAGCGCAGCAAACACCTGGCCTGCCTCTGCAACCAAGGCGCCCTTCGCTGTATTGCGGGTGCTGTACGACCCATTGTCACGAATGGCAAGGGCATCCCCGCGATCAATCTGCGTCATCTCATCATCCGGCACTATCACTTCTTCCACACTATCCTTTTGCAGTCCTCTACCGAGGCTTCCGAGGTTTGCTCGTATCAGGGAAAGCTCGTCCGATTTCTACCAGCAGCGTTTCCAGGTCGGACTTGCGGAACAACCTGTAGCCCGATGGGGTCCGCGTGACGGGGATCTTGCCCGAGTCGGCCCATGCGCGAAGCGTGTTCTGACAGACGCCGACGATGCGGGCGGCCTCAGCAATCTTTACGTACTCGTTGAGTTTGTTCATTTCGCCCCCATTTGCAGGAAAAGTAACCGACCACGCAGATAACTTTACCAGACCCTGCATGTGAATGACAGCACCCCCACCCCCAAACCTGGGCCATTCTAGGGATGACGAGTTGCGTTATCTGGAGAGGGGTTCGAGCATAACACCACCCTTGCTGGGTCACATCTACACGCTGCTCGCCGACAGCCGAGCGTACCGGACGCCAAGGACAAATGACGTCCAACCCGTCTTGGGATTGCATTGCCACCCGGGGTATTCCTGGAGCGCCCGGCCCGAATCCTCTTGGTTCAACCCGGCGGACCCTTGAAACGCAACGCAAGCTGCTCGGGAAGCCGATCGCGATTCGCGGCGCTGACGGTCAGCAACTCGACGTCCTTCCGGTCCTTGATTTCGCGTATCAGCCCCGTTCCCCGCTGCGCGACGGTCGCCAACAGCGGCATCGGGCGGTCAAGGAGTTCGCGTACCATCTCGGCAAACACTTTGCTGAAACACTCCATCTTGCCGATCTCGTCAATGACCACCAAATCGGCCTCCGTGTTGGGCTGCCAGGACTCCTCGGCCAGCAACCGCTCGAAATCGGACACCTCAACGCCGTACCGTCCCACACGGATCTTCGACGTGGAATTGACGCTCGCCAACGGCACGGACAAGCCCGAGCCCAGCCCCAGCGCATCGAAGCCAGTTCGCTTTCCCGACTTCCGCACCTCGCGAGTGTAGAACCCGGCGACTCGGACATCACCCAACCGTTCGAGGGTCCGCATAATCACGGTCGTCTTGCCGCAGCCGGGCGGGCCAGTCAAGAGAATGCGGGGAGCCATTGTTTTCGTCCCGTTCGACACCGGGCTCAAATCTCCTTCCCAATCGCGAACGCGCGGCCCAAAGATACCCCGACGCCGTAGTAGGTCTGCTCGCCAGGCGCGAAGATGATCGGGCGGACCTTCTCGATCTCCGGATGACCCGTCGCCCCCAGCACTGCCTCGTCCGCCTTGACGTCCATGATCTGGCCGACGAACTGGGTATGCAGGCCGAGTTCAAATACATGAACCACGTTGCATTCCAGGACCATAGGGAACTCCTCGATGTACGGCGCATCCACCAACTCGCTCCGCGTCGGCGTGAGCCCCGTGGCCGAGAACTTGTCAGTCTTCCTGCCGCTGACCAACCCGAAGTAGTCGGCCTCCTTCGCGTGGTTTTCCGAGGGCACGTTGACGGTAAATGCCTTCCGTGCCATGAGGTTTCCGTGGGTGTAGGTTGCCTTTCGCAACGAGACGGCAATGCAGGGAGGATCGGAACAGCAGATCCCACCCCAAGCAGCGGCCATCGCGTTGGGTCGGTCTTCCTGGTCGTACGTCCCGACGATCCACGTTGGTGTCGGGAAAACGAGTGTCTTCGCGCCGAGCGATTTCTTCACGATTGCTTCCTCCTCACATAGAGTGCCCAGCCTTTGTAATGCTTTACGCCCGGGTAGTCCTCTGGGGGACGGAACTGGCGGACGCCCCCGCCAGGGACTTCACTGTTTGACAGCCCCCACCGCGTTCTTCTGAAACACCTTGCGAATTTCGGATGCGTCCCCATTGCCAAAACCGCTGCGCTGAATCATCAGGACGAAGATCATTTCTCGCTTCGGGTCGACCCACCCCTGAGTGCCGAACGCGCCGCCGTGACCGAATGTACCGGGCGACAGCATTTCCGTCACCCCCTGTGGTTCGCGGACGATACACCACCCCAGTCCCCAGCCGTTGCCAGGAGTGAAGCCCGTCTTCAGGTCCTTGGTCTGTAAGCGGGTCATTTCCTCAACGGACGCCTTGGACACGATTCGCTTCCCATCAAGCTCTCCGCCATTGAGGACCATCTGGTAGAACCTCGCCATGTCCGTCGCCGTCGAGACGAGGCCACCTGAGGGATTCGGAGCCCGTTCACCCTGGTCGTCCGTCAGCCAATGCGCAACCGTCACGATGGATTTCTTATCTGGCCCAGGCTTGTAGATCGTCGCCACCCGCTTCCGCTGCTTTGGCGTCGGGCAGAATGTCGTGTCCTTCATCTTCAGCGGGCGAAAGATGCGGTCACGCAGGAACTTGTCGAAGGGTTGCCCGGATGCGACTTCAACCACTCGACCGCACACGGTAAGTCCCGGGCTATACTGCCATTTCGCACCCGGTTGGAAACCGAGGGGCCTCTTTGCTATTGCTTCAGCGGTTTCTTTTAACGTGCGTTCACACCGTTGGCTGCCGACGATTCCCGAGGTGTGGGTCATACAGTCACGGATTGTGATCGCGCGGGACGGTGGGGCGTCCTTCAGCGACACGTCCTTGAACTCGGGGATGTACTTGGAAACGGGGTCGTCGAGTGACAACTTACCCTCGTCCTTGAGGATCATCACGGCGGTTGCCGTAATCGGCTTCGTCATCGACGCGATTGCGAAGAGCGAATCCTCCTGTATGGGCTTCTTCTCCTCGACGTTGGCGAGTCCAACGGCTTCGATGTGAACGATCCGTCCCTTTCGGGCCACCAGTGTGACCACTCCCGCGACCTGCTTGTTTTCGACAAACTCGCGCATCCGCTTAGGGATCTGTGCGAGGTGCTTCGCGTCCATGCCAACGCTGGCCGGATCAGAACAAGGGGGCTTGGTTTGTGGAGTGTCCTTTGCTGATCCCTTGGAAACAGTAAGGGCCAAGGCTGTGAGAAGCAAGGCGAAGCCATGGTAGAAGGGCAAGCGTTTCATTAGCGGTTCCTCCAGAGAAGGTCTGTGTCGAGCCCCAGTATAACGGCAGTTCAAGAGAATCGCCACTTCCGCTGGCGAGGTCTCAGATCTAAATAAATGCCCACAAGCGTGTCAGAATACATGCTGACGTAGGTTAGCGTTTCTAGGCCCCATTTTCGGCCATCTTTCGGCCCCTGATCGGGGCTCTTTTTGCGCGCTCACGCAATGTCGCGGGGCGCGGTGTACCAGTCACCGCCCCCGCACGGGGGCACTTTGTCAGGAGATCCCCCATGATTGCGAAGATCGACCGTGAAGAGAGTCCCGAATGGCACGCACCATTCATGCAGATGCTTCCCCAGATCCAACGTCGAGCATCCCTCGCCTTCCGAGGCCTGCCCGAAGAGACTCGTCAGGAGAAGATCCAAGACGTCATCTGCCACGCCACCGAAGCCTACAAACGGCTCCATGACCAAGGCAAGACCCACGTCGCCACCGCGCACACGCTAGCGACCAACGCCATCAAGCGAACGCGGGTTGGGCGGAAAGTTGGCATGAAGCTGAACGTGCGGGACATCAGCTCGCAGTATTGTCAGCAGCAGAAGGGCGTGACCCTCGGTCGGTTGGATAGATTCCGGCGGGAAACGGAAAGCTGGGATGAAGTGTTGGTCGAGGACAGGCACGCTGGCCCGGCTGAAACGGCGGCGGCGCGGATCGACCTTCGCGACTGGCTCAAGATCCTCTCCAAGATGCAGAAGAAGGCCGCGACGAAGCTGGCCGCCGGCGAAAGGACGGGCAAGGTCGCCAAGCTGCTGGGGGTTTCTTCGGGCAGGATTTCGCAGCTTCGGCGCGAGTTGATGGAGAGTTGGAGGCGGTTTCAGGGCGAAGATCCTCTGGATCGGATGCTTGGCGAGGCTGCCGCGTAAGGCTGGTTGTAGGTGCCTTGCCTGGGGCAGGACGCGATGCGTTCCTGTCTTCCGACGTTATGCAGCCTTTCTCGCTTGAAGAAAACGCGCGGGCGGAGTCTTCGCCGGTTGGGCTACCAACCCCGCCCGTGCTTCTCGGGTTCGCCCCAGACGGTGACTCGCACCGTCCGGGGACGGGACTTTGTCCTGTTCGGCGGACGTGCTCCACTATCCGTCGAGCTAGGGCCAGTCGGAAGCCCAGGTTGTTGTTCCGGTTGCCAGGCGAGTTGTTGTTGCGATTCGCCGACCGGCAGTTCTCCGGGTGGTTGTTCCAACTGCCGCCGCGATTCACGCGGTTCGAGCCAACGGACAAAGCCCTGTCTCCTCCAAGATTCGTTTCCTGTATTCGATCGACTCGGCACGCCGCACAAACGCCAGAAGCGGTTCGACGTGCCGCGCCGTTTCTTCTTCATCCCAGAAGCCGCTCTCGTAGAGGGCATGGTATCGCCGCATCTTCCGGCGGAACCGATTGCGGGTGCGCCGTGCCAGCCCGAGCCGCCCCGGAAACACCCGATAGCCGAGGAAGGTCATCCCTCGCGAACATGCGTTCAGACAAACCGGCTTCAATTCCAGCCGCAGCTCTTCGCCGAGGAATTGCTCGGCCTCGCGTCGAATCCAGCAAAGCTCGGCCCGGCAGTCGCTCCAGATCACGAAATCGTCCATATATCGCACATACCTGCGGCAACGCAGCGTTTCCTTCACGAAGTGGTCGAAAACGGCCAGGTAGTGGTTCGCGAAAAACTGGCTCGTCAGGTTCCCGATCGGCAGCCCCCTGCCCGGCGTCGTCGCGTACGAATCAATGACGCCGTCGAGGATTTCGAGAAGACGGCGGTCCTTGAAACGCCTCCGCAGGAGCATCTTGAGAACGACGTGGTGGAGTGAATCGAAGTACCTCCGCACGTCGAGCTTCAGATACCAGTCCCCGGTGCGCGAAAACCGGCGTGCCCGGGCGACCGCCGCATCCAAGCCCTTGCCCTTGCGGCATGCGTAGCTGTCGTAGATCTGATAACGCTCGAACTCCCCTTCACAGACGTTCATCATCGCATGATGTGCCACCTGATCGCGGAGCGGCGGGGCGCAGATGAGCCGTTTCTTCGGATCTTCAACGTAGAACCGATGGTACGGTCCCCAACCGATCGGCCCGGAGAGCAACTGGTCGCGCAACCGGCGTACGTTGGCGTCCAAGTCGTCGCGAAATCGCAAGACGTGTATACTGCCCCGCTTCCCTTTCGACGCCTTCCAAAAGGCGAGACGCAGGTTATCCGCGTCGGCGATCTGCTCAATTACGTTGCCCAGCCGTCTCATCGCCGCTCTCCGTCTGCGGTCCACCGGAGTCCCGAATCGCCGCCAGCAGCGACTCGCCGTACTTGTCGGCCTTGGCGTCCCCGAATCCCTCGATCGTCTTCAGTGCGGCGATCGTCGTCGCGCGGCTGCGGGCCATCTCGGCAAGCTGCTCGTTGGTGCATACGGCGTAGACCGGAACCGCTTCGTTGGCGGCAAGCCGTTTTCGCTCCTCCCTCAGCCGGGCGAACACGGCGAAGTCGGCCTCGGAAAGCACGTCTTTGTAGTCGATTCGGGACCGGCCTTTCCCGCCGTCGCCGCCGGGCTTACCGCCCGGCAGATACTCGATGCAGAAACACCAGCACGCCGTCGCGCTCTCGGCCACCAACTCCTTCTGCACGGAGACGACGCGGTGGGAGCGGAGGAACCGATTCAACTCCTCTTCCGCGTCCAAGTCACCGGTCGCCGGAATCGACATTATCCTGAATTGCATAGATTACCCAAATTGACAGCGTGCAAAAATATCGCGACCAGGGCTACGCCCTGGAGGAGCACCTTGTTCCTGACTCTCTCAAGTACGGATCGGAGGCTGCTTGGCCCGGCTTACGCACGGGCCTGCGCTACCCTCCGATCCGACCTACTTGCCTAGCCGAACGAGGGCCAGCCGGAAGCCCAGGTCGTGGTAACGGTGGCCAGGCGAGTGGCAGGAGCGATACGCCGACCGGCAGCGCTCCGGGTGGTGGTGCCAACCGCCGCCGCGATACACGCGGTACGAGCCAGTAGGAGGACCCACTGGATCGACCGGAGGTGACTGCGCGTAAAAGTCCTTCGCATACCAGTCGGAACACCACTCCCAGACGTTCCCGTGCATATCATACAAGCCCCAGGCATTCGGCTGGCCCTGGCCGACCGGATGCGTCTTACCGCCCGAATTGTCCTTGAACCAGCCGTGCTGCGCAAGCAACGCCGGGTTGTCGCCAAAATAGAATGCCGTCGTCGTGCCCGCTCGGCACGCGTACTCCCAGCCCGCCTCCGTCGGCAAGCCGAATAGCATCCCTTGCTTCTCGAACGCCGCGTTTATCTTCGCCAAAAACTGCTGCACATCCTCCCAACTCACCTTTTCCACCGGGTTCAGCGGGCCGTTGAACTGCGACGGATTATTGCCCATTGCCGCTTCCCACTGCGCCTGAGTCACCTCGTACTTGCCGAGGTAAAAAGGCTTCGTGATCTTTACCTTGTGCTGCGGCCCTTCCGTCGGAATCCTCTCAATGGCCCACTTATCGTTATGGGCCTTGGCTTGTTCCAGGGCCAGCGCACGCTCCGCCTCCGGCGAACCCATCACGAACTCGCCTGGCGGAATCAGCACGAACTCCATCTTCACGCCACCGGGAAGGTCGATGGCCAGCTCCTTCGGGATTTTCGGCTCTTTCGGGCGTTTCGGTCTACCAGGCTTCTCCGGCGAGGACTCCGCGATCTTGGCTATCTCCGCCACACGACTCGACACCTTGTCTTTCGTAAAGCCCTTCGGAAGCTCCCCGGCGGCTCTCTCGTACCACTCGCCCGCATGGAGCATCAAGGCGTTCTTCTCCGTACTCTCAACCTTCTCGCTCAGCAGCCACCAGGTGTCGGCCAGCCGGACCTGTTCCTCTGGATCAGTCGGCGGGGAGTCGAGTTCTTCCGCCGCCACGGTCTTCAACGTCGGGCTGCTGCACTTCGCCAAGTGCGGAAGACCCCGCTCCCAAAGGCCACGCTGGAAGCAAAACCACCGCCCCACGGCCAGGTTCGCCGCCGGGTCGTCGGGATTTGCCTTCAGTGCCTCCTGAGCAGCCCCCAACTCCTTGAACTGCTCGGCCATCTTGCGGACGTCATTGCGGCGGTCGTACGCGCGTTTGCGAAGGTCCCGGTCCCGGACATCGCGACAAAGCCCGTAGGCCGCGTCGGCAATGCTCAGGGCAATGTCATGGCGACCCGCGTCGATCGCCTCGTCGATCACCGTATCGCCCGCGTCCATGAACGCCACGATCCGCTGGGCTTCCGGCTTGCCCGACACGAACGTGGCCAGCATCTTCTGTTTCCCTTCGAGCGTGTCCAGGTCGAATTGTTGGCCCATCGCATCGACGACTTCGAGCATCATCGCAGGATCGCCGCCCCGGCAGGCGATTTCCATGGCCTTTCGGAAGTAGACAAATTTTTCGACCGGTCCGCCCTGCGACTCCTTGCCCAGGCCGAAGAGTCTCTTGGCCAGTTCGACGTCCTCTTCGGCGGTTCTCTTCTGGGAGAGTTTGTAGACGTCGTCGAACTGGCGGGCCATTTTCTCCTGATCCGCCAATGACGGGACGGGTAACTTCTGCTCCGCTGGCGGTTTGGCGTTGGGTTCGACATTGGGTGTTTCGGGTTTTGGGGTCTCCGGCTTCGGCGTTGTCGGGTCGGTCGCGGCAACCGTCTCGCCGGGCGGTTTCTCTTCGGGCGGGACTTCCGGAGGCTTTTGATCGGGCGGCTCCGGTTCCACGTCGCCGCTGGGCCCGTCGGGCGGCTTCCTCGGACCTTCATCCGGGACGGGTTTCGGGGGTCGCGGTTCTGTCGGCTTCGGTACCGGGGCGGGCACCGGCTGTTGTGGACCCTGGGGCACGCCAGCTACCGGTTGGCGTTTCTCATCCTGACCGCCGCCCAACTTCCACGCCAGCACGCCGATCACCAAAAGCAACAGCACGCCGACGCCGGCCGCGCCAGCAATCATCAGCTTTCGTTCGCCACCGGCTTCTTCCGAAACGGCCTTTGACGGCTGCGGCCCGGCGGACGCGGGCTTCTTCTTCGCTTCCTTAGCGGCCTCCTTCAGCTTGCTGACCTCGATCGCTTCGAGGAACCCGACCAGCGTGGTCGAGATTTCCTCGTGCCGGGACGCAGATTCATCGTCCAACACGGATTCCGATTCCAGCCGCATCCGCTCCCGAAGCAGTTCGTCGTACTTGGCCTTCTTCTCGGGATTGAGCAGCGTGACCCTGGCGGAAGAAACCTGGTTGAGGAGTTTCTGCGACTGAGCACTCCGCTTGCCAGCCTGGAAGGTCCGCAGATGACCCATCCGCTGATCGGCGGCGCTTTCAATCACACTGGGTTTGTCTTCAAACGTCCGAATAGCAAGCAGCCGGTATAAGTCGGGCGGTTGGTCCTCCGGCGCGATCCCAAGCCATTCGTAGTACGGATCGAATGCTTCGGCCATTATCCCCTCCCTCGAACAGAGTAGAACGAGAATCATCCCTCCAGAGAGTGATGACGAACACTCATTATTGCCAACGGGCAGATGGGCTGCAAGGGGTCGAAAAATGAGGCTGGAATGGCCCTGTGAGCCCTGCTAAGGCTGACATCCAAAAGAAAAGGGACATGCTGGATTCGTTCGAGGGGACGTTGACATCACTCTCTGTCCGGACGGCGACCAGCATGTCCACAACACAGTATACAGACCAGTTGTGGTCGATGCAAGATTCCGGTAGCGATCGCTGATTATCTCCCAGCCCCGTTACAACATCCAATCCTTCTTTAGGATCTCGTCGATCTGGCCGTCCTTCAAAAGACCCCGGAGTCGAAGTGCCTCTTCTCGGGACACGTTCTCCATGCGTTTCTCCCACTCCGGGGCCTCGTCGTCCTGGTCGGCCATCTTCGTCAGCAGCACGGTCCCCGTGCGAGAGACGTCCATCGTGTAGACGGTCCACTTGTCCTCGTTCTCGTAGCCGTAGTCGAGCCACGCGCTGGGGTATCGCGTTACGAGGGTAACGGTCGGCATAATTGCCTTCCCACCGGCTTATCGGAGTGCCCCGCCACGCTCTTGAGTTTACCCATACTTGCCGCCGGTTCACAGGGGCCGGCGATTCAAACATTCAATTCAGAAAGGGCTGATTTCTATGACATTGAAACTCACAGTCGGCGTTTGCCGCAAAATCGGCCAGGCCAACTACGGATCGGCCAGCGCCTCGTGCAATGCCGAGGTCGAGCTGAACTCAACGCTGGAAGACCTCGATGCCTTTCACCAGGCGGCCAAAGATGGCTTCGCCGCCTGCGAGCGGGCCGTCAACGACCAGTTGACGAAGAGCCAGGGCAACGGCAGCGCCACGCACCGTCCTCCCCTCGAACAGCCCAGCGGCAATGGCAACGGCCCTCGTCCCGCTTCCGAGAAACAGCTCGACTACGTCCGCCGGCTCGCCAGCCAGATCGAAGGGCTGGGAGTTCGGGGCTTGGAGGGCCTGGCGACCAACATGTTTGGCAAACCCGTTGCCGGCCTAGCGAGCCCCGAAGCGAGCCGCCTGATCGACGTTCTCAAGGGAGCCAAGGACGGAAGCGTCGATGTGCAGGAAATGTTGAATGTCGCCGATCGCAAGGTATGACTTCGTTTGGCCGGCCCACAGAAAATGGATCTCTTGCTCAACAAAGGAGTAACTGCATGAGTAATAGTTCGTCGTCTGGCGATTCTGAAATCGGACTCCTCCTCGCCGCACTCATCACCTCCGGAATCCTCAATGCGTGGCTCTTCAAAGATTATGTCGGACTTCTCGTGTTGGCCGGAGCTATCATCGTAGGACTGTGGGCTGCCCGAGCAATTAACGGCGACTGACGCGCCCTCCGCGTCCTCGCTCCGCTTGCGGGGCGGGGATGCGGGGATCTGCTCTGCGATGGATCAATTCAGCGCAAGGCGATTCAGCGTCTCTTCTTTATCTGTTGTGCCGCCCGCTGCTACGACTACGGCGGAGGTGGCTGCCGGTCAGGTGTGCCAATCCCGCTGGCACTGGTTGAAGCGGATCACCGGCCTCAACGCCGAGATTCCTGGTTCTTGCGGGGAGGTAACAGCTTGTTCTTGCAGGGGACGAGCGACGATCTTCCACGAAGACGGGTGCGCCGACCTAGCAGGATACCCCTTCAAATCGCTCAGATTGGCCTGTGCTCTTCTTGCGCAACGGACAGGTCTTCTGGCACATGTTTGGCTAGGAGGGCCAAGAATGGCTGCAAGAAAGCCTGGAGGCATTCGTGCCGGGAGCGTTGACAGATTACCCGCTACTCGGCCTTCGCCGCTGACTTTGCAGACGGTTTCTCCGGTTCACCACCCCCCAACAACCGCACCCTCCCGGGATCGTTCTTCCAGCCGTACCGCTTGGAGAATTCCTCCGGGGTGAGGGTTTCCTGGCCTTGGTCGGTCTGGACGACGTAGACGAGCATGGGTTCGGCCAAGGGGGTGGCCCCGTAGTGGCCGTCTGGGGTTAGCATGAGGGCTTGCTGGTCTCGGAGGGCAACGAGCGTGCCTTGCGGTTTGCCATCGTCAACCCGGAGCAACCGTACGAAATTCGTATATTGGGCCGCTATGAGTTGTCTGTTTGGAGAAACGACGCAGTCACCCTTTGGTAAGGTGATCCCGGTCTCAGTGCGCTTTGTCGTAGGATCGAAGAATGAAAGGACATTGCCATCGCCGCGGAACATGAGCTTGCCTCCGTCCCCGGTCCAGGCAATCGGGAACTTGTGTGGTTGCCTCTTGAGCGTCGCGGTGTGCAGGCGGTTTCCGGTCGAACAGTCGAAGATTTGAATCGTGTGACCCCCCCTACCTCCGGTGAAATCGATGGCCAATGTCGTTCTGTTTGGATTCCATGCAACCGAAGCGATTTGGGGAGCATTGTCCGGTGCTTCCCAAGTGTGTAACTCTTGAAGAGAATCAAGATTCCACAGACATACTAGGGCTTCCTCAGCGTTCTCGCTAAGGATGTGTTTCCCATCGGGTGACCAAGCCCACAGATGTCTTCCAGCCTTCTCTTGTGTTTGCAGCACTTGACCAGATTCGACGTCCCGTAGCTGAATACCTTTGTCGCCCCTGCACGCAATCATCCTTCCGTCTGGAGCCCAGATGCCGGGTCCCCACACCCTTCTAAAACAGTGTCGCTCTTCCCCAGTTGCCACATCGCAGATTCGCAGGACACCGTATGCTCCCCCCCACAGTGCAAGTAGCTTCTCGTTCGGTGACCAGGCTCCGGTATTGTAGGCGTCTGACAGATGCGAGACGGCCTGAAATGCGCTTTTTCCGCCCGTCTCTGCGGAAAAGGTTAACACCGAACTTGCACCACCTAGGGAGTGCCAGATAGTGAATCTGGTGCCACTGGGCGACCACGATGCATTGATGATCGCGGGGTGCCCCGGCACTTGCCGGAAGTCAGCGCTCTCGCTGCTCTCTCCGGGAGGGCACAATAGAAGTGTGCTGTCCCAAGATCCAGCAACCAAGTTTCCATCAGGCGACCAGTCAAAAGAATTACGTGAAGACACCAAGTGCCCCTCAATACAAGGCACCCCCTCAGTCGCGTCTGGGTGCAAATCTCGCGCAGGTCCCCGGAGTCGTGCAAGGTAGTTCTGATAGCCTCCCGCCTTACTGTTGTGGCGACACCAAATGAGCCTTCGCCCGTCACGCGCCCAGCGAATATTCACCAAGGTGGGAAAACGACTTTCGATCGTGCATAGCGTTTGAGGTTCTCCGTCAAGGGTGGTCCACAACAGAGGTTGGCAGCCTCCTGCAGCCAACATCTTACCGTCTGGCGCCCAACTCATGGCTTGTATCCGGGGATTCCGTGTTTTCGCCGCCAGCGTACCGGTCAATTCTCCGGAACGGAGGTCCCACAACCGAATAGTGCCGTCATTGCCCCCCGAAGCCAAGAGTCTGCTATCGGGCGACCAAGCAACTACCAGAATCGAGTCTTCGTGACCAGCGAGCTGACGCACAAGACGGCCATCTGCCGCGCTCCAAATACAGACCGTTTTCTCCGCGCTCCCGGTGGCAAAACCCTTGCCGTCCGGCGACCAGACAGCGTTGGTCGTCGTCACCAACCCTTGTGTTCCTTGCTCGAATAGTAGCTTACCTGAATTGGTGTCCCACATTCGTATGATCTTACCGGCTCGCGTAAGGAGTTTCGTTCCGTCCGGGGACCACGCCAGTTGGGTTGTTGGGACTTCGTAGCCTTCGAGAACATGAACGCAAGCGCCGGATACCACATTCCAAACACGTATTGTCAGATCGTCACTGCTGGTGGCAAGCACCTTTCCACCCGGCGACCAAGCAATGTCCCGAATTACCCCCTTATGCCCCACCATCACCCGCGCCAGTTTCCCCGTCCTCGGCTCCCAAATCCGCACCACACCATCATCCCCAGCCCCGGCCAGCAGCTTTCCATCCGGGCTGAACTTCACACAGTGGACCGTCCCACGGGGCTCGCGAGTCTCGATCGTCCAGGATTGGACGCCCTTGAGTTTGGCGGGGTTGGAGACGAGGGCGAGGGGGCTGAGGGGTTGGGTGGGTTCGTAGGTCGGTGGGGTGGATTTTGGCGTCGATGGTTTCGGTTGTTCAAGCGTTGCGAGGTTGCCGGACATCGGCTTGATCGCCGGTTCAGTTGCCTTGCCCGTCAAAACTAATGCCACGCGGAAGCCTTGACACGCTTCCTTGTTCGCGCCTGTGCGGTGCGCCGATCGGCAACGCCATGACGGGTAACCGCAACCTCCACCCCGAATAACATGGCGGCCAGAACCAGCGGAGGGACCAATAGGATTATCCTCTGGAGATATTGTGTAGTACCCATCGGTGTACCAGTCTGCACACCGCTCCCACACGTTGCCATGCATGTCATATAAGCCCAAGGCATTCGGCTTCCTGTGCCCCACCGGGTGCGTTCTCTTGCCCGAGTTCTCCCCGTACCACGCATATCGTCCAAGCAGTGCCTCATCGTTTCCAAAGCAGAACGCCGTCGTTGTTCCAGCACGGCACGCATACTCCCATTGGGCTTCGGTTGGTAGTACGAATCGCATGCCTTTTCTTTTCGGTGTCATATTCAGCTTGGCGAGAAAGGACTGAGTATCTTCCCAATTCAATCCGATAGGATTCATCGGCGTTCGGTGTTTGCCGCCAGAATTGTCTCCCATGACAGCCTGCCACTGTGCGCAGGTAACTTCATGCTTGCCTAGATAAAACGGTTTGGTAATCCTGACGTGATGTTGGATCTCAGCGGAAACGGATGCAATCGCCCAATTGTTTTTCGAGGCTATTGCCTCATCCAATGCTTGTTGACGCTCCGTCTCTGGTGAACCCATCATAAACTCCCCCGCTGGGATCAGCACGAACTCCATCTTCGCTCCGCCGGGCAGGTCGATAGTCAGCTCCTTTTCGAGTTCCTGTACCTCGGGTCGCTTGAGCGTAACCCGAACCATAACCTCATCGCCTCGCTTCACAACAACAGAATCCTGGTCAATCTCGAACTGCTCGTCACCGCCTTTCAACTCAACGTCATACTCCCCGGATCTCAGCCGGATCTTCCAACCGGACTCAGCATTGGCAACTTCGACCTCTTCGCCATTTTGCATGACGGCCACCCGGACGTTCGGATCATCGCACTCGACGACCAGCGTGCCGTACCGATTTGTCAAGGTAAGGATCACGCCCAGTGCCAAGATACCGACCAGCGCCGCACCAACAGCAACCCACTTCCACCGTCCACGCTTCCCAACCGGCTCAGGCGTCGCCATAATCTGCGGTTCCGTCCCAGCAATCGCCGACGAACGATCTTCCGTGCTTATCTCTGACAACGAGTCCTCATCAGGCGAAATGATCCTCTTGGCTTGCTTCAACATTGCCGGTAGGTCGCATCCGGCAGCGAATGGTTCCAACGCAGCAGACACCTCTTCCGGCGTCGCAAACCGTTCCTCCGGGTCCTTCGCCAACATCCTGTCGATCACGGCCACCAATTCGTCCGAGACGTCCATCCTCACACGCCCAATCGGTGGCGGCTCATGCTTCACATGGCCCATCTGTTTGTCAAACGCTGTCCGGTAGTCGGGGCCACTGAACGGTGGCCGACCGGCCAGTAGCTTGTAAAGCGTGCATCCCAGTGCATAGATGTCTGCCCGAATGTCGACGGTATGGGTGTCAGCGATCTGTTCGGGCGCCATGTAGTCAGGCGTGCCCATCGTTTGGCCTGCGGCAGTGACCTCGCGACCTGCCGGCACGTCTTCCGAGTGGAATCGCGCGAGCCCGAGGTCGAGGAGTTTGATCTGGCCGGTTTGGGTAATCATCAGATTGGAAGGTTTGATGTCGCGGTGGACGAGACCGTGTTCGTGAGCGCATTGAAGACCGAGAGCGGCTTGCCGGATCATCTCGCAGGCGTCGGCGACCGGCAGGGGACCGGCGCAGCGGACGAGTTCGTTGAGATCCTGGCCGTCGACGTATTCCATAATCAACAGATGCTGACCTTCGGCTTCGCGGGCGTCGTGGGCCTGGACAATGTTGGAATGGGAGAGCCCGCCGACAGCCTTCATCTCCCGCTCAAAGCGAGCAACAGCACTTTCGTCAGCTATTCGGCCCTTGGGCAAGACCTTCACCGCGACGATGCGTTCAAGTTTCCCATGCCGTGCCTTGTAGACGGCGCCCATGCCGCCTTCGCCCAGCTTCTCCAACAATGTGTATTGGTCGATGGTGCCCAGGTCGGAGATACTGGTTTCGCTGTCGCCGGGCTGGAACTGGTTCTTCATATTGACCACGTTGGCCAACGCCTGCTGGAACTCCGGCTCGGCGGCATACTCGTCTACCGGAGCAGGTTCCCGGATCTGCTCGATGAAGCTGTCCGCTGTCTTCTCCAATTCCTGTACCGTCGCCTCGCACTCGGGGCAAGTTTCGACGTGTTCGGCCAACGGTTCGATTTCCTCCTCGCGCAGCGTACCAAGTACAAGGCCGGAGAGTTGTTCCCGACTAGGATGTGCGGTGGCATTCATGGCTCGGTTCCTTACGGAAATCGTCAGCTACCCACATGGGGGGGTAGTGTCTACTGTCTCTCCTCTATAGATAAGAACAAAAGCGCGCAACACCATTTACGAGAATGGCGGGCGTTCTTGCCCCGGCTTATCCCAGCTCTTGCCGCAAACGTAGCAATACACGGCACTTAGCTTGACGGACAGCGGCCTTCGTCATGCCCAGATCCTCCGCAATCTCGGTGGAGGTGTGGCCCAACGCGGTCATACGCCAGAAACACTCCCAGGTAGATTGCTCGAACTCGTTGCGGACGGCTTCCATCGCGCGATGCTTCAGTCCCACCTCGGCGTGGTGATCGACGGAAGAATCAATCGTGGACGGGTCTTCATCCGGCAACTGGGCTAGTTGCTCCTGCATGTCGGTGCCACCAACAGCACCCGCCCGACGCCCTTCGACCCGGAGGTAGTTGCGGATGTTATTGAGGGTGATCGTCAACAGCCAGCTACGAAAGCTGTCCCCTGGCTTTTCGCGGCGGAAACTGGCCACACCCTTTGCCACGCCTCGGAAGGTTTCCTGAACGATGTCCGCCGCGTCTGCTGATTGAAGCCCCCTCTGGCGACACCAGCGATAGATAAGCGGCGCGTAGAGCCGGGAGAGCCGATCCCACGCCTCTGGCTCGTTCTCCTTCACCCGCTCCAAGAGCGTCGACGAGATCGAACTTGGGTCCGAATCAGCATTGTGGGTGACGGTTGGGTCGGACACGACATGTTCCCCGGACAAGGGCTCAGGAGACACCCCTCATTGTGGGAGGGTGTGGGCATATTGTCAAGCGAGTGGAACTGTCCCGGAAAATCTGCCACGGCCAGTGCCAAATCAGCCTCGCGATAGCAGACGGACCATTCTCGTGGGGTGGGTTCTGTCACCTGAGGGGTTGCGAGAAGACCGGCGGCTAGCTCGCGATTTCTCGATGGAGAGCCTGGGGCGACTGTTTTCCCGGCTGGCCCCCTCCACCGCCAGAAATCGCGAGCTTGGCTGCGGTTTTTTGGCGCTCGTGGCGAGCTACGGTCTCGGGACGCTTGCCGAGTCGGTACGGCCACAGCGAACAATCCTTCACGGGGCACTGCCTGACTTCTTTCGCCGAGCCTGCCGAGCAGTCGAGGCATTTCAAACGAATAGCTTTCATGGGGGTCACGGCCACACCTCCTTATCATCTTTCCAGTCCGCGAACATCGAGCACACCGTAATCCTCCCACGCGGGACCGGCGCCAACCTAGACCGAATGCGCGAACACAGCCCCGATGAAGACGGCAAGCCGTTCTAGGGAAGGGACTTAGGACAAGCAAAATTTCAGCCTTGATCCACCCCAAAGTTTCCCTTTGAAAGCAGAAAGGCTTGGGTGGGGCCAAGTGCGCAGCGCTTACGCACCTCCCGGGGACCAGCATCGCTCTTTCCCGCTCGGTGGCCGGCTCCGTACAGGGTCCTTCTGTGGCGAACAACCTGGCTGCCGTAACGCTTGATAGGAAAGGGTGGATTCCCCGCGCTGTGGCTCGAAGACTCTCATCACTTCGCCCGGGCATGCTGGAAGTTTTCCCAGCTACCAACCATGAAGTGGATACAACTCACTTTGGCATCTCGCACTTGTACCAGAAGCGATGGGTGAACCATCCTCGGACCCCGTTCGCAAAGAAATGCTCGCGAAGTTCCTCCGTTTCAAAGTAGATCTTGCCCTCCTTGCGCACTTCTCGCTTCACCTGCTTCCGTTTGCGGAGTTCTTCGTAGCGGTCATAACTCACGTCGGAATAGACTTCATCCGGAAGGGGTAAACTCAGGCATCCCAGGCTATCGAGAGCGTCCTCGCATTCGGCTCGCGTCCTGCCGGTTTCGTCGAGGATCGCCTGCTGAAGCGCAGCAATGGCCTTCTTGCCGCCGATCTCACCGAGTGCCCCGGCGCAGTCTTGGCGGACATCGGCATCCTGGTCGTCCTTCAGCGCCTTGATGAGAGCCGGCGCTGCGCGTTGGTCCGGCATCTCCTCGAACGCCTGCGCGACGCACCGGCGAACCAATCCGTCCGGGTCCTTCTGAAGCGTCTCGATCAGCGGTTCGGTGGCGATCCGGTTGCCGCAGTGTCCCAACGCAAGAGCGGTGTGGTGTCGGACGGTCTTGTCCTTATCCCCTAGCAGGGCGATCAGCGCGGCCGCTGCGTGCTTGTCACGTAGGCGGCCAAGGAGATTCGCTGCGTCCGCGCGCACCTCGGGACTCGGATCGGTCAAGAGGGCCTGCAAGCCGATTCGAGGCGCATTGTCATCGTCGAGATCCTTCGCAAATCGTTCACGGATCGCCTTCTCGCCGACGTCCGGCCACAGCAAAGGCTTGGCCTGGAGTTCCTTCACGTAGGCCCGAGCCACCGATTCCGCCGTCACCGGCGGAGGCGGAGCGACCGACTGTGCCGAGCCAGGTGCAGCGCGTTGCTCGCTGGTCTTTTCCCCTTCAGCTTGTGCCATCTGCGATTCAAAGATCGTACGAAGTTCCTTCGCCAGGATGGCATCACTGCAAAACACGGTGACGTAGCCCTCCAGCGTTGTCGTTCCAATCCGGTACTGTCGTTGGTTGACGTTGGGCTGGCCAGGCAGATTGTTCGGACGCCAGACCGACACGATGAGGTAGCAGTATGGCTTGGATCTGTCCTTGGCAGTTGGCCTGCGGGACTTTCCGTAGGGCGTAGCGTTGAAAGTGAAGAGCAATCGCGCCTCGACGAGTCCGGTCTCGTCACGTTTGAATGTGGGGCGTGTCTGCGAGAAACCCGAGAGTGCAGGCTGATCCTTCTCCATCGCCACCACCTGCGTCCAGCCACGGTTGATTGCCGCCTCCATGGGGCGGGGAGAATCCCCCTTCGGTATCGCTCCTATGGGCGTTGCCGCAAAGACTCGAACGAACTCGACACTTTCGGGATGGAATCCGGTGAAGGCCAACTCAATGACGACGGGCTGTTCGCGTTCAACGGACACCTTCACCGCACGCCCAGGCCGGTCGGGACCGTCACCACAAGACTCGGAAAAGACGCCTGGTTCGGAAGTGCGGACCTCAGGTTTCAGGACGCGAAGACCTTTACATCGAGAGCGGAAATGGACATCCTCAGCGAAAGCCAAAAACAACTCGGGGACTAACCACAGGACTCCGGCACTCTTCGGTTTCAATGTCACGCGAACCAGGCAGATCTTCCCCTCCTTAGGTCTGTATTCCCTCACGCCTGAGACACATGTACGCTCGAACTTGATGGATGGCGCCCAGCGGGCCGCATCTACGGTAAGGCTGAAGTCGTGGAGCGTCAGCCTGGCTTCTTCGGCGCGTGCCCATGTTGCAACTAAGGCAACCACCAGGCAACCGAATATAGATAGAATCCTGGTGCAACCGTTCATTCCTGCGTCTCCTATCAGTCAATTTCAACGATGTAGCACTTGCCGTCTACGAGCACCATTTCCTCGATCTTGACCTTGATCTCGACACGGTTGGCGTACCCCAAGGTGACGAAGGAGTTCTTCATCACGCGGGCGTCGGGGGCGTAGAAGTCGGATTTCACCGGCTTGCCCGACTGGAACGTGATCCCGGACATCTTCGATAGGTCGCCACACATGGCGCGAA
>Ga0180431_10000359_pt1 | contig 65718 bp, 65 predicted proteins | sample SS_ome_11_FD_132459 | JGI IMG/M metagenome (GOLD analysis project Ga0180431, IMG submission 132459) | Hypersaline lake sediment archaeal communities from the Salton Sea, California, USA - SS_1_MS_1 metaG | ecosystem: Environmental > Aquatic > Non-marine Saline and Alkaline > Hypersaline >...
AAAGCAATACGAGCAGATCCTCGATGAGGTCGAAAAATTCGTCAACGAGGTCTACCTCCCCGACGTCATCGCCGTTGCCAAGGTATACACGGATTACTTCAGCATCGGCAAGCTCAACAATTTTCTCTCCTACGGCCTCATCGAGGAGAGTGATGGCGATACCTACGATCAGAAGCATATGCTCGAGCGGGGAGTATACATAAACGGAAAACTCGGCAAGATGGATCCTGCGAAGATAACAGAGTCGGTGAAATACGCACGCTACAGCTCACCCTCCAACCTCCATCCGTCAAAGGGCAAAACCGTGCCGAGCCCGAACAAGGGAGGTGCGTACACCTGGTTGAAGGCACCACGCTATAACGGCGTCGCGACCGAGGTCGGCCCGCTGGCCCGTATCGTTGTTGCCTATATGTCGGGCAACGAAGCGGTTAAGGGTGAGGTCGATGCCCTGCTGAAGATATTCAATGCTGATATCGGCGCTGCCCTCTCAACGCTCGGCAGACACGCCAGTCGCGCCATCGAATGCAAGCTCATCTGTCAGCGTGCCCGGGTATGGCTCAGCGAGCTCGAGGTTGACGGGAAGCCGCGAAACACCTATCAGATACCTGACAAAGGGGAGGGGATGGGACTCACCGAAGCTCCTCGTGGCGCCCTGGGACACTGGATCGCGATCAAGGACAAGAAGATCGACAACTATCAGTGTGTCGTCCCTACCACCTGGGATGCAAGTCCGCGCGACGACAAAGGCACGCGTGGACCCATCGAGCAGGCGCTCGTGGGAACGCCTATTGCCGATCCAAAAAATCCTCTCGAGGCTGCTCGCGTGGTCAGATCCTTCGACCCGTGTATCGCCTGTGCGGTGCATGTCATCGAGGGAGGCAAGGAAATCGCGCGCTTCAGAGTGAGCTAATCCGGAGCGCTTCATACTCTTTTATGCTCAGAGAACGAGAGGCCTCCCCGCCGGGTATATATTCCTCCGGGGAGGTCTTCTCATTTATGGCGTCATTGCAAAAAATACAATTAAAAAATCCATTTACATCATATATGATTTGCAATAGAAGGGCACAAATTGCTGTAAACAGAGGCTGTATTTTCAGAATAGATGTAATGCGATGAAAACGCCTTCGTTTTTCTGGAGAGCCATTTATCGTTATGGCGATACTGTATTGATGCTGTTCAGACAGGTGAATATCTATGAATCATGTGGCACGCCGCGGGAGGTGGCTGATGCTCCTCCTCATCGTAACCCTGGTACTCCTTGTTCAGAATTTCTGCCTCGGCAGTGAAGATAAAATGCTCTGGCACCCGCAGAGGAAGCTCACCCTGCTGGAATACCTTCAGTATTCACGTCTCTGGATAACCATTCTCTTCGGATTAGGCGGAGCTGCCCTCCTCATGTTTATCAAGATGAAGCGGTGGCTCAGGGGGACCCTCATGGTGCTGGTATTTTGTATCTTCGGCATCCTCCCGGCATTGAGCGGGCTGAGATGTGCTCTCCGTGAGCCGAGCCCCCTCTGCACCCTCATCAAGCCGATCCTGATACTCAAGAGCGGCAACCCCAACCTGCCCCTCAAGTTTATTGTCTCCATCGTGGCCATCGGGGCACTGAGCCTGTTTGGGAACAAGCTGTTCTGCAGCTGGGTCTGTCCCATCGGTGCCATTCAGGAGGCGGTGAATTATATTCCGCTCAGAGCTCAAAAGATAAAGCTCCCCTTTTTCTGGATGAATATCATCAGGGCACTGCTCATCATTCTTTTCGTACCGGTTCTCTATCTGACCGGCCAGATCCTCTACGATCTCTTCAATCCCTTCGCACCGCTGCGATGGGGCATCAGCGATCCGCTTGCAATCTATAGCCTGGCGTTTCTGGGCATAACGCTCGTCGCCTCAGTCTACCTGTACCGGCCCTACTGCTATCTGATATGCCCCATCGGCATCATCACCTGGATACTCGAGCAGGTGACGCCGCTGAAGATCCGACTCAATCGCGAGCGGTGCACCGACTGCAGGATCTGCATCGAGCAGACACCCTGCCCCACCGTCGAATCAATCATTCAGGAGAAGCGCATCCGGCCGGACTGCCATTGCTGCGGGAGATGCATCGAAGTCTGTCCCACTGATGCGTTGCAGTTTCGGTGTTAAGAGAGCTCACGCCGGTATCAGCTGTTCAGCAAGCCAGAGACGGCGGAGAGGAGCATCTCGGGATGTACCGGCTTCTGCAAGACACTATTAAAACCGCATGCGTGAATATCGACATTCATCGCCGTGGCTTCGCCTATGCTGCTCATGAGGATGATCGGCACATCGTTCTTCCACCGGCGAATATCCTGCACAATCCTGAGTCCGGTGTTGAGTCGCTCCATCATCATGTCGCAGAGAACGAGGTCCGGATTCGCCCACCAAAGCGTCTGGAGGCCATCCTTCCCGTTCAGCGCCGCCACAACTTCATAGCCATTTGATTCAAGTATCGTTTTCACCGAGTGCACGATGTCCGGATCGTCATCGATAATGAAAATCCTTTTCTTGCATGCCATATCTCAATTTCTCCTTTCTGCCGGTGCTCCCGGCAATGATACATAAAATTCAACCCATTCCCCGGGTTGCGACGTTGCCCGAATGGTTCCCTGATGTTTCTCGACTATCTTCTTGCATATATAGAGACCCAGCCCCGATCCTTTCACCCCCTCGGTGCCCTCCTGTTTGAGCCTGCTGAACCGCTTGAAGAGCCTGGTATCGATATCCTCCCTGGATATACCGACGCCCTCGTTGCGGACGGAGAGGACATACCGGCCCCTCTCTTCAATGAGGCGCACCATAATATCGGTGCCGGGCGTGCCGTACTTGATCGCATTATTTATAAGGTTGGTGATAACAATCCCGAGCAGATTGGGATCGCCGTAGATGACAGGCCTCACCTGAAAATCGGTGACGATGCGCATCCGCTTCATGTTCTCGGCGTGATCGGGCAGGGCGAGAACAGGCACGATGACGTCACCGACAAAATCCAACTCCTTCTCGAATGATTCAAGGTCATCGAGATCCATCTTCGAGAGATCGATATAGTTGCGGATAATATCTTCCAGGTACTGACAGTTCTTGAGGATGGATTCAATGGTTTTTTGCTGTTCCGGCGCCAGCTTCCCGAAATACCCCCGGTAGAGTGTATCAGCGGTGGTATGCACCACCGAAAGGGGGCTTTTCAACTCGTGGGACACAATTGCCATGAGATCGAGCATTTTCTGAGAGCTGTCCTCCCGCGCCTGCAGGGCATTATGAATGACTTCGCGCAATTCAGGAGCGGTAAAGGGTTTGGGAACATAATCGAAAGCTCCCATTTTTAAGGCACGGCGTGCGCTCTCAACGGTCGCAAATCCCGTAAAGATAATTACGGTCATCTCGGGCTTCTTCTCTTGTATCGTTTCCAGAACCTTCATCCCGTCTATGCCCGGCATTTTTAAATCGGTTATCACTATGTCATAGTCTTTCTTTTCGATACATTGCAATCCCTCCTCGCCGGAGAGCACCGTGTCGACCGTATACGACAGCTTCCGGAGAATACGACGGCAGCTCCTCAAAACAATCTCCTCATCATCGATTATCAGTATTTCCGGTTGTTTCTTCATATGTTCCATTGCTCAGAGTATCATGCCACGTACACTATCATCACTCACTGCCCGCCGCCAGGCGCTCGCAATGACAATCTCTTCATGAACACATCATCTCCATAGTGGCACTGCTCCTTCTGCAGTGGCAGGTGAATGTAGAAGGTTGTCCCCTTCCCCTCGGTGCTCTTCACCTCGATGGAGCCGTTGTGCCGCTCAATAATTCCGTAGGTAACCGCCAATCCGAGACCGGTTCCCTTCCCCACCTCCTTAGTGGTAAAAAAAGGATCGAAGATTCGGCTCAGATTCTCCTCGGCAATACCGGTTCCCGTATCGGATACCTCGATAATGATCTCGTTCCCCCTGCGATAGCTCGCAATCGTCAGGGTTCCGCCATCAGGCATCGCATCGGCCGCATTAACCGCAAGGTTATTGATTACCGACTTTATCTGATTGACATCGAGACTCATATCGGGGAGATCATCCGCGAGACGGGTCTCGACGCGAATGTTCTGAAAGTTCACATGCTTATGTAAAATTGAGAGAACATCCAAAATAATCGAATTGATATTTGCCCGCTCCCCCTCGATCTTGGTCTCCCGGGCAAAATCAAGAATTCCCCGAACAATATCACGACAGCGTTTTGTTTCATTGACAATTATCTCAAGATCCTCCTGATACGGTGTTTCGGCAAGGTCTTCGAGGAGCACGGTGCTGTATCCCAGAACACCGGTTAACGGATTATTGATCTCATGGGCGATGCCCGAGGCAAGCCGCCCGAGAGAGGCAAGCTTTTCCGACTGAACTATCTTCCGCTCCGTCTGCTCCTTGAGCTTCAGATCGCGCTCACTGATTGTATCCATCATCATGTTGAAGGTAGCGCAGAGATAGCCGATCTCATCATCGGAGCGTATTTCAATCTTCTCCTGATAACGCCCCAGCCCGATCCCGCGGGCAGTGTCGACGAGCGATCGAATGGGATTGACGATGTTCCGAATCAGGTACAGTGAAATTATCACCGCGATTACGGCGATGATGCAGGTCATTACTATATAGTACACCGCGATATCCCGCTTGATAATGTTGTACTTCTCCTCCAGAATGCCAACGTAGAGTATCCCGATCACTCGGTTCTCGATGTTGTAAAGAGGCCGATAGGCAGAGATATACCAGTTGTTGACCACGAATGCCTTATCGAGCCAGAGCTTCTCATGCTCGAAAACCTTGGTGTAGACCTCCTTCGAGACAAGGGTGCCGATTGCTCGCTTCCCATCCGCCTTCTTGACATTGGTCGAGATACGCAGATCTTCCTTGAAAATGGTCGCCGTCCCGATATCAGAGCCGTTGAGCTTCTCATCCCTGAAGACGAGGTTCTTTATCCGATCAACAAACTCGAAGTTATTGTTGAGCAGCTTGGCACCGTATACAATACCTATCATCGTCCCCCTGAAGAAGATCGGCGCGGCAGCCATCAGAATCATTCCGACATCCTCAAAAGTCTTCTCCCGATGACGAGCGCGCGGCGTTGGAACGACCTCGATGAAGGCCTGTTCGGAGAGATCCCTCCCCTCTCGCTGAAGGTATTCCTGTGATATCAGTTCGGTGCCATAACAGGATCGCCTCCGTTCCATGACTGAGCGGATAAACAGCGCTTCGCTCACATCATCATTGTACAAACTGTAATTACGGGACCGCACAATAATCCGCCCCCGTCCATCGGCAATGTTCAGTATGTCGAGATCGAGCTCCTTCTTTACCTCGAGGAGCTTATTCACGATAAAGCGTCGGTTCTTCGCAGCAACTGCTTCCTTGAAATAGGTAAGCGAGGCGAGGTGCTGAATAAAGAGGTGAATTACATTTATCCGGTCATTGTAAATATGCTGCGCCATGTTCAATTGCGTTTCAACATCCACATAAGCCTGCCCGAGAATATTATCATTGATTATCTTCACACCTATCCCTGTTGAGCCTATTCCGGCAATAATGACAACGGAGAGGAGGCTTCCCATGAGCTTAACGCGTATTTTCGGTTTGAATTGTCCCTCCATAAATCATACCTTGCCGTTTTCCCCTCGTCGTTCAACCCTATGCTTCCCCCATTCTCGGCGCGCGTGTCTTCGTTGATCCCCGATACCCCGACTCTCTTCTCTCACAGGCTGAAAGCAGCAGTGAGGGCGAAGAGAAGCACAACGGCAAAGAGCACCACAATCCCGATGGGAATCAGACTCGCCGCTTCCGGCAGCACGGAAGGTTCCTCAGTATCGGTTCCCGTCTCTCCGCGTACGCTGGCATAATACTGCGTCGCCATCGTCAGGGGCCTCTTACTCACCGCTGCCAGTGTTTGTGGAATGCGCTTGACAAATAGTCGCTCGAAACCTGCAAAGAGCTCATCGAAGATTTTTGTCAGAAAGGCCACCACAACCTGCGATCCCTTCCGGTAGAACCAGTCCGCATCGAGATTAAGTGCCCGCTTCTCAGATGGATAGATGCCCGAAAGGAGGAGGAGTATAAAGGCAAAAGCGCAGAAGAAGAGCATCTCTGTCTGTGCCAGCACATGCGATACCGTATAGGGTGTGTACTCGACCGGATAGGGGAGGAGGCTGTACAGCGGCCAGGGATATGATCCGATGAAAACGCAGAGAAAAGCCGCAATGCCCATCGCGATGAGCATGTGCACGGGCGCCTCCTTTGTCCGTATTCCGGAGTCATGTGAGAAGAAGGCGAAGAAGGGAATCTTGATACCCGCGTGCTCGAAAACGCCGGCAGAGGCATAGAGGAGCACAAACCATATAATGGGCATATGCTCGATGGCGGCCGCGCTCATTATCATCGACTTGCTCACAAAACCGCTGAAGAGGGGAAGTGCCGAGATTGACGCCGCACCGATGATACAGAATATGCTCGTTAACGGCATTGACTTGTAGAGCCCCCCGAGATCCGTACACCTGGTCTTTCCGGTTCGATACATCACCGCCCCGATTGACATGAAGAGGAGCCCCTTGAAGAGAATATCGTTGACGGCATGGCAGACGGCGCCGTTGATAGCCATCTGGGTTCCGATACCGATGCCGCAGACCATGAAGCCCACCTGGTTGATGAGACTGTACGAGAGCACCCGCCGCAGATCGTTCTCAATAACCGCATAGAAAATGGGGAATGCCGTCATGGCAGCGCCAATCCATATCAACGCCTCCGTTCCGGGGAAAGCCCGTGCCAGGGCGTACACCGCCGATTTCGTCGTGAAGACGCTCAGGAATATAATCCCCGTAACCGTCGACTCGGGATAGGCGTCGGTAAGCCATGCATGCAGCAACGGCCAGGCACAGTTAATCCCAAACCCGAGGAAAATCAGGTACGATCCCGCTCCGTTCAGGCCGATATATCCGAACTCGGTAGAGCCGGTCGTATAGGTCTGTATCAGGATGCCGGCGAGCAGGCAGAGACCCCCAACGATATGAACGAGAATATATCTGAATCCCGCGTTGAGCGCTCCTCCGGTACGACGGGCCCAGATGAGGAACACCGCGCTCACGCTCAGGAGCTCCCAGAAGATGAAGAGGGTGATGAGATCACCCGCGAAGATGACGCCCAGGGCAGCTCCGCCGTACACGACACCGGAAATATTCTCAATATCATCCTTCACATGCAGCGCGTATATAAAGGCGATAAAGGAGATTACATGAAAGATATACCCGAAGACCAAGCTGAGCCGGTCAATCTTGCCGAAGATCAGGGTATAATCCATAAACCGGTACACCCAGTGCGTCCCTTCCGGTATCTGTAACAGGTTTATCATTCCCAGAACCGGTAGAAACAGGAGATAGGCAGATTTTACCCTCCCCTTGAGTAAGGGGATAAGCAGTGCGCCAACGATAAATATTAATGCTGGTGGAACCGTGTTAATCATAATAGTCCTCATCCCGTTTCACAATTTTTCGGAGCAGGTACTTTGCCGCGAGCACGATTGAACAAAAGGCGACAAAACCAAAAACCGCGTAAAAGGCGGTCCATCCTTCCCACGGGAACTCAGCGTGCTTGGGATAGAATAAATCGAACACTATCAGCACACCGAGGCCACTATACACGAACCCCAGAAGCCGTTTTATATTCTTCTCACTATCAAAGAGATACTTCTTTCCTCTCTCGTTCATCTCCTTAATCCTCTCTCATACAGGTATCTTCCCGCGACCGCTTAAAGAGTCTGGTACAGTATATAGCCGAGATACAGCACCGCGATGCACAGCGAAATGATAAAGGCTGCCCGGTATCCCGGGACCGGGTCATGAGTGAGCTCTATTTTTTCATCTTCCATTGTCTATCCTCCCAGGAGTGCTTGCGCCGTCATCTTCGCCAGATCGAGAAAGACACCCGGATAGATGAACAGCAGGAAAGAAACCAGTGCCGTAAAAACCGGCGGTATTACCGTCAGCAGCGGGGCTTCCCGCACCTCCGAATACCTGTCCTGATCGGCGAAAAAGGCGTTATAGGAAATAGGCAAGAAGTAGGCGGCATTCAGCAGTGAGCTCGTCAGGAGAACAACCAGTATCGGTATCTGATCAACCTGAATGCAGCCCAGGGCGAGATACCACTTGCTCCAGAATCCTCCGAGGGGCGGGATGCCGATAATGCTCAGCGAACCGAAGAAGAATGCCGCCATGGTCACCGGCATCTTCCTGCCGATTCCCCGCATCTCGCTGATGTTCTTCAGGCCGGTATTGACCATGATGGCGCCGGCGCAGAAGAAGAGAGTAATCTTTCCGAAGGCGTGCATGACAATGTGCAGGATGCCGCCGGTAATGCCGATGATTCCCGCGAGCCCGCCTCCCAGAACAATATAGGAGAGCTGGCTGATAGTCGAATAGGCGAGCCGCGCCTTGAGATTGTCCTGCTTCAACGCGAAGAGCGAGCCGAGGAGAATCGTGGCCGACACGAAATAGAGCAGAAAAACATTGAGGGAGAGGTCGTGCATCATATAGGGACCGAATACGTGCAGACAGATCCGGAGTACCGAAAACACCCCCACCTTGACAACCGCGACCGCATGCAGGAGCGAGCTTACCGGTGTTGGGGCAACCATCGCCGAGGGGAGCCATGCGTGTATCGGCATTATCGCCGCCTTACCGATGCCGAGTATGTAAAGAATAAAGACAACCGTGAGCATGGTGTCTGAAGCCGCACCGGTCAGAATCCCCTGTTCCGTGAAGTTCAGCGTACCGGAGAAATAATAGGTCAGGATCACCGCAGGGAGAAAGAAGCCGATCGAAGTCCCCATGAGATAGGTCAGGTACTTCCTCCCGGCAAAGCGCGCTTCACTGTCCTGATGATGCGTCACGAGAGGATACGTCGACAGGGAGAGCATCTCATAAAAGAGGTACAGGGTGAGAATATTCCCCGCGAAGGCAACACCCACTGCCGAGGAGAGTGCAAGCGCGAAGAAGGCATAGTATCGGGTCTGTGAGTGCTCCTTCAGAGACCGCATATAGCCGACAGAATAAAGGGAGGTCGCAATCCACAGCGATGATGAAACGAGCGCGAAGAGAAGCCCCAGTGAATCAACCCTGAAGGCGAGACCAACACCCGGCAGGAGATCGACGAGATCACACCTCAGCCGCGAACCAGCGAGCACTGCGGGAAGCATTGAGGCGATGATGCCGAATTTTACAAAGGCAATAATAAAGGTACATAACTCCCTGATGTTCGGCTTTTTTCGAAAGGCAACGATCAGAAGCGTTCCGAAGAGTGAAACTGCAATTGCGAGTACCGGTTTAACTGATGCTGTTTCCATGTGATTGCCCTTCACCCATCCTTTAAAATTTTGGAATCACGTATGTGATGATATTGTTAATAATCACCTGATTGTAAATCCCGATAGCGAGAATCCCGAGCGCGACCACGACCGAGGGGAGGAGCATGCTCGCCGGAGCCTCGTGAATGAAACCCCCGTGTCCATGATCGTGATGAGAACCGTCGCTCTGAAAGACATAACCAAGCTCGAAAATCCTGAAAAAGAGTATAATATTGATCAAGCTCGAGAGGAGCAGGGCGACCACAAATCCCCATGCACCTGCCATGATGCCACCCTGCAGGAGATACCACTTGCTGAAGAAACCGCAGGTCGGCGGAACCCCGATAACCGAGAGCGCAACGACCACGAAGGTCACCATGGTAAGCGGCATTTTCCTGAACAGTGCATTGAAATCAGAAAGCAAATGACCCTTCATCTGATAGGTAACAATTCCGGCAACGATGAAGAGCCCCAGCGTCATCACCGCATCGTTGAGCAGGTGGAGAACGGCACCCTGCATTGCAATCGAATTGGCGACTCCGATGCCACCAACCATATAGCCGACCTCGGCGACGACGATGTAACAGAGCATGCGCTTGAAATCGGTCTGTGCCAGCGCCATGATGGCGCCACCGAATATGGCAATCGTCCCCAGCCAGAGAAGTATATCGGTTGCAGGAAGCACATCAACGGTAAAGGATGGATTGAATACCGTAAAGAAGATGCGTATCATCACATAGACCGATATCTTGGTCATCAACGGGGCAATCAGCGCGCTGCTCGTCGACGGTGCCCTCGTGTATGCATCGGGAAGCCAGACATGAAGCGGAAAAAGCGCCATCTTGATGGCGATGCCCGCCATGAAGAAGGCAAAGGCGGTAAGGACCACCTTCGAGTCGGAAATAAGCGGAATAATGGTCGCCAGGTCGGCCATATTCAGCGACCCGGTTACCATGTAGAGATATCCCACGCCAAGCAGGTAGAAGCAGGCGCCCACCGTCCCCATGATGATATACCTGAAACTCGCCAGGGGTGCGCCATCCTCGCCGATTGCTATAAGGGTATAACCCGCCAGCGATGCAATCTCCAGAAAGACGTAGAGATTGAACATATCACCGGTAACTACAATGCCCAGAAAGCCGGTTGTCTGGAGCAGAAATATCGTATAGAAGTAGACCATCTTCCCCGGCAGTTCCGCCTCAATGCTCCTCCGGGAATAAATGGCAACGAGCAGTGCCGCTCCCGAAACAATAACCAGCATCATGGCGTTGAGGTGATCGACAACGTACTCAATCCCCCAGGGCGGGAGCCAGCTCCCGAGATAATAGTGAATGACTCCCCCTGTCATCACCTCCTCGAGTGTAATAAGGGAGCAGATTGTCGAAAGGGAGAGGGCGAGAATAACCCAGGGATAACAGAGGCTTTTCCGTATCCAGCCGAGCAACGGTGTGATAAACGCAAACATTATGGGGAAAACAACAATAAGAACGGGTGCATGTTCTTTCATAGTGTCCTCTTTAGGATTTCACCTTCTTGAGAATCTCATCCTCTTCCAGCGTACCGTATCGCCGGTAGATGAGAATCAGAATCGCAATCGCGACACCAAGAGTAGCAACCATAACCACGATGGCCGTCAGCATGAGCACATGCGGCAGAGGATTGATATATTGTGAAACCTCCACCGCCGCAGCGACATGATCAGCCGTTTCGCGGATAATCGGCAGGGTGGCGCCCTTCTTGAAGGCAATGGAAATGTAAAAGAGAATTATCGATGTCTGAAAGATGTTCATCCCGATAACCTTTTTGACCATATTCCGCTTGCCTATCATGGCATAGAAACCGATCATCATCAGAATGATGTAAATCCAGTAATTATACTTGCCTGCAATCAACTCTATCATTGGCGCTACTCCTTCCTCATCGTTCTCAGGAGCAGAATACAGGCAATCCCTGCCGTGAAGATTACCGTTGTCTCACCCATCGTATCATATCCACGATAATCGGCGAGAAGAGAGGTAACCGCATTGGGAGTTGCCGTGTCCTGTATTATGTTCTGCAGGTACTCAGGCGAAACGTGGAGGCTCGCAGGAGAGTTGGGATCGCCGAAATCCGGCATATCGAGCGTCCCGTAGATGAGGAGAGCACCGGTTAAAAAAACTATCAACAGGTTCAGCGCTTTCAATCTTTTGACCTCCTCGTCGTTTTTATGATAGCTGCGATGAAGAGAATGGTCCCGATACCGGCACTGACGGATGCCTCGGTGAAGGCAACATCAACGGCACCCATCTCAGACCATATCAGACACATGAAAAAGCTGTAGGCGCCGAGGATCATAACTGCACTGAGGAGATCCCTGACCGTGATGGCCGTGACTGCGCATATCATGACAAAAATGAGAATAATAAAATTAAATGGTAAGGTCATTGCTCTTCCTCTTTCTTCGTCCATGGCTCCAGACCGCGTCTCATCCCGGCCTTTGAAATGGCGTGGGTTGCAGTCGGCTGAGCCAGAAACATGAATACGGCTATCAACAGTATCTTCAGGGCATTCAGCGTGATACCCTCATGAATGCTGATGCCGATGAGCGCAAGCAGTACCGCCAGCGTATCCCCCTTTCCGGTCGCATGTAATCTGGTATAGAAATCGGGAAAGCGGAGAAGGCCGGCGGTCGCGGTAAAAAAGAAGAAAAACCCGCCAATCATAAACAGTATCGATAGTACTGACGAAACGCTCATTTCCGTTCTCCCTCCATTTCCAGATATTTCGCCACCGCCAGGGTCCCAATAAAGTTCAGGAGCGCGTATACCATACTGATATCAACGAACATATCAATCCGATCATATAGATACCCGATAATGAGCAGGATAACCAGCGTCTTGGTTCCAATCGCCGAAATAGCTGCTACCCTGTTAAAGATACCGGGCCCGAATACAACCCGATAGAGTACAAAGAAAACCAGAATACACAATCCGACGCCAATACCCAAAAAAAACGTTGTCATGACCATACCTCGTCATAATCCTTTTTTACTCATCAACGGGGAGTTCTCCGCTGGTTGAAATATCAAAGAAAATGGAGAACATCACCGCCATAACGGCAAAGCCAACCCCGAGCTCGACACCCAGAATTCCGAGTGATCGTGCATGTGCGGGAACGACCTGCAAAAGGGTTGACAGCTTCCCGTAATCGAGAAAGTTCCCGAAAAAGACCAGACAGAGCGTTCCAATCCCCGAGTAGATGAGCAATCCGATGCTGCTAAATATCACAGCTCCCCGCTCTGAAAATCGCACTTTCGTTTCTCCGTATCCATGGGTTATGAGCAGAAGCACCATACTTGCTCCGAGGATAACGCCCCCCTGAAATCCGCCGCCGGGGCTGTAATGCCCGTGCATGATGACGTACAGCGCGTAGAGCTGAATGAAGGGGACCAGAATTCTTGCTAATGTCCGTATGATGATGTCATCGCTTACGTGTATCATTATGATATCTCCCTCGTGTGCAATGAGATTGAGCCGCTCCGAGCATTGCGCTCATCAGAGCGTCCTTCTCAACTCACCGAAAATCGGTGCTACATCCAGAACATCCTGAATGTAGATGTGGTCAGCCTCCATGTACATATGGGCGACCCGGTCTTCCATCTCGCCGGTGCTCAGATCGTCGGCCACCTTTTTGCTGAGTGCATGGACAAAAAATTCCCGTTCTCTGATATCCATGGTAATCGTTCCCGGCGTGAGGGTTATGGAATTCGCGAGCGTCACCCAGGACATATCGCTCTCAAGCTTTGTCTTGAAGCAAACAACCTGCGGATAGATGGGCATCCGTGGTGAAAGGACCAGCGAAGCGACATGGAAATTGGCAAGGAGAATCTGATAGAGAAGCCATGGAATGTAGGTGACAAACCGCCACAGCATAAGCCGTATATCACCCACCCGGACATTGGCAAAGAGGAGATCGTGTGACATGAAAGTAACAACTCCGGAGCAGATAACGCCAAGGCTCAAGTGAAAGAGATCAAATTTTGCCGAGAGAACAAGCCAGAAGACGAAGAGGATACCAAAGGTCGCAATCATGTTCTGCACTCTCGCCCGCGCTTCCCGTGCTCCCGTGAAGATTGTCTCAAATTTCTTCTTCTCAACCGCTCTCGTTTCCGAGGTGAGCCGCACGGCGCTGTTCAGCAATTCTATCGCCTGTGTCTTGGCATTCTCCATGAGTCGAAAGGAATTATCCATGGCCTCAACCAACAGTGTTACTTCCATAGGTCATTCCTCCAAAAATAAATATCCATTCCTGTCCTCCCTCATGTCAGATACGGGACTCCGTTAGGGGACCACCAGTACCGGCAGAGCGGCATCCGTTGCAACACGACTGGTCGCGCTCCCTCTGATCGCCTTCCGCAGGCTCTTCTTTTCAGACTCCCCGCCCATAACGATAAGCGACGCGTGGTAATCTCCAGCCGCTGTCAGAATCTCCTCCGGCACCGTACCGGCATAGATGTGCGATTCCGCATCAATCCTGTTGTCGAGCAAGCGCTTTCGCGTCTCTGAAATCCGACCCCGCAACTGCCGCATATCCCGCACCGAGAGCTTGCCGCTGATAACCGTTACCAGCTCAAGCTCACCCAGCAGCTCCTTAAATTCAAGGAGCTGCCGCAGAGCCCTCTCAGAAACAGAGGACCAGTCAGTGGGAAAGATAACATTCGAAAAGAATCCCTTCCCCTCACCATCCTGCACACTCCCCGAATGATGCATAAAGAGGATCGGAATATCCGCCGTCCGGATAAGCTTCCGGTACAGTGACCCGCAGGAGATGTTGACATTTCTGTCCAGATCGACAGCGATGAGAGAAGCCTTTTCGCCGCTGGCCACTTCGACAATGCGAGAAGCGTTCAGACGATTCGCCGCAAGTACTTTCACGGTGATGCCATCCGCTGATAATCCGGATACCTCAGGAGATCCCGCTTTTAGTAAAACGATAATCTCCTGCAACCCCCTGGTTCCCAGGGGCAGCAAGCCCCTGAGAGCCAGGGGAAGCTCTTTGACACGATCAGTCACATATAGAATTCGTTCAACGCTCATAGAGCCACGTCCTGTCACATTATTTGCGTTCTGCTTACGCCTCCCTGTCCGGAGGAACTATCAACACGGGCAGATTATACTCCTCGGCGAGATGCCTGGGAACGCTCCCGAGCCATCGCTCCCGCATGGGGCCCTTGCCTGTGGTGCCGACGACAATCATGCTCGCATTTCGTTCCTGTACCGCCTTCTTTATCTGCTCGACAACCTCACCGATATAGAGATGCTGCTCAACGGCAATCCCCTGATCCCGCAGCACGGCGCAGTCATCTTCGAGCTTCTGACGGTTCTCCTTCCTGATCTTCTGCACCTCCATTGCGGATGTTCCTTCCACGCTCTTCTCGCTCGCTACATGAATTAACCGGACATCTTTTACGAGATCCTTCAGCAGGGAGATGAATTGGAGCGCGGCATTACTCGCCGGCGACCAATCCGTTGCGAAAAGGGGACGTTCAAAGAGCCTCTCATCTATCTTTCCCGATTCCGCATACTTTAATACCAGAACCGGCTTCGATGAGCGCCGCAATACTTCCATGATCTCTGAACCGGCAACGAGATCCTTCATCTCCCCCTTCTTGTGGCACCCGGTTATAATGAGATCAACATCCTCATCTTCAGAAACGGATACTATCTTCGCAACGAGATTGCCCACGACAATATGAGCACCAACTTCCATCCCCTGCTCGAAGAGACTCTCCGCCCAGTCGATGAAGCGGACATTCGCCACCTCCTTGAGCTTGACCGCTTCGCTCTTGAGATAGCCAACACCCCGGTGCATGGCAACCTTATCCCTGTCGATGACATGGAGAAACACGACGTGTTTCAGTCCCGCTTTCCTCAGCTCCAGGAGTGGCTGAACAGCGTCGTACCAGAGTTCCTCAAATTCTGTCACAAAAAGCAGCTTTTCAATTTTCATGATATATCATCCTTCATTAATGGTAATTTGCTGCGAAGCCGGCATATGCTCGGACTCCTGAGCCGAATCCCTTATGCAAGAAATTTCTTTACCTGCTCCGCCAGCTCGTCCGGATCAACCGGCTTCTCAATATACGCATTTGGCTCAGGAACATTATTCTCGCCGAACTCGGTCAATGCCTCCTGCGACCGAAGGAATGTCCTCTTCGCAATCCCCGAGAGAACGACGACGGGAACGTCCTTCAGTGAATCATCTGTTTTCAGCTCCCTGTACAACTTGATGCCGCTCTGCTTGGGCATCAGGATGTCCAGAATCACCAGATCGGGTTTTTCTTCCTTGATCTTGCGTGATGCCTCTTCTCCATCCTTTGCAATGATAGGGGTAAAATTATTCTCCTCCAATACCGTCACCACGAAGGTGATGATATCGGGATCATCATCAACCACAAGCACCCTTTTCCTCATTGTATAGCCTCCTTACTGTTATAGTATGCTGCCTGCCAATCTTATCAGGCATTAGCAACCTTTCCCTTTGCACGGTTATACGGTTTATAACTCAACCGTACGGTAAAGGAAGAGCCCTCACCTTCCCTGGTCGCAACTGAGATACTGCCACCGTGCTCATCTATTATTTTCTTGGTAACGAGCAACCCGAGTCCTGTTCCCTTGCCTTTCTTCGTGCTGAAAAAAGATGAGAAGAGTTGCGATTTCACTTCATCGCTCATGCCGCAGCCGTTATCCGTTACCTCAAATCTGATTACTTCATTGTTCTCCACGGCGGTGGCAAGTCGCACTATCCACTTTTTATCCGCGTTCTTGTCAAAGACGCAGGCATCGATCGCATTCGTTACCAGGTTCAGGAGAGCACGGTAAATGGTATCCGGATCCATGAGGACCTCGCCAACGGAAGGATCAAAATCCCTTATCAGCTCAATCCGATGCGTTGCTGCGCGATCTGCCATGAGATCAAAAATCTCACCTGCTATCTCATTGGGGAGGCAGGGCCTATAGTCAGGCTCACGATCCTTGGAATAGGTGAGCAGATCCATGACCAGTTCCGAAATCTTTTCAATGTTCTTCTCAATCATCTCCCATCCGCTCTTCAGCTTGTCGGTGTTATTTTTTAAGAAACCTATGTTAACCACATAGGAACCGCCTTTGAGGCCGGTCAGGATATTTTTGATATAGTGTGCCAGACCCGCAACGGTCTGTCCAATTGCCGCCAGTCGCTCAGATCGAACCAGTTCTCGCTCCAGACGCTTTATCTCCCTGAGATCCTGAAAAAAGGCAACGCTTCCCATTACCTGCCCCTTTTCATAGAGAATAGTACCGGAGAATCGTGTCGGTACCCGCTCACCGTTCCTGTCAACAACGGTAATCTCCCTCCAGGGGAACCTCGTTTCCACAATCTTGTTACGGTGCTTCAAACCAGCAGTGAACTCATCTGCCAGTTCCCTGAGGTAGAGATCGGAAATCTTCATCTTCCTCACAACCTCAAGCCGCGAGTATCCGAATATCTGTTCAGCGGCGGGATTGAAAATAATGATGGAACCCTCCTCATCGGTGGCAACAATACCGTCGTTGGAACTGGTGATGAGCCTCGTCTGAAAATCTGATTTCCGCCGAACCTCGGCCGTCGCTATCTGCACCATGTTTTCGAGATCATCAGTATACTCCTTGAGCTTCAATCGAATGGCAATCTTCTCCTTCGCCCGCTCAAGGGCGACAGAAAGAGCTTCATCGCGTATCGGCTTGTTGATGAAATCAGACGCACCGTACTCAAGTGCTTCAATCGCCGAATCCATGTCGCCGTGCCCGGTAATGATGATAACCTCCGTATGAGGATTGAGATTCTTGATCCGCTTCAAGACCTCAAGCCCGTCGATGCCCGGCATCTTCATATCGGTTATCACAATGTCCGGTGTTTCCTCCATGAACTTCTCAAGGCACTCCTTCCCGCTGTACGCCGTGAATACATCATAGCCATCATTCCGCAGAGAAATTGAGAGAACATTCACAATTGACTTTTCATCATCTACGAGCAAAATTTTCTTCATGTTCTGTTCCTGCGTTTTTCGGCTCTCGAGGGGAATCGCAATTCAAAGGTGGTTCCCTTATGTACCTCGCTTTTCACCGTAATGGTGCCACCGTAATCGTTCACGATTCCATAGCTGATGCTAATTCCCAATCCCGTCCCTTTGCCAACCTCTTTGGTGGTAAAAAACGGTTCGAATATCTTATCCTGAATCTCTGCTGACATGCCAATCCCCGTATCGGCAACCGTCACAACGACATCTCCGTCATAAAACGAACGAATGGTTAAGAGTCGCTGCCATGTGTTTCCCTCCTCCATGAGCCCCTTCTCGTCCATTGCATCCATGGCATTGGTGACCAGATTCATAAAAACCTGCTCCATCCGGTTGTGATCTGCCTTGATGAGGGGAATGGAGTCATCCAGATCCAGTACAACTTCAATCTGATGCACCCGGAGCTGCTGCCCCAGAACCTTAAAAACATCGCGGATGGGTTTGTTGATATTCAATCTGGTGGAAACGACATCAGACTGCCGTGAAAAATCCCTCATGTGCCTGATTATATCGGCCGCCCGCTGCACATTGTTGCTTATTTCAGCAGCGACCGTGCGCAATTCTTCGTAGTCAATGGGTTCATTCCGACTTGTCTTCTTCAGAAAGAAATCAGCGCCAACCTGAATCACATTGAGCGGTTGATTTATCTCGTGAGCCATCCCCGCCGCCATCGTCCCCAGTGTGGTCATTTTACTCGCCTGGATTAGCTGCGTCTCCCGTTCAATGCTCTCGCTCATATCGGTCGTTGTCGCAATGAGCGCGGCTCCTTCGTTGTACATCACATGACAGACATTGATGTTCACAAAGAAGACTTTTCTCCCCTTTCGGTAATGCCTCTTTTTCGAGAAGAGGACAGACTCTCCCTCATCGAGCTGACGCAGTTTACGGATAATCTCCTCATCCCGCTCTTCACCGAGCGTGAGAAACGATTTCCCGAGGAGCTCATCCTTCGAAAAACCGTAACAATCCTCTGCCCGCCGGTTCATATCGAGTATCTCGAAAGAATCCCTATCGATGATGAATATGGGATTGGGATCGTTGTCAAAGAGCGATCGGTACTTCTCCTCGGATTTTTTGTACTGCTCGTAAAAAATTGAATTTTCGATTGCAACCCCGACACGGTTTCCGATTAGCTCCAGAATATTCCTCTCCTCATGCGTATACGTCCTCGAAACATTGCTTCCGATGCGGATTACGCCGAAGACTTTGCCCTCCTTTGCGCTGATAGGTATATATGCCAGCGATTTAAATTTTTCCCGCGCCAGTAAACTTATCTCAGTATCATCACTCGCCTCGATATCCTCGTAAATGGTGAGCGCTCCCGTTTCAACAACATGCTCGATGATACTGCTGCCAGCAACTGTACAGTTGAGGTTGCAGAGCGCATCCGAAATGCCATGCGAATATCGCAGCACAAAATGGCCATTCTCCAGGAGGAAAATGCATACGCCATCCACCGGAAGGCTCTTGAATATCTCCCGGGTCACCGCATTCAACTTAACCTCCAGATCCAGTGATGAGCTCAATGCGGTCGTGATGCTGCACAGTGCCGAGAGTTCCCGGTTATGCCGCTCCTTCTCCTCTTCACGCTTTTTATCGTCGGTTTTATCCCAGAGGGTTTCAATGGCACCCATAATTGTGCCCTCGGGTCCCCGTATCGGCGCAGCAGTGATAAAGAGCCACTTCCCGTCATCACCGATGCTGGGGAAAAACGCTTCAGCTTCATAGGCACCTTCAATGAGCGCCGAGGTGCGCCAGTCGTCACCATAATATTTTCGGATACCGTTTTCCTGCATCTCATCGATGATAATATCAGCCATAACCGGACGCATCTTCTGCCAGAAAGGGACCCACTGCTTCCGGGTTCCGACCATTTCCCTGGCGGGAAACCCGGTAAGCGTCTCACATGCTCTGTTCCAGTGAGTTATGATATGATCGCGGTCGATAACAAACGTAGGAATGGTATTCCCTTCAACAATCTGCGCGAGAATCCGCTCCCGCTCAACGAGCTCCTTCTCCACCTCCTGGAGGTGCTCTGTTCGTTCCTGTACAATTTCGGCGATCTCCTTCGCGAAATGATCAAATTGCTTTTCGATCTCCTCAACAGTGTTCATCTTCGTCAGCTCATCTCTGATTTCGATCGATTTCTCCTCTATCTGCAGATAATCCCAGACTGTCATTGCCTCAAAGTGGTCAATCAACCGCAACCGATCCGGCTTGTTTGCCCGCAATTCAGCCAGCACCCTGTTGTCTCCGGTCAATTCAATAATCAAGTCCAGTTCCCGGATCACAAAGAGATCCTGGTATAAGCTGGTAACGAAAATTCCCTTTTCTCCGGCAAAGAGCAAGCCCTCAGCCTGTTCATCAATATCGGCGACACCGAGTACCCGCACATGGTAATTGGGGAAATGAACGCCCAACAGTATCTCGAGGATAGCCCTACAGACGCGCCCTCCCCCCACGATGGCAATGCTGGAATTATGAAGTGTCTTCTTCATCTTTTCCTCATCATCATGGCATCTCTCCCGGAGGAACAGTGTTCCTTTCTTCTCCGGTACAATGCGCACGAGATCGGTGTATCCTATTTCCTCTGTTACATTCATCGATGTCATCATCGGTCCGTGCAAAATATACTGTCAAACGATAACCACGCCATGTCAATGCACGAGAGCAACAATTAAGCACTAACAATATACGTGATGAGTAATAACAAAAAACGTGATAGCCATCGAATACCATAATTACTTTCAACATCAGTACCAATTTGAATCGAGAACCGGTGCTCATTTCTCATTTCTCAGTATTGATAGATCAGTCAGGAAAACGAGCAGTGCCGATGAATCTTCCCAGACTATTCTGTTTGTCCTGACCGATACCCACTTTTCCGCTTTCTCCCTGGTGATAATCCTGAACTCAAGTTTGCACGTATCCAACTCCTCCGCAGAAATACGCTGGCACAGCGTTTGAACCTGTTGCCTATCCTCGGGATGAACAAATTTTATCGCCGGACGCATCGAGAGCTCCTTCCAGGTAAAACCGGTAATCTCCATAATGGCAGGATTCAGGAATGAGACGAATCCATTTTGCAAAACGAGAATACCATCAGAGAACCGCTCGATGATTGTCCGGTATTTATCCTCAGTATCCATGTGTTGTCCATCCAACCTCCCGTATGGCGTATCCCCACAAGTGAACATCCGCTCCTCCGAAGCATTTTTTCATAACCGGAAATGCCAGCACCGAATCGATGATCATGGGCACCGTGTAAAAACCGAACTGCCTCTCTCCACCTCTACGGGTAAATCCCTTTGGGCTTCGTATTTACTTCCGGCATGATTACTCTTGTCGAATGCACTTTCCGCGTAGAATAATCGGCCGGGTATAGCGATAAGGTAATTCATTCAGGGGAAGATGTAAATTCACGGGAGGGTGAAAATAGATATACCGATTTTTGTGATGGGTGATAACAAATTGCGTGATGGTGATAGGTCATCTGTGCTGCACAAAAACCCACTGCACAGCATACTTTACCAGCTCATTTAAATCCCTGAAATGCATCTTCTCTTTAATATGCCTGCGATGCGTTTCGACCGTGTTCAGGCTGAGACTGAGCCGCGATGCGATCTCACGAATGCTCATTCCATTTCCGATCATCATAAATATCTCAAGCTCGCGATCGGAAAGGACGTTTTCCGGGCTGTGCTCCCCTTCAACCGGCGCATGCAACAATTTCTGAACAATGCTCTTTGACATGGAGCTGCTCAGATAGAGTTCACCGGTGAGGACCATTCGGATGGCGGCAATAATGTTATCATCAGCTTCCTTTTTCATTACATACCCGCTCGCCCCTGCTCGAATGGCACGCTCGGCATACAATGACTCATTGTACATCGAGAGGACCAGCGCTATCACGCCGGGAAACCGATCTTTTACTGCCTTTACCAGCTCAATACCGTTGATGCTCCCCTCAAGCGAGATATCAACAATGGCGACGTCAGGATTATTATCAACGATCGCCTTAATAGCTTCATTCGCGTTCGCGGCTTCCGCACATACTCGCAGATCATCCTCTTTCTCTATGATCATCTTGAGACCGCGCCTCACGATGGGATGATCGTCAACGATGAGTATCTTTATCTCTTTCCCTCTCTTCTTGACCATTCTCAAAGGCCTCTCATATACTGTGATTCCCCTTTGAGGGAAGTGTAACCTCAGATGAACGCAGATTGTTATTTTGTGACGTGTAACCGGTAACATGTAACCAGTCATCTGTCACCCGTTACTCGTTACTCGTTACTCGTTACTTATCTCCCGTCACCATTGACTACACCTTCAACCTGAGGTCAACAACATACCGTTCGGCGCTCTCCAGAAAATCAATATCAGCGCCGATTAAATTGGCCCGGTATCTCATTATCTCGATTCCGATACCCTTCCCCTTCTTCGGCATCTCCTCGTGATACCCGATATCGTTTTCAATTCTCATGCGCACCCGGGAATCATCCCGGCTCAGGAGAACCGCGATGTGGCTGGCATTCCCGTGCTTGAGGGCATTATTGATGGATTCCTGCGCTATGTAGTACAGATGAATTGATGCATCACGATTGTCGAAATCGATTTTCCCCCGGGCGTGCACCGTACAGGAGATATTGAAGATCTGCTCAACCTCCTGGCACATCTCCTCGAGTCCGACGATGAGCCCATTCTCATCAAGGGCAACGGGACACATATTTCGTGCCAGCCGCCGTATTCGATCAATGGCATTTCCGATATGAGATGATATCTCAACAACTTCGTCAACCTCGGGATAACTCCGCTCAATCATCTTCTGCTTCAGACTGGTCACCATATATTTGATTCCGGTGAGATACTGACCGAGATCATCGTGGAGATCCTGGCCGAGTACCTGACGCTCATTCTCGCTGATAGTAATAATCTCCTTCTGCAGCTTTATAATGGGTGTGATATCTCTTGCGAAGAGCGCAATTCTCTTTACCGTGCCTTCATCGAAGACGGGATAGAGATTGATGTCGAAGAAGACATTATCCCGTTCATCCTGAAAGCGAATACCCTTTCTGGATGAGATAACCTCCAGTATTCTCTTCTTCCGGGATTGCGCCACCTCGGGAGGGAAGAAGTCATACAGTGATTTCCCGAGAATCTCATCCTGCCGCATACCGAACCTGGTCGCTCCTATCTCGTTAATTGTCAGTATTACGCCGTTCGTGTCTATCATGATTATCGATTCGGTTGTCACATTGAGAATCGCATAGTAGATCTTCTCGGCATTGCAGCGCTCGGTGACCTCCTGTTTCAACTGGAGATTTGTTCTGCTTATCTCGGCAAGGTGGCGGGCGATCTCCTCTCTCCATCTCGCTTCCCGCTCACTCAGAACAGCCACCACGTAGGAGACGACGATAAAAAACAGCGCCCGTAAAGAGTCATTGAGCGGTTGACTGTTATCCCGCAAAAAATAATTGCTCAGTATAAGCAACCCTCCGAAAACAACAGCAACCACAATACCCTTCCGCTGCCACCAGAGCGAGCTCAAAATGATAGGAATGTAAAAAAACTGTGTGAACACCTTCCCGACGTTGAGAAAGATGTGAAAGTAGAAGATTGCGCCAATCGATATGGAGATCAGAATGCCAATGATGACTGTCTTATACCGGTCGTTGAATTGCACTTTCAGACGCTCCATGGAAACAGATCCCTCTTACCGATACCCTCACTCCAGACATAGTCTATACCCCCTGATGCTAAAATCAAGGAAAAGATCGGAAACAATCCGGCTTGACTTTTTCTGACGCTCCCATATGGTTGATCTCCATCGGCAGAAAGGCTCCCCGGACTAATTCACGGAAGCATCGTTAAAGCGACTGGCGGGGGTACACATGAGAAAAACAGAAAACCTACAGGTAATCTATAAGGTCTTTCTCATTTGCATTATCTTTCTCTTCATAATCACCTTCATCTCACTTCAGAGCATCTACTACCTCAACAAGGCATCCGATTCATTTGAATCCTTCTACCGGTACCAGTTCAGCTCAGTGAAGTACCTGTACCGTATCGTCAAGGACCTCCTCCAGATCAGAATAAACATGCTCGGGGAGATGAGGGCAGCCGAGTCGAGCGACATGAATGAACTGCTCTGGAGACAGACTTCATCAGACAATCTCAGCCACGAGTACCGCGATCTCTGGTTGAACTTCGAAAACCGAAACCGGACCGGGGAGGGACAGCTGCTTGCGAAACAGTGGCAGGAGAAATCGGCAGATCTCGAGGCGATACTGAAACAGTACCATGAGGCGATAAATTTCCGTCAATTCGCCCGGAGCAACATGCTTCTGAAGAAGTGGCTGGTGAAGTACCGGGAGCTTCGGGATCAAACATATCGGCTCATTGATCTCCAGGAAAAGATCGGGGTTGATATTAAAAACCAGACTGCCGATGACGCGAGAAGGATGATGCAGTGGTCCTCTATCCTCCTCGCCATCTCAATTGCGGTGGGATTTATTCTCACGCTGCTTCTCGCAAGATTCTTTATGAAATCGACCGGCATTAAGATTCAGTTCTGAAGAAGTCGCTCTATCGATGCACTTTTCCTCATCACCTGCTCTACGACAGAAAAATACCATTTACGGTGCTTCGTATCCCCCCTTACAGGATTACAGGATAAGAGGTATCACATACTCTTAACATTCCATACTGTTAATCCCGTCCAATTATCTTTTTTATCGGAGAGGGGAAACATTGAAACCATGAGATCAATCAACAGTCGGGCGGGGGAGCAATCCCGCGCGCTCGACGATCTCGGCAACCCGGTGTTCCCACTCGATTGCCATGAGGTGTATGCCGTGAACGCCCTCGATCTCGCGCAACTCCTGTATCTGCTCGCAGCAGAGCTTTATCCCCTCTTCAGCACCCTGTCCCTTCGGCGCATTGACCATCCGATCGACAATCTCATCGGGTATAATTATCCCGGCCACATTCTTTGCCATATATCGCGTCATACCTCCGGACTTAAGGGGAGTCACCCCGGCAAGGATGTAGCACTTCTCATGCAGGCCCAGGTCCCTGACCTGCTTCATAAACTCCTTGAACATCTTCATATCGTAAATGCACTGCGTCTGTATAAAATCAACGCCAGCTTCAACCTTCTTCTTGAGCCGCAGCGGTCGAAAATCAAAGGGCTCTGCAAAGGGATTCGCCGCAGCGCCGATAAATATCTTCAGGTCGCCTTCCATCTCTTCTTCAACATCGAGAATTTTTTTCTCATCGCGCATCCGCTTTACCACTCCGATGAGCTGAATGGAGTCAATATCGTAGACATTCTTCGAATAGGGCTGATTACCGAAGGTCTGATGGTCTCCGCTTAAACAGAGCATATTGCGTATTCCCAGTGCCGTTGCGCCGAGTATGTCGCTCTGCATCGCGATGCGATTCCGATCACGGCAGACCATCTGCATAACCGGTTCCATTCCCAGTTGAACAACAAGCGCACTCGCTCCGATACTGGACATCCTGACCACCGCTGTCTGATTATCGGTAATATTGACGGCGTCAACATTTCCTTTGAGCATCTCCGCTTTCTTACTGATAACCTCAATATCATTCCCCTTGGGCGGGCCGAGCTCGCCAGTAATTACAAACTCACCTGCATTGAGTAACTTCTCAAGTCTGCTTTCTGCTTTCATATTGATATGCCCTTCTTCTCTGAAAGTTTAACACTGCATCCTACACACCTTCTCCGCTGCGGCAGATGTCGTTCGATGACAGGAAAAGGTCTGCATCAGCATCAAGCTCCATCATTCTAGGTCGTGTATCGGTCCTTGTACGCTTCAAGGACAAGAGTTCCCTGAACCTGATTCTTCCAGTTCATCGGAACCCGTATCTTCGTAATATTATCCAGCCTTCCCTGAGCCTTTAACCGCTCGCAGATTTCATACCAGGCACAGGGAACGTTTTTATCAACCTCGCACTTTCCGCCGGCCTGCGTACCGCCGCAGGGCCCGTTGAAAAGGCCTTTCGCGCACCGCGTCACCGGACAGATGCCGCCGGTATAGGCGAGCTGACAATCACCACAGGATCGGCACTTCTCCTCATACCACCCCACATCCCTGTTGACACCGATGAAGGTGGTATTGAGAGCGGGGTATACCGGCTTATCGGGGTACCGTTCGGCGACAAATTGAACGCCCGCACCACATGCCATAGAGATTATCGCATCGTACTGATCCTTCATCTCATCCAGTTCGGCAATGAACTCCATCTCACACTGCCGTTCAACGGTGTACCCATCGATCTGTATCGATTTGGAATCTTCCTTGAATGATTTTATAAGCTTCGCATTTAAGATGTCGACCTCTTTCTGGCCGCCAACGAGACAGACAGCTGTGCATCCCGCACAACCGACGTTCAGCACCCGCTTATAATCCTTGATCATATCCTTGATCTCTTCAATCGGTTTGCAATCAGCTATTACCATGTACGCCTCCCATACTGTATCAACATTACTTCCAGGGGTGGCATTCGCCGCAGAGCCGCGGTCCTGTTTTCTTGCCGTCCCTCTTCATCCTGCCGTGACACCCCATGCACTGCAGATGATATGCCTCCATGAGAGAATATCGAACCTCTCGTCTTCCCTGCTTCCAGTGACAGTCGCGACACTTGATGCCAGGTTTCCCCTCTTCCAGCTTGCTCTCATCGAGCATATTTTTTCCGTTCGCCGCATACCAGTGATGACAGTCGGTACAGGCGATGCTCTCCATGTGCAATAAATGGGGGAAGGCTACCGCCGGACGATTCTTCGTCCCATAAACCTCAACGTTATTGATAACGATACTATCAGGCTGCGCCACGAGCAGCGATACGATACCGAAAACAGCAATGATACATACTCCCATACCGAAACGTTTCATCCTTGATACCCCTTCATGCCCCAATCTCTTTCCCATACCCCATCGCATCCTCATCATACCGTTCGTAGACCCCCTGCGTACGACAGATGGTTCGGGCCCATGAAATCATACTCGAAATATCGATACCCAGCGGGCAATAACAGCGGCGGCACATCACACAGCGCCCATAGATGAGCTCACTCATCTCCTCGAGAGTCTTTCGATCCACCTTTCCCCGTTTTTTGAAGAGCTTGCCCAATGAGTTAATCGCCTTATACGAAGGCATGTACTTGGGATCCTGATGATTTCGATATAGAAAACAGCTATCGGCACAAAACCCGCAGGAAGCACAGATGGAGAGAAACAATTTCATCCTCTTCTTCTGCTTGAGCATTTTCCTGATGGTTTCGGTATCAACCGGCCGCTCATCAGCGTCATGTACTGCTTCCATCTCTTTTGCTCCCTTCACTAGTATTGCCATGTTCTGTTTCCACCCCGGAAACTGTATTCACTTCCAATAAAAAACCGCACGAAAAAGTAAAATATCATATGACTGAGTTTTGTCACCCCGATTGCCACAAGCATTATCTCGCCCGCAAGTATATGAGCGATAATAATGGTCTCATAATCCATCATCTGGTGATAGGCCATATAACCGGTGATAAATGGCGCCAGGGTGATAAGGAGAAGAAGATAATCGTACAGCGAGGATATCGCCCTGACACGAGGCACGAATAAACGGCGGATAAGAAATATCGACGCACCGAGAAGAACAATAACGGTTAAAATATCGGTTGTTCGCTCCGCAAAACTGGGGAGGCTGCAATGCCATGATTCAAAGAGGAGAACATTATGCGCCACGAGAAAAAGCGGAGTGATGATAAGGCAGATGTGAAAAACAGTGGTCAGGAGTGCGAGGAGCGGCTGGGTGCCCAGAATGGTTCCCTTCCTCATCACCGACCAGTCTTTTATTTTCCTGACAAGGCGTTTCCAGATGAGTTTTGAAATGCGGGGAGGGGGCTCCTCATCATCACCGATTCGAACGATATCCTTACTGCGCGTCAGGGTTATGAGCCGGTAGAGCTGATAGCTCAGCCCCACGATAAAAATGATAAAAGAAATCCACATCAATGGTCCGCGGACAAATTCGTACATGCCCCTTTCCTCCTCAACTCAAGTTACCCACTCGCTTCGCTCTCGCGCTGTCAACAACCGCCTCGGAAAAGAATTCTCTCTTCCCTTTACTATACCTTTACGATACATCACGAATGCGTTCCAGTATCACTCTGACCGTCTCCGAGTAAGCCACAGGCGCAGGATCTCCTTTGAGATCAGCCTCAACAAGCGCTTCATCGTAGGGGAGAAATCCGATAACTTCCATCCCGGTGAGGCTCTGCCGTATCACCTCCTCATCATTCGGTCCCCGAATCTTATTCCCCACCACGACGATATTCTGCAATCCGATATCCCGTGCGAGAACCTGTATTCGCTCAGCAGTCTCTATGCTCCGCTTCCCCGGCTCAACAACCACGATGAACATGTCCATCGCAGAAGCGGTTCCCCTTCCGAGGTGCTCAATACCCGCTTCCATATCCATAACCACAACATCATCGCGAAAGAAAATCAGATGGGAAATGAGCGTTTTCAGAAGGGTATTTTCTGGACAGGCACATCCGCTGCCTCCCTTCTTGACACCACCCATGACCATCAGCCGGATGTTTCCCTTCTCGAGCCAGAGTTTTTCCGGGAGATCGTCAACCTTCGGATTCAATTTAAAATAGGTCCCATAGACGCCCGGCTTGGATCCCGTTCGCTCTGAAATCAGTGATTCCATCTCCGCAATGGGCACGATGTCCTTCGTGCCCGACAATCCCAGCGCCAGACCGAGATTGGCATCCGGATCGGCATCAATTGCAATAACCCGCTTCCCCTCTTCGGCAAGATGCTGCACGAGGAGCGCGGCCAGGGTTGTCTTTCCGACACCCCCTTTTCCGGTAATTGCCAGTTTCATCATTCTCTCTCAAACTTCTTCTTTATAATCATCACAGCAAGCATGGTACAGAGCATGGCGACATCATCCGAGGTAAGATACTGTTCAACCGACGAATCAAAAATAACATTCCCGGCAGGTGGAAAATCTTCATCCCCCTCCCAGATAACAAAGGTTACCGCAACGTAGGGAAATGCCCTGAAGGTGAGCGCATAGTCCCCGTGCTCAGCCCTGGTGCCCCCTATCATAACGCCGAATGTAATGAAATCCTCGAGATGCTCGCCGAAGGTGTTAATAAGGGGGGTAATGGCCCTCTTCTGAAAAACCGGATAATACGCCATTCCCCCTTTAAGCTGTTTGAAGGTTATCTGAACGCCCGTCTCCGTTACACCCGTCGCAGCAAGGAGATAGTGAAGAACGAGTACCTGAAGCCACAGCGGCACCGTATCATCCCTTCGTTGATAGCGAAAGGATATATCGGGAAAGAATATATCGATTTCATCATCTAAAAAAGGAACCGTGATGAAGGTGATGCCATCCTTCTCGCCGATCCGCGAACCGCTCTTCTCTGCTATCGCTTCGACAGTGCGTTCTGAAAGCTTTGCAACAGCCTCCGTATAAGCTGATTCGTAAGTACTTTTCTGCCCTCCCGGCTTAATCGATGAGGCTCCTTCAGAATTCGCCTGTGTATCAACCATTTTTCAACTTCAACTTTCGCTTCTCTCAAGCACAGAACTTTCCTACCGGGAGCCGGGATGCTGTCTCCCGGTTTTGCTGAATACTTAAATATCGAGCCAGGAATCTGAAAACAGCGACTCACCCGTCAAGACACGCACTGTTTTAACGAACTTGACCTCTTCATCACTGAGGGAGCCCATATCAATCTTCTCGCCGTCCATCACCCGGTGAACGAGATTGACAATGTCATCCCGTTCGCCGCTCACAAAGGACGTAAGCTCATCATCGAATGAATCGATAATGGCCGAATGGAGCCCATTCTTCATCAGCATGATGAGGTAGGTTATATTCAACCAGTGCCTGAGCTCATCGGGAACACCATTCGATACATTGGACAGGCCGCATGTGGACTTTGCTTCAGGCGCAATATCCTTGAGCATGCCCATAAACTCAATACAGGCCTTCACCTGATTGACCTCAACGGATACGGGTGTGACAATGGGATCAACCCAGAGCTTTTCGGTGGGAACACCGATCTCAGTCGCTTTGTGCATGAAGTCGACAATGTGCATCGCGCGCTCATTTGCATCGCGTGGCATTCCATCATCGCTCCACAGGAGGGCTATAACGTCCGCATTGTACTTTGCTGCCAGCTCTAGCCCGGGAATCAGCCGCGAGGTCTGAAGCGAAACTGAGTTAATCAGAGCACCACCCTTACTGGCCTTCAAGCCGGCTTCCATCGCGACAAGATTTGTTGTATCAAGAGCAAGGGGAATATCCGTTACTTCCTGAATGGTGTTCACAAGCCATTCCATCATCTCATCCCCTGCCTTTCTGGCAGGCCCTATGTTCACATCAATATAATCAACTCCCTTTTCAGCTTCACGCTTTGCCATCTCCTGAATAGGGCCGGCGTTTCGCTCCTTCATCGCCGGACCGAGAACCTTTGACATAACATTCAGATTTTCACCGATTCGAATAAATTTTCCCATTATTCTTACCTCTATTCTGTTCTAAGCTTTTTGCTCTTTCAGGAACGCCGGAATGTGCGCCGCCTCACGCGGGCCAATGGTAATAGTCCAATCGGGAAGCTCCTCTTCGAGCTCTCCGCTTATCGTTGCAGAATACCCGGGAATCACCAGTGTTTTATTCTTAACCTTATCTGCAATTCCGCACTTCTTCACAAAGGGAGCGATAGCATCGGCAACAAATTTACCGGCTGCCCAGGCGGTTAAGACCGAAAGCCCCTCGGTATCCATAACCAGCAGCCAGGTGGGAACCCTGCTCGCCTCTATCTCACCCATGACAATAAAATAGGTCAGTGAGAAATTGGTCGTGACAAGAACCGGAGAATTCTCATCCGGATTGTTAATCTCGTAGATACCCTCCTCGGTGGCCATTGGCCGCTGCGGATCGGTGAATATGTTCATCCGCTCAACCAGCAGCGGGAAGAGGCTGTGGCCTGCAAGATCAGAAAGCACCACAATACCGCTGTACTTCGCAATGAAGGTCGATGCGATGAGGGTTTCCTCCAGGAAATTGTCCGTCATCTCGCAGGGGAAGGTTATGGTCGGGAATCCGAGCGGTCTGAAGGTATTCTTGATTGCAGCTCGCCTGATTATGACCTGTTCCTCAAATGCCTTTTTAAGCTTCCGTGAACCGGTATCGATAACGATCTCCTTGATCCCCATCTCCGTGAGCTTCTCGGTGAGCGCAATAACATCTTCCAGGCCGTCACCCTTTACCGCAACGGGACACTTCTGCTCTTTGGCGATATTTCCAACCGCCTCGACCGTATCCTTTGTTGCAGCATAGAGGAGAGGTTTTTCCCCTTCCAGAAGCTTCGCACCGGCCTCAAGAACCTCAGGCTTGTCACTCATTAAAATGATGCCTGCTTCAACAGCACCCTTTACCTTAGCAACCAGCTTTTCGAAAGCAGCCGCATCACCGGTTTCCGACTTCACCGCAATGAGATCCGACTTCAGAATCACTCCCACCCGCTCGAATTGAAGTTCTTTAAAATTCTTCAATTTTCTATCAACTTCGGCATCATCCATTTTATCCGATACGAGAACCGCGACACCGGTTGGACTGACAAAGGTCTTTTCGTGCCTGAAGAGCACTGTTTCACCGCCGGTCTTGAAATTCTTCCCGATGGTGACCGGCAGCACCGGAGGTGCCGATGCAGCACCGAGTTGCTCCTTCGCCTCTTCCGAAACATGCGGGCATGCGCTCAGCTCCGCCTGGCCTGCTGCGAGTTTCATCGCAAAGGCGAGACAGGTGGGCACACCGCAATCACCACAGTTAGTCTGTGGCAACAACTTATAAATCTGTATTCCTGTTAGCGCCATCTCGATTTCTCCTTTATGTCTTATTTCTGTGAACCATTAATGCAAATAATCTCTCTCCGCTTGGTAGATTCCCGGCCCCGCTCTGCGGGGCCGGGAGGAATACGGTATCGCTTAAATGATAGACTCCATCTCCAGCGCAGGATGCTTCTTCTCGGTAATGTACGCCAGCACCTCCTCCTCGGTAGTCGCAACCGTTTCATCGGCAATTCGATCGAGAAGATCGGGAATACCGAGCTCTTCAGCCCGCGTAAGAAATCTCTCCTTTATCTCCTCTTTAAGAGATTTCGGCATCCATACCATTCGCTTCAGCCCACCTTCGGCTAATATGAATTTTTTACTCGTAATATAGTACTTACTGTGCCCGACAAATCCCGGCGTGACATTCCCACCTCCAACGGTCCCCGCCAGGGTGGTGAACTTCATCCCGCAGGGGGTCATAACAGATGTATCCCGGTCGACGGTCATGATACCGTTGCAGCTGGGAAGCACCGCAGCGATACATTCGAAGCACCCGCATGAGGTCATCGGGTTTCTCATAATGCTGTATGCATCAACGATCGTAACATTGCCGCGTGACGCCTTGGCAACAAACTCATTGGTTCCTTTCCACTGTCCGAATTTGGCATCAATAACATCACCCTTGGGAACCGGCTGATTCGGACCGGTAGGATTTATCTCAAACGACGCCTTGCAGTCAAGCCAGTTATAGGCTCCACAGAGACCGGTCCGCTCAGGGGTTACAATACAGACGTGATTCGGCGCAAAGGACTGGCACAGCGTACAGGAGTAGAAGGGATCGGTGTCTTCATCGGTCATGCCCGCAATTCTATCATCCCTTTGCTTATATATTCCCCTGGCCTTTTCGAGAATCTCATTGACCTTGTCCTCTTCGGTGTAAATGGTTATCTGCACCTTGTCGAAGATGGTGCCGAAATCCTGATGGAATTTCGCATGCAGAATATCACCGAGGTTGGAGAGCTTGAATCCCTTCTCGACCGCCTGTTTACTGACACGAAGCCATGCAATATCGCGCTGACCGATATGCATCGTCCCCTGAGCATAGTTGATGAGATGGTGTATCTGCCGCTCGAGAATCGGCTCAAAGTCGTCCTGCATTTCACGACCGGCAACCTCGACATAGATAGCGAGGGGAAGCTGGCTTCCAGGCTCGACATCCGTCACATCCGGTCCGACGACCTCAATCTTGCCATCGGTCACCTTGTCCATATCAGCAGAGGTAACCAGCTCAACCGCATGCGTTCTGCCGCCGCCGGCTTCAAGATAGATATCGTCACCGCGAACACGCTCACCCTCGAAAGCCGGGCCGTATGAAACGGGTACCGGAACCTTGGATACGGTAACCTTGAGTCCCCGCACCTCGATGGCCTTAGCGACGATGTCATTATATGGAATGTTGGCCACGACATGTTCGTAGGTACAGATACCGGTCGGCAGAATCTGAGGTGTCGGCGAATCGGTGATAACGGGAAATCCCCAGTTAATACATCCCGCACCGTTTGCGTACCACTCATCGTTTACAGTACCGAAAGTTATGGCGAACGCAAAAATTCTGTCCTTGTTATAGATGAGAATCCTTCTATAGTCACCCGCCTCAATTCCCCCGAAGGACATGGCGGCCCGCGTCGCGAAACCGATAGCGAATATCGCGGAGCTGGTTTCGGGGCCGAAGGAGACCAGTCGTGTTGGCCACCCGATCTGCACCCCCTGCTGAACCAGCTGTTCCGACATGGTTCTGCCATCCGTATCGGATGCCATAAAGACATAGAGGTTCTTCTCCTGAAGCTCCAGGGCGAGCTTCGAGGCAACTTCCGGATCCTCCGGCGCACCGAGCATGGCGGCAAATCCGGGAGCCGTTCCGTCAACGAACTCGACGCCTCTCTTTCTCAGAATAACATCATCTGCCGCCCCGAGCCAGATATTATCATCCGTGGGATCCTCACCCTGAACATAGATATTCGGGTTTTCGATATACTTTATCGCCTCTATCATCTCCTCGGCGAAGAAGGTCGCCATACCTGCATCGAGCACCGGACCGAGATACGGGAGGTGATGCTTCTCCTTGACAAAGGGCGGGAGAAGATTTTTACTTATCTTCAGTACCCCCTCCATATCACCGAGCTTCTCGACCTTCTCTCCGGTAATGCCATAGATAACAGGGAGATAGTATCCCGTGTTCGGGAAAGCCACTTCCTGATTGGGGCCGAATTTATCTATGGCCTCTTTTATCTTCTTATCAGCTCTCTCTACTATCTTGTGAGCGCCTCTGATGGCTGCTGAAGCTATTATTTTAGACACTTTGCTCCTCCTGTAGAAAGGTTATTGTTGTAAAACGCTGCTCGTATATTAAGCAAGCTCTCTTCTCATTTCCATATCGTAGAGAATACGCTCCCTCGCCTTGTCAATGCCGAGCTCCTTGCGCTTCCTGTCGATATGGGCAATCATCTTCCTTGCATGTTCAACCGGATCCGGTTCGAAATCCCACATGCCACCATAGGTCTCTTCAAAGTTCTTGAACAGATACTCGGTGAATTCCTTGCTGCCTGTCGGGAAGGTCGTCCCGAAAACAGTGTACACACCGGAGGAAACAAAGTAGTGACCGATGGAGATCGCCTTCTCGCTCATCCATTCAGGCGCAGAACCAGCAGCCGGGAGATCGCTGATGTCTTCACCCAGACCGCCATCCTTCACCACGGCGGCCGCTGCTATCAGTATTCTGCTGTTATCAACGCATGAGCCCATGTGAAGAACCGGTGGGATACCCACGGTCTCACAGACCTCGGCGAGACCCTCTCCGGCATACTTACCAGCAGCCTCAGGAGTCATAAGTCCCGCTTTGGCAGCCGCGATGGCGCTACAGCCGGTCGTAAGAACGATAACATCGTTCTTGATGAGCTCCTTGATAACGGTCAGGTGATCGTTGTCGTGAGTCGTCCTGACATTATTGCAACCGACGACGCCGCCAATTCCCCGAATCCGCCCGTTGATGATATTATCGTTCAGCGGTCGGTAAGAGGCTCTGAAAGTTCCGCCGAGGAGATAGTTGATGGTCTCATGGCTGAACCCGGCTATCATCGGCGACTTCTCATCGGGAATGATGATCTCACCCTTTCGATTGGCGAAATTCTCAATGGTTGTCCTGACAATCTTCTTCGCCGAGTTCAGGGCGTCATGCTCATCGAAGAGAATCCGGTCGGCACCGGTGATATGGGCTTTCGGGCTTGTGGTGATGAGCTTGGTGTGGAAGCAGGAAGCGACGTTCTGCAGCGACTGCATGATGCACTGTACGTCGACAATCATCGCATCCACAGCGCCGGTGGTGATGGCCAGCTCCTGCTGCAGGAAATTACCGGCGATGGGAATACCGTGCCGCATCAGGACCTCGTTTGCGGTACAGCAGATGCCCGATATATTGATCCCCTTTGCTCCCACCGACTTCGCCAGATCCAGCATCTCCGGGTCGCGTGATGCAATAACGATCATTTCGGAGAGGAGGGGCTCATGACCGTGAACAACGAGATTCACCTCATCCTTTTTCAGCACCCCGAGGTTCGCTTCGCCGTATACCGGTACCGGTGTCCCGAAGAGGATATCCTGAAGCTCCGTTGCCATCATGGAACCGCCCCAGCCGTCACCGAGTGCTGCTCGCGTCCCCTGCTGCATCAGGCTCTTGTAATCCATATCAACACCGATGTGCGTTCGGTGCATTATCTCAACAATCTCTCTATCAACGCCTCGAGGCCAGACACCTGCCGCTTTCCAGACCTCCTGTCTCTTCTGAGGCGCCTTCTTCAGAAAGAGAACCTGCCCTTCCTGTTTGCCCCATTCGGACAGCGCTTTCTCGCCGACCTCAAGAGCAAGCTCCTTGATATCCTTTCCCTCGACATCGATCTCGAGATCCATCGCTACGGCCAGGAGCTTCTGTTCGTCCTTGATCTCGTAGCCGGGTATCTCTCCTTTCGCCGCGGCAATGAACACTTCTGCAACGCCCCTGCCGTGATCGGAGTGAGCGGCAGCGCCACCGGCTATCATCCTGATAAAGTTACGGGCGGCTATGGTCTCCGCCGTCGCACCGCAGATGCCAACCTTTGGCTTTTCCCCTTCCTTCTTCGGTGCGGGAACGCGGCACGGTCCCATGGAGCAGTTCTTGCAGCAACTGCCCGCGGCACCTATGGGACAGGGTTTCATATCCTCATTTCTGTCGAAAACCGTGTTTATGCCCAGACTCTTCGCATGTTCGTAGGCTTCAACGGTCGCTTTATCGGCACTAATTGGTTTTGCTTTTTCTTCGGCCATTTAAAATCCTCCTTTAAATAATTAATCAGTCGTAAGACCGGTGATCATCTTTCTTATCAGCTCAATCGATTCGGGATGTCTCATGATGAGCACATCAGCACCCGCAAGGAGAAGACTCATTGCGGTTATGCACTCTATGATAATCGCTCGATCCTTCGCATTTCCCAGAATCGGCTCATCCTCTTCCTTGATCTTCGCTTCTTTCATCTTCCATGCCTCGTAACCGACATTACAGATGATCGGATACTGAAGCTTCACATCCTCCTGAGTAAGTGCGGCCATTCGGTCCCTCTCCATAACGGAATAGGTATACTCCAGGCCATAGCCGAGCGCTCCGGTTGTGGGATCAACGATGATCTGGTTTGCCGGAACCCCGAGATTATCGAGAAGAATATTCAGCTGCTTTGCAAGGTTGATATCAATAGGCGTTGATGCAATAACCGTATGCTTGTAGGCAATCGCACCGGCACCTATCTGCTTGTAATCTCCCTCCTCGACGGGCCCCAGAACAAGGCTCATCCCCTCGCACTGCTCTGCGATGAGCCGGAGAACCTCGGTGTCCTTCTCGTGATTGGCAACGCCCCAGAGTATGACGGGAACATCAACGGCTTCAATAACGCTCTTTGCGATATCTGCTGCTTCCTGGGCCGAACGGTTCAATCCGTTGGGATCGATGCTCCGAAGCTGCAGTGCAATGAGCTCGGCACCGTATTCTTCGACGTTCTTTTTCGCCCAGGCGGCCGGATCACCGATTACATCCTTGAAAGGCTCAACAGCCGCTTCAGCCCAGTCATCAGGCTCGTAGTCGTAAACCTCCATTGCGATCTTGGGAAGATGAGGCATCTCACCCTCAAAGAGATGAAAGGGATAGCAGGTCGCACCGCCGACCGTTACTGCCTTGTCGCCTTTCCCCAGCGTAATATCCCGTATCTTCCCCGTATAATCAATCTTCGGTATTTCAAATGCCATGTACCTTTCCTCCTTGTCACATTTTACAATAAATGAATACTACCTTTTCTTCTCGCTTCCGTACCAATCTTCACTGTACCAGTACCGCTGAGCGCTTTTTAAATACTTCAACATAGCGTCCTTTCCAACATTGTGCTTTCTCCAGCCGAGATCCTCTCCGACGCCCATTATCTCGGGTTCTCCCGGCTCATAGGTTGCATCAAGGACCTTAACTGTCTTACCCATAAAATCCTTCTTTTCAACGAACGTATATTCCATAGTATCTTTACCCCCTAAACATTTTTTATCAGAAGACGTAGACTACCTAATATGTAAAATTTGCAGTGCTTCCCGCCGCCAGGCTTCTCTCCATTCAAACAGATTTCTGGAAGCCGGAGCGTATGTCAACACTGTCAAACAATTCATTGATTAACTGAACCCTTCTATCGCATCCGGGCATCCGGAACGCTTAATCAACCTCAATACCTGCGGCCATCTTCGCAGCCCTGACGGTATTCAACATCAACATTGTTATCGTCATGGGGCCAACACCGCCGGGAACGGGGGTTATGGCACTGGCCTTCTCCTTAACCGCATCGAAATCAACATCGCCCTCGAGAATCGCTTTCCCCTCGGGGGTCTTGCCGACGCGGTTAACACCCACATCGATGACGACTGCACCCTCCTTCACCATATCGGCTGTGACCGCCTTCGGCGCCCCTGCCGCGACGATGAGAACATCGGCTTTGAGGGTATGTGCCTTCATGTCCTTCGTTCTCGTATGGCAGATGGTAACGGTCGAATTTGCCCCTTCCTTCTTCTGAATGAGCATCATCGCAATGGGCTTGCCGACAATATTGCTCCTTCCAACGACAACAACCTCAGCTCCTTCCATCTTCGTACCGGATCGTATGAGCAGCTGCTGTATTCCATAAGGCGTACAGGGATAAAAGCGTGCTTCACCGATCATCAACCGGCCAACATTCACCGGATGGAAACCATCAACGTCCTTATCAGGATCAATTGCATAGAGAACCTTGTTCTCATTGATATGCTTCGGAAGCGGCAGCTGAACCAGAATACCGTGTATCTTCGGATCCTTGTTGTATTTATCAATCAGCTTGAGCAGATCCTCCTCGGATATGTCTTCAGGCTGATTGTCCTGAATCGAATTAAAGCCGAGCTCCTTGGATGTTTTCTGCTTCGCTGTGACGTAGCTAACTGAGGCGGGATTTTCCCCAACCAGAATAGTAACGAGCCCCGGTTCAACATTGTGCTCCTTCTTGAGCTTATCAACTTCGGCCTTGAGCTCTTCTCGTATCTCTTTGGCCACTTCAGTCCCGCTGATAATCTTTGCAGCCATACGTTCCTCCCTTTGGTTAATTATTTCAGCATGAAAACCAACACATTAACATGAGAATAAAAACAATCAGTGTAAAATCCTGTTCATCATTGAATCAATGCTCTGTACCGCAACCGAATCATCCGGAAGCTCAATAAGCGGTGTGCCGCTTATGTCCGACTCTTCAATACGCGAATCACTTACGATGTTCCCGAGGTACGGGATCTGCATTTCTTCTATTCTCTTCATGAATTCACCGTTGAGATCCTCAGGCGTTTTGCTCACCAGAAGGTATTGCTCCCGAACATCGATTTTCAGCTCTTCTATCATGGAAGAGATTGTCTCAATCGTCCTGAGCCCCTTCATCGTATAGTTTGAAACGAATATGAGTACATCTATCTCATTCGCGGTCTTTCTGCTAAAATGCTCCATACCGGCTTCATTGTCAACCACAACATTCTTATAGTTCTTCGAGAGATCCTCGAAATAGCTCTTCAACAGAGCATTAACCGAACAATAACATCCGGGTCCCTCGGGACACCCCATGGCAAGCATATCGATATCCCTTCCCTCTTTCAGAATCTGATGCAGCTTGAGCTCCAGAAAGGACTGTCTGGTCATCCCCTGCGGGATCGCCGCCCGCGTGCGAAGAAAATCGGCGAGCATGCTTCCGATAGTATCCTGCACGTTAAGACCGATAGATTCCGCAAGATTTGAGTTGGGATCAGCATCAATAGCGAGAATGGGAGTTTCGCCACGCTTTACCAGTGAGCGTATTATCAACGATGAAACGGTTGTCTTACCGGTTCCTCCCTTTCCAGCAACTGCAATAATACGAGTCATTGAACGATCTCCTGGTCCAGCTTTATTGTGTTATTACCGGCAGAGCACGATATAACATCTTCATGCACCGGTGAGCACATTGAGATAAAGGATAATTGCTTTTCAAAACAGGGAAGGCGTACGAGATTCATCGGATTTCCGGAAGCGGATTCTTCCCACTGCCGGTAGGGGAAATACTCACGCAGGGCACAGTCGAGGAGGGCGATATTCTCTCCTGCGCTCTCAGCAGCGCGCAGGAGATTCCCCTCCCCCGCACAAACTCCGGTTCTGCTGCCCGGGAAGAATCTCACGCTTCTCTCAAAAAGTGACATATACATTCTCTCCGTCGAGTTACCCGAGATAGATGACAGTCTCCGGGCGAGAGAGACACTCTCTCGCCCGGAGCGCTGACAAATAGCATCACAAAGGCGAGAACAATCATCCTCGCGTTAAAACAATCCGGTTACCTCGCCGTTACCCGTGTCCACATCAACCTTCTTAAAAGCCGGCAGTGATGAGGTACCCGGCATCAGGCTTATCGTTCCGGTCATGGGGCAGAGGAACTCTGCACCTGAGAAAAGGAGTATGTCGCGCACGGGAAGCTTCCAACCCGTCGGGACACCCTTGATGGTAGGATCATGGGTCAGGCTGAGATGCGTCTTCACCATCATGGTGTAGAAGTTCTTATACTTCGGGTCTGATTCAAAACGCTTCGCCTTTTCCTCCGCTTCGGGAGTCCAGTTCACTCCATCGGCGCCATAAACCTCTTTCGCAATAGTCTCCACGCGCTGTCGCAGCGGCAGGCTCAGATCGTAGAGAAATTTGAAATCAACCTTCTCCTCGCATGCATCGATAACCGCGTCGGTCAACTCAAGAGCTCCATCGCCTCCCTTTAACCAGTGCTCGCTGAGCGCGCAGCGCGCTCCCGCTTCCTCAACAAAGCGGCGCACCAGGGCGATTTCGTCCTTGGTATCGGTGTGGAAGGCATTGATACAGACAACCGGCTTGATGCCCGATTTCTGTACAATCTTGATATGGTGAAGGAGATTCTCTACTCCTTTTTCCAGGAGCTGGAGGTTCTCCTTGGTGTACTCATCGGGGAGCGGTCGTCCCGGTGAGACGGTCGGGCCGCCGCCGTGCATCTTCAGCGCCCTGACGGTCGCCGTAATAACCGAAACGTTCGGTGCGAGCTGGCTGAGCCGTGACTTCACGTTCCAGAACTTCTCGAAACCGATATCAGCGCCGAAACCGCTTTCGGTGATATGATAGTCAAACATCTTAAGACCGACACGATCGGCGATGATGGAAGACTGTCCTACAGCAATGTTTGCAAAGGGACCGGCGTGTACCATACAGGGCTGATATTCAACCGTGCATGCCAGCGTCGGATTGATGGTATTTCTCATCCAGGCGGTCATGGCACCGGCAACTCCCAGCTCCTCGGCGGTAACCGGGTCACCCTTCTTGCTGTATGCTACCGTTACCTTGCCGATTCGCTCACGCAGGTCCTTGAGATCGCGGGCAATGGCGAGAATAGCCATGAGCTCGGAGCTTACCGTGATCTGGAATCCCGATTGCATCATCAAACCGTCCATCTTGCCGCCGAGACCGATAATTATCCTCCGCAATGCCTGGGCACAGAAATCGATTGCCCAGAGCATCTCGACGCGGCGCGGGTCAATATTCAGACGAGGTCCGAGATCCCGCTTCTTCATCTCTTCATCATCATAATTGAATTCGTGCTGGAGCCGGGCAGTGAGCGCCACCAGGGCAAGATTGTGAGCATTGGTGATATCGTTAATATCACCCGTCAGACCCATGGAGAACTCCGTCATGGGGATAAGGAGCGCATTTCCCCCGCCGGCAGCCGTTCCTTTGATATTCATGGTGGGCCCGCCCGAGGGCTGGCGAATTGCTCCGCCGACGTTCTTTCCTCTCTTCCCCATTCCTTCAATGAGACCCATAGAGGTTGTCGTTTTCCCCTCTCCCAACGGAGTCGGAGTGATAGCGGTAACCTCTATGTATTTGCCATCGGCCTTTTTCTTCAGACGGTCGATGATCTTCAAAAAATCCAATTTGCAAATTCTTCCGTAGGTAATGACTTCGTCTTTTTCCAGTCCTAACTTGTCACGCCACTCTTCAGGGAGCGGCATATTCTTCTCTGCTTCCGCTGCAATCTGCCAGTCAGCATACTTGGTTGGATCAAGTTGTGCCATTTACTACCTCCTTGACTTCGTTTGATTGTAATTTCCCTTTCCAGGGGACAAATATCCGACGATATGACACAATATGTATCGTTTGAACCGCTATTCAACCAGGTTCAGATATTTATCGCTACTCCTTTCTTTTAAATATTTAAATATGAAAATATTATTACGGTTCTTGAGCCACATTAAAAAAAATGGGTTACCGGTCAACAAATTTTTTTACGAAAAAATAAATTTACCCGAATGAGCTAGTTCATATCTCTTTTACGAAGAGCAGCGACGGGGCATATCTCCACACACTGATAACAGCTCCCACAGGGGAGATCATCCGGGCTCTCCTCGCCATAGAAGCTTACGAACATATTAAATCCCCGTCGGGCAAAGGTGAGGTAGGGGCGTCCCTGCACTCGCTCGCAGATGTCGATACATCTGCCACAGAGAACGCATTTATCGGGAAAATATTGCAAAAAGGGATGCTCCTCGACCGGTATTTCCCGCTCGAGTTTTTCGATCCGCTTCGGTTTCAAACCGGTATGGAGAAACTTCGCTATTTTCTGCAACTCACACCGCTTATTGGCAGGGCAGTTCTTACAGTCGACATTATGAGTGCTCATGAGCAGCTCGAATGCCGTTTTCTGTAATGCTCTGATTTCCGGGGTATCAGTTCGCACCGTCATACCTTCGCGAACTCTGGTGGTGCAGGACGTTACCGGCTTATTCTCCCCGCCAATTTCCACAAAACAGAGTCGACAGGAAGCAGCAGCTTTCTTTCGCTCCTTGAGATAACAGAGATTGGGTATATAGATATCATTATCAAGGCATACCTGGAGAAGTATTGTCCCCTCTTCCGCTTCAATCTCCCGATCATCAACGTGCAGCGTTATCTTCTGAGCCATCCGACGATTCTTCCTTTCCATTACCTTCGGGCTTTTCCGGTCGTTCAATAATCGGTGCAAGTTCCGGAGGTGATACTTTCCTGACTGCATCATATTCAGGTGGACAGGCGGTCACGCACTCTCCACATTTTACGCACAGGGTCTGGTCAATTGCTTTTTTCCGATCCTTGGTAGTGAATATCGCCTCAACAGGACAACTCCCGACACAGGCATCACAACCCCGCGAACACTTGTCGAGATCGATATAGAAGGCGATAAGATGTCGACATTTCAGTGCCGGGCAGCGCTTCTCATAAAGATGCGCTTCGTATTCATCACGAAAGTACTTCAATGATGTCAGAACCGGATTCGGCGCTGTCTTTCCCAGACCACAGAGTGAGCCCCGTTTGATATCCTCGCTCAGCGTTTCCAGGATTTCGAGGTCCCCTTCCCGCCCCTCTCCCTCCGTGAGGCGTGTCAATATCTCGAGAAGATGCTTGGTACCGATGCGACAGAAGGTGCACTTCCCACAGGATTCATTCTGGGTAAACTCCAGGAAATACCTCGCAACATCAACCATACAGGAATCCTCATCCATAACAACCATTCCGCCAGAGCCCATCATCGCTCCCGCCTTGGTGAGCGAATCAAAATCGATGGGTGTATCGAGAAAGCTCTCCGGCAGACAGCCACCCGAGGGACCGCCAATCTGAACCGCTTTGAACTTCTTTCTATTGGGGATACCCCCGCAGACATCGAATATAAGGGAACCGATGGTCACACCCATGGGAATCTCAACGAGCCCGGCATGGACGACGTTCCCCACCACCGAGAATATGGCAGTACCCGGGCTGCTCGTGGTCCCCACCTCTTTATAGGCGGCACTACCGCTTCGCAGGATGAATGGAACCGTGGAGAGCGTCTTCACGTTGTCGATAACGGTCGGTTTATTATACAGGCCGCTGGAAGCCGGAAAGGGGGGCCGATGCTGAGGCATACCCCGCTTCCCCTCAATAGACTGAATCATGGCTGTCTCCTCGCCGCATACAAAAGCACCGGACCCCTGAAAAACAGAAATCTCAAGATTGAACGGTGATCCCAGCACACCGGTACCGAGAAGATCAACGCTGACAGCCTGCTCAATCGCCTTTTGCACGATCTCCACGGCAAGGGGATATTCCGATCTGACATAAATAATCGCCTTCTCCGCTCCCACCGTATAGGCAGCGATAGCGATACCCTCAAGGAGTTGATGAGGATTACTCTCGATAATCGTCCTGTCCATATAGGCGCCGGGATCACCCTCATCCGCATTACATATCACATATCGATCCTCTTCACTGGCGTGCATTGCGAATTCCCACTTCATGCCGGTGGGAAATCCGGCGCCCCCTCTTCCCCTGAGCCCCGAGTCGATAATCTCGTCGACGATATCCTCCCGTTTCATGGACAGCGCCTTGACGAGCGCCGCGTAGCCATCACGGGCAATATACTGATAGATATCACCCGGATCAATGAGACCGCACTCCTTCATGACGATCCGCTTTTCGAGATTAAAGCGGGGGAATTCCATCACCGAAGGGACCATATCGTTCTGTTCCATAGCGCCAAGAACGTATTCAAAGAGCGGATCGCCACGTTCGAGAAACGATTTTACCAGCAGCCGGGCCTTGCCCGGGGTAACCTCGTAATAGGCTATGGGCGGAAATCCGGGGTTATGCGCAATAACGAGGGGTTCAGCATAACAGTGACCGATGCATCCAACGGGTACGATACGCGCATTAATATTCCGTTCCTTGAGCGTCTCTTCAAGAGCGGCGACAGTCTCCAGAGCACCTGCTGCTCTGCCGCAGGTTGCCATGCCAACATGGAATCGAGGAGTACCATCATCCCACTCACTTAACCGCTTCTCTGCCTCATCTTTGAGTGCGGTATATTTCTGTTCGACTGCCTTTATGTCTATATCAATCAACGTGCTCTTCCTTATTCTGTTTTTCTTCTTCCCTCTGCTGCTTCTCCTTTTCAAGCTCGAAACCGAGAAAAATCCCTTCTATCTTGCTCGGGGCAACATAGGCGTGAACTTCATCATCGACGATTGCGACCGGCGCAAGAGCACAGCACCCGACACAGGCGACTTTATCGATACTGAATTCCCGATCAGGAGTTGTCTCTCCTGCTTTGATCTCCAGCTTGCGCTCGAAATTCTCCAGAATGATATCTCCCCCCTTGACATGACAGGCGGTCCCGAGACAAACCTTTATCTGATGTTTCCCCGGTGGATGAAAGCGAAACTGATTATAGAAGGTCGCAACACCGTATACCTCACAGGCGTTGATATCAAGATGATCAGCGACCATCACAATGGCCCTCGGATCAAGATAGGAGTAGGTAAATTGAATCCATTGCAGTATCGGTATGAGACTGGCCCGTTCCTTATCAAATTCATCGAGCTTTGAGGCAATTGCCTCAACCATCGCCTGTTCTTGCTGTTCAATATCATTCTGGTCCATCTAAAAAATCCCATTCAAGCACAGTTGCAGTTGATAACGGAACAGTATTATGTTCCATAACAGGATAATGATGATATGGTGAAAAGTTAAGAGTGAGCAGTGATTTTATAATACGTGACCGGTAACTCGTAACTTGCAACTCGTCGCCCGTCAATCGTTGCTCGTCACCCATAATCGATCCTTTTCCTATTCCATTTTAGTACTCATATTTGTCAAGAAAATATTATCCGATAAGCATTCTCGTTTGCCCGAATTATCCTGCCCATTTGCATTTCACCTTTCAATATCCGTCCTGAGCACATAACTCCGTTCAAAATGATTAGAGCTTTTTCGAAATCATCCTGCCCGATTCACCATGGGCTTACTGCTGTTATTGCATTTCACCAGAGCGTGAGAAGCGTAGATACGGAGAGGAGTTGTGCGTGTACCATGCAGTATCAGATGTTCTCCATAGCACCATAGGCACACTTTATTCTGTCAACGAGCAGCACACACAGTTCCTGCATTATACTGAATCCCAGCTCATGATCTTCGACCATTATCTTGCGAAGCTCATGTCCATTTATCACAACAAGCGTGGTCGGCTTCTGACAGATAGCGGATGACAGGAGATTATGACTCTGACCGAGGAGCGATGACCAACACCCCAGGGCCCTCCCCTTTCCCAGAATGCATATGGTCGCCTTCCCCTTCCGTCCACCGAGGTCTATCGCCCGCTCAAGATAAACATTGCCCTCGGTAATTACCCAGAAATCCTTGCAATGATCTCCCTGACTGAATATCTGCTCACCCGCTTTGTACGACTCGACATGCCCAAGGCGCGCTATCTTCTCAACATCCTTTCTTGTGAGCTCACCAAAGATATCGCAATCTCCAAGAAGGTCAGCAATCTTCTTTGCATCCATGAACGAACTCCTTACTGAAAATACTTATTCACAAAAAAACTACTCCTGTTAAAATAGTATCCTGATTATGATGATATGTCAAAGCAAAAAAACTCTTTGACCATCAACCTCGCCGCACCGCCGGACTCGAAGATCCGATGCAGAAGCATGATAACGCTCAGAGAGGATTTCATCATAACACCCCATCTTCATTCATCCGCGGCACCACACCCTTTCCACGGCTGTTATAAAGATCAACAGCCGATTCGCTTGACAACTTCGGAATCTCCCTTATGCAAAGGGCAACAGGACAGGAAGTGACTCTTATAAAAAAATAATAATTGATCTGCCTCCGTAGATGATTTGGAATAAGCCATCAGAAAAGATATGACGAGGTTTCACATGTATAAGACAAACTATCAGAACAAGACCTTTCAAAAGGAAATCGTTGAGCTGGACGATCACTCATTCAAGAACTGTACCTTCAAAGAGTGTATGATAATCATACGGAAAGGCGAAACGGAATTGAAGAACTGCGAGTTCGCTAGCTGCCATTTGATACTGAAGGATAACGCCCTGACGATAGGGAAAATCATCAAGATGTTCACCAGAGAAAGCCCGCTCAGGGTTGTCGACTATGAAGAGGGTGGCTCTTTCCGGCCGGCGGAGAAGAGGAAGGATGTCGGCCCTACGGAGTGAGTGATTACAATGTGAGTAAATGATGCATCAAGCAGCGGATAAAGACAAGGTGCACAAAGGAGTGATGGGAACCCCAACGGGCCTCACAGGCCGGAAGCGCGGAAATGCATGAATGAAGTTATCGATAATGGCAAGGCGGATCTCCTCGACGAGCTGTTTCCCGAAGACAGCATAATACACCGTCCCGGGTTTTCGAAGAGTATATATGCCGGGATGAACCGGACAAGATGCTGCGGCCCGGCATTCTGGCGCCGGAACAGGGAGCGCTTGCTTCATCTCAGCGAATCAGCTCCTTCAGCAACTTTCTCGTCTCATTGACATCGAGCACATTATAAGATGCCTGCGTAACACCGAGACCAACTTTAATGGAATATGCGTCTTGCGGGAGAACTGCAAAGACATCTTCATCGGTAATGTCATCACCCATTGCAAGAATGAAATCCCACTTTTTATTTTTCAACCAGTGAAGTGCGGCTCTTCCCTTATTGATGTTGGACGACTTGACTTCGACAACCTTGTTTCCTTCAAGAATTCCAAGGTCCAGATTTTCTGTCAACTTGAGAAGGTTCTCCTTAAGCTCATTGACGCGCACCAGTGCGAGATCTGGATCTGACATGCGATAATGCCATACCAGAGAGTAGTGTTTCTCCTCAATGAACGATCCCGGCGTCCTGTCCTGATAGAGCTCGAAAAGGGGTCTCACCTCCTCCTTCCAGTCGCTCCGGAGCGGCTCAATTTCAGTCCATTCGGATGATTTATCACGTATCCAGACCCCGTGCTCTGCCACCAGTCCCACGCTCAGAGTGCCGAACCACCGGGACAGCGTATCCCGATCCCGACCGCTGATGATTACCACTTCGTTCTTTTCGCTTGCGGAGAGGGTGTGAATCAAATCGAGTATCTCTTCATCGGGAAAAGCCTTTTCGGGCTTTGTCGAAAAAGGGGTAAGGGTGCCATCATAGTCAAAGAGCAGAAGCCTGTTGTTCGAATTTCCGTATGCCTGAAACATGATCTCCTTCACCGCATCGGTGAGTCTCCTCTCGTAGAGCATCTTCTGATGCTCAAATACTTTATCAAGGCGGTCAACAAAGTCGTGCGCCCATCGCTCGATATTGTATCGCTGCAAACGGGCCTGCATGGGTGTATTGCGTTTTCTCTGCTCGTCAATGGGCATTTCAATTGCGCTCTTCAGTGCTTCAGCAACCTGCTCAATGTTATGGGGATTCACCACCAGTGATTCACTCAGCTCATGAACTGCACCGGTCATCTCACTGAGGATGAGAACACCACCACGATCTCCCCGTGCGACAATGTACTCCTTGGCGATGAGGTTCATCCCGTCACGTATCGGCGTGACGAGTGCAACATCCGCGAGAATGTACAGGGCGGTCAGGACATGAAAGGGAAGCCCGCGGTAGAGATACCAGACGGGTACCCAGCCGAGACTCCCATACTGGCCATTAATTCGCCCGATGACCTCATCGAGATCGCTTTTAAGCTTCGCATAGGTTTCAACATTTGTCCGCGAAGGCACCGCAACGAGGATGAGCGTAACCTTATCGTGAAATTCGGGATACTTTTTTAGAAAATAATCAAAGGATTGTAAGCGCTGGAGAATCCCCTTCGTGTAATCCAGCCGATCAACCGAGAGTATTAATGTGCGATCACCCATTCGTCTCTTTATCTTGTCGATCTCTTTCTGCACCATGTTATCAGAATGAGCATCGGCATATCGTTTATAATCGATGCCCATTGGGAAAACATCAGCCTGAATGACCCTCGTGCCAGCAAAGATCTGTCCCAGGGTATGCTCATATCCCAGAAGACGACGCACGCTGCTCAAAAAGTGCCGTACGTAATCATAGGTATGAAAACCGACAAGATCGGCACCGAGCATCCCCTCGAGCAGATCCCCCGCCCAGGGGAGCAGGCGAAAAATCTCGAATGACGGAAAGGGGATGTGAAGAAAAAAACCGATTTTCGCCTTCGGCAATTTCTCTCTGACGAGGCGGGGCAGGAGGAGAAGTTGATAATCGTGAATCCATATCAGATCGCCCTCTTCCGCATTCCGGACAACGGCATCGCAAAATTTCTCATTCACCCGCACATAGGAATTCCACAAGATCTTATCATAAACCGTAAATCCGGAAAAGTAGTGAAAAAGGAGACAAATGGACTTATTACAGAAACCGTAATAGAATCGCTTGATATTGGAACGTGAGAGAAAGACGGGAATATTGCGGTACTCATTCATGAGAGTTGTTTGAACCGTATCCCTCTCCTCCGCCGAGAGATTCTCCTTCGGGATACCGCACCAGCCAAGCCATACACTCTCGAAGGTTCGGTAAAAGGAGCCCAATCCAGTGGAGAGGCCGCCGATGCTCCGTTTATAAGTGATTGACCCCCTCTTTTTCTCGAGGGTTACCGGTAACCGATTGGAAACAAAAAACAGTTTTTCAATCATAGCATATCTCAAAAAAGTCAGAAAGTGCATTTTATCCTATGTTATATAACGAGGAATGTCAAGGTTCACCTGAAAAAACAATTGAAAAAAGGTACTTTATGCCATATGTTCCATGAAAAAAGCTTGAAGGGAGATGAGCTGTCGTGATCATCATCCTTTTTCGCTCGATGGGAATACGGAGCCACACAGACCGGAGGGAACGGGGACAGTATGAAGAATCTTGATTACGGTATCATCGGAAACTGCAGAACCGCTGCGCTCGTTTCGAAAGAGGGGAGTATCGACTGGTGCTGCCTTCCGAACTTTAACTCCTCGTCTATCCTTGCCAGAATACTGGATACCGAGCGCGGCGGCTTTTTCGGCATTTCACCTGAAGGAGATTATTCGATAACGCAGCGCTATTTTGACCGAACAAATATTCTTCTCACCGGTTTCCAGCACAATGAGAACAGATTCGAGGTTATCGATTTCATGCCCCGTTATAAAACAGAGCTGGGATACTATCACACTCCCCCTGAAATCATCCGATACGTCAGACACGTCTCGGGCAAACCACGGGCGAGATTCATCTATCGCCCAAAGCTCTATTATGCACAGCATGACACACAATCCGTCATTGAAGAAGACTACATAAAGAGCTTCACCGTTGCAGGGAAATATGAATCGATTTATCTCTACTCCGATATTAATCTCGCGACTATACTCAACGAGGAGGAGGTCGTTATTGATAAACATTGCTTTTTCCTGCTGAGTTACAATCAGAAGCTGATTAAATTGAATTGTGACAGAATACACCTTGAATTTGAACGAACCAAGGTTTACTGGCTCAACTGGATGGAATCGACCAGGAGATTCAAGAAGTACAACGAGGAGATAGGCAGAAGCGCGCTGGTGCTCAAATTGCTGAGCTATCATAAATCGGGTGCCATTCTTGCATCGATAACCACTTCACTGCCGGAGATTCCCGGAGCGAACCGCAACTGGGATTATCGCTTCTGCTGGATTCGAGACGCTTCCATGATAATATCGACCCTGACCGCACTGGGGCATTACAACTCCGCCCGCCGATTTCTCAACTTCATTACGGATGTGATCCCGTACAAGGATGAGAAAATGCAGGTTATGTACGGCATACACGGTGAGAAGCGGTTGATAGAGCGGGAGCTCCCCTGGCTCTCCGGGTATGAGGGATCACGACCGGTGAGGATCGGCAACGCCGCATACCTTCAAAAACAGAACGATATCTACGGCGTGCTCATCGATCTCTTCTATCAATATTTCAAGCTCTTCAAACACACCCTTTCCAACAGTGAGGAGATCTGGACCATTGTGAGAAGCCTTATCAAAACGGTTAAGAACAACTGGATGAAGCCGGATACCGGCATCTGGGAATTTCGAACGCAGAAGCGGCATTTTACCTTTTCCAAGATGCTCAGCTGGGTGGCAATTGATCGAGGAGTGAAGATAGCGAAACTCCTGGGGAATCAGAAATTGGAAACGGAATGGTTGCCGACCCGGGACGCCATAAAGAAAAATATACTCAAACGAGGATGGAATCCGGCGATCAATGCCTTTACGCAGTACTATGACAGCAGCAATATGGATGCAGCAAATCTGCTGATGCAATTCTACGGATTCATAAGCGCCGACGACCCGAAATACATCAGTACCGTGGAGAGAATACAGCAGGAGTTATGTTTCGACGGGCTCATGTACCGCTACAGGAACAGTGATGATTTCGGAGAGCCCAAAACATCCTTTACCATCTGCACCTTCTGGATGATCAAGAGCCTCTACATCATCGGAAAAGAAAAAGAAGCCGAGGATATGTTTGCAACAGTGCTCGGATATGCGAATCACCTCGGCCTCTTCAGTGAAGGCATCGATTTCGTGACAAAACGGCTTGTGGGGAACTTCCCCCAGGGATATTCTCATCTTGCACTCATTGACACAGCAATTACTCTCTCCGGAGTAGAAATTGATGAAGAGAATGAGCTCATACACGAACTTGGATCATACCCTCACGAGCACTGATAAAAACTCAGTGGTCGATTGGAGTGGTGATCGAAAATTCAGGAAATTCACCCCGTCTTTCTCACATCAAACACCTGCCGACGAAAATTCAGTGGTAGCAGATATCACCCCCGTCACCTCTTCCACGGGAAGGAGACGCTGCGTGCTCTTTAGCCCCGGTGAAGGCACCGACGGCGAATTGGGTTGACGATTGAAGGGCGATTATTATAATCATCACTATCCCTGTTGACCAAGAGGACTTTCTTATGAGCAGAGTGTCTTTGAAAAGATATCGTATACCCGTAATAGCCTTTCTGAGCATTATGTTTTGTTTTCACGGACTGATGTGCCCCTTTGTCCGCTTCGACGACGTCAAGCGGTATATACCCTATCCCCATCCCGCGGGGGAAGGCACCACCTTCGTGCACGGTTCTCTGGCATGTAACGGAAGTGAGCTCCTGTACAGCAATGTTCAGTGGGAAGAATTACAGAAGATAAACGGTAAAACAGACAGCGGATCAGCACGATGCACAATTTATCAACTGCGAATATCAGACGGAAAGCCAATTGCAAGGTATGCTGTCGATGGGCCGGTACAGCGTATTCTTGCCAACCACCGTGAGGGTGTCGCGTATGCGCTTACGCCCCGCTCAATCTGGGAACTGGATGTGACCGAAAGAACCGCACGCCGCATGAAGTGCGCCATCAAGAAACAACTCGTTGACGCTCTTTTATATGATGCAAGCATCCTGTTGCTCTCCGGGAATAAACTTTTTATGTTTAATCCCTCCAGCTGCGCAATGAAGCTGTTAAAATCATTTACCCTGAAACAATATGACGAATTCACATCACTGTTCCGGAGAGATGACAGGACGATATTGATATTTCTCAATGCACCGGAATATTACGAGCTTGATCTTCAAACGCTCAGAACATCAACATTCCCGATTCACGCATCCAATTACCCCACCCCTGCATCTGCACATTTAGGTGACAAACAGTTTCTGATTCCCGGGAAGCATAATGTGTACCATCTCTCACTTCAGAAAAAAAATCAATCCCCTTCGATTGATGTTGGTCCCTATAACACAACGATCACCATCACCGCTGATAAGAAAACCGCCTACGTGCTTACCGGACGTGGAATAGCCGAAGTGCCGATCGCCGATGCACTTCTCGCACAATGAACAGATATGGCAAAGGCCGATATGCCGGTATCTTTATATCTTTCCCTTTAAGAAACCGGCCGCGACGCTGAATGAAATGGCGTGTTCGGAAAAAATAATCAGGAATTCCTCTTCAGAGGAGGTACCCGGAGAGGAGATCGCCTCCCGATAGTTATCGGTATTATAATGAAAGGAACCGGATCACTTCAGGGTGTCCATAAATGCCATCAGCGCCTCCGCCGTTGAGTACTTCGGCCTGAACCCCAGCTCCTTCTGTATCCGCTCAATGCTCATCGAGAGGGGATAACGGATATAGCTCAATTCCGCTTTCCCGAAGGGCAACAGATGCAATCGATACAGCGCCTCCACGAGCGGATAGATCAGCCAGACCGGGAGCGCCAGAAAGGGCTTTTCGATAACTTTTGCCATCTCCCGGTAGCGAAGCCCCTCGTCGGCAGCGAGGTTGAAGGCGCCCCGCACATCCTTTACCAGCGCCAGATAAAATCCTTCAACGGCATCCTCCTCGTGTATGAACTGCATGATGGGATCGCAGCCGGTAAACCCGAGAATGAATGGCTGTTTCATCGCATCGGAGGTCTGATTTTTCACATTCGGTCCGAAAACCGTACAGGGACGGATAACCACAACAGAACAACTCTTGACCCGCTCGGCAAACTCGGCGACGATCTTCTCCATTTCAACTTTGTTCTCAGCATAGGGAAACCCGGGGGTCGCGCGAAGCGGAGCATCTTCAGTCAGATAATCAGGTGTGTCGGGGAAAAAACCGTAGGCGCAATCAGAACTGGTCACAACCAGTTTCCGTACCCCGAGGGACTCGCAGGCGTTCAGAACGTTTCTCGTTCCGGCAATATCAACCTCATGCTCGAATTCCCGATTGCGGATAGGGTTGGCAATAAAGGCAAGATGCAAAACGGTATCGACCTTCCCCTCCTTAAAGATGCGATGAAGCTTTTCGCCGTCGAGTATGTCACAGTGATGATATTCAAACCGCTCCGGCAGCTTCTCTTTCGGTTCGATAATGTCAGTGCATAATACCCGCTCGAAATCTTCCGACCGTTTGAGTCGCTCGAGGAGCCTCCTCCCGATATACCCGAAGGAACCCGTTAGACCGAGCACTTTCCCCGTTGCCATTGCGCACCTCCATTATGTTTTGTATCGCAAGACTGTTTTTTCGACAACACGACAAATACCCGTTACCGCGGAGAGTCAATGCGAAGATCGAAAAACCACACCCTAAAATTTCATCTGAAACTGCAACAGGTGTTTCTTCGATTGTATATTAATCGCGTTGGAAACCGATACCGGCACCTCGGCACCATCCTGGAGCATTATCAGATTTCCTGCATCAATCCGTTTCTACCCCTTCTCTCTGGCAAGCGCATTGAGGAGCTTATCGTAAAACAGATGGACCTTCTCGACAGCCTGATTGCTCTTATCAGGTATACTATAAAAAATCGAATACCCTTCCCCGTGCTTATTTTTCTTAACGGCATCAAACTCGGCCCCCTCATAGACAGGAAGGTTTAATGCTGAAAGCCGCTTCTCGAAATCCTCGCGAGTGGGAACTTGTGCTTCGGTTGATTGCTCCTCTCCCTTTTTCTCAACCTCCCCCTTCTCGGTGTCAGATGACTTTCCACAGCCCAGCAAGAACACGAAACTTATTGCTATCAGCGTACAGACTGTCATTTTCGCCATACGGGTTGAATAGTACTTTATCACCTGTCTCATCCTGGTCTCCCATGAATCCATTAAATATCGTTTTTAATGCACAATCAATCCCTCTACACTTATTATCAAATTGCTAATAAGAAAAATTAAAGCCGTCAACAAAAAAATCACCCCCTCTTGCAACACATTATATTTCACTACTCAATCTTTACCCTCGCCGGCACAGTAATACCGATAACGAATTTTGAACCGCACATGCGAATATTCTTGACATATTCCGGAAATGCCCCTTTTTTTTAAAGAGCACCTATCACAGGAAACTTCCGTGAAAGGGGATGGGAGCCGGGTAATTCCATGCCGCTGCAGAACGGAAGGCGATCGTGTAACCGGCGCAGGATATGAAGCAACAGAGCGAAGGGACATTCAAGACGATTATTGATGCTGCTATCGAGCAGGGCAGCGATATCGTTTTCATCTCATACTCAATTCTCGAGGATACCGAGGAGAAGATAAAATATGCCCTGACGCAAATACTGAAAAAGCATCAACGAGAAGAACTCTTCACACCGCTGTACTCGTGCACCAAAGAGCTCATCTCCAATGCCACCAAGGCAAATGCCAAGCAGATTCTCGTCAAGGAGGGGAAAATAGAAAATCCCGACAACCCGCTTGAAGTAGTACGGAAAATACGGGCTATCTTAAATGAACGCGCCCTTCATGCATACGGGATAAAAGCGAAGAAAAACAGGCTATCAACACGAACCTATTTTAAAGTAAACGGGGATACCCTTACCATTGAGGTGATAAATAACCTCCCCCTCAGCAAAGAAGAACTGAAGCGAATCATCGACAGAATCGAGCGTTCCTCAACCTATGACAGCATCGCCGATTTTTATCTGGAGAATCCCGACCCGGTCGCGGAGGGAATGGGATTGGGACTCTCAATGGTCGTGGTGCTGCTCAAGAGCATTAACGTGAGCTATAAAAACTTCGTTTTCAAAACCGACTGGGAGCAGAAGACATACGCAACGCTGTACATACCATTGCGTTTATGATTCCGAGCACATCGATCCTCCATCAATCCCCCGTGACGTACACCTCGCAGTTGCGAGCCCGACCCTACCTCCTGAGATATGACATGACCAGATTCATGCACTTCCTGAGAACATGATCAATATTGTAAATGCTGTTGTTGAACGTCCACTGAACCGCGATATTGGTCACCATGGCAATGATGGCAAAGGACGCATTCTGTGAATCCACCTCCTTGAATTCCCCCGAGGCGATACCGAGGTCGATGCTCTTCTTCATCTCCAGACACATCTTCCCATATATCCGGGTGCTGATCTCCTTCATGCGCCTGTTGATTGATGACTGTGCCCAGAAATCGACCATGACGGTATAAAAAGTGGGTTGGATCTTGGCGACGATGATATAGGAGATAATCATCGCCTTGAGCTTTTTCTCCGGGGTGCGGTACTTTGCAGTTCTCTTCTGTATATGCGTCTCAACCAGCCGATAGATATGCTCCAGGAGGTGAATGAGTATATCATCCTTTGATCTGAAGTAGTGCAGCACCCCCCCTTTGGACAATCCTGCCATCTGTGCAATATCATCAACGGTAAAGTTATTATACCCTTTCAGGGCGATGGCATCATACGCAGCTTGAATTATCTGCAATCTCCGTTTCTTGATTTTTTCTAAATCTCGCACCGCCATCGAATTACCCGCCATGCCTGAAAGTGATCTCCCGTCAATCGGGAAAACGGAATGCCCCTTACGAACTATTCGTTTTCAGCACATAAAAAGTGCCCCGTTCCATCTCCTTTTTCTCGACAACGCCCCGATCGGTCAAGCTGCTCATAATCTTCAGCACCTCGACCATCCGCATTCCAAGCGCCCTCGAGAGGTCTTCCGCAGTGGAGGGACGCCTTCCAATGGTCGCGATGACGGCGTCGACTTTATCGGCCGATACATCATCCCGGCCGGGCAGTGCAGCAGGTTGCCCGACGACATCCACCATATGGGGCTGTAACAGGGTGCTGATCTCTTCCAGCCGTTTTCCTGTTGCCTGCTCAACCCAGTCCTCGGACCCGGGTCGATCCAGGGCATTGAGCTGAATGCGATCAGGCATAATCAGAGAGCACGCTTCTCTGATCCTGTTCAACTCATTGTCACTATCGTTGACACCGGGTATTATAAACACTTCGAGATATATCTTACCCGTAAACTCACTTCGCAGCTTGATCAATCCCTGCATGAGGAGACGGGAATTCACTCCCGGCGCCGGTCTGCCGATGGTATCAAAGAGATCGGCGCTTACCGCATCGAGCGAGGGAATAATAATATCGGCACCGAGGAGAGATCTTCTTATTTTTCCCTGCCACAGGAGCGTCCCGTTTGTCAGGATGGCAACAGGGTACTCCGGAAACTCCTTCTTCAAAAAATCGATAATTCTTCCGATACCGCTGTGAAGAGTCGGCTCTCCCGACCCGGCAAAGGTAACAATATCGAGGGGCGGCCGTGCTGAAAGGAATCCCCGCAGCTCTTCAATAACCGCATCGGTGGGGACGTATTCCCGAACCTCTGTCGTGAGGTTGGTGGTGGGCCCGCACTCGCAGTAAATACAGTTGAGCGTGCACGTTTTGTGGGGCAGCAGATCAATACCCAGCGATCTTCCAAGCCTCCTGGAGTTAACCGGTCCAAACAGAAATTTCATAACAAATAAATACGCTTTCTCATTACAGGCGAGAGATGAGCGGTTAAGGGGAGTTTGTCAACTCTTTTTGATTATACTTCACCGGTAAGCTGAAGTCTGTTCAACTCGCTTATCTTCCCGATCAGGATGTCATCGGTCTGCGCGAGCCGCTTGGCGAGAATGTGCACCATCTTAGCTGCAAAATTCGGGTTCTTCAGCAAAAAGGCCTTAAGCTGCTGGAGATTGTCAATATAGGCAAGCAGGACGTCGTCAATGGCGGTTGCATTGGCGCTTCGGGGCGTATTATTAAAGAGTGATATCTCTCCAAAGAAATCTCCCTTCTTGAGTTCCGCAACCGATATCTTATTCTTCCCATCCGAGAGCCATATCTCCACCATTCCATCGAGAATGATATACATCCGCTGTTCAACCTTTCCCATTTCAATTATCCGCTCACCATTGGAGTACTTCAGAACTCGTGACGCCATTACCCTCTCTCCCAGTATTAATCATAGTCTCCGCAATTACAATTGTAATAGTATCTCGGAGGCATTAAAATGCAATAAAAATTTATCGGCGATTTCTGCGGTTTCCGTACTAACCATTTGACTTCAGCATTCCAGGGTATAAATCGAAATGCATGCATCACCTGCGGACAGTGAAGCACGTTTTTACCGACCGTGATAAATTTAATTTGACGGCACATATAAAACGTATACCCTCTGGTATATTCCCGCGGCGAGAGAGCACCCAGCGGCACAAAATCTCATGCCAGGTGTAAGGCATGGAACCGTTTATGATGCCTTTTCACCGAACCTCGGGGCGTGAAGATTTCGCAGGAGCGAATGGAGAGAGTCATGAACGACGTACCCATCCAGAAAAGCTACGATGAGATAAACAAGAAAATTAAAGCAGGAAAGGCCGTGGTGGTTACCGCGGAGGAGATGGTGCAGGTTGTTCAGGAGAAAGGGGTAAAGAAGGCGTTTCAGGATGTTGATGTTGTCACCACCGGCACCTTCGGCGCCATGTGCTCATCAGGGGCTTTTATAAACTTCGGACACACCAAACCGAAGATCAAAGCATCGAAGGTATGGCTGAACGATGTCGAGGCCTATGCCGGCATCGCGGCGGTCGACATATACATCGGTGCAACACAGGTACAGGAGGAGGATCCCCTCAACCGGGTATATCCCGGAAATTTCAGCTACGGCGGCGGCCACGTCATTGAGGATCTCATTGCGGGCAAGCGGGTTACCTTAAAGGCGAAATCATATGGCACCGACTGTTATCCCCTCAGGCAGTATGAAACATCCATTTGCCTCGATGATTTGAGAGATGCCTTTCTCTATAATCCAAGAAACGCATATCAGAATTACAACTGCGGTATCAACCTGTCGAAGAGAACTATCTACACCTATATGGGCATACTCAAGCCAGACATGGGCAATGCCAATTACTCCAGTGCCGGACAGCTCAGCCCCCTTCTGAACGATCCCTACTATTGGACCATCGGTGTGGGAACGAAAATATTCCTGTGCGGAGCGGTTGGCGTGGTAAGCTGGAGAGGAACCCAGCACAATCCCGATGTCCCGCGGGGAAATACCGGCATGGTGAGGGAGGGCGCCGGAACCATAGCCGTTACCGGTGATATGAAACAGATGTCACGGGAATTCATCCGCGGTGCATCAATTACCGGCTACGGATGCTCGCTCATGGTGGGGCTCGGTATACCGATTCCCATCATCAATGAGGATCTCGCCTATTTCACCGGCCTCTCGGACAAGGATATATTCTGTCCGGTTGTGGATTACGGTGATGATTATCCCAATGCCATAAACCGAACAATCGGTGAGGTAAGCTATGCGGAACTGAAATCGGGGTGGATACAGATCAAGGGTAAGACGATCCCAACAGCCCCCCTCTCGAGCTATCCCATGGCGAGGAGGATCGCCGGCACTCTCAAGGAGTGGATACAGAAGGGCGATTTTGTTCTCGGCATCCCACAGGTTCTCCTTCCCGGCATCAGGTATACGGGAAATGGTGATGAGTAACACTGCGCGATTCTACAGAGATTTTACGAATACACAGCGGTGGACCAGCTTCAGGGTTTGTGTTGCAACCACCGATCTCTATATACGTGCCCGCAGCGATTTTTCGGAGAGCGTTCGAAAAACCGTAATACAATTACGAAGAGAGATAGAATATCACATCGAACTGTACCCTGACTTTTTCTCATCATACACACCGCTCGAGCAGCAGAAAACCGATTCTCTTGTGGTGCAGCGGATGTACCGGGCATCAGCAGCAACAGGAGTCGGCCCCATGGCCGCAGTGGCGGGAGCCCTCTCCGAATATGTCGGGAGGGAGATTGCGCCACTATCCGATGAGATCATTGTCGAAAATGGCGGCGATATCTGGTTGAGCCTACAGGAACCTGTTTCCGTAAGTGTCTATGCGGGAAATTCTCCTTTTACCGATTCACTCGCCATGCGGATCACGTCATCGCAAACCCCGCTGAGCATCTGTACCTCTTCCGGGAGGATCGGTCATTCGCTCAGCTTCGGGGAAGCGGATGCGGCAACGGTCCTCTCACCTGACGCTGCACTCGCTGACGCCGCCGCAACAGCAACAGGGAACCTCGTGCACAGTGCAGAAGATCTCACGAGGGCCGTTGAATTCGCCATGAGTATTGATGGTGTCACCGGCGCAATTGTTCTGTACGGTGATAAACTGGCGGCCATGGGAGCGGTGGAACTGATCCCGCGACTCGAAGGCTGCGAAGGGCATGAGAGCCCTGAGGAAAACCCAGCAGCCGATGCGGCAGTTTCAGAGCATTCAGAAATACCGTAATAAGGAAAGGTATTCCCAATGGAATCAAAAAATGTCCTGCTCATATTCAACAAGGATATAATGTATAAACCGCTCATTTACCGGCTTGCGACCGATTACAGGATAATCTTCAACGTCCTGGAAGCAAAGATCCTCCCCAAGCAGGAGGGGAGGCTCATTCTCGAGCTGAGAGGCACCGGAGATCAGATAGAGAAAAGCATTCAATACCTGAAAGATGAACTGGTGATTGTCGAGATTCTTGCCGACCGCATTAAGCGGGATGATGAACGATGTGTTCACTGCGGCGCCTGTACCTCCGTCTGCAGGGTTGATGCGCTCACCATCGACCGTGAAACGATGGAGGTGCTCTTCTTCCCGGAGAAATGCGTCGCCTGCGGGCTCTGCAAAATTGCCTGCCCCGTCAAGGCGATGTCCGGAGTCTCAATAGATGTTGATTTCGAGATTGGGAATATGCTTGAATAAATCTGATATGGTTTTCAGAGAATCGAAACATTCAGTGGAGCATTAATTCATTCTTCCTCCTGATTTATCAGAAGGAGAGACACCGTTTCGAACCACAAAGGCGGTGTCCATCAATACTCGAGCACCCCCTTGTGCATGGTCATCTTCCATTCCTCGTCCACTTTCGAATACACCTTGCAGACTCTCCCCTTTCAGTGTCAACAATTCCGCTCGATTGAGACTAGCCAAATGTAATTTCATGGAACGAATACCGACGAATTTAATAGTATCCGAATTAATCGAAGAGGCTTATGCAACCATAATCTTTTTCTCTCAGCATTTCATTGATTTCATCAATGTAAAACTCTTCAGGATCGAACGCTCCGCCAAGCCAGTCCATCATGTAACTGTATTCCTCATGCTCGGGATTTTTAATGATTTCGAGCAGATCCTCATATCCCCCCCAGCCTCCACAGTCCTCAGGAGGACAATTGCGCTTCCCATCCAAACAGCGGGGATAGTCTGTTTTTTTATCCTCGGTTGTTATCTTTTCAAGAATGAGGGTATGTTCCCAGCCATCGCCAAAATCATAATCATAATAGAATTCTTGATTCTCTCCATCAATAACTTGATTAAGCCTTATCTTCCGATAATCGACATATTCCGTATACGCTTCTTCGTCCGGCATTGAGTATATTGTATTATCGATTCTGAACTGATGTAAATGCGAATTATACCAGCCCATTACCGTCTGTATAACTTTATGCAAATCGGGCAATTTGATGTTTGAATTCACCATAAATCTTCGCCATATTTCCGGCTTGATATGATCAAGCGATATCTTCAATTGATAGATCTGATTTGGTTTTAACTGTTTAATCTCAGCCACAAGATTCTCCTTCCCAATCCGTTCATTGAGTCGATTATATCACACAGCCACATATAACTGTTTTATGACGATTGCCACAGAACAACGCCCGGCTGCTTACACAGCATTGATGCCATGCTCCCAGCCCGCCTTCGGCGGCCGGTGTGCATGGTTAACTACTTTCAGCATGTCGAACCCCGGCATATCAGATCAATCCCTCAGCATCCTCCAGAGGGTCAATGCGCTGTCTGCGGCCATTTCGGTTCCGACCCCCCTTCCGCCGCTGTCGGCGCCCACCAGAAAAAGCCCCTCTACCGGCATCCTGTTTTCCGGCTTCTTTTTGCCCGTCTGATAGCGATTATGGGCGAGACCGACAACCTCACCTGTTTTCCGTCCTGAGATCTCTGCGATATACCGCGTACCGGTTCGCATCTTCCATATCACATGGCGCTCGATATCGGGGAAGAGATCCCGCATTGTATTCTCGACGCGGTCCATTACCACTTCACAGATACTGGCTGCCGCCTGTTCATCTTCGAGTTCCGGCGGGACCAGTGAAGCGACGAGCACAATCTGGCAGCCGGGCGGCGCCAGCGAGGGATCGGCCGCCGACGGTACCGGTATAAAGATAGCAGCCTGCCGCCCCGCCATTTTTTGATCGGTTATATCCGGGTAGTGGAATATTATGTGCGGTTTAACAATCTCGGCATCGAGAGCGTACTTGACGCTCACCGCCCCGTAGGAGAGCCGAAGGTTATCGACCATCTCCAGATATTCATCCGGAAAATTACGGCGCCCGGCAAGCTCCACCGTCTCCTTGATGCCGGTATTGCTGATCACGATATCTGACGCTATAAAATCGCCGGCTTCGACTCCCCTGATTTTCCCCTTCTCGACGACAATGCGCGTAACCGGAGCCGAATAGCGGACTTCTCCTCCCCACTCCGCAGCCTTCAGATAGGCCAGGGGTATGGCCCGCATCCCCCCGAGAGGATAGGAGAGGCTCTTCTCGCGTATATGCGTAGAGAGACAGAGGATGAATTCTCCGGCGGAGGATTGCCGCGGGCCGATTACCATATAAATTCCCGTGAAAGCTTCGATAAGTCTCGAAAACTGCTCATCCGTGACAAATCGCGAAACATAGTCAGTCAGGGAGATGCCGTCAAGCTTTTCGAGCTCGACAGGGGATTTCTCGCGCATGACATCTTCGAAGAAAGCCCATGCACCCGACATATTTTCAGCGCGCACTCCCAGCTCCGAAAAGAACTTTTTCATGGAACCTTCATCATCCATATCCGCGGGGAGCGTTCCTCGCCGGCCTCCCATGCTGAATCGAACACCCTCATCCATAGAGCGGAAAACGAGCTCGGCACCTACCTCTTTCGCTATCTCTCCCAGCGGACCTCGCTCTCCCCTGGCAAGCCAGTGCACTCCCGAATCATAAATGAATCCTTCTCGATCGAAGCTTGCCGCCTTCCCGCCGGGAAAGGCGTTTCGCTCGAGAACCAGAACATCCGCGCCCTCTTTTACCAGGAGCGCTGAAACGCCGGAGCCGCCGATTCCCGTACCCACTACAATTACCTTCTTGCCTTTGAGAAATCCAGCCATGGAACACCTCTCCTTTTTATCCGGCACCACTTCCAGAAATAAGCGGTATCACCAATGCGATAAAGAACATTACTTCCCCATCTTCTTCAGCTCCCTGTCTCTCAGCTCGCGTCTCAATATCTTACCGACCGGCGATTTGGGGAGGGATTCAATGAACTCGTATATCTTCGGCACCTTGTAGGCGGCAAGATTCTCCCTGCAGTATCTGTCGAGCTCCTCTTCGGTGAGCGTCTCTCCCGGCTTCACGACGACAAAAGCCTTTACGGTCTCCCCCCGGTATTTATCCGGCACGCCCACGGCGCATGCCTCCACGATCTTCGGGTGCTCGAAGAGGACCTCGTCTATATCCCTGGGATAGATGTTATAGCCTCCGGCGATGATCATATCCTTCTTCCGGTCGACGATATAGATATATCCCTCCTCATCCACCTTTCCGATGTCGCCAGTGTGAAACCAGCCGTCCCGTATGGCCTGTTTGGTCTCTTTGGGCATGTTGTAGTAACCCTGGCACCGCTGCGGACCGCGGAACACGATTTCCCCCTCTTCACCCACGAGCATCTCTTTCTTTCCCGTTTTTAGATCCACAATCTTCATGTCGGTATTGGGGAGCGGGACACCCGCGCTTCCTACCTTCTGCTTCCCCCTCCACGGTGTCAGGGTGACAAGACCGGTAGATTCGGTAAGGCCGTAGGCTTCCACAATAGTGGCGCCCGTGGCCTCCTTCAGGTCGTGTATGGTCTCGACGGCAAGGGGGGCGGCCGCCGAAAAGAAGCCCCTGACGAAGGAGAGATCGGCCTTTTTGAATTCGGGAAGCTCCAGAATCCCCACATAGATGGTGGGGACCGCCGGAATAACCGTGGGCTTATACTTGATCATCATATCCATTACCGCCCGGGGCTCGGGCCGGGGAACCAGAATATCCGTCCATCCCATCTTTATGGCAATTATCATCACAGCAACGATGCCCGCCAGGTGGAAGAAGGGGAATATCGCGAGCTCACGCTCGGGCAGACCCTTCAAATCCGCAAACCAGGCCTCCATCATCTGATTTTTACAGGTGACGTTCCGGTGAGTGAGCACGACACCCTTTGAGACACCGGTCGTCCCTCCGGTGTAGGGGATGAAGGCGATATCGTCGAGTGAGGGGGGAGCACCGCTGAATTCGGGAGACGCATTCTTCATCACATCGAGAAACTGACGGTATCCCGGGCTCTTTTCGTATTTCACATACATTTCCCTCTTCACCAGCGGAAAGAGCTGTTTTGCCGGAAAGGGGAGATAGTCGTTTATGTGACAGGTGATAATCTCTTTGAGCTTCGTCTTCGGCCTGAGGGCCAGCATCCGCGGCGCGAGGAGGTCAAGGGTCACCAGGACGGTTGAGCCGGAATCGTTGAGCTGATATTCGAGCTCACGGTCGGTATAGAGGGGATTATTGGGAACCGCAATGGCCCCCATTCTCCAGATGCCGTAAAAGGCGATAACAATCTGGGGGATATTGGGGAGGAGGAGTGCCACCCGATCGCCCGGCTTGACACCGAGGTCGATGAGGACGTTGGCGAAGCGGTTGACCAATTGCTCCAGCTCGGCATAGGATATCTCCTTTCCCAGGAAGAGGAGCGCCGTCCGCTCCGGGTACTTCCCGGCAGTCCTGCTGAGGACCTCCGGCATGGTTATGTCCTCGAAGTCGACATTTTTCGGCACGCCGGCCACATAGGACTTATGCCATATGCGATCCCCGACTGTTTTCAAGTCATCCCACTTCGCATTTTTCTTCATATTCCAATCCTCCTGTTGGGCATCATAAAACCATATATTGAGTGAACATTGAGCTTTTCATTACACACTCGAGTCTTTATGTCAAGAAGGTAACCGTTCTTACAGCAGCGGATTATTCCTGTGCGTTACCTTGAAACGGAAGAACTGATTTTTTATCTTTATCGGATTTCCTATTGTATCACTCAAACTTTAAATATCACGTTTCTGTTATCGGGTTAAGCCGTATTAGTCATGAATAAGAATCTTACTCGAAATCGAAGCGAGCGCCGGAAAGCAGGCGTCGGGGACCCCTGTTCCACGCTTCAGCAACTCCTCAACGAGATGCCGCTCAGTAGGAACAACAATGCAACCGCAAACTGCCTGATAGAATTCCGCGAGCACCCGCCTGTCACGTGCGATGATGTTCGTATGCTTGTACTTCGCTTTCATTTTCATTGACGGTGTGAATTTTACGTTGCCTCCTTCACATTTACTACAGTAGCATGGGTGAATATCAACTGTTATATCTGAATGCAGTCAGGACCGGCATCATAGCGAAACCCGGAATTCACGCTCCGCAGTACGAGAAGCGGCATAATGGCAAAAATCAAAAGCATCACGAGGTAAACGATGCCGGAAACCGGTTCCCGGTCTTCAATGTATTCCTGAATCGAAAAGCCCTGGAGCGAGAAAACGATAGTACCCTCCGACATGAGCAGAAGACCGAGCGCGATAAAGCCGACGCCAAGCCGTTTCAACGGTGCGGATGGCATGCCGAGACGCCGAATCGTAAAGCGTGCTGCGAAAATAATTGCCACGAGCATGAGGGGCATCTTCATCAGCTCTGCCACCATGGTGCCGAAACGCGGGACAGTCCGCAACACTCGAATGAACCTGAGCACAAATCCCACTCCGAACACAATCACACAGTAGAGCACTCCTGCTTTTAAGATTAGGATCATTGTATATTCCCTCTATAAAGACATATCATATATCTACGGAATAACCTTCGACTTTATTGCCAGAATTACCTCCTCGACGAATTCGAGCGAGTCAGTCCCATTTCTGAGGGCATTTGATGCTCTCCCAATGAGTTCTTCAAGCTGTTCATCATACCTGCCACATCGCTTCACAAAATCGAGATATCCACCGGAGATGTATCGCTTAAGCCGGTACTCAGCACGCTCACGCGGTGCAAGAGATTTATTTCGGGAAATAGTTCCCAAAAGCTCTTCTCACAACTCCGGTTTGCCCTGAGAATGAGCGCTTTGGACTCACCGACAGGGCCTATATGACCGAATTCAATAGTGTAGTCTTCCCGCCTCTTCTGTTTCATCAATAGTGCACATTGGGAATCATTCTGGAATAACCGGATAAGGCACTATCCGATAGAAGGAGATATGTCAAATAAAATGAGAGCGACTCATTACAAATTCAAGAATTGTCACGGCGTGAATGTCGCAAAAAAGTTATTGATCAATTATACACCTGCATATACATTTCGCAAAAAAATTTGCACGGCATACCGGGTGTTGATGCTGTGAGAGACATATCACAACGATGAGATTCAGTATTTCTCTCATGCTAGGAGATCAAGGCGATTTGTATGAACAGCGAATCACATCATAATTTACATAAGGCATGCAAAGTGATTATTTCTCCTTTATATGTCATTCACTATACACCCGTGTTCGATAGAGAAATTCAAGATACCATACTATCATTTCAAAGGAGGTTTTCATGAAGCGAGTCGGATTTTATTGTGCAGTTTTCATAACTATCTGCAGTGTCCTCGCAATCATCATCGGCGGGTGTAAAAAAGACGAGGCAACCTGCTATATGATGAGCCTTCACGCCACAGGCGCCGGCATGAAACACTGGTATGAGAAGGATGATGGCTTCATGCAGATTACCGGCATACCCTATGAGAAGCTTGATTGCAAGAGCTGCCACGCCACGAAATGCGAACGCTGCCACAACGAGAAAACGGCGGAAGGAAAATTTACCGGCACTGATGTAAAGAACAAGGAGTTGTGCCTCCAGTGCCACAGCCGGGCAAAGTTGTGCTTCAAGATGGATACGAAGGCAAAAACCCTCGATCTCCATGTCGCACAGGGGATGATATGCTCCGACTGTCACGGCAAGGAGGATGTTCACGGCGACTGTAAGGAATACCAATGCATGC
>Ga0180431_10000360_pt1 | contig 65670 bp, 48 predicted proteins | sample SS_ome_11_FD_132459 | JGI IMG/M metagenome (GOLD analysis project Ga0180431, IMG submission 132459) | Hypersaline lake sediment archaeal communities from the Salton Sea, California, USA - SS_1_MS_1 metaG | ecosystem: Environmental > Aquatic > Non-marine Saline and Alkaline > Hypersaline >...
CAAGTGCGCCGGGCGTCGATGCTCGGGTTCGCCGGCGGACGAAGGGCCCGACATTGAAAGTACAGAACTCATGAGAATGGAGGCGGATGGCCCTCAGGGAGCCGGTCGAGGATTTCCGTGAGCGCCGCAATGACGTCGTCCGGCGAGATGGCTTCCATGCACTCGGGGTTCCCGCGCTCGCAGTCCTTCTGCGAGCAGGGCGAACAGGGAAGCCCGCCGTAGAGGACGATGTGATCGGGACCGAACGGTCCGAAACGCCGGGGATCCTGCGGCCCGATGAGGGCCACGACGGGGGTTCCGACGGCGGTTCCGACGTGCATGATCCCGGTGTCCACGGAGACCAGTGCGCTTGCCTGGGAGATCACGGCCACGGTTTTCTCAAGGTCGGACGAGCGGGCGACGGACGCCGCTCCGATTCCCACCTCTTCGGCGATACTTTCCGTTTCCTCGGCTTCCTCGCGTGAACCGGTGATGATGACGCCCAGCCCGCGGCCGTCGCGGAGCCATCGGGCAACCTGCACGAACCGGTCCCGGGGCCATTTCCTCAAGGGAGAGGCCGCGCCGGGATGGATCACCGCAAATGTCTCAACGTCTCCCACAAGGCCGGGTCTTTCCCGCTGGAACCACTCGAGCGCCTGTCCTGCAATCGGCAGAGAGGGCCGGACCCCGGACCCCGGCGGCTCGCAGTGTCCAACGATGCACAAGTTGGTTTCCACCTCGTGCGTCGGAATGAACCCGGGGTCGAAACCCAGTCGGGCCGCCCATCGCTTGATCTTCATCCGGATTCGAACGGTGCCGCGGTCGACGCGCTTCCCGGCGCCGGAGCGAGCGGCGTAGGCGAGCGATGCCCGGTCGTCCCGCAGGCCCACGATGAGATCGTAGGATCGTGACCGAAGCACCGTCGAGAGGTTCGGGGCGACCCGCAACGGCGCGCCCCGGATGTATTCGGGGCTGGCATAGATCAGAATCCGATCCAGCGCCGGGTGGGCTTTCATCAGGGGCCGGGCCCAGGGACCGATCACTCCGGTGATCTCCGCCTCCGGATGGAGCGCCCGAAGATGGGAGAGGGCGGGCGTGGCCGTCACGACGTCTCCGAGGTGATCCAGCTTGAAGACCAGGATTTTCCTCACGGGGCGCCTGGAGAACCATCCTCGGGCGTTGACCAGGAGACTCACAAGAGCCGAGGCTATGAAGAAGGCATACTCCACTCCGGGCTCCTCTCAGATTCCAACGTTCCGTCGAGCAAGCGGGCATACGTGTCCTTGTGCGCCTCGACCACGCGCCGCCAGGTGAAATGCCGAAGGACCCGCTCGCGCCCGGCCGCCGCCAGGCGGGCGCATGTCCGGGGATCGTGGTAGAGCTCCTCAAGGGCCCCGGCGAGCGCCACCGCATCTCCCTCCGGCACGACGACGCCTGCATCGCCGATCACCTCCGGAATAGCCCCCGAATCGGACCCGACGACGGGAACCTCGCACGCCATCGCCTCGATCAGCACCCGGCCGAACTGCTCCTTCCACGTGGGAGTCGTAAGCGAGGGGAGCACCAGGACGTCCATGAGGTTCATCCGGTCCGGGACCTCTCCGTGGGTGACGTTGTCGTCGATGACCAGACGATTCTCCCACCCCTCCGCCCGGGCGCGGGCCCGAACGGCGCCGGCCTCCGGTCCGCCTCCCACGACCAGCAGGCTCCAATCCATTCGGAGAAACGACAGGGCTTCGAGCAATACCCGGATTCCCTTGGCCGGAATCAGCCGGCCCGCGAACCCGATGACGAATTCCCGAATGCCCCGTTCGGATCCGGTTTTTTCCACCTCCCGTCTGCAGAACCGCTCCGGATCCACGCCGAAGGGGACGTGGCGGATGGGCCGGGTGAATCCTCGGGATTCAAGGACCCGTCGAGCTTCTCCCGAAGACACCAGTCCGCAATCCGACACCCTCTGGACGATCCGCTGAACTCCCCCGTAGAACCATGACGGGCGGCAGGGGTACCGGAAACCCGTGTTCAGGTTGTCGAAGGTGTAGAAGACAATCCGCGTCGCCGGACACATGCGTTTCGAGAGGAGCGCAACCTGGAGCGCCATCAGGCTGTAGGGTTCTTCCATCAGCTGGAGCACGTCCGGGCGCGCGGCCCGAAGCGCCCGCCGAACGCCCGTGTAGAAGAATCCCCGGTTCTCGTATCCCCGGAATCCGGCCTTTCCCGTGAGAATCCTGTACCCCGACGCGTCTCTTCCGGCTCTGACCACCCTTCCTCCCTCGACCCACGTTTCGGGAACGAACACCGTCAGGTCGATGTCCGGGTCCGTCGAGAGAACGCGATACCGCTCTCTGAACACATCGACGCCACCCGTGTGATCCACCGCCAGAACCCGCATCTCAATTCTCCGAACCGTTGTCCCGCCGGGAGAGAACGGCGTCCCGAATTTGTTTCCTCTCCTCCGGACGGATCGCCCGCGTCAGCAGAAGGGTCGCCGCATAGACACCGGCCCCCACGGCCACCGCCCCGGCCAGGTTGAGCGAATCCCAGGCGAGAAGGACGGCCGTCATGGTACATCCGGAGACGGCCAGCTTGACGAGCCGCGCGGGGCTCAGCCGAACGCCCGTGTAGCGGATCACCAGGAAGGAGAACAACCCGGCCAGAAGTACCTGAGTCACGAGCGTCGCCCGGGCCGCGCCCAGATGCGCGTACCTCGGAATCAGAATCAGGTTCAGCGCCACGTTGACGACGACCCCGACCAGGGAACAGTAAAACGTGATCTTCTGCCGGTCGATCGCGCCCAGGACGACACCGAGGAAGTTGTTGATGAAGACGAAAAAGAGGGCGGCGCCGATCCAGCGAAGCACGGGGATCGTCTCCACATATCCTTCGCCGAAGAGGGTCCACACGATGCGGTCGCTGACCAGAGCCAGTCCCAGGGCCATGGGCAGCCCGAAGGCCATCATGAATTCCCAGGCCCCCGCAACGGCCGTTCGCAGCCGGTCCTCCGAAGTCGTCTTGAGCTTTGAGAGGGTCGGGAACACGGTGTTGATGAAGGCGGCCGGCAGGTACACCAGTCCTTCCAGCAGCCGATATCCCGCGCTGTACCATCCGACGTGTCGGCTTCCCTTCATGGCCGAGAGCATCACCACGTCGATTTTGAAGTAGACCAGTCCGAGCACCAGCGCCAGGGCAAAGGGCGTGGCTTCTCGGATCAGCAGTCGCCAAAAGGCGAAATCTACTTTCGGTGTGAACCGGAATCCCATCTGGCGCGACAGAACGGGCATCGAAATAACGAGATTCAGGGCCGCCTCCAGAAGAAAAACCAGAGCGATCCAGACCATCCCCAGACCCAGGTGAACCACGAGTAGCCCGACGAGAATGGCGACCAGTTTGCTCACGACCATGATGATGGACGGGAACTCCATCTTTTCCCGGCCGAAGAAGACGGAGTTGGACGTGGCGTAGAGTCCCGCGATGGACGTCGAGATTGCGGCGATGTAGACCGGTCCGAGCGTGGCGGTCGTGGCGCCCGTGTGGAGAGCGATGAACACCGTCAACGGGATGGAGATCACCGAGAGGGTCATGCGGAGCGACAGGACGTTGGAGAAGTACCGCGCCGCCTCTTCCGGGCGCCGGGCCACGGCGCGCGTGATGACCGAAGAAAACCCGAACTCGACGAGAATGCCGATGAGACTTCCGAGAGAAAAGGCATAGGTCAGGTGTCCGAACCGGGCGTCTCCCAGGTGGCGGGCGATGATGGCCAGCCAAACCAGACCCAGGATTTTCACCGTGACCTGACCGGCGAACATCACGCTGGAATTGAACAGGACCCTACGAAGCATGTTCCGAATTCCCGGCGACGGGGGTTATGGATTTCGCCCTCTGCTTCGCTATCCGCGCGCAGACGGCCACGGCTCCGACGAAGGTCCAGGCGGGCACAAGAACCTTGTCCCACGAAGGGTAGTAGTTGAACAGGCCGTGAATGGCGTAGCCGACCAGGCCGGCCGTCAGGGCGACGGTCATCTGCGCCACGGGTTGACCTCTTGCGCCCGCATCGCGGCAGAGGTGTAGCGTGCGGCGAACCACCGAGAAGAAAGCGATGGCAAAGAAGAGTCCCACCGCGGCGCCCACGACCCCTGTCTCCGAAAGAACGCTCAGGTAGATGCTGTGCGCGCCCGCCTTGGGGCTGGATTCCGTGGTGGCCAGCTGGATTCGGCGAAATTCGTAGTAGTGGTGTTTGTACATTCCGAATCCCACTCCGCCCAGCGGATGGGCCCGGAACATATCCCAGGCGGCCGCCCAGCGGTTGAGGCGCTCCAGGTTGGAGATGTTGGTTTTCAAGTTTACCACGGACTGGGCGTGCTGGGACAGCATCGAGGTGGATCGCAGGAGGGTGGCGCCCATCACGATGAGGGCCAGCACCAGGATCACCACGACGAACCCTCGGCTCCTTCGAGACTTGAGCGAGTAGTACAGGAAGGTGGCGAACATTCCGAAGAAGCCCAACCACGCCGCGCGGGTGAGTGAGAACAGGATTCCAGCCAAGGTCATGAATCCCACACAGGCGAAGAAGAATCTTTCGATGCTCTTCTTCGCCCACAGGAGGGACACCGCGGCCATGGGGAACGCGAAACACAGATAGGCGGAGAAAGTCCCGTGCTCGGCGAAGAAGGGCAAGGCGCTCACGTTGCTGCTCTCGACGCTGAGGCCGCCCCGGGCCAGGTTCACGAGATAGTAGCCGCCGGCCGCCGCTGCCGGGACGGAGAATACGGCGGCAAACCTCCGCAGGTCTCTTATGTTTCTCAAGCTTAGAAGTGCCAGGAAATAGCCGAAGATCACGTACCAGGCCAGATTGGCCGAGGCTTTCAGGCAGGCCACGGGATGACGCGTGTAGAAACAGGAAACGAAGGCCAGCGCCAGGATCAACGACACGGCCCGGGTCAACCGCCGCGAGGAGAGCAGGATTCTGGATCCCTGGAGGAGGCGGAAGAGCCAGATGCCTTCGAGGAGCAAGATCATGGGTTCCGTGGGCGCCTGGAGCGCCGAGCCGGTACCGGGAATCATGATTTCCAGGGAAAAGGGTACGAGCAGGGCGACGGTCAACCACGCGGCGGTGGGCCGGAGCCAGGCCAGCGTAAGGAAGGCCAGCCCTCCCATCACGAAGATTCCCGCCAGGGGTCCCTCGATTCCAAGGGCCAAGAGGACGGCGCATTCCCCGAGGAACACGGCTGCGGGCAGGACCCATCGAACAGAGCCCGGAGGAGGCGTGGACGGAGCCCCCGGGATGGCGGCGTTCTGGACATTTGCCGAATCGGTCATCGTTTCAGGGACCCCCGGAACGGCCGGATGTGGCTCCGCGCGCTGCTCGGAACGGGCCGCGGGGATTGCGGCTACGGGGTCACGCGGCTACCCACGAGGCCCTCCCCCCCTGCTGAGGCGGTTCCAGTCTTCCGTGAGGGCCCGCGTGATGGCGTACAGGCGCCGAACGTTCTCCGGATCGCGGCGCCAGCGATCGACCGAGTCCATCCCGAAGGCCAGGGCCACGCTGCCGAGAAAAGCGGCGGCGAACGCGATGACGACGATCAGCCATCTCTTCGGCCTGGATTTCTTCTCGGGCGGCGAGGCCCGGTCCAGGACTTGGATGGTCGGGGTATCGCGCGATTCCATGATCTTGGCCCGCTCGTACTCTTGGGCCAGAAACGCGTGGATCTTGGACTGCAATTCCACGTCCCGGAGCAGTCGGACATACTGCATCCCCAGGGACGGCAGCTCGCTCAACGAGGGGAAAGGTTTCGATTCACCGTTCTGAAGGAAAGCCTCCGTCAATTCCGAGGTCCCGAGGAGTTCCGTCAACTGCTTTTCGAGGTTTGCCTTTCGGTTTGCCAGGGATTTGATTTCCGGGTTGCTGTCGGTGGCATAGGTCGACAGCGTGGCCAGGCGGATTTCGGTCGTGCGGATCTGGGACTCGATCTCGGCGGCGGCCGAGATGAGCGCCTGGGTTTGCTCCGTGAGCTCGACGGCCCCGTATTCCTGCTGGTAGGCCTGCAGCGCCTGCTCGGACTCGCCAAGTTCCAGCCGGGTTTCTTTGAGGCGTTCCTCGACAAACATCCGGGTCTTCTTGCCCTCGGTCATTCGCGTGGTCCGGTTAAATTCGTCGAGCACTTCCAGAAAAGCATTGGCCATGTCGGCGGCGCGGTCGGGATCCTTGGCCTCCACGGCAATGGAGATCAGGCCCTCATCCACCACACGTACCCATCGGTGCTTCTCCAGCTTGCGGATGGCTTTCTCCATCGTCTTCGCTTTGTACAGGCGTTTGAGGTCGAACTCGTCGATGATCTTCTCCGAAACGTAGCGGCTTCGGAGGATGGCCCCGTACACATCGGACGTCGTGGCGAACCACGGAAGGTTGGCCGTAGCGGCCGTCATTTGCAGCGCTCCGAGACTCATGAGCGGATCCATCGACGTCTCGGGCGGCAGGATCACGGCCGTGGTTCTGTACCACTTGGGAAGAACCAGCGAGAGGACGACGGCGAGAAACACCACGGCCGCGACGTTGATGGCGATCAGCCGACGGCGCCTCACCAGCGTGTCCAGGGCGTCCAGGGACACAGATCCTTTTCCGGGCGTCGGGTTGGCATCCTGCATGATCGGTCCGCGGCCCGGATCGACGGTGCGGGAACCGGGCGGTTGAAGAACCGTGAGTTCGACATCCGGGCGTTCGGCCGCCCGGAGCGTTCCCTTACTCTATCCGGGCCGGTGGGGCAAGTCAATTGTAAAGGGGCGCATGGGCGACCCGGAGACTGCGGAACAACGGGATGGCGGGACTGCGAGTCAACTGCCAAAAGCCGAGAGCCAGAACACACAGTCCTCGGGCCGGCCGCGGTGAAGGTTCGCCGGATCGAAAGCCGCAGCGTGGCCTGTTCGCCCGAGTGAATCGTCGCCCTCCGTGCCGACCTGTATTCCCCTTCACGCTGCGGCAGAGAGACGCCGGACCTTTGCCGCGGCTGGGGGCCCGCGCAGGAAACGAGACTGCTGGTCAACTACCCAGAAACCGATCGGCGAAGGCCGAAAGCCGGGTCCCCCTGCCCCCGCGCCCCAATTCTCTCTCTTGGCTTTGTCCGCCGATTCGACTATCCTGAGGGCGGCTTCTCGGCACCGAGGCGCCGAGAAGGGATCTCCGTGAAATCCGCGCAATCTGCGGTTGCGCCGTCGGCCTTGAGAGGTCTTTGTGAAGATCCTCTTCGTCACAACCGAAGTCCCCTCCCCGCGCGGGAGCGGGGGGTTGATCGCCAACTACTACCACCTGCGCGGTTTGGTCAGGGAGGGCCACGAGGTCACCCTCGTTTCCCTGGCGCCGCGAGGCGCGGCCGGGGCGCGCGTTGACATCGACGGGCTCCATCGATCGATGCTCATCCCGGGCGTTCCGCCGACCACGGTCGGCGGGCTGATGGCGAACGTGTTCCAGAAGGAGCCGTTTCCCATCCGCAAGTACATGAAGGTGGACGCCGGATCGGGCCTTCGGACTCTCGCCGTCGAGCATGTCTTCGATCTGGTTCACCTGGCCGGCCTCCACACGGCGCATCTCGCCGAGGATCTTCGAAACGTCGTGCACGGCCCGATGGTTCTCTACGAACACAACGTGCAGGCGAAAGTGCACGAGTTGTTCTACCGGATGCAGCGGGATCCGCTGAGGCGATGGTACGCACGGCTCCAGTGGAAGAGGATGTTGGCTTACGAGGCGGAGGTGTGCCGGCGCTTCGATTGCGTGCTCACTTTCTCCGAGCCGGACGCGGGGAGACTGGCGGGGCTATCGAAGGGCGCCAGGGTCTCATGGTTGCCTCTTGCCGTGGACGCCGAGAGGTTGTCCAGAATTTCGACGAGCGAGGCGTTCGATGTGCTGTGGATCGGATCTCTCCGGTGGTTGCCGAACATCGACTCGCTCCGGTGGTTTGCGGATGAGATTGTGCCGAAGATCCTTGCGGGTCGGCCGGAGACATCCGTCGCCGTCGCGGGATCCTCGCCGCCGCCCTGGCTGAAGAAGCTCGCCGGGCGAAGTCCGCGAATTCGCGTTCTCGGTGAGGTCGATGACGCCTACGACCTCATGGGCCGCTCGAGGCTGATCGTGGTTCCGCTTCGCATCGGAAGCGGCGTTCGAGTAAAAATCCTCGAAGCGCTTGCGCTTCGCCGCGCGGTTCTGAGCACGACGCTCGGATGCGAGGGGATCGAAGTCGAGTCGGGCAAACATCTGGTGGTGGCGGATGATCCGAAGGCGTTTGCCGGCGAGGCAATTCGTCTTCTGGACGACGACCGTCGGCGGAGTGATCTCGCCGCGCGTGGTTACGATTTGGTTCTCGCGCGTCACGACTACCGCAAGGTCGGCGCGAAGATGTCGGCACTCTACGAGAGCCTGCGGCAAGGCGACACGGTTCAGGCGACACGGTGACACGGCGAAAGAGCCAAGCCCCGAGCCATAGATCTCGCAGAGGGCGGATGGAGGAACCGGGATGAACGGCGAGAGTGAATCCGGACGTGGGGAAGGAGCAGGGGTCGAGCGAGCCGAGGCATGCCTCAGACAATGCTTCGGTGAGATGCCCGGCCGGTGCCTGATCGTCAACGTGTCGGCCCAGCGGCTGGTGCTGTTGTCGGATGGCGCGGTGACAAACGGCTACGATGTATCCACCGCACGATCCGGTGTCAACGCCCGGGAAGGATCCCGCGGGACCCCCCCGGGAGTACATCGCATCGCCGAAAAAATCGGCGGCAAAATGCCGCCGGGAGCCATCTTCCGTTCCAGGGTTCCCACGGGTCGGATCTGGTTGCCCGGAGCAACCGATGATCCCGATCAGGATCTCATATTGAGCCGCATCTTGACCCTGGAAGGCGTGGAGGACGGCATCAACCGTGGTCCCGGCGTGGACACGTTGGCTCGCCACGTCTACATCCACGGAACCAATCACGAGAGAGACATCGGGGCACCTGTCTCCGGGGGGTGCATACGAATGACCAGTGCGGGCGTCATCGATCTGTATGACCGTGTCGAACAGGGGGATCCAGTTGTCATCATCTGAGAAGGGGGGCGAGACACTCCCCCGGTACCACTTTGTCGGCATCGCCGGAAGCGGCGTGAGCGCGCTGGCGCAATATCACGTCATGATGGGCGGAACCGCGTCCGGAAGCGATCGTGCTTTCGATCGGGGAGAAAACGGCGGCGTCCGGCGGCGATTGGAATCCCTGGGTGTCGAAGTGGTTCCCCAGGATGCCAGCGGTCTGGGGTTGGGATGTGACGCCGTGATCGTGTCCGGCGCCGTCGAGGGAGCGGTCCCCGACCTTCACGTGGCGCGCCAGCAGAAGGTCCCCGTCCTTCACCGCTCCGAGCTCCTGGCCCGCTACGTGGCCGAGAGACACACGACGGCGGTTGGCGGCACCAGCGGCAAGTCCACGGTGACGGCGATGATCTTCGAGATTCTCCGGGCGGGGGGGCGCGACCCGTCCCTCATCACGGGCGGCAATCTGATTTCCCTTCAGGAGGAAGGCTACGTGGGAAATGCCTGGGTCGGCGATTCGGACCTCCTGGTGATCGAGGCGGACGAGAGCGACGGCAGCCTGGTCCGTTACGAGCCGTGGATCGGGGTTCTCCTCAACCTCAGACGGGATCACCGGGAACCGGAGGAACTGGCCCGAGTGTTCCACGAGTTTCGGGAACAGACTCGAGGAGCGTTTCTGATTGGAGAGGATGAGAATCTGGACGCGTTCTCCGCGGGGGCCGTGGTGTTCGGTCTGGATTCGGGCGCGGATTTTCGCGCGGAGTCGGTGGATCTCGAACTCGAGGGTTCCCGGTTCTCGATTGCCGGAGTCGAATTTCGCCTCTTGGCGCCGGGACTTCACAACGTGCTGAACGCCACGGCTGCAGCGGCCGCGTGCCGGGCGTCGGGCGTGAGTCTCGAAGAGGCATCCAGCGCGCTCTCCCGATTCCGCGGCGTGGAACGGCGCTTTCAGATCGTCGGGCGGCGCGCCGGCGTCGAAGTGGTCGACGATTTCGCTCACAACCCGGACAAGATCCGTGCGGCCCTGGCCACCGCACGGTACCGGGCCGACCGGATCCTGGCCGTCTTTCAACCGCACGGCTACGGGCCGACACGTTTCATGCGCGAGGATCTGGTGGACATGCTGGCCCTGGGTCTGCGTCGTGCGGACCGGCTCTGGATGCCCGAGATCTATTACGCCGGCGGGACCGCCGAACGCGACATTTCATCCCGCGAGATCGTCGAGGAAGTGGCTCGGCTTGGCATTCCGGCCGCCTTTGCGGAGAGCCGGGACGATCTCATCGACGAGGTCGTGGCCGAAGCGCGAAGCGGCGATATCGTCCTTGTCATGGGCGCCAGGGACCCGTCGTTACCGGAGGTCGCGCGCCGGATCTTCGAGCGACTGAGGTAGGGGGGCAGGCGGAGACCCTCAGCCACAGATTCCACAGAGGTCACTATAGGTTTTTTGTTATGTTGACAAAGCATTCCGTCGAATGTATACTGTAGTGGTGGACTTGGAATGAGCCGCTTCAGGTTTTTCCGTGAATGGAGCGTGATTCTTTGAAATCACAGCGGTTACCGGCATTCTTGATCTGGGTATGTCTGGCGGCGTACCTCCCGGCGGCGGTTCCCGGAACGGCGGCGTCTCCCATGTTCTGCGTGAGGACGGACGGGCGCGTGGCCGTGGAGACCGGCGGGGAAAGCCACTGCAACCCGATCCCTGTTTCGGACGCCCACGCCTGCTGCTCTCACACCCAAGAGAGCGTCCAATTCCAGGATACGAGGTGCCACTGCGGTCCGTGTATCGACATCGCCGTCCCGCTCGATCAGAGCATTGTCGGAATCCCCGACGTTTCGTTCAATCCCGTGACGGTGCCTCTCGCCATTCATGCCGAGATCTTCGTTCCGGACCCCCTCTCGGGAGAGAGCGAGGTTCGCTCCGTCCCGCCTGATAGCCGGGATCCGCTCTCTTCCCTCCGCACGGTCGTTCTTCTGATCTGATCCGTCGAAATCGGTTCGCCCATCCACGGACGCCGACCGAGCCACCGGTCTTCTGCCGACATGTCGGACGTGCGTCCCACCGAGTTGACACGAGCGGATTTCGAGGGAATCTCATGTCAAAGAACAACTCCATGTTTCATGTGCTCCAGATCCTTGCGATGGCTACCGGACTCGCGGCGGCCGCAGGCTGCGGGGGGGCTTCGAGTGGCCCCTGGCCCGAGGCCCGTCCTCTCGGGCGAGACCTCGACGCCTACCGGGCGCCTGCGCGTCCGACGTCGGCCTCCGACGCGCCGGCCCGGAGTTCGGGTGCCGATCCCCCTTCGACCGTCCTTTCCCTGAAAGATGCACTGGCGTTTGCGCTTGAGCGGAGTCCCGAGCTGGCGGCCTCCTCCTGGGAGGTTCGAGCCGCCGAAGCGAGAGCCGTTCAGGCGGCCTTAAGGCCGAACCCCGAAATCGAGCTGGAGGTCGAGGAATTCGGAGGCACCCACGGCCGGCGGGACTTCGACGGGGCCGTCGTGATTCCGGCCGTCACTCAGGAGGTTGAGCTCGGCGGTAAACGCTCCAAGCGAAAGCGGGTTGCTCTCCTGGATACGCAGCTGGCCGGCTGGGACTACGAGTCCAAACGCCTCGATGTGTACACGGAGGTGAGGATGGCGTTCATTGCCGTACTCGCCGGCCAGGAACGGGTCCTCCTGGCCGAGGAACTGGTACGGCTGTCCGACGAGGTCTACTCGTCCGTTGCGGAAAGGGTGAACGCCGGGAAGGTTTCCCCGCTTGAAGAGACCAAGGCGAGCGTGACTCTCTCCACCAGCCGCATCGAGCGGGACCATGCGAAACGCGATCTTGCCGTGGCGAGAAAGCGGCTTTCGATTACCTGGGGAAATCCATCGCCGACGTTTGAGAGGGTCGAGGGGCAGCTGGAGTCACCGGGCCAGGTTCCGCCCGTCGAGACGCTGGTCTCCCGGGTTGCCGGGAACCCCGAGGTGGCCCGCTGGACGACGGCGATCGAGCAACGTCGTGCCGCCATCGAGATGGAGAAGGCCGGGAGGATTCCGGACCTGACCCTATCGGGCGGCGTCCAGCAGTTCAGGGAAACCGGCGATCGGGCATTCAAGGTGGGGATCTCCATTCCGTTTCCGATCTTTGATCGCAACCAGGGGGCGGTGAGGGAAACCGAGAGCGCCCTGGCCAAGGCGAACGAAGAACGCCGGGCCGTCGAGGTACGGGTTCGCGGCCGGATTCTGGAAACACATGAATTGTTAACGGTAGCTCATTCGGAAGCCCGGAGTCTCGGCGAGGTGGTTCTTCCGGCCGCCCGCCGGGCGTTTGAGGCTGCCGAGGAGGGCTACCGGAGTGGGAAGCTGGGATACCTGGATGTCCTGGATGCCCAGCGGACCTACTTCCAGGTGAAAGAACAGTGGGTCCAGGCGCTCTCGGCCTATCACGGGGCCGTGGCGGAAATGGAACGACTGATCGGCGGGTCCCTCCGGGAAGCGGGCGGGCTCGAACCAAACCAGGAGAATCAACGATGAAACGAACGGAGACCTTGGCCCTGGCTGTGGCGGTCTTTCTTTTCGCAGTCTCGGGCGTCCTGTGGCTCACGAAGCCCGACTCGCCGGGTGTCCCCGCGGCGCACGACGGCGGGGATCATACCGGCGGCGGATTGTGCGGCCACGACCATTCCGCCGAGGCACCGGCGGACGCGAACGTGCCCGCGTGCGGCCACGACCATTCCGCCGAGGCACCGGCGGAAGACGGCGCACCCTCGTGCGATCATGACCATTCGGGGGAACACGCGCACGGCGAAGGCGCGGCGGATCTTGAGATGTCGATCGATGAAATCATGACGACCGAATGCGAGCACGGAGTGGCCACGCATCTCTGCGATGACTGCCGGTACGAAGTCGGTGTCGTCAAGGTGGACGAGTCGCTCATTCGAAATCACCCCACCTCCGAAGAGGGACTGATCCGCGTCATCCCGGCTTCCCGATCGGCAACGCCTTCCGTCTTGCGGGTCACGGGGGAGGTGGGACTCAATGAAAACCAGGCCGTTCGCATCAGCCCGCAGGTCCCCGGCATCATCCGATCGGTGCCCATTGACATCGGTGCCCGGGTGAAGAGGGGGGACGTGCTCTTCGAGATCGAGAGCCGGGAGCTGGGGCGGGCCTTCAGTGAGTATGAGAGAAACCGGGCGATGGCGGATCTGGCCAGGCAGAACTTCGAGCGGGAGAAGACCCTTTTCGACAAGAAGATCTCCTCCGAGTGGGACATGATCGAGACGCAGATGGTCTATAAGGAGCACGAGACGAATCTCCAGGCGTCGGAGACGGCGCTCCGGGTTCTGGGATTTACGGACGAAGATCTACGGTCGCCGGCAGGACCGACGGGCGCGGCGCGGACCGGGCGCCTCCCGGTTCGTTCGCCCATTGACGGCAGGGTCATCGAGAAACAAGCCGTGGTGGGAGAGCGGGTGGACGAAGGCGATGACCTGATGATGGTTGCGGATCTCGGTGCCGTCTGGGTGTGGGCCGACATCTATGAACAGGATCTGGCGACTCTCATCGAGGCCAGGCGGCACGGTCCGGTACCGGTCGAGGTATCCGTGCACGCGTTTCCCGGGTTGGCGTTTCCGGGGGAGATCGACTACGTCGGCGCCGTGATGCAGGAACGAACCCGAACCGTGAAGGTGCGGGCGACGGTGGCCAACGGGGAAGAGCTTCTTCGCCCCGGGATGTTCTGCGAGATCCGGCTTCTCCTGGGAATCACCGATGCCGCCCTGGCCGTCCCCAAGGCCGCACTCCTCTCCGACGAGGGCGTCGATTTCATTTTCAAGCATCTGACGGGCAACTGTTTCGTCCGGAGACCGGTGGACCTAGGACGAGAGTTCGAGGGCCGGGTGGAGGTTCTCGCCGGACTCGGTGCCGGTGAGATGATCGTGACCGACGGCGCATTTCTTCTGAAATCGGATGTCCTGCGCTCGAAGATGGGCGCAGGCTGAGCGGATTAGACGGCAGGCGTGCCCTGCCCTGTGGGGAGAACAATGCTTGACGGCTTTATCAGACTCATACTTGCCCGGCGTTCTCTCGTGCTGATCGGAACGGTCGTGCTCGTGATCGCTGGACTCTTCGCGTGGCGGCACCTGCCCGTCGACGCGTTCCCGGACGCCACGAACGTACAGGTGGTGATTCTCACCGAAGCGCCCGGTCTGGCGCCCGTGGATGTCGAACAACAGATTACGTTTCCCATCGAACTGGCGATGCAGGGTCTCCCGGACGTACGGGAGGTCCGCTCCCTGTCGAAATCGGCCCTCTCTCAGGTCATCGTGATCTTTGAGGACCATGTCGATACCTACTTCTCCAGACAGCTGGTGTTTGAACGTCTGGAGGCCGCCAAGGATGATCTGCCGGATTGGGTCGAGCCCGAGATGGGGCCCATCAGTACAGGCCTGGGGGAGATCTACCAGTATACCCTGGAGAGCGACGTCCGGTCCCCGACCGAACTCAGGACCATCCAGGACTGGCTCATCGCCCCCCAACTGCGCCCTGTGGCCGGAGTGAACGAGGTCAACAGCCTCGGCGGGTACGTAAAGCAGTACCACATCCTGGTCGATCCCAACCGGTTGCTGAAGTACGGCGTCACGCTTCGAGATGTGGTCGAGGCGGTCGAGAACAACAACGCCAGCGCGGGCGGGAACTTCATCGTCAAAGGATGGGAACAGGCCTACGTGCGATCCGTCGGCCTGGTCCAGACGCTGTCGGATATCGAACACATCGTTCTCAAGGCCGCGGACGGAGCGCCCGTGTTCCTGAGAGACGTGGCCGACGTGGAGGTTGGCGCGGAGACGCGGCAGGGTGCGGTCACGCGGGATGGAAAAGGGGAAACGGTGGCCGGGATGGCCATCATGTTGAAGGGGTCAAATTCGAAAGAGGTCGTGGATCGCGTGAAGGAAGCGATCTCCAGAATCCAGGCGGGTCTGCCCGACGACGTGAGAATTTCACCCTTCTACGACCGGACGGCCCTCATCCAGGCATGCATTCATACCGTGAGCAACGCTCTCCTCCTGGGCGGGATTCTCGTCGTCCTGGTGCTTCTCCTCTTCTTGGGGAATCTCCGAGGAGCACTGGTTGTTGCGGCGTCTCTCCCGCTCACGGCGTTTATTGCCTTCATCCTCATGGGATGGAGCGGGGTGACCGCCAACCTCATGAGCCTGGGGGGGCTCGCCATCGCGATCGGCATGATCGTGGACGCGTCGATCATCGTGTCCGAGAACATCTCCCGCCACCTGGCGGAGCGGGGAAGGCGGACCTCGCCGACCGCCGAGATTGCCTTTGAGGCCGTGCGGGAAGTGGCGAGGCCCGTGATCTTCGCAATTCTGATCATTGTCATCGTGTTTGTTCCACTGTTCACGCTGGAGCAGATGGAAGGCAAGATGTTCAAGCCCCTGGCCATGACCATGGTCTTCGCGCTGATCGGCTCACTCCTTGTGGCATTCACGGTGGTGCCGGCTCTAATGACATGGGTTCCGCGGGGGCGGAAAGGGGAGGAAGACAACCGGATCGTTCGCATGCTCAGGCGGGGATACCGGCCCGCCCTTTCCCTGGCACTGAAGCATCGATGGCCGACCGTGGTGATCGCCTTGGTCCTTCTCGTCGGGGTCATACTCCTCGTTCCCCATCTCGGCACAGAGTTTCTGCCGCAGCTCGACGAGGGGGCGATCGCGATCAACGCGACCCGCCTCCCCTCGGCTTCGCTGGACGGATCGGTTGCCGTAGGGACCTTCGTCGAGCAACGCCTCGCCGAGTTCCCGGAGGTGCAAACGGTCGTGACCAAGACCGGCCGCGCCGAGATCTCCGAAGACCCGATGGGCCCCGAGCAGAGCGACTTCGTCATCATGCTCCATCCGAGGAACGAGTGGAAGACCGGTCGTTCCAAGGCGGATCTGGTGGCGGCGATCCAGGAGAACCTGAGCCAGATCCCCGGGCTCCGGCTCTCGTTCTCCCAGCCGATTGCCCTGCGTGTGAACGAGCTGATCTCCGGCATCAAGAGCGACCTGGCGGTCAAAGTGTTCGGGCCGGATCTGGAGGTTCTCAGGGATACGGCCAATGAAATCGCCGTCCGGATGCAGGGCGTTCGCGGAGCCGAAGACGTGAAGGTCGAGCAGATCTCCGGATTTGCACAGATTGAGGTCGATATCGATCGTCGTGAGATTGCCCGTCACAAAATCAACGTTGCGGACATCAACGAGATCATCGAGACGGCCGTCGGGGGCAGGGTGGCGACGACCATCGTAGAAGGGCAGATGCGTTTCGCGGCGGCGGTGCGGTTCCCGGAGCCGTTTCGCCGGGACGCTGCTTCGTTGGCGCGAATTCTGGTGCCCGCGCCCGACGGGCGACGGATCCCCCTGGGGCAGCTGGCGGACATCCGGCAGGTGGAGGCGCCCGGGCAGATCAGCCGGGAGAACAACCTGCGTCGTGTGGTCGTGGAGTGCAATGTCCGCGGGCGTGACCTGGGCAGCTTCGTGGCGGAGGTTCGGGAGAAATCCCGATCCATCGTCGCGGGGATGCCGGCGGGATACTTCCTGGATTTCGGAGGTCAGTTCGAGAACCAGCAGCGCGCCATGCGGCGGTTGTCCATCGTCGTTCCCGTTTCCATTCTGCTTATCTTTCTGATGCTCTTTTCCGCCTTCGGTTCCCTCCGGTCGGCTCTTCTGGTTCTGGCCAATCTGCCGTTCGCTCTCGTTGGCGGAGTGCTGGTCATTTTCCTGTCCGGAATCAACCTCAGTGTCTCGGCCGCCATTGGCTTCATTGCCGTCTTCGGCATCGCGGTGGAGGACGGCACCGTCATGGTTTCGTTCTTCAACCGATTTCGCGACCAGGGATTGAGCCCGATGGATGCCGTACGGAAGGGGTGCGAGGTCCGCTTCACCTCGGTTCTGATGACGACGCTCACGACTCTCCTGGGACTCATGCCCATGTTCTTTGCCCGGGGAAGCGGATCGGAAATTCAGCGTCCGCTGGCGGCCGTGGTGTTGGGCGGTCTGGCTTCGGCGCTCGTGCTGACGCTGCTGGTCCTGCCGGTGCTGTATTCCCTCGTGGAAGGTCGATCGGAGGCGGATGCGGAGACGTAGGCGTGGAGTCGTCGCCGTTCGACGCGGGATCGTCGGCGCCCCCGGCTGTCGGGCCTTCTCGTTCTCTTCTTGGTTGTACGGAATCCGGATGCTCCGTACAATAGATGACGGGAGGGTTCGGAGTGAGGGGCTTCGGAAGCCGTCCCGGGGCCGGGACTTCCCGGCGCGATCGGAGACGAAGGATGATCCCTGGGAAGAGGAGAGCCGCCGACAGTTTGCGCGAGGGGGATGCGGAGAGGGGGCGGTTCGGGTTTCACGGTAAGCCGGCGGCGCTCGTTGTGTCGGTCTTTGTCGTTTCCCGAGTTCTCTTCTTCCTCGCCGGGGTCCGATTCGAGGCCACCCCCCTCAACAGCTACTGGCAGTATCTCGATCCTCAATGGCTCAGGGAGGATCTTGTCCGGAGCCTGTTCTATCTCCACAGCCAACCCCCACTGTTCAATTGTTTTCTCGGGCTGGTGTTGAAAACGTTCCCGGGTCACGAGAGCGGAGCTTTCGCCGTCAGCTACATGGCTCTCGGCCTGGTCCTGGGCATCTCTCTCTATTTGCTGATGATCCGGCTGGGCGTTTCGCGATGGCTGGGCGCGGTGCTTTCGATCCTGTTCCTCATCAGTCCGTCATGCATTCTCTACGAGAACTGGCTTTTCTATACGTGCCCGGTCACCGTCCTCCTCTGTGTGTCGGCGCTGTTCTTTCACAGATTTCTGAGCACCCGCAGTGTGGCGAATGGCATCGTGTTTTTCACACTCCTTGCCGCCGTGGTATTGACTCGGAGCATCTTCCACCTCTTCTGGTTTCTGTTGTTCGGGGTGATTCTGGTTCTCTCGCAGCCGAGGCATTGGAAAAAAGTGGTCGTCGCGGGGTGTGTGCCGCTGGCGCTTCTCATGTTCGTCTATGCGAAGAATCTGTACCTCTTCGGGAGTTTTTCCAGCAGCACGTGGCTCGGAATGAATTTCGCCAAGATCACGACGGTTCGAGTGCCCAAGGAGCTGCGATGGGAATGGGTGAGCACGGGCACGCTTTCCAGCTTGGCCCTTCACCACCCCTTCGCCGGCCCCGGGAGTAGATCCTACCGCGGCTATTTCAGCCAACGGCCGAGAATCGGCGTCTCGGTTCTGGACGACGAGCTGAAGTCGACGGGACACGCGAACTATAACAACATCGCCTATGTCCGGATCTCCAAGCAGTACTTCAGGGACGCGATGACCGTGTTGGCGCTCGATCCTGTCCGCTACCTCGGGGGGGTTGCCAAAGCCTGTGAGATTTACCTGAGGCCCGGAAGTCATTCGGAACTGTTGCGGGAGAATCGCAGGCGGCTGCGCGATTTCGAGAGAGCCTATCACATCGTCTTTCACGGGCAGGTTTCCGACGAGCGTGGAATCCCCCTCCAGCGTGGCAGCATTGCCGAGTACTATGTGCATGCCCGGGGAAGTGCGGGGTGGTTCACCAGCAAGGCCTGGTTCCTGATTGTGGGCTGCCCGCTACTCACGTTGTTCGGATTCGTTCTGGGGATGCGGGTGCTGAGGACGAGGGCGGACGCTCCCTTTGCGCTCACGATGCTGTTTCTGGCGGCCAACATCGCCTACGTGACGGTGGTCTCCAACGCCGTCGAGATCGGTGAGAACAACCGGTATCGCTTCATTGTTGATCCTTATCTTCTCGTCATCGCCGGCGTGTGCCTGGAGCGCGGGCTCGGCGCGCTTCGGCGCCGCAGATCGGACATGAGCAAAGTGTGTGGAGACGAGCCGGGATACGGAGGGTAGCATGAGACGTCGGGTTTTCATCTTGTTCCCGGTGGCGCTGTGGATCGGAATCTGTTGTCGAGGTGCCGTTGTCCTCTCCGGCGGCGTCCCGGATGTCCCGACCGTACGGGGGCTGGCGGACACCGTCGGATTCGCGTACACGCCGGAGCAGATCGAAGCGGTCGTGGAGCTATCGGAGCGGGTTGAGGACGAACGGTGGAATCGCTCTCTCGAGCAGGGGCCCTGGGTGGGAGCGGTCGCGCCCCACGACGACCATCTCTACGCGGGTCCGGTCTACGTCCACGTCATGCCCGGCGTTCGGGCGAAGACCGTAGTGGTGATCGGCGTGGCCCATCGCGCGCGAACGTGGGGGGAGAAAAACCGGCTGATCTTCGACAGGTTCTCGGCGTGGCGCGGCCCGTACGGGCCGATGCCGGTCTCGAGTTTGCGAGACGATATCCTGGAAAGGATGAACCCCGACGACTATGTGGTGTCCAACGAATTTCACGCCGAGGAGCACTCCATCGAGGGGCTCCTCCCGTTCCTGCAGTACTACAACCGGGACGCAGAGATCGTGCCGGTTCTCGTTCCCTACATGGATTGGGAGAGGATGGACGAGCTGGCTTTGGATCTCGGCCTCGCGCTCGCCGAGATCTCCCGGGAGCGCGAATGGATTCCGGGATCGGACCTGGCGATCCTGATCTCGGTCGATTGCGTGCATTACGGAGAAGAGGGGTGGGGGGGGAAGAACTACGCCCCCTTCGGCAGCGACGGCGGGGGATACGACCTGGCCGTGGCGAGGGAACGAGATCTGATCGAAACGCATCTGGTGGGGACCGTCCGTCCCGACAAGTTGCAGGCGCTGATGCTCCGCCTGGTAGACGAGGAAGACGTCACGCAGTATCGCATCACGTGGTGCGGGCGATTCTCGGTCCCCTTCGGACTCGATTGCCTGTATCACTATATGACCGAGATCGGACAGCCGACGCCGGCCGGAGTCTTCCTCCGGTACGGGACGAGCATCGATCTCGGGAGGCTGCCCATCGATCACTTGGGTATCGGCGTGACCGCGCCGGCGTCGCTCCACCATTGGGTCGGTTACGCGGCGGTCGGCTATCGATAGGCTCGGCCGCGGAGTGCCACGCGAAGAGCCAGCCACAGATTCCACAGATTTTGACGAGAGGGACAAGGTCAAGGGCCATCCGCAGATGACGCAGATCAATGCGTAACCCCGATGCCCCTGTCCAAGCTCAACTTTCGACTGTCGACTTTCCATTTTCTCGGGCCGGCACTGCCCGGCCCGTTGGCTACTCGCGCAGGAATGCGAAGATTCTGGTGAAAGCCCAGATGGTGGGGATACCGGCGAGAAGCGTTGCGGCCACGGCCATGACCAGAGGACGAGACAACACCTCCAGCGCAGAGACCTGTTCCAGCGGCACATCCGCGGCTCGGGCCAAGAATCCCATGACCGCATCCCCGATCCATGCGACGGGTGCGGCAAGTCCCTGGACCACGGGCTCCATCAAAGCGGGGAGAATGCGCGCCAGGTCCGTTCTGAACACGAGAAGGAGTGCGGAACCGACGGCAAATGCAAATACCGGAACCAAATTGGCCCAACGTTGCGCCCTCTTCTCCGCCGCGCGATCGCTGATTGCTTTCTCGGTAACCCGCCGGGCGAAATCGGCCGATAGCCCGGAGGGCAACTCCTGGACCAGAGCCTCGTGGATTTTCTTCTGCAGGAGGAGTTCGGCCCGGCACCGGCGGCAGCCCGAGAGATGGGCCTCGAGCTCCGTCATCCGGCGCTCGGGGAGTGATCCCTCCAACATTCGGGCAATCCACTCCGTGTAGTCGAGACAGGTCATCCGGTCTGCCCCCCATTGCTCACCGCATCGCCCGAGGGTCCGGCGACGAGGTCGGCAAGGTCCGTACTGGCGAGGACCAGTTCCCTCAGGCGGAGCTTGGCCCGGTGGATGTAGGTTTTGACCGTTCCCAGGGGAATCCCCATGATCTCGGCGATCTCCTCGTAGCGGGCCTGGTTGACGTAGAAGAGCGTGAGTGCCGTCCGCTGCCGCGCCGGCAGCTGCTCCACCAGGGCCTGAATGTTCTCGGACAGATCCAGCTGCTCAATTTCCTCTTCGAGGTCGGTTCGCGACGGGGGAAGCAGGCGGTGGACTTTCTCGTCGCCCTCTTCCTCCAGTGAGAGATGCTCGCCGCGCCGCCCGCGCTTTCGGAGTTCCGAGAGGCAGAGGTTGTGAGCGATCTTGTAGATCCAGGTGCTGAACTTGCTCCCGCTCCTGAAACCGGGGATCGCACGATAGACTCTGAGAAACACTTCCTGAGTCAAGTCCTCACCCTCCAGGCTCCCCACCATCCGCCTCACGAGCCAGTGAATTCGATGTTGGTACCGCGTGACGATCTCGGCGAAAGCCTCGTGGTCCTCCTCCCGGCACCGCTCGACCAGTTCCTCGTCCGTCCGTTCCGCCACGGGTCTCTTGTCGTCCACCGTCGATTCCGGGTTAAGAGGCTCATGAGTCCAGTCCGCCGGGGGCGGTGAGATTGCTCCTGTTCCATCGTAATCGGCTTCGGCAGGACCTGCAAGCACAGGATTTGTCGACTTCGCCCTTGCGACCCCGCTCCTGTCCCCATAGACTCCGTGAGCGGCCGAAAGGTTTCATAAATAAACGTGGAGGAAAACCGGCGGGGAGTGAAACAATTCTGCCCCGCGGGGAGTCTACCTGGAGTGAGCGGACAATGGCCGGGCACCGGAGGGAGCCCGGATAAGCGGCAACATAAGGAGCAAGGGGGTGCAACATGAACTGGCTACCTTTTATGATTCCCATTACCTTCATTCTGGGCGCTTTTGCCGTGGGCATCGTGGCGGTGATCATGAAGTCCAAGGCAAAGGATCGTCAGCACCAGGAGCGTATGTTCTTGGCCGAGAAAGGATTGCCGGTTCCCCCCGAGCTCTATGAGGTTTCCGAGGAAAAGAAACCCAGCGAGTTTCGGGGGTTTCGTGCGGTCCTCATGGTGCTCGGGTGCGTCACGACGCTCGTGGGGGTTTCGGTCATGATCGCACTGGGTGTTCGGGACGGCATGCAGGACGGCATAAACGGTGTGATTCCTCTTCTGATCGGCATCGGGATTCTGGTGGCCGAGAGGATGATCAACACCCTCATCGTGAAGCCCGGCAGGGAACAGTAAGACACCGGTCAATCAGTGTGAAGCGCGCCGGCAAGGAAGGGTAAGACACCGGTCAATCAGTGTGAAGCGCGGCGGCAAGGAAGGGTAAGACACCGGTCAATTAGTGTGAAGCGCGGCGGCAAGGAAGGGTAAGACACCGGTCAATCAGTGTGAAGCGCGGCGGCAAGGAAAGGTAAGACACCGGTCATCGATTTCGTACCCGCTAGTGGCGGGAGGCGCCCGGAATGGACGCCTCCCGTCTTCTTGTATCGCCTACGCCCCCGAGGCCATTCCCTCCCGTACCCTGCAAGCGACCGACATGCGCGGCGCTTCGTCCGTATCGCCGTTCACGATCTCGTCCCGCTGGCACCGAACCTGCATAACACTCCTCCAAACGCGGAGGCAGGCGCCATCTTGAAATCCGTAGGACGTTACCCCGCAACACGTTTCGTCTTACGTCGGCGACCGACAGGTAGGGTGTTCTCACCCGGGAATCGGGGGATTTTACCCGCTGGAGTGGACTTGAGTCCATCGTTGGTATGGAAGGTATCCCCGGAGACCATCAAAGGAAAGGAGGGGTGCTCGACCGAATTCGACAGTTCCGGTGTTGTCCCTTTGGCTGAGTATCCGAGAACCATGAGGAGGTTCACATGAGGTTCGCTACGTTTCTGACCCTGATCTCTCTGTTTGGATTGACGGCGATTGCCCACGCGGGCGTTCCTCCGACCACGAACAGATTGGATGGGGACCCCGTCGCTGACGGCGTGGAGTGCATCGTGCTGGATTCCTGTGTCCAATGTCCGGCGGACGGCATTCCCGAGAACGAGGACCCCTGCTACGACTGGTATGCCATCCCCGACATATGGAACGGCGGCTGCAATTCCGACCCGCCCATTTTCCAGATTCTCGACCCGACCTGCGAGGGGTCCATCTCCGTCTGCGGGTGGGGTGGGACGGACCCGGGCGGCATGGGCTGGCGAGACACGGACTGGTATGAAATCACCCTGGTCGAGCCCAGCCAGATCACCGTGTGCGTGGTCGCCGAGATTCCCGTCAATCTGTTCATCATCGACGCCGCCGCCGGCTGCGCCACCACGGTGATCCTGCACGAGGCATATGCGACGGTCCCGTGTGAACCGGTGTGCATCCAGACCGCGCTCGCCGCAGGAACCTACTGGCTGTGGGTCGGAGCCAACGACTTCTACAGCATCCCATGTGGGCAGTACCTGCTGACCGTTGATGGATACTACCCGGAAGGCGGACCGTCCGCCACGGAACGGACATCCTGGAGTACGATGAAGAACCAGTACAAGTAGACCAAACACGAACCTCAGCAATCCGGAAAAGGAGCCCCGCGGGTGCGGGGCTCCTTTTCTGTGACGGGGCGCCTTGTCCCCTCTAAGTGAAGGATCTGCAAGACCCCAATGATGATGCGTAGCCCGTCGCTGCGGGAATCCACGATCTCGTTCAGCGGGTGGAAGAGCTGCGGGATTCTGACGATCGGTCCCCTGGGGGATAGATCTTGGTGGCCTCGTGGATGGCGGCGGCGCCGAAGAGCAGGGGAGTCCACGTGACCCTCGCAAAACCCGCCTCTCGAAGCATCGCCGCCAGTTCCTCTGCCCCGTAGAACCTGGGGATCGTATGGGAAAGATACCGGTATCCGGCGCCGGAACCCGAGATGAGTGTACCGAGGGGGCGGACGGTGAGCCCGACGTAGAAATGGAACAACGTGCGGATGAGGCGGGATTGCGGCCGGCTCGTTTCAAGGTTCACGAAACGTCCCCCGGGCTTGAGGACTCGCGAGTACTCACGAAAGGCGCCAACGAGCGCCCCGCGGTTGACGTTCAGATTGCGCGTGGCGAAGGACATGGTGACGGCGTCGAAGGTATCGCCGGCAAACGGAAGCGCCCGGGCGTCGCCGAGAACCGGATCGACGCCCCGCCCCTCGGGCTTCTCCACCAGCGGGCGGAGCATGGGCAGACAGAAGTCGCAGGCGACGACGGTCGTTTCGTTTCCTCCCAGGCGCCGAAGATAGGCGGCCGTCTCACCCGTCCCGGTGCATATGTCCAGCCACCGCTCGCCCCCCCGGCGCGCCGCGAGCGCCGCAGCGCGCTTGCGCCACAGAATATCCATGCCCAGCGTCAAGACGTGATTCACCGTCTCGTAGGTGCGGGGTACTTCGGAAAAGATCTTCTGAATGCCGTGGTTCACGGGTTGCCGCCTTCGCGGGCCGGGAGCGGCCGCTTCTACACATTCCGAGCCGACAGAGTGTAGCAAAGAACCGAAACAAGCAAAAGCAATCCTGAAAAAAGACAAAAGGTCCGAGGATTCGGTGCCGATAAGGAACACGAAGGGGCGTTCGTGGGGAGAATCGAGAACCGCAGACCGGCCCGCCCGAGACCGTGTGGGGGGCCTGCATCCGAACACGAGATGAGGGGATCTGCTCATGAAGATGGTCATCGGGATCTGCATTTGGGCGTTTTTCGGATTGAGTCCGGTGAGTTCTGCTGTGGGGGCTCTGGAGGTTTTTCATCTGGAGAGCGACGAGGCACTGCTCGAGATTCTCCCGGAGGAAAACGTAGCTTTTGTCGCGGAGGGGAGAATCGGGGATCTGGGCGGAGCCGCCATGTTTGAACTGGATCTCGGTCAATCCGTCGGCGCCCCGGCCGTTACGGATCAGCACGACTGGCAAAGCGGCGTGACGGAGGCGTTCTCTCTCACCTATGACAAGACGTGGAACCGGGTCGACTTCACGATCGGAGAGACGATGCTCCAATACACGCCCGGCCAGCTCTTCATGGAAATCTTCGTTCGAGCTTGGGCCGAGGATGCCGGCACGTCCATCTCTCTCGAGGATCTGATCCTCAACGGAGAGAGTGTGCCCGCGACCTGCGAAGCGACCGGCGCCGCCGGCCTGGACATCCTCCGAATCCGGGGCGGGACCCTACTTGACGGATTCGTTCTCACCGGAACGGCGACGATGGAATGGTCGGCAAGCCCGCCGACGGAGTCCGGGCTCTCTTTCCAAATCAACGCCGGATCCCCGGACACCCAGGTTGCTACGGCAAAAGTCACCTGGGGACAGATCAAGAATCGATTCCGGTAGCCAAGGATGTGTTCCCATCCTCGGCGTCCTCGATCTCGATATGTCCATCTGTGAAGTCTGTGGTTTTCCCTTCGGCGGTGGCTATTCGGGACTTTCCGTGCGGAGCACGTATCCCTCGGAGCGGGCCACGTATGCGGCGGCCGTGATGTCGCCGGTCACGTTCAGGACCGTCCGGCACATGTCCAACAGGCGGTCGATGCCGAGGATGATTCCGATGCCTTCTCCGGGGACCCCCACGCTCTCCAGAACGAGGACGATAACGGGGAGGGACCCGCCCGGCACGCCTGCGGTTCCGATTCCCGCAAGAACGGACATCAAGACGACCGTCACCTGCTGTGCGAAGGTCAGATCCACCCCGAAGAACTGGGCGAGGAAGAGAACGGTGACGCCCTCGTAGAGAGCGGTCCCGTTCTGGTTCGCCGTAGATCCCAGGGTCAGGACGAAGCCGGTGATGTGTCGGGGAACGCCGAGATTTCGTTCCGTGACGCGAATGGCGGTGGGGAGGGTGGCGTTGCTGGAGCTGGTCGAGAAGGCCGTGATCATGACCTCGCGAACGCCGCGGAAAAACCCGAGAGGGCTCATTCGGGCGAGGGACCGTACGAGAAGCGAGTAGACCACGAATTGGTGAATCGCCAATCCTGCGACGACCACGAGCACGTACTTCGCCAACAGCCGGACGACGTCGAAGCCCAGGCGAGCCGTCACGGAGAACAGGAGGGCGGCGACTCCGTAAGGGGCCAACTTCATGGCGAATCCGATGATCTTCATCACGGCTTCATAGAGCCCCTCCAGGAAAGCGATGAAGGTCGCCGTTTTCTCGCGATCGCCGATCGCCAGAGCCACGCCGAGGACGAGGGAGAAGAACATGACGGACAGGATCCCCCCGCCGGTGTAGTTGGAATCGAAGGCGCCCACGACGTCTTCAAAGGGATTCCTGGGGATGATGTCCACAAGGGTCTGGATGGGGGTCTTTGCCTCGGCCGCGCGCTCGACTTTCTCCGCCGCCTGGGATGCAAACGTTTCCAGCAGAATCGCCTGCGATTCCTCCGGAAGCCCGGTACCCGGGCGGATCACGTTGACCAGCGTCAATCCGATCGCCACCGAGATCGTCGTGACAATGAGCGTGTAGCCAAAGGTCTTGAGACCCACCCTTCCGAGGCGACGCACGTCCCCCAGCTCGGCCACCCCCAGGGTGAGGGCCGAGAAGATCAGGGGAATGACCACCATGAAGATCATTCGGAGGAAGATCTGACCGACCGGATAGGTGACGTTCCGGACGGTCCACTCGACCGCCGGGTGGGAACCCGCGATGAGATTGACGGTGATCCCCGCGGCCCCGCCCAGGATGAGGCCGATGAGGATTTTTGTGTGAAGCGGCATGCAGCGATGGCGGTGATCCTGTGGGTCCAAGACGGTATCCTCGACGGTGGCGGACGCATCTATTGGTACGTGATCCGCTCGCCGAGGACAAGGACAAAGTGCGGGCGGAGCCGAAGGGCAGAACAATAGAGCAATAGAGCAACTGGATCGATGGACCGCAATGGGGCCGGGTGTGTTTCTCTATGATGCTTCTCACCAGAATCTACTTGCTCGATTGCTCCATTGCTCTGCCTGGATGAATCCGGGCTCCGGTACCCGGCGCCCGGATTCATCCAGGCTACGACCGGTCCCACAGTTTCGTGATGGGATTGCTCTGAATGAGATGCAGAATCTCGGCCCGGAGGTCCGGGAGGCCCGTGCGTTTGAAATCCGGAGGGGGAACGACGAGACGAAGAGCGCCCGGTGCACAGCGGATATCCACGGGCGTGGTGCCGACGATCTCACAGTCGGCGTGCACGGGCAGTTTCTCGGGCGAGCGGATCCGGACGGCGCCGGCCTGGACGTATTCGACGTCCTCGAGGTCGAGCTGTTTGAGTTGTGCGGTGGCGACCACGTAGCGGAGAAGGTCCGCCAGGCCACGCCGCTTGAAAACACAGATGTCCAGCTTTCCGTCGTCCAGGCGCGCCAGCGGCGTCACCTTGAACCCGGCGGCGTAGTTTCGTGAATTGCCTACGATCACGAAGTATCCCCGGCGGGGTTCGCTCTCCCCCTCGACGGAGAGTTCCATTTCGCACGGCTCGAACGTAATCACGGTCTGGAGAGCGGTGAGGGGGTACGCGGCCGATCCGAAGATTCTCTTCATGAGAGGATCCACCTCACTGGCCACCTGCGCGTCGAGACCGATCCCCACCATGAGCAGGAAGTTCCGATCCCGGACCACGCCCAGATCGACGGTCACCGTGTATCCCTCGAACATGACGTCCGTGGCGTGAGAGAGATCGAGCGGGATGGAGAATTCCTGTGCGAGGACGTTCTCCGTTCCCTGCGGGAGAATGGCCAGAGGGACCTCGCTGCCGGCCAGACCATTGATAACCTCATTGATGGTTCCGTCTCCTCCCGCGGCGATCACGAGATCCAGGCCCTCGCGAACCGCCCTCCCTGCCGCCTCGGTTGCATCCCCGGGCGCACGGGTCCGGTGCACGCGAAGAGAAATTCCCCGCCGGGCCATTCTCCCGCGGATGACGTCCGCGTCGACGCGCGGCAACCACGTGCCCGAAGCCGGATTGATGATGAGATATGCCTGGTTCATAGGAACGAACCTCGGAACCTCAGAACTCAGAACCGAGAACTCAGAACTGGGACCTTAGAACTCAGAACCTGTTCACCGTGTGACATAGAACGTCGTACTTGTCCCCGTCTCGGTACCGGCCACGGTGTCCTGAATGCTTAGCGTCAGAACGTATCGACCGAACCGCAGGGGCGCGAGATCCAGCGACAGCCGCCGGGGCGAGAATGAGGACGCGCCCTCGTATGTGAAGGTATTGGCGATGTGAGGTGGGGTTGAGGGCTTTCTCCGGAAGAGCCGGCGGATTCCTTCCCAGAGACCCCCGGCATCTTCGACGTCGATCGGAATGACCCGCACGGTTGCCTTGAAACTCGAGCGGCCGCTCCCGTCCAGCGCCAGGCCGTAGACCTCGTAGTAGAAATGGACAGGCTTCGCGCGGCGGAAGCGGCGGGTCGGCTCCGGCTCGACGGTCAGATCCCCTTTATCGAACGGAGTTCTTCCGGGGGAGGGGCGGATGGCTCTTGCCAGCTGGATGTCGCTGATCATCAGACTCGAAGAATCAAAGGCCCTGACGTCAAGCGCCACCTCCGTAAGGCCGATCAGTTCCTCTCGCTCATCCTCCACCGAGATGGCCGCCAGGTATCGGCCCGGGAGTAGATTGTAGTCGCTCTGATGAATGAGCGCCCCTCTTCGCACATTCGTCAGCGTGCCGGAGACCTGGGTGATGACGGTGGTGGTTTCGCGGGCCACGATCTCCCAGTCTTCGTTGTAGATGAGGATTCGTCTCAGGAGTTTCTCCGTCCAGACATCGCCCTCCTTCACGAACCCCAGATCCTCCGCAGGGACGGCATAGTAGATTTCCTGCCGGGTGATTCCGGGATCGCGGAGGAATGAGCAGGCGTCCGCGATCATTCGAATCTGTGTCCCCTCGTACAGTGGAAGATGGAATTCCGGAATCTCGCGGATCATCGTCTCCCAACGCCTCGCATCCGTTCTCCCCTCGTCGAAGGCGAAGCCGAACTGCCCGTCGAGGAAGCGATCGCGAAACGTGAGCTGGAAATGCTTGCCCTCCATCTCGTAGGTCCACACCTCAACCGGGCGGGGATTGCGCTCGACCTGGTCGTCCTCCATCCCGAGGGCAATTTCGTCCTTTCTCAGTTTCCTTTTTGTCTCATCGAGGAAGGAAGCCCGTTCCAGCGGGGGGCCGTACCGGATGTGGGACTGGCCCCGTGCGGAATCCCGGCCTCGAAGACCGGCCCTGGGAGCTTCGAATCGAAGATCGGCCTGAAGGATACGCCGCCAGTGTTCGAGAAGACGTTCGTTTGCCTCCGTGCTCAGGTCGGGATCGCGGTTCCGCCACAACCGGCGCCCGAACTCCGCCACGACTGCGGCGTCGGCCTCCCCGGATCCGAGTCCGAGGTTCTCCGCGTACCCGTCGATCCCGAGAAACAGGGCTCGGCTCTCGCGACTCGTCTCAAGGATGGCGTTCCAGTACGCCTCCTCCGCTTCCTCCAGTTTCCCCCGGCCCTGGAGGGCCGCGCCATACTGGAAAAGCGCTTCCGTGTCGGAGGGATCGTCCACGAGGATCCGGAGGAGAGCTTCCTCGGCCATGCCATATTCCTCCAGCTCGTTGGACACCCGGCCCAGGGTATAGAGCAGATCCCGGTCGGTGGAGCCCTTGTCGTAACCTTGGACAAGGAGGTCGTATGCCTTCCGCAGGTCCTTGTCCTGGTCCCGCCAGCGCCGGATGTAGATGGCGCCGCATTCCACGTAGGCCTCGGGTCTCTCGGGGGCCACCTCGATGGTCTTCAGAAAAGATTTCTCCGCATACCGGTCGAAGGACTGGGCGGCCTGGACCCGACCGAGCGCCAGATGGTAGTCGGCGTTCTGCGGATCGTACCGAATGGCGAGCTCGTATGCCTCGGCCGCCAATCTTCGCGCCTCGATGGTGTTCAGCCGGAAATAGGCCTCGGCCAGCCGGGCGTGAGCATCGGCGAACTTGTAGTCCTCGTGGACGGCCGCACGGAATTCCTCGATGGCCTTGTGGGTGTCTCCCTGTTCAAGAAGAGCCACGCCGGCATCGTAGTGAGGGCGGGGTTTTTCGTCCCTGGCCTCGGCCGCGTGGCCGAGACAAATCGCAAATGCGATCAGAGAGATCACGACCGCTTGTCGAGAAGTGACCATGGATTCATTATCCGACTGTAGCCGGGCATGTCAAGGTCCGGATACGGACGGGACGGCGGGTCTGCGAATGGACCCGACGAGGCAACCATTCTGTCATTAAACCCGGCAGTAGCCCGGGCATCCTGCCCGGGATGGCGTCCCCAAGATCCCAGAGGTTTCGTCGTGTTCGCCTGTTTCACAAATGCCTGACGTCGAGGCCGGTTCGGCGCGAAACCGTCTCGGCGAGACGGCTGCGATGACAGCGCCGCACGTCCTTTTCCACGCAGACGAGAACAGAGGGGGTGGTCTTCACGAGCTCGGCCAGTCGCTCAAGGGCGTCTTCCTGTTCGGGCAGGATTTCGTGCTCGTACTTGTCGAGGAGATGCTGGTATGACGCGTCATCTGTGAGATTCTTCCGGAGCTCTTTCGGCACGCCGAGGTCCGGCATGTGTACGTACCCGAGGCCGAGCTTCTCTCCGGTTTCGCTGAATTGCCTCTTGGAGAAACCATATCGCCGGGACACCGGATCGGCTCGCACGTCGACGATACACCGGATGCCCTCTTTCAGAAGCGGGTCGAAGAAGGCATCAACCGACTTTCCCTCGTAACCCGCTGTGTACACGGCAGGCATGGTCTCCTCCTGTGTGTGCTCTGTGCACGCTGCTAGCGCGTGATATACAGCGATGTGCTCCGCGCGGTTCGTGTGTCGGCCACCAGATCATGCACGCCCACGGTCACACGGTAGACGCCGGGTTTCAGCGTCGTAAGATCCAGCGACAGGTGCAGGGGGGCGGAGCCGGATGGATACCGGTGCGTGAAAGTACTGGCGATGTGCGGGGGCGTGGACGGTTTCCGGCCGAACAGCCGTCGTGCGGCATCCCAGAAGCTCTCTTCCTCTTCGACGTCCAGAGGAATCACGCGCACCGTGGACTTGAAGTGGGATTGCGCGCTCTCATCCAGGGCGAGTCCATAGACCTCGTAGTAGAGATTCACGGGCTTGGAGCGCCGGAAGCGGTGAGAGGGCTCGGGTTCCACGCGCAGGGAGACCTTATTGAACCGGCTCTTGCCCGTGGCGGGCTTGATCGAGCGGGCCAGCTCGATGTCGCTGATCTCCAGTTCCCGGCCTTCGAAGGTCCGGGCGACGATTCCGACCTCGGTCACTCCCAGCACCTCGGCGGCGGCGTCTTCCACCTGAACGGCCGCAAGGTAGGTCCCGGGTTTGAGATCGAAGTGGCACTGGTCGACGATCTGGGCGTCCCTCAGCAGCTCAAGGGAACCGGCCGGCTCGGTGATCACGGTCGTGGATTCCGCCGCCACCACGTGCCAATCCCGATCGTAGATCACGATTCGCCTCTCGAGTTTGCTGCTCCACCCCTCGGGGTCCTTCCGGAAGTGGAGCTCCCGTCCCGGCACCGTGTAGTAGATTTCCTGGTGTGTCTCACCCCGGATGCGGGAGAAAGAACAGGCGTCCGCGATCAGGCGAATCTCCTTGCCCTCGTATTCGGGCACGTAGAATTCAGGCAGCTGCCGAACGAGGATCTGCCAGCGCTTGGCCGACCCTCCGTCCTTTTCGGGTTCGAAGTCGAACGGAAAGCCGAATTCTCCGTTCAAGAAGCGGTCTTCGAATCGGAAGCGGAACCTGTGGCCTCCGATGTGGTAGCTCCACATCTCGTTGGGCCGGAGATTCTCGGCGATGTAGCAGGTCATCTCCGTCGGCGGACCGTAGCGGACGTAGGATCGGCCCCGGTCGGAGTACCGGCCCTTGAGCCCCGTCTTCTCCGAGGTGAAGTAGAGGTCCGCCTTGAGAATCCTCCGGTAGTGCTCGAGAAGCCGTTCGTTGACCTGGGTGGCGAGATACGGATCGTGCTCCCGCCAGAATCGCCGCGCCAGCTCCGCCGTGCTGTCCGGATCGATCTTGCGAAGAAACCTCTGCAGCGGCTGGGACGCCACCTCTTCGATTCCGAGGAAGACCAACTTGTCCTGCACGTCCATTGCGGAGATCGCCCGGGCGTACTGAGTTTCCGCCTCCTCCAGCCGCTCCAGGTCATGGAGCGCCAGGGCCATCACGAAGCGCATTTCCGTGTCGTCCGGGTTCATCTCAAGCGTTCGCGTCGCGATGTCCAGCGCGGTCTCGGGATCCTCCCTCTCTATCGAAAGCCGGGCGAGATGGAACAGGATGTCGCGATCGGTGGAGCCCCGGTCGGAGGCTTCTTGAAAGCAGTCGTGGGCTCGCTCCAGATCGTCGTCGTACTGGCGGAAGGTGAGCCAGCGACGGATGTAAATGAGGCCCCGTTCGAGGTAAGCCTCGGTCAGTTCGGGGTCGATCTCGATGGCCTTGCGGAAGCAGGCCTCCGCGTACCGATCGAATGTCTGGTTCACGTAGACTCTGCCCAGCGCAAGCTGGTAGTCGGCGTTGTCGGAATCGTACCGAAGGGCCAGACGATACTCTTCGACGGCGAGGCGGCGGCCTTCGATCGTGTCGAGAGCCGCGTAGGCCTCGGCCAGCTTCGCGTGAGCGTCGGCGAACTTGAAATCCTCGTGTACGGCCCGGCGGAGAGTCTCGATTGCTTCGCTGAAGTTGCCCTGGTCCAGGAATCTGAGGCCAAGATGGTAGCTGCGCAGGGCCTCGTCGCGGCCGGCGTGCGCCTGCCCTGTGAGAAGAAACACAAGGACTGCCAAGACTAAGCCAACGTACCGGTGATGGCGGTTCATATTCCCATTATCCGCCCGATCACGCACTCGTCAAGGGCGTCTGGAGAATCGTCAGAAGGGAACTCGCACGCCGAGGGTCAGCATGCCCGTCGACGGATCGCCCGTCAGGCTGAGCCCTGCCGAGGCGGATTCGGGACGTTCGGGAACGAGGAGCGCGGCGTCCACCAGGCTGTAGAGGTAGATTCCCACGGAGGCGGCCAGGAACATCCGGCGGGTCGCCTTTCGGTCCTCGACGCGGTCGTGCCGCCGGTGGGCCTCATCCCAGGCCGAGGAAATGGTCTCCGGAGACACCTGGTTCAGGTACCGGTTCCAAGCGGTGTCGTATTCCTTCACCGCTTCGTTGTACGCGTCCGTCGTGATGAGGAGACCGAACAGGGAACCCAACTGGGCCGCGGGGAGGAGAATGCTCCGAATTCTCTTTTCCTGGTGCCGCTGGCTCCAGCCGGGGATCAGGATTCGATAGAATCCACCTTCGTCGGACTTCGGGGCCCACTCCGGCTCAAGAAGAATCTCCTCGTTGGGAAGCACGTTTGCCTCGATCTCGATGGTCCGGTAGCCTGGAGCCCGAAGGCGGAAGGTCCGCATCCCCGCTACGACCGGCTGAGCCAGGACGGGCGCCCGCCACGTTTCCCTGCTCTCATCGAGCAGCGCCACGGTCGCCCCCGCCGGCGACGTGCCCCGAAGGGTGACGTATCCCCTGAGAGGATTGAGCGTCACGCGGAGATCGGAATTCGCCCCCGGGAGGACATCCGTCCTCAACCGGTACTCCTCGTACCCGGGAAGGCGGAAGACGAACCGCCGCTCTCCGAGCGGGACCGCCCACCTGAGCGGTGTGGTTCCAAGCAGCTCGCCGTCCATTTCGATCCGCGCTCCCGGAGGGCTCGAGAGGAGATGAATCGAGGTTCGCTCGGCCTCCAGCTCAACCGCCAGTGTCTCCGAGGCCCCTTCGGTGAATTCGATCGTCTGCGTCCACACCTGGTGATTCTCGAGATTCAGGGTGACCTCCGTCCGGCCCGGCCGCACGGAGTTGATGATCGCGGGGGTTTGTCCCTTGGGGTGGTCTCCGAAGTAGACCCGGGCGCCGGCGGGTTCGGATCGAACGACCAGCTTGGCCGGAACCAGAAGACGCGCATCGAGTCTCGATTCCTCCCCGGCCCGAATCTCCACGGTTGCACGGTAGTCGGCGAATCCTTCGTGGTGGATTCGAAGATCGTGATCCCCGGCGGGGATCACGGGAAGGTGGAGAGGAGTGTGTCCTTTCTCCTCGCCGTCCAGAATGACGAGAGCGTCCTCGGGCGTCGAGAACACCCAGAAGGTTCCTCGGCCATCATTGAGCGTGAGTTCAACCGTCGTGAGTTCACCCACACCCACGCGCACGCGAGTGGAGGCAAAGAGGCCGGCCTTTTCCGCTTGTACCAGGTGCCATCCCGACTTGAGCGGGAGGGGGGCCAGGGGAGTGACCCCCTGAAGTTCCGAATCGACTCGAACCCGGGCGCCCGCAGGGTACGTTGTGACGAGGAGATTCCCCAGATCGAGCAGCAGGTCTCCCGGAGGCGGCCCGAACGAATTCGCTCCCGCATCCCGGCCGCCGCCCTCAGGGGCCGAGTCGAAACCGAATACCGGCAACGCTGCGAGAACGCCCATCAGCAGGATGAAAGTTCCCGGAAGCGTCTTGTTGCCGAGCCTGAGAATCTGCATCGAAGTCGGCCCTTCTACTGCCTTTCGAAGACGAGGATGCGGTGTTGATACGTATCCGCGATCCAGACCAAGTTGCCCGCCGGGTCCACCCAGAGCCCGTCGGCGGGGTTTCCGATGTCGCCGTCGCCCCAGGTTGAGAGAAGCAACCCTTCGGAATCAAACTTGTGCACGACCCCGTCGCTCTTCAGAACGAATACGTTGCCGCTTGCATCCGCGGCAATGGCTCCCGGAACGCTGCCCGTCCCGAATCCGCCCCAGGAACCGGAGAACACCCCGGTGTCGCTGAACTTCTGAATCCTCCGGTTGAAGCTGTCGGCCACGAAGACCGAGCCTTGCGCCACGGCCAGACCGTACGGCGTATCGAATTCGCCCGAGGCCGTGCCTCGCCCGCCCCACTGGCCGAGGTACACGCCGTTGGGGTCGAACTTCTGGACCCGGTGATTCCCCGTGTCCAACACGTAGAGGTTGTCGGAATCATCTGCACAGACGTCCCGGGGAAATTGGAACTGGCCGTTCCCGGTTCCCCGCCCCCCGATGCTCCAGATGTACGCGCCGGCGGAATCGAACTTGGCCACGCGGTGATTGTTCTGGTCGGTGACGAGGAGTGCTCCCTGGGCATCGGTTGCCAGCCCATAAGGGCTCTGAAACGGCGTTGCGCCGGCCAGGGTGATGTTTCCGAGATAAACCTCGGGACGGGAGAATATTTGCACTCTGGCGTTATTGAGATCGCTGGCATAGATATGGCCGCGCGCATCCAGGGCCACGTCGCGAACCACCTCGAACTCTCCGGGTCCGGATCCCCGCGCTCCGTAGGAGGCGACAAGGACGTAGCCGTGGCCCGAAGGAACATGGGTCGAGAACGACCACGTGGACCGAGTGCTTTCGGCGCCCATCCCGTCGGTTGCCGCTACGGACCAGTAATACGTATGCCCGGGTTCGAGAACGGGCACCGGAGCCGTCGTGTCCGGTAGATCGGCCGCCAGGACATCCGTCGGGTCGGGGTCCGTCCCGAAGTAGACGGTGTAGGTGATCGGGTCCTGTTCGACATCCTCACTCTCGCCCCATGAGAGGCGAGGCAGGAGGGACCGGTCGGCGGAGCCGTCAGCCGGAAACGGGCGTGCCGGCGCCGCCGGAGCCCGGTTCACCGCCGTGAAGACACATGCCAGCGTGTCCGTTCGCCCAGCGCCGTCCTTCACGATGAGGCGAATCGTTTTCGACCCGAACACGCCGTACGTATGTGCGGCCGTTCTCTCCGTGGCCCACGGTGTCCAGGATTCTCCCTCATCCCACTGCCATGCGAACAGGAGGTTCTCGCCGGGCGTCACGCCCAACGAATCGTACGACGCGGACGCGTCGACAGTGAACCCTCGCGCGCTGTCGGGGGGAGATACGTCGAAGAGCGCTACGGGGGGGCTCAGATCCACGGCAACCGGAATTGTATCGGGCCCGACCTCCACAAGGAAGTCGTCCTTGCACCGCACGACAATGTCTTTCCAGCCTTCTGTGCCCGGAAATTCCCACTGAAGCAGCAGGGAATCGCTCCCAACCGGCAGAGGAGTCCAGAGGGCGGGCTCCGGGTCTCCCGTGTTCCGGATCATGAGAGAGTCGGCTCCCGCCGAGCGAACGATGAGCGAGGTCGTCAGGTTCCGGAAGTACGCCGTTCCCTCTTCGCTCAGGACCGCGCAGTCGGCGATGGGTTCGCGGTAGGTGGTGTCCATCACCGTCGGTGAGAGGCGACCGTCCGTGTACATGATCTGGAGGTATACGATTTTCGGTCCCTCACCGGCGGAGAGCAGCCAGTCGGTCACCTGATTCTCGTAAAGTTCCCAGTCGCAGCCGGCGAAAGTCGAATCATTGGCGATTCTCATGCTGTCGGCTTCGCTGGCCAGGACACTCAACGCCACCCGTCGGGAACCCGTGAACTGGGTGTCTCCGTCGATCTGAAGGATGGGACTCGTTTCCAAAGAAACCACCGCAAGGTGAGAGCCGGAGGAAATGCGGCCGGCTTCGTCCCGGGCAAGCACTTTGTAGTAGTACCGCTGTCCGGGCGCCGCCTCTTCGTCCAGGTAAGACGTGGTCGAGACATCGACAGCGCCCAGGGTGTCGGGTTCCTCGAAAAGAGACCACTCGCTTCGAAGCACGATCCATCCGGCGATCTCCGTCATGCCCGGCGCCGTCCAGGTCAGAACGACGGCACTCCCTTGAAGTTCGGCCGCCAGTCGGAAGGGGTCGCCCCCCTGGACCTCCGTGGCCGGATCCAGTGGATTCAAGCGTTTTGGAGGATCGGGGGTCTCTTTGGCACACCCGACACCGAGCAGTGTCGCAGCCGCAATGATCTTACCCCAGGGAGCCAGACGGTTTCTTCTCATCGGATCTTCGAAAGAATGACCTGAACAGGAGTCCCGGAAAGCCCAGTGGGCAGGGGAACACGTAAGTCTTGCTATTCTACCACAGCTTCGACCTGAGTCAAGGTGCAAGCGCCGGGTCTCTGCAAAAATCCCCCCGTAGGCGGCGGGCGGTCTGTGGCCGGGTGATCTTGACTTTTGACGTTTTCGAGGGTATGGTAAGGACAGCCCCTGGGATTGCCATTCCCGGCCTTCCCTGTGCCGTGGAGGGGTGCAGGGCGGGGCGAAGAATCGCCGGAAGAGGATCGGGCACACATTCCGGTACCGGCGAGTCGACGGATTCAAGAAAGACCCATCGAGGGTCGATAAGGACCGGACCCAGACGCTCGAGAGCGGGAGTGGCGCCGCGCATGGTAATCCGTGACCGATTCAAAGCCTCTTTGATCTTCCTTATATTCTGCCTGTGGCCGACCTCGAGCTTTCCGGCCGCCGATGAACCCGACATTGCCCGAGGCACGCTGGCCGTGCGGACCGAACCCCGGTCGGCCAACGTGTACGTCGACGGGCGCTTCTATGGAATGACCCCGGCGGAGATTGAGGTGGAAGCGGGGCCGCACGACCTGCGGATCTTGCTGGAGGGCTTTATGGTCGTGGAGCGGCGGGTCGAGATCCTCCGTGGGGAACGGATCGAAATTGCGGCGACCCTGGATCCTGCCGCGATTCTTGTGGCCAAGAGTATCCCGGGAGGGGCGGACGTCCTCGTGGATGGAGAGAGAGTCGGTACGACGCCCGCGGAAGTCCCCGTCCGGCCGGGTGTGCGGGTGGTATCGGTGACGAAGGAGGGTCACGAGTCGTGGGCCAACAAGATGTGGTTCGACGCCGGGGAGAAACGCTGGGTCAACGCAGAACTTCCCTACAAGTTCGGCCGCCTTGAGATCCACTCCATCCCGAAAGGGGCCGCGGTCTTCCTCAACGATGAGGAACGGGGCACGGCCGACCCTCTCCTGTTCGAGTCCATGACGCCCGGAGTCTACGATCTTCGTCTGGCCCTGCCGACGTACGAAGACAGGGTGAAAGAAATTATGATTGAGAGGGGAGAAACGCTCTCCGTCGTCGAGCGTCTCACACACACCCCCGCCTATCTCGAACAGGAGCGACAGAGGCGGGAGGTTCGAAACGCGAAGATCCGCAAGGTGGTTCGCATCACTTCGATCGGTGTCGGGGTGGTTGCCGCGGTCTACGCCGGCGCCCTTCACAGCGGCGTCAAGGATCGCGAAGAACAGTATCACCGGACGGCATACGCGGAACAGGCGCTCGAGTACAGACAGGAAGTGCGGGACTGGGAAGAGAGACGAAATCTCTGGGGAGCGGTGGCGACCCTGACGTTGTCCGTGGGAATCATGACCTTTGTCTTTTGACGGTGATTGAAATGCAAAAGGAATGGATCCTGAAGATTCTCGCCGTGGTGGTTGTTCTCTCCGCGGGATGTGAGAGCCGGTTGGACAACCCGGCCGATCCCGAAGCGGGAAACTATGTCGGGTTCAAACCGTGGGTCAATTCGGGTTTGCCCCTTCACGCTACGATCAACGACACGGTGGCCTTCGCCGGAGTGTTTCAGGGTCCCCTGGACAAGGTGGATCGATACGAGTGGGATTTCGACGGGAACGGCCGCGCGGAGTTCTCTTCGTCCCTGAGCGGTGAGGCGGTTTGGGTTTACGGCGAGGTCGGTCGCTACATGGCCGCGTTCACGGTCTGGGATCAGGCCGGGTTCTCCAAATCCGACACGGCGGAGGGGACCATTACCAATGAGCCTCCGGATCCGCAAGGAGGACCCGATGTGCACAGCTTCGTCGACTGGACCGTCGATCTTCCGGCGGAGGGACAGGACGACGGCCGGATCGTTGAATACCGCTGGGATTACCAGGGTGACGGCCAGGTGGACTGGACGGGGGCCGGGCCCGAGACGGTGCAGGTTCAGTACGGGGAGGCGGGTTTCTACACGGCCGTTCTCGAGCTGGTGGACGACGATGCCAACTCCGCGAAAGATACGGTGGCTGTTTCGATCTCGATGGGCGCCCCGTCGGCCGACGCGGGCCCGGACACCGCCGTCTCCATCAACGACCTGGTGGTGTTTCGCGGGAGCGGTGTGGATACCAACGGGACCTTGAGTCTGTATGAGTGGGATCTGGACGGCGACGGGGTGATCGATTGGGCCTCGGAATCGACGGGTCGGACCGAGCGGATTCTCGAATCGGTCGGGATCCGGATAGCCGTTCTTACCGTGACGGACGACGACGGGTTCATAGATCGTGACACCGTACAGGTTGTCGTGACCGACGAAACGCCGATCGTGGCCATTGAGGATCTGGGGACGGGGTGGTGCGCCGAGCCCGACACGCTCGTTGCAGACGTGATCGATGACGGCCGGATTGTCTTGTACGAATGGGACTTCGACGGCGATGGCATGTTTGACTGGTCGTCGGAGGAATTGAATTGGGCGGTGAACTTCTATTCCGTAGGCGACTATTTCCCCAGTCTCAGGGTACTGGATGACGATGGTCATGTCACGACGGGGACACTGACCTACTCCGTCAGCCCCTGGGCCCGGGCGGCTCCCATGAACGTCCCGCGCTCGGGCGTCGGCGTCGAAGCCGTCGACGGGGTTGTCTATGCTCTGGCGGGTTTCTCATACGGGATTGGGGCTTACCTGTCCGCGGCGGAGGCCTACGATCCGGCCGTGGGGAAGTGGGAAAGCCGCCGCCCGATGTCGCTCTCGCAATCGGGTATGGCGACCGCCGTTTTCGGGGATCGGATCTACGGCATCGCCGGCTGCGCGGTGGGCGAAGAGCGGGGGGCGGTCGAAGAGTACTGGCCCCAATACGACCTCTGGGCGCGGCGCACGTCGGTTCGGATGCGGAGATGCATGGCCACGTCGGAAACCGTGGGCGATCGAATCTACATCATCGGCGGCGAGAACGGTGAGGAGATGTCCTCGGTGGAGGTGGTGCATCTGACGACCTGGGAATGGAGTGTGAGGGCCCCGATGCCCACACCCCGCCATGCGATGGCGTCCGTGGTCGTGGACGGCAAAGTATATGTGATCGGGGGCGTGGGTGGCGGCGGGCTCCTGTCTACGGTTGAGGTCTATGACCCGGCGACGGACTCCTGGGAAACCAGGTCTCCGATGCCTACGCCGAGGGCCGGCCTGGCTGCCGTGGTCTGGAACGACAAGATCTTCGCCATTGCCGGTTCCTATCTGGACGTCGTCGAGGTATACGACGTCACCAACGACACCTGGACGACCGGGAGCCCCATGTTTACCAAACGCTTCGGTGCCGGGGCGGCGGTGATCGATGATGTGATCTACGTTGTTGGAGGAGAAACGCTGACCTCGTATCTCTCGCTCCTCGAGGTCTACGCGCCCAGCTGTGACGGGTTCGGTCCGTAGCCCGCATGTCCACGCCGCCCTTCCGGCGCGTTTCCCGGACCGCAGGACGCCGTCGAGCAAATGGCTTGACGGGCGGCGGGGAGCGCGTTTTAATATGTCCAGAAGAGATGGACATTCAAGATCGGCGATTCTGGAAGGGAAAAATCAAACGATACGATTCGACAGGAGGGATCCTCTTGAGTCTCTCCCGTTTTCTCATCGTGGGCCTTGCGGTTTTGGGGCTCGGTGCGGGAGTTGGAACGGCGAGATCCGGTGAGCTGGACGCGGTCGAAGAGATCGTGACGGCGGCCGGGTACGTTTCCGTGGACAGGGTGGCCCGCGGCAGCAGTTTTCGAATTGCCGTCGAGGTGGACATCTCGCCCGCCTGGCACGCGAACGCCCACGTGCCCACGGACGAGTTTATGGTTCCCACGGATCTGAAGCTGGACGCCACCGCGGGAATCGCGATCGGCCGGATCACGTATCCCCCGGCTGTAGAGCGAACCCTGGAGTTCAGCGACCGCCCTCTAGCCGTGTATGAGGGGCGACTGGTCATCATCGCGTCTGCGAGTGTGTCCGAGAGCGCCGATCTGGGAGCAGGAAGTATCCGGGGGCGTCTGAGCTACCAGGCGTGTGACGATCGGAACTGCCTCGCTCCGGCTGAGATCCAGATCGACATTCCGCTCGAGGTCGTGCCTGCCGGAACACCGGCCCAGGCCGTACACCCGGAGATCTTCTCAAGAGCGGGGATCGAGGCGGAGGCGAGCCGGGAGGCTTCCCGCGGGGGATTGGCCGGAATCATCCAGGAGAGGGGGCTGCTGGTGGCCCTTCTGATGGTCTTCGGATGGGGGCTCGGGCTGAACCTCACGCCCTGCGTGTATCCGATGATCCCTCTTACGGTGGGCTATTTCGGCGCGCAGGCGGGGGGACGGTTGTCCGCTCGGCTGGTACTGGCCTTTGCCTATTTCCTCGGAATCGCCGTGATGTACTCCACGCTGGGCGTCGTCGCCGCGGCCACCGGCGGGTTGTTCGGGGCGGCGCTCCAGAGCCCCGCCATCCTCGGCGTCGTGGCCGCAATCCTTGTGGCGCTCTCCCTGAACATGTTCGGTGTATACGAGATCCGGCTCCCCGGATTCCTGATGCGGGCGGGAGGAGGCGCGCGGCAGGGAGCCGTCGGCGCGCTGGTGATGGGGCTGACGGTGGGAATCGTGGCGGCCCCCTGTGTCGGGGCCGTGGTCGCCGCTCTCCTCATCTACATGGCCGAGATGGGAGATCTGTTCCTCGGGTTCTGGCTGTTTTTCGCTCTCGCGTGTGGTATGGGCGTGCCGTTTCTCTTCCTTGCCGTGTTTTCCAGTTCGATCAGCAGCCTCCCCAGCTCGGGGGAGTGGATGAACTGGATCAAGAGACTCTTCGGGATCGTACTGATCGGCATGGCCATCTACTTCCTGAGGACGCTTCTGACGCCGAGAGTCACGCACTATCTGCTGCCTCTCACGGCCGTGGTTGGAGGGATCTACCTGGGCTTCATCGACCGGACTCACTCGACGTCCAGGGCGTTTCCCTGGATCAAGCGGGGGGTGGGCGTGATCGGGATGGTGGTGGCTCTCTGGCTTCTCATGCCCCAGGCGCGTGTCCAGGGCCTTCCGTGGGAACCGTATCGGGCGGAACTCTACGAGCAGGCGCTGTCGGGGGGGCGGCCCGTGATCATCGACTTTTCGGCGGATTGGTGCATCCCCTGCCATGAGCTGGAGAGCCGAACCTTCTCGGACCCGAGAGTCATCCAGCGCTCGGGCGGGATTGCGTTCCTGATGGTCGATCTGACCCGCTCGGGGGGAACCGAGGAGAAGACTCTGAAGGAACAGTTTGACATCATCGGCGTGCCGACGGTCGTCTTCATCGATTCTGAGGGCCGCGAAGTCCGGGCGTTGAGGGTGGAGGGTTTCGTCGAGGCCGATGAGTTTGTGGAGAGGATGGACGCCTTTTCGGGAGCCGCCTTCTAGGTGGGGTGTTCAGAAACGCTCCAGGCGGGACTTGACCCCTCGTGGTCGTCGTGGTAGAATGCTCTTGGGTGCATGCGACGCCTTCGAAGGGGCAGAATGACAACCATTTACCTGGCACGGCACGGCCAGACCGAATGGAATCATGGTGTTCCCCGCTATGGCGGGGTCAGTGATATTGATCTCAATGAGACGGGAAAAGCCCAGGCGCAATGCCTGGCGGAACGGCTCAAGGGATCCCACCTCGAAGCCATCTACTCCAGCCCCCTGAAACGTGCTCTCCTTACGGCCCAGATCATCGGCAAGACCCTGGAACTTCCCGTGGTTGTGGACACCGGTTTTCGCGAAATTCACTACGGCGCATGGGAAGGGCTGACGCATGGCGAGATTCTCTCCGAGGATGCTGACCTGCGCAGGCGATGGGAGACCGATCCGGCGACGGAAAAACCCCCCGGAGGGGAGACGGGAATCGAAGTGGCCGAGAGGTGTCTGGCTTCCCTCTGCAAAATCCTGGAGAAGAGGGACGGCGCGAGCCTCCTGATTGTTTCCCACAAGACCGTGCATCGCCTGATCCTGTGCGCAACCCTCGGAATCGACTTGACCGAGTACCGGCGGAAGTTCTCCCTGGGCAACGCGGCCCTCAGCGCCCTGGAGTACGATGGAGAGAATTTCCTCCTTGCCCTTCATAACGACAAGAGCCACCTGCAGAGCCTCGTCCCGCAACGAAGGAAGGAGAACGAAAGTGTCCGATAGTAGATTCCCTCTTGACCGCGACGTCGTAGGCCGGATCATCCGCGATCAACGCGTCGACATGGATAGGGTCAACATTCGAGAGATGGCGAAGATCGTCAAGGCGGTGGAGGGGGAACTCGATGTCCGATTCATCCGAATGGAAATCGGAATCCCGGGCCTGCCGTTGAACGACCTGGCGCCTCGAGCGGAGGCGGAGATCTTCGCAGAGGGAAAAGGAAACGAGTATGCGCCGTTCGAAGGCACGGATCGGTTGAGGGCGGCGGCGTCCAGGTTCGTGAAGATGTTTCTCAATCTGGACGTTCCGGCCCAGCACTGCATCGCGACCAACGGTGCGATGCAGGGCGGTTTCGTGGCTCAGGCCGTTGCCGGTGGGCTCTATCCGGATCGCAAAACGATCCTTTACATTGATCCCAGCTTCCCGGTGAACCGCCTGCAGGCCAGATTCCTCGGGCTTGACGTCGACTCAGTCGACCTCTCCGATTATCGCGGTGACGCCCTGGTGGCCGCCATCGAGAAGCGTTTTCGCAAGGGCGACGTCGGAGGACTGCTGTGGTCGACACCCAACAACCCGTCGTGGGTGGTTCTCACCGACGGAGAGATGAAAGGGATCGCGCGTCTTCTGGACGAACATGACGTGATCGGGATTGAGGATCTTGCCTACATCTGCATGGACTTTCGCAAGGACTACGGAAAGCCGGGCGCGCCGCCCTATCCCCCCTGTGTCGGGCACTTCGGCCGGAACTACATCATGCTCCTCAGCGGTTCCAAGGCGTTCAGCTACGCCGGCCAGCGAATCGGCGTCGCGGTCATTTCTCCCGCGCTGGCCGAGAGACGGTATGACCACCTGGTCGGTCGGTTCGGGACGGACCGGGTGGGCGAGGCGTTCACGAAGGGCGGGGTATACCCCATGACCGCGGGGGTGGCGCAATCCTCGCAGAACGGTCTTGCGGCCCTGATGGAGAAGGCCTGCGACGGCGAGTACGACTTCGTGGCGCAGGTCAAGGAATACGCGACGCGGGCCAAACATATGAAGAAAAGCATGCTCTCCAACGGGTTCAGTCTTGTGTACGACAACGATCTCGGTGAGCCCCTGGCGGACGGTTTCTATTTCACTGTTCGCTACAACGGGTATACGGCCGGCCGATTGCTTCAGGAAATGCTCCTCTATGGACTGAGCGCAATTCCTCTCTCGGTGGCGGGCAGCAAGTCCAAGGACGGGATCCGCGTCTGCGTGTCCAAAACGGGGCTGGATCTCATGGACGAGTTCGACGAGCGCATTCGCCGGTTCAAGGAGGACCATTCCGTCGCACCGGCAAGCCGGTAGAACGAAACCTTACGAGCCGGCCGTGGATGTCACGGATGCAAAGCCGAGATGGAGGCCCGGGTGCTTCGCATTCGGGCCTCCGGGTTGTGATCCGGGAAATCCGTGACCTCTGTGGTTGCCGTTTGTCCTTGCGTCCCCAAAACCCTCTTTGCGATTCCTCGATTTCATGCTTTACTCTACGCTCGTTCACGTGTTGACCCCATACCTCATCTGGAGTGGAATTCCGGATGGATCTCGGGATGCGAATGAAGCGGTTCATCGCCGTTCTGCTGCTGGTCTCGGCCGTATGGATCCCCGCGCTCGGCGCCCAGGAGGTCCGCGTCGCCGAAGAATCCGCCGAGGCCGATTCCGCCGAAGCCGAGGAAGAGAAGATCAAGCGAGATCCGAAATTCCGCGTCGAGTTCAGCGTCTCGGCCGAGGTTCTCTTTACCATGATTCGGCTCCGGTACGGGGTCCTTCCGGCTACGGACTATCAGGCCGACGTCGACAGTGCGTTTGGGGTGTTCGCCGACCACCCCGCGGTACACTCGGTCGGAGACTTGCTGGATCGAGGGGCCAGACTTGAGGCGCTCATGAACACGATCGTCTGCCATGGTCCTCCGCCGGACCTGGCGAAGGAGTACCCCTACTGGACTCCGGATTCCACCGCCGTGGGGACGCGTGAGGAAGACCGCAGCCGGCTCCTCTCGGCGATCCTCGGCTTCTACCGAGATACGGATTTCCAGGGATTCTGGAATCTGCGCTGGGAAGAGTTGACCGACGACGTTGAGGAGGAAGGGGGGACGGAGGAACCCGGGGTTCCGGAAGAGACCGCCGTTGTCGAAGACTCTGTGGGGGCGGAGTCCCCGCTTCCCCTGTGGACCCGCGGGTTCGAGGCGGTGGAGGAAAGCCTGTACGTTCTCCTTCACGCCGAAATGGCCCAGGAACCCTACCAGACGTACTATGGTTCCCGGGGCGACGCCGTGTATCTGTTTATTCCCACTCTTCAATCGCCCTCGGACACGGTGTTGGCGACGCGTTCCTACGGCAGAGAACTGCTCGCCTGGATCGCCCCGCTTTCGCCCGACAGCGTAGCGCTGTGGGACCGGTCCCGCCTGGATCCCCAGAGGGCCCGGGAGATGGGGATCGCCGTCGTCGAACCCCTGGCCGAGTGGCTGTGGCCGTACCTGGCGGAGTACCAGTATCTGTTTGAATACCTGATGCGCGGTCGGGGGCGGCTGGGTCTATGGGATTCGTGGGGAGAGTGCTTCGTAGAGCACCTGCGCCGTGCGGTGAATGCCCGGGTGATCCGATCCGTCCGGGGGGAACATGCCGCCGAGGGTTACCTGGACGCTCGGGAAGAGGAAGGATACGGACTGATCCGCATTCTGCACGACCGGCTGGAGGACTACGAGGCCGACCGGGGCCGATATCTCTCGCTTCCCGACTTCTGTCCGGTTCTCATCTCGGCGCTGGGAAACGTCAGGGCCGAGGTCGGATCGAGAGAAGCCGCCTTCGGCGTTACCGTCCGGGGAGTCGACTCGGGGCTCCTTGTGACGCGTGTGTTTAAGGGACTTGCCGCGGAGCGGGCCGGCGTGGCCGTCGGCGATACGCTGATTCGCGTCGGGGGGGTGCCGGTAGAACCGGACGTCGATCTGGAGGCACGGGCCCGAACCGAGGGCGTCGGGGGGCGGATCGAAATCCAGGTCGAGAGAAACGGCCGGGTTCGCGATCGCGTATTGCTCCTCGGCGCCGATCTGATCATTTTTCGGTTTTCTCGGGACGACGCCGACTGAACGAGGCTTGTCCCTAAGCTCGCGGCAAGGATCTGCCGATCGGCAGGGAGTATGGGACTCCATGATCCGTCCCATCACGGGATCGGATTCCTCAGGAGACGCGCGGATGGTCAACCCCAGAGTCCTGGTCGTCGTTCCCGCCCACAATGAGGCCGGCCGAATCGGCGACGTCGTGTCCGAGATTCGGCGCAAGGCGCCCGAGGTGGACATCGTCGTCATCGACGATGCCTCCCAGGACCATACGGGCGCCGAGGCTCGGGCCACCGGCTGCAAGGTCATCCGCCTTCCCGTCAATCTGGGAATCGGGGGAGCGGTGCAGGCCGGGTTCAAGTACGCTCACGAATCCGGCTACGACATTGTGGTTCAGATCGACGGGGACGGCCAGCACGATCCGGGTTTCCTCGGAGAACTGATCGAGCCCGTCCTTCGAGACCAGGCGGACATGGTGATCGGGTCCCGCTACTTCCCCGGCGCCGAGGACCGCGATTACAAGACTCCCATCACCCGCAAAGTGGGAATCGCGCTCTTCTCGTGGCTGACGACGATCATCATCGGTCGGCGAATCACCGACGTGACCTCCGGATTCCGGGCGATCAATCGAAAGGTCCTGAGCTTCTTCGCCCGCGAGTACCCGACGGATTTCCCGGATTCCGAAGCGGCGATTCTGGTCCACTACCTGGGCGGGCGGATTCAGGAGATTCCCGTCAAGATGCGCTTGCGCCGGGGAGGAAAATCGTCGACGACTCCCATCAAGTCGCTCTACTACCCGTTCAAGGTCGTAATATCGATTCTCGCCACTCTGCTGAGAGAGAAACCTCGGGCCGACACGTAGGCGATCTCAAGCCCGAGATTCCGGCGCGGAAGGAGGAAGCCGATGTCGCTGCGAGTTCAGATCGTCGCCGCCCTGGTCGCCGTGTTCGTAATGGTGTTCATCCTCGAATTGGTTCGCGGGAAGAAACTGCGGGAAGAATACTCGATTCTCTGGGTAGCGGCCGCGGCCCTCATGCTGCTGGTTGCTCTCTGGAAAGAGCTCCTGTTTGCCGTGGCCCGATTTCTGGGGGTCTTCAACGCGAATTCGCTCCTCTTCTTCCTGGGATTCATCTTCGTCATGATCTATCTGGTGCATCTCTCTGTGAAGGTCTCGATTCTCACGGAGAGCAGTAAGGAGTACTCGCAGTACATCGGTTTGCTGAAGGCGGAATTGGAAGAGATGAGGAAGGGCTAGCCCTCCTCGAGGATTTCCTCGCCGAGTAGATCGTACTCGGTGGCGCCCGTGATCTTAACCCGGGCGAATTCGCCCGCCTGGGTCGTCCCCCCGGGGATCAGTACCGCCCCGTCGACCTCGGGGGCGTCGCCCTGCGTCCGACCCCTCAAAACCAGGCCGTCTTCCTCGTCCGCTCCTTCGATCAGCACGTCCACCACCTCGCCGATTCTGGCCTTGTTTCTCTCGCCTGAGAGAATCTGCTGCATCAGCATCAGCGCTTCCATCCGTTCCCGGCGAGTCTCTTCGGGAACCTGATCGGGATACCGGGCGGCGGCGGTACCTTCCTCCGCCCAGAAAGGAAACACGCCGAGACGGTCGAACTTCTGCGTCACCACAAAATCGAAAAGTTCTTCGAATTGTTTCTCCGTTTCCCCCGGGAATCCCACGATGAGTGTCGTTCGAAGCGTCACGTTCGGAATCGAGGCGCGAAGCCGGTCCAGCAAACCGAGGATCGTCCGCTTGTTGACGCCCCGACGCATCCTCTTGAGAATTTCGTCGTTACAGTGCTGGAGCGGCAGATCGATGTAGCTGCAGATGGACGGCTCGGCCGCGATCAGGTCGATCAGATCCTGATGGAAGTTCCGCGGGTACGCATAGAGAAGCCGAATCCAGGGAGCCGCGCCTTCCTTGGCAATCCGTTTCATAAGATCGCGCAGGCGGGGCTTCCCGTAGAGGTCCCGCCCATAGGCCGTGGTGTCCTGGGCCACGAGGTTGACCTCTCGAAGGCGACCGCCCGAGGCCAAAGACCTGATTTCGTCGAGCACGGATCGCATCCGCCGGGAGCGAAATCGGCCCCGGAGATCCGGGATGAGACAGAAGGAGCAGGCGTGGAAGCATCCTTCGGCGATCTTCACGTACGCGGTATGGGGCGGCGTGATTCGTACCCTGGGCGAACGGTGATCGTAGAGCCAGGTGGGTCGGGAAGAAATCTTGCAGATGCGCTGTTGGGTCAGACAACCCTCGACGATGGATGCAACGTGAGGAATGTCACCCGGGCCGAGGAAGGCGTCCACCCAGGGGAACTTGTGGGCCAGATCGTTGCGGCGAAATCGCTGGGGCAGGCACCCGGTCACGACAATCGTGCTGAGCGTGCCGTCTTTCCGGCGCGCTTCCAGCTGGCGGATGAGGGCGGTGGCTTCCTCCGTCGCCGGTTCGATGAAAGAGCACGTGTTGACCAGTACGATGTCGGCGTTGTTGTAATCCTCGACCAGGGGATACCCGGCGGCCTCCAGAATCCCGAGCAGGATTTCACTGTCCACGGTGTTCTTGGCACAGCCCAGGGAAATCAGAGAAACCGTCGCGTCCGACTTCAATACACATCTCCAGCCGCTCTCCGAAACACGGAGAGCAAACGTCGGCGAAACACGCGTTGGGGCAGAGGGTCGCCGACCCCCATCCCCGAGGTCCCGGCCGACGGGGGATTCCGGGGCAATTCGCTCCCGCCGTTCTCCTCAGGTGGTTCTCAGCCTCTGTATGATAGTCGGCTTTTTCGTCCCGCCGGATTACGCAAAACCCCAGTTATTTTCCGCGATTCATTGTCGAAACGCCCCATCGGATCCCATTTTGGCACCGACCGGTGGCGCGCACGCCGCAAGGCGGGCCGTTATTGTCCCGACCCCACGAGAATCTGTTCCAGGTATTTGGGCGGCGGAGATCCATGAGCCAGAACCGCCTCGTGGAACTCCTTGAGACCGAAGGCGTCGCCCTTCATATCCCGGTACTTCTCCTTGAGATCCAAGATCGCCTGAATCCCGGCGAAGTAGGTGGTCAGCTGAGCCGAGGTCAGTCGGGCCCGCGTCCACTTGCCCCGTGCTTCCGAGGGCTCCTGGTACCCGCCGTTGATCATGAGATCGAGGGCCGCCTCTTCATTGATCCTGCCGGCGTGAATCTCCACGTCCAGAATGGCATTGACGACGGTCCGCAGGTAGAATTTGAGCTGCTGCAGTTTCAATCTGGGATCATCATCCATGTAGCCCGCATCCGTGATCATCCTCTCGCAGTAGACGGCCCAACCTTCGATGAAGGTGCCGCTGCCGAAGACCTGCCGGACCATGGAGGGGTGACGATTCGCATGGTAAATCTGGACGAAATGCCCCGGCATCGCTTCGTGAATGGTGAGGATCTGGACCATGTAGTTGTTGTACTCCCGGAAGAAGGATTCCGTTTCCCTGGCGCTCCACGCTTCGGGAATCGGCATCACGTAGTAGAAAGCATCCAGCTGCCGGTCCAGTGGTCCGGGTGACTCGAGGCCCGCAATGGCAACGCCTTGTGAGAACTCCGGCATCCAGGTGACATTCAGTTCCTGGCTCTTGTCGAGCGTCAGGAGGTCCTTTTCCTCGATGAAAGTCTCCAGATCGATAAGGGTTTGCTGGATGTAGGGAAGGATGTTCTCCTCGTCGGGGTGTTCTTCGGCGATTCTCGCAAGGACCTTCTTCACCACCCGTTCCCCCTCGGGGGTTCCCATGCTCGGGGTGTCCGTCCCCGGGAAATCCTCCCTGTAGAGTTCGGCGGCGATCTCGAATATCTCCTCCCGCACCCGATAGAACTCCCTCCATGCGCGCTTGGTGATTTCCTGGGGTGTCAGCGTGGATTGAAGGGTGAGTTCCAGCTTCTTCTCGTGAAGAACGGGGCCGAGCCGGAAATCTCCCTTGGAGCGGGGCAGAAGATCCTCCTCAAGAAAGATCTGAAAATCCTCGAGTGCCGCAATGGCCGGTGCACTCGCACGGGCGATCGCATCCCGCCGAGAAGGGACATCCTCTGCGGCCCTGTGTAGATCTTCCCGGATCAGCCGGATGTTACCCCGGTTCTGCCGCACGGCGGTTTCCGTATGGATCTCGGGAGGGTTGTCCAGGTTTCGTTTCGCCTGCTCGACCAACCCGGGAATCTTCTCGAGTCTGGCAACGGCGCTGTCCAGGCGCTCCTCCAGGGGGGCAAAGTCCCTGGCGATGAGGAGAAAGATTCCATTGCCGACGACCCCGGTGTAGACGAGGGGGTTGTGCTTCCACTCCTGGATGTCCTCCAGTTCGAGGATCTCGAGCCGGATCCGGTCTTCGAGGATGGCCAGATCGATCCGGTCGTCGAGGGCCAGTCTCGAGGATGGAAACGAACGGATCCGGGCCTGGAAATCCTTGAGCCGGCCGATCTCGGCGGTCACGGCTTCGGGGCTCAGGTCGTCCAGTTCCGAATCGAAACGGTGCGCTCCGGTGGTTGTGGCCGCAACTGGGTGAGCGGCGAAGTAGCCGTCGATGAATTCGTCAACCATGCGGTCGAAGGCCGTTGCCGCCCGTCTCCCGCAGCCCAACGCAAGGGGAATGAGGAAGACCAATGCGATGACCAAAGTTACCGTACGAGCGGTTCGCTGAACGCGCATCATTTCTCTCTCCCTCTGATGGGTCTGGACAACCCACCCAGCCTGCTTCACTCGTGAATCGCCAGTCCTGGGATCGCAAGTGGTCACAGGGCGGATCAATAGAACAACAGACCGCAACGGAGCCGGGTGTGTTTTTCTAGGATTCCTTTTTCCAGTGCTCTACCTGGACGGTGCGGGCTCCGGGTACCGGAGCCCGCACCATCCTGGCTAGCGTACCGGGTTCGTCCTGCTCTGTCCATGTGAATCGGCCGGCGCGTCCCCGGAGGATCGTTGCCGCCGTGGACGGCTCGGGCTAGCGCCCCGGGGTGGAGGTGGACGACTGAGTCGGGTGTGCGCGAGAGGGGGGATTGGGAATCGCGAGCGTCACGGCGGTCCCGGATCCGGGCGTCGACCGGAGAGAAAGATTGCCGTTCCGAGCGACCACAAGGGCCTTCACGAGGGGCAGGCCCAGCCCCACACCGCGTGGGTGAGGGGCTCGCTCACCGGCCTGGAAAAACCGGTCGAACACGCGGTCTCGGTCGGCCGGCTGGATTCCACAGCCATTGTCCTCCACGGTGATGACGGCAGAGGAGGGATCGCAGGAGATCGCAAGGCGGATTGTGGGGATCGGTTTGTCGCAGAACTTCCGCGCGTTGTCCAGAAGATTCTCGAGTACGGTTTCCAACTCTCGAGAACCCAGCGGGAAGCCGCGCCCACCAGTCTCGATTTCGGTCTCGATGACCGTCTCGGGGTGCGGATAGCGAAAACGGATGTTGGCGATCTGAACCTTCACAATCTCATCGATCTCGGATGCGGGGATGCAGTCGTTCCTTCCGGGACGGATGTCCTCCAGGGCGAAGAGATTTGTGAGGGTTCGCCTCAGCTCTTCCAGCGCCATTCCGGCCTCGGACAGAGCCTCGTCGTAGTCTTCGCACGTCCGAAGCAGATCGGGTTTGCGAAGCATGGAGAGATTGGCGGAAATCGTCGTCAGAAGCGTCAGGATTCTGTGGGACGCGCGCGCACAGGATTCCTCGTCGGACGACCGCAGATGGAGGGAGTTCGATTCGGGTGACACGCAGGTTCCTTTCGGCGGTGTGCGTTCTTCTTCAATATCGGCGTTCCTTCGCGAGGGCTTGAGACGTGTGGCGAGCGTGTCGCGGAAGGCACCCATGCCGCCGCCCCGGTTGCCGGGCGGGCTTCCCCGAATGGTGCGACGATCGCCGCTCTTGCGCTCCCGCGCCCCCCTCCTCTTCGGCCGGGTCCGCTCCCCTTCGTAACCACACGGGGCAATAGAGCTTGCAGGGGAGGTGCGGAAGGACGGATACTGGCGATCGGGCCGACTTCGCCACCAACCCCGGAACTGCGGCCGCGAACACCTAGGGAGAGACGATTGAACGACAACCGGAACGCCTCCGAGCTCACAGGGAAGGCCATTGCCGCCGGCGCGGCCCTGGGCACCGTCGTCGCCTCGGTTAACGTGTACATGGGGCTCAAGATCGGATGGACCGAGGGAGGATCGATTCTCGCCGCGATTCTGGGATTCGTTCTACTGCGGTTTCTGGCGGGCGGATTGACGAAGGTCGAGAACAACATCGTCCAGACGCTGGCCTCCGCATCCGGATCCTTGGCCGGGGTGGTGATCACGGTCGTCGCCGCGTTCTCGCTCCTGGGCCGGCCCATGAATTACCTGGAGATTTCTATCTATCTTCTTGCGGTCGCGTTTCTGGGAGTGTTCTACGCGATTCCCCTTCGCAAACAGCTGGTCGAGGTCGAGCGCCTTCCGTTTCCCACCGGGACGGCGACCGCCACGACGATTGAAGCACTCCACGCAACAGGCGGTTTGGCCGCGGCCCAGGCGAAGTCCCTGGGAATCGCCGCTGCCGTGGCCGGCGCCGTGACCTGGCTTCGCGACGGAGTCCCGAGTCTGATTCGGGCGAATCTGTTCCCGCCCGTCGGGAGCGTGCTGGGACACTCACCGCAGCAGCTGACCCTGGGGATGAACGTGAGCCCCATGCTCCTGGCCGCCGGGCTTCTGGTCGGCCCGAGGGTGGGCGTTTCGCTTCTGGCGGGGTCCATGATCTGTTGGGTGGGCATTGCACCGGCCCTGGCCGGCCGGGGGATCATCGAGGACGTTTCCTTTCGGGCCGTGACCTCGTGGACACTCTGGCCGGGCGTTGGGTTGTTGGTCGCGTACGGGCTGACCGCGGCCCTGGTGCGGTGGCGCGTCTTCGCCCGAGGCTTCGCGCTCGTCCGGTCGACGGCGGCCCGGGATCAAGACGAGAAGGGCATTTCCCCGAGGTTCTGGCTGATCGGCTTCACGGGGGTTGCCGTGGCCGGATCTCTCGCCGTCCGCCTGGTATTCGAGGTGCCTCTCTGGATGGCGGTTCTGGCGGTGCCTCTCTCGTTTGTCCTTGCGCTTGTGTCCGTTCGAGCGGCGGGGGAGACCGATATCAATCCGACCGGGACCATGGGGCACACGACCCAGATCGTATTCGGCGGGTTGTCTCCGGGTCAGCCTCACGTGAATCTGGTGGCCGCGGGGATGACCTCCGCGGGCGCCTCCCAGGCCGCCGATCTCATGCAGGATCTCAAGGCCGGTCATCTTCTCGGCTCGAGTCCGCTTCGACAGGTTTACGCGCAGATGATCGGCGTTCTTACGGGCGTTCTGGTGGTCGTACCGGTGTTTCTTCTGATCTCGGGCGCCTACGGGTTGGGCAGCGAAACGATCCCCGCACCCGTGGCGATGGTGTGGTCGGGGTTTGCCCGTGTCGTCGCCGGGGGAGGAGACATGTTGCCGATGCACGCGGGAGTTGCGGGCGGGATCGGCGTCCTCGTTGGGATTCTCCTTGCGGTCCTAGATCGGACGAATCTCGGCCGGGCGATGCCCTCGGCGGTTGGGTTGGGTGTGGCAATGGTCATCCCGGCTCTCTACTGTGTTCCCATCTTTGTCGGGTCCATGTGCAAAGAGGTTTTCCGAAGAATCGACCGGGAAAGACACGATCGTTACGCCGTCTCCGTGGCGTCGGGCGGAATCGTCGGGGAAGGCCTGATCGGAGTCCTCGTGGCCGGTCTGAAGTTCGGCAGCGTGCTTGGCTAGCCCACAGGATCTAGCGAACTTCATATATGCATCTAGAGGTGTAGATATGCAACCACTAGTGCAATTTTTCTCCATCTTTGGTGCCTGAAGCTGTCTTCTCGCGCCGGATATTCGAGGCCGAAACGGGTATGCCCTCTGCGTGAGGTGGATCTGATGGTGAGGGCAATCGAGTAGGGGAGTTCAATTCACGAAGGAGGGTATCGTGCCGGAGAAAGATGGAACGGGGCCGATGAACGGAAGCGGTGGAACCGGAAGAGACATGGGAGGTGGCGGGAGAGGTGGTGGCGGAGGTCGAGGACGGATGGGGGAATCCGGTGGCGGACCCGGCGGCAGCTGTGTGTGCCCGTCGTGCGGGGCGACGGCGCCCCACAAGCGGGGAATGCCCTGCAATCGGATGAAATGTCCCGCGTGCGGTGGTATCATGACTCGCCAGTAGCGCGGGCGGCGCTGTGGATCGCAGGCCGCACCGCGACGGGAGGGGACGTGCGCCATGCCGACTTACGAGTACGAGTGCGACAGCTGCGGCCATCGGTTCGAGGTGGATCAGAGGATGGCCGACCTTCCTTTGAGCCAATGCCCCGAGTGTGACGGTCCGGTGGTCCGGGTGATCGGCAACGTCGGGATCCTCGTCGATCGGGGCCGAGCATCCCGAGGTCGAGGAACAACCTGCGGCCAAACCGCAACCTGCTGTGGGCGATCCGATCCCTGTGAGAGGAAACCCTGTGAGTGACCTTGAAGATTCCCCATCCATGAGCGACTCGACCCGTGATCCGACATCGGAGGATCTGGATTCCTTCGTGGAGAAACTCCAGCGCGTCTATATGGAAGAAGCGCTGAAGATTTACGGGGCGAAGGTGGTCGAGCTCTGGAGATCTCCGAGGAACAGAGCCGCCATTCGAAATCCGGAGGGGCACGCACGGATCACGGGTCCCTGCGGTGACACGATGGAGGTCTACCTCAAGATGAGAGACGGACGGATCGAGCGGGCGACGTTTCTCACCGATGGGTGCGGACCGACGCTGGCGTCGGGCAGCGCCGTTACGGATCTGGCGAGGGGCAAGACGCCGGCGGAGGCGCTCAAGATCGACCGGAAGACCGTTCTCGAAGCACTGGGAGGTTTGCCGGAAGAGAGCCGCCATTGCGCCCAGCTGGCGGTGATGACCTTGGCCAAAGCCATCGAAGACTACGATTCTCGAGAGTAGATCCCGCCGTCCAAGGACGCGCTGCCCGGGCCGTGCTTTGCATCTTGCACCCTTCCAGGGTAAGTTGCCAGGGCGAATTCCGAATGAAGGGCGATCCGGCCGTCCTTCGGCGCGACCCCAATCGCTCCAACTCATTCTAGAATAACCAGCTGCTTGGATCCTGGCCGGTGGGTGAGGCCGTGGCACGCCACTTGCGTTTCCTCCCGGCAGCGAGGGGAAACGGAAACAGGCAGTAGACAAGTCCAATCACGGAAGGAGGTGAACAAGATGTTCCGCAGAGACGAGAGGGGTTTCACGCTGATCGAGTTGATGATCGTGGTCGTGATCATCGGAATCCTGGCGGCGATCGCCATTCCGAACTTCATCAGCATGCAGGACAGAGCGAAGGAAGCGAGCGTGAAGGCCAACATGCATACCTTCCAGCTGGCTTCCGAGGATTACTCGGTGCAGAACGACGGTACCTACTCGACCACGGCTGCCGCTGCGGCCGCGCTGTTGCCGTCCGATTTCAAAAACCCGTTCACGGGAGCCGTGGGCGCGGATGCCGCTTGGATGAACGGTGCGGCTAACGCCCAGGGACTCGTGGGGTACGCCGGAACGGCAGTCGGCTACACCATCAGCGGCTTCGGCCGGGACGTGGCTCTGACGCTGACGCTGACGAGTGGAGCCTAGTTCTTAGATCATCCATTCTGCTGAATACTGGAGCAGGTTCTTGGGCGTACCAAAGAACCTGCTTTCTACTTGCCCCGGGGATGCGCTTCTAGCTTGAATCCGTCCGGCGGAGGTGCTAGTTTACCAAACCTGGTTCAATCACTCCGCAAGACGCCGCGGGCCGGTGGGTGACATGGTCGGTGAAAAAGTAGGTCATTATCGGATCCTCAAGAAGCTTGCGACCGGAAGCACCGGTTCTCTTTTCGTTGCCGAAGATCTCCGAGATCAGGGTTCCGTCATCCTCAAGGTTCTGTCTCCAGGCCCTCTCGCCGACGGCGCGTTAAGGCAGGTCATCATCCGTGAGAATGCCGCCGCCGCATTCCTGGATCATCCGCACGTCGTCCGAAATCTGGGGATCCGGGATGTCGAAGGTCACACGCTCATCGTGTACGAACAGCTCGATGGTGAGCCGCTGACCGGAGTGATGGCGCGAGGGCCGGCGTCGGAGCGACAGGTTCTGACTCTTGCGCGTCAGATGCTCGACGGGCTGGAGACCGCCCACCGTCAGGGCCTGCTTCACGGCGACATTTGTCCCGACAACATTCTCATCGATGGCCGCGGGAACGGCTTTCTTGTCGGTTTCGGCCTCGGAAAGAGTGCGGAGCGCTTCCAACGTCCCGGAAAACCGGGACAGCCTGCGCCGCAGTTTCCCGCGCCCGAACACGTAGAGAAAGGGCGGTGCGATGAGCGCTCCGATATGTTCTCTCTGGGGGTCGTTCTCTACCAATGGCTGACGGGTGCGCTCCCCTTCTCGGAAAGCGAGGGGGATGCCCGTTCGAAGACGGTGGTGAGAGAGGCGGCGGTTTCCCCGGGTCGGCGAGTACAGGAAATTTCCCCGGGGACCGAGGCTCTGCTTCTGCGCGCGCTCAAGCGAGATCCGGCCCACCGGTTCCAGACGGCAAAGGACATGCGCTCTCACGTCGACGTCCTGCTGGAACAGCTGGGCCCGGTGGATGCCGATCTTCCCGGCGAAACACCCCGGGGGGCCGGGATCGAGGCTTCCCCCGGATTCGTTCGCCGGAACCTGTGGGTGATCGCCGCCGTCACTACGGTGATTGTCGTCATGCTGGTTGCCTGGATGCTTCCACGCCGGGAGAGTCCACCGACGACACTGCAACCGGGCGTGGCCCTTGTTCAAGTCACGGACTGGCCGGGCATCGAAATCGACCCGTGCATCTCCTCCGACGGCTCAAGAATCGTGTTCGCCTCGGATACCTCCGGGAATTTGGACCTCTGGGTACTGGATCTGGATGGCGGAGAGCCGGTCCGGATCACGCGCACCCCGGAAGCGGAGGGCCACCCGAGCTGGTCGCCGGATGGAACCGAGATCGTCTATTGTCTCTCAAGAGGAGAGGGTGGCATTCGCGCGCTCTCTCTCGCCGATGGCGCCGTTCGGGAACTCTCGGCGACCGGTTGTCGGCCCAGCTGGTCTCCGGTGAGCGATGCCATTGTCTTCGACGCGATGACCCGGGCCGAGAAACCCCGCCTCTGGATCATCTCTTCCGAGGGCGAGATGATGAGACAACTGACCCGGGCCGACGATTCCGAGGAAACTCACGCGGACCCTCACTGGTCTCCGGATGGCGAACAGGTGGTGTATGAACGCGCGCTGGGCGGGGAAAACAATATCTGGGTGGTCTCGCTGGACAGCCGGGTCCAACGGCGGCTCTCCTACCCGCCGCAGTGGGACTTCGACCCGTTCTGGGACCCTCTGGGGAAGTGGATCTACTTCTGCTCGGGACTCGGCGACAGCATCCACATTCACCGGACGCTCTCGGCGGGAGGGCGCCGCTTCCAGATGACCCGCGAAGCCGGTACGTATTCCGGGCTGTCCACATCGGGGGACGGGCGGCGCATCGTGTTCTCGACGATGGAATTACAGTCCCGGTTGTGGCGGGCGGAAGCGCGCCGTGGGTTGCCGGAGCGCGTGGAGATCGGCCGGGCGCGAACCGCCGTGCCGGACATCTCGCCGGAGGGGACCCGGATGGTGGTCCCCTACCGAGACCGCCACAGCTGGGATCTCTGCCTGGTTCAGGGAAATACCGTCACGCCCATCGCCCTGGGTACGGAGGACGAGATTGAGCCTCGCTGGTCCCCGGACGGCCAGGCCGTGGCCTTCGTGGAACGGTACGCCGCGGGAACGACCATCAAGGTGACGCATATGGACGGGAGCGATCCCAGAAGCCTGGTCACCGAGGGGGAGAACTTCGAGCCCCGGTGGTCTCCGGACGGCCGGTGGCTGGCCTTCATCAAGGTCCACAGCCCGCAGCGGAAGGACATCTGGATCGTGGACGTCGGGACCGGGCGGGCCGAACCCGTGACGCGGGCCGGCATGAACACGAAGCCCCGGTGGTCTCCGGACGGCTCCCAGATCCTATTCCATTCGCAGGGAGACACGTGGTCCGGTCTGTACGCCGTGGTCACGGGCGGCGGGGTGGTTCCCCGGTGGGTTGCAGAGGGCAAAGACGGAAGCTGGTCGGCGGACGGCAGGGGGATCTTCTATGCGGGCGGGGAGCCGGGGCGGGAGGACATCTGGGTCCTGAATCTGGATGAGATGTCCAGTCGGCGGTTGACCTCGGAAGAGGCCGGTTACGGTGCCCCGGTTCCTTCGCCGGATGGCCGCATGGTGGCTTTCCTCGCCGACAGGTACGGAAGGCCCGACGTGTGGGTGCTTCCACTCGGAGACGCAACTCGCGATGTCGGGCCGAGGTGCGTCGCCGAGGACACCAACCTTGCCGGGTCTCCTTCGTGGTCACCCGACGGCCGATGGTTGTACTTCACGAAGGAAGAGTTCGTGGGCGGGGACATCTGGATGTATGAGATGGAGTGATCTCCGGAGCGTTGTCGCCCTATTCCGGTCCTTTCTCCCTTTCTCCCTCCGGTCCTTTCGGGTATAGTCTCGCCCAGGGGGGAACGCCTGATGAAACTGGGAATCACGGGCCTGCCGTTGTCCGGCAAGACGACGATTTTCAACGCCCTCACCCATCTCAAGGCCGAGACCTCCGACTACGGCGCCGGCAAGAGGACCCCCAATCTCGGCGCCATTCGCGTGCCCGATGCGCGCCTGGACGCCCTCGCCGAGATGTTCGTCCCCCGGAAACCGGTGCACGCCACGCTGGAGTTTCTGGACGTTGCCGGAATCGGCCGTGGGGATTCCGCCAAGGGCGAGACCGAAGCGCAGCTTCTGGCCAAGCTCCGCGAGTCCGACGGGCTGATCCACGTCATCCGGGCTTTCGAGAACGAGAACGTTCTCCATCCGGAGGGATCCAACGACGTGGGCCGCGATGCGAAGATCCTGGACGATGAGCTCATCCTGGCGGATCTGGCCATTATCGAGAAGCGGTCGGCCCGCGTCGAATCCGACCTCAAGAAACTGAAGAGCGCCGAGCTGCTGCAGGAGCAGGAAATCCTCACGACCTGCCGCGAGTCCCTTGAGAAGGAGAATCCGCTCCGTAATCTGGATTTCGACAAGAACACGCTTCGAGTCATCAGCGGGTTCTGTTTCTTGACCCTTCGACCCGAGCTGTACGTTGTCAACCTGGGGGAGGAGCAGAAGGGGAAGGGCCCGGAGCTACTCGGTCTCCTGGGTGAGGCGCTGAAGAACCGGAGGACTCGCGCCGCCGCTTTCTTCGGACGACTCGAGGCCGAGATCGCCGAATTGGATGCGGAGGATGCCCGGGCTTTCCTGGAGGACTTGGGATTGAGTGAGTCGAGTCTTGAGCGACTTGCCCGGGAAGCCTACGCCGTGATGGGGGTCCAGACTTTCTTCACCATCGGAAGCGACGAAGTGCGGGCGTGGATGATTCCCGTGGGGATGCACGCCGCCGACGCTGCGGGCGAAATCCACTCCGACATGCAGCGGGGGTTCATCCGGGCCGAAGTCGTGGCGTTTGACCACCTGGTCGAGTGCGGATCCCTGGCCAAGGCCAAGGACGCCGCTCGCCTCCGTCTGGAAGGAAAAGACTACGAAGTCCAGGACGGGGATGTGATCCAGTTTCGCTTCAACGTCTAGACTGCCGATCACGGGCCCCGGCGAGAGGAATGAGGACGTCTTGAAAATTCCCAATGCCAAAGAGTTCTATCCACTGCACACACGTGTGGTGTTCTACCTCCTGCTTGTCGTACTGGTGGCCGGGGTTTTCACATTGGTGGTCCGTTTGCCGGTACGAGTTCCCCCGGGAGGAACGGCGGTCATCGTCGCCAAGGACATTGGAGATGTCCCGCTCGAGGAGAGCCGTTCCGTGGTGGTCGTGAATCCTGAGGGTGATCCGCCGCCGTACGAACCGGCTTGTCTCGCGGAGAGCATCCGGGGCAAGCTCCGGCGGCACGAGACGGTGAGCGATCTGTTTCTCAAGCAGGGCTTTTCACATGAGCTGGTGCACGCCGTGAATCTCTCGGCCCGGCCGGTGTTTGACCTTCGACACATCCGGGCCGGGCAACCCTATACTTTGGCGAAGATCGGGACGACGTTCTGCCACTTCGCGTATGAAATCGATCCGGAGTACTATCTTTTGATCGCCTCCGGAGACGACGGATTCTCTTCCGAGGTTCGGGAGTATCCCTTTCATGTGAGCGTCGATTCCCTGGTGGGAACCATCGACAATTCCCTCTTTCTCACCGTTCTGGAATCGGGGGAAGGCCCGGAGCTGGCGCTGGAGCTGAGTGAAATCTTTGCCTGGGATATCGATTTCTTCCTGGATATCCGGGAGGGCGACGGGTTCAAGATCTTCTTCGAGCGCAAGTGCCTCGGCGACAGCATGGTCTGCTACGGTCGGATTCTGGCGGCGGATTTCGTCGTTCAGGGAACCTCCCACCGGGCTTTCTATTTCAACGACGCCACCGGCTACGATGACTACTACGACCCGGAGGGGCAATCCTTGCGTAAAGCGCTTCTCAAGGCGCCGCTGCGCTACAGCCGTATCAGCTCGAGTTTCAGCTACCGGAGGTTTCATCCGGTTCACCGGCACTACGCGCCGCATCTGGGAATCGACTACGCCGCCCCGAAGGGAACCCCCGTTCAGGCCACCGGAGGGGGAACCGTCGTTTTCGCCGCTCGCTCGGGGCCCAACGGCAACATGGTCCAGATCCGTCACAACGAAACCTACATGACGTACTACCTCCATCTCTCGAAGTTCGCCAAGGGGATCAAGACGGGAAAGCAGGTCAGGCAGGGAGACGTGATCGGGTACGTGGGGGACACGGGTACGGCCACCGGTCCCCATCTGGACTATCGAATCAAGAAGCATGACACCTTCGTCAATCCACGGAAGATTGATCTTCCGGCCGCCGAACCGGTGGCGGAGGCGTTCCGGCCGCAATTCGAGGAGCTGCGGGACCGGTGGGTGGAGCGGCTCGAGCAGCTCGGCGGCGAATCCGGCCGCGACGTGGCCTTGAGCACTCCGGCCGGATGACGCATGCGGACAACCAGCGGGGAGTGATGAGACGACCGTCCGTCGGCACAGGAATTCTGCTGTTCGTGCTGCCGACCCTTCTTCCCCAGGCGACCTTCGCCTCGGCGCCGCCCGAGGAGGTCTCCCGATTCCGGATCGAGATTCATACTCCGCCCTGCATCACGTCCGACACTCCCTTCGACATCCATCTGACGGCCTTGGAGCGCCCGGAGTTCGGGGGCCAGACGACCTTCTTCCCGTCGGCGGACGGCCCTTTTGTTGTGTCCGAGACCGGATCTCTGGAACCGATTCCTCCCGTCCGTTTCTCCGGGGGGAGAGCGACCGTCGAGGGCGTCGCGTTTCCCTCGTCGGGGCGCAGGCGAATTCAAGTGTCCACCCGCGGGGCGGGTATGGAGCGGACGGACTTCGTGGACGTCCGGGTGCTGCCCGGGATCATCACGTTGCTGCCCCCGCTTCTCGCCATTGCACTCGCACTCATCTTCCGTCAGGTGGTCATCGCTCTCTTCTGCGGGATCTGGCTCGGGGCCACCTTTCTTCATGGGCTCAATCCCGCAAGGGGTCTTCTCCGGACGCTCGACACGTATCTGGTCGAGGCCGTCGGCGATTCATCGCACGCCGCGATCATCCTTTTCACGCTGACGCTGGGAGGCATGGTGGGAATCCTGGCCCGATCGGGCGGCATCGAGGGCATCGTCCGAGCCCTCTCCCGGTATGCCCGGACTGCGCGGTCGGCCCAGATCTCGACCTGGGGGATGGGGCTTCTGATCTTCTTCGACGACTACGCCAACACGCTCTTGGTCGGGAACACGATGCGGTCGGTAACCGACCGGCTGAAGGTCTCGCGCGAGAAGCTGTCCTTCATCGTCGACGCGACGGCGGCGCCCGTCACGAGCATCGCCTTCATTTCTACGTGGATCGGCTACGAGCTGGGTCTCATCGCGGACGCTTTCCAGGCCGTGGGCATCGAAAAGAACGTCTACCTGGTGTTTGTCTCGACGATTCCGTATCGGTTCTACAGCATTCTTATGCTGGCCTTCGTGTTTCTCGTGGCCTGGACGGGTCGGGATTTCGGCGCGATGTTGAAGGCGGAGAGGCGTGCCCGTGTCACCGGGGAAGTGCAGGGGAAGGGGGCCGTACCTCTCTCTCAGGTCGACCTTGCGGGGATGGCGGGAGATGATCAGGTGCGTTGCGCGTGGTGGACCGGGATCCTTCCCATTCTTACGGTTGTCCTGGTGACCGTCGTCGGACTCTATGTGAACGGTCGGAACGCTCTCCTGGGCGACGCCGGAACGCCGGAGGGTTTCAGGCTGCACGAAGTGATCGGCGCGGCGGATTCCTTCGCCGTTCTCATGTGGGCGTCCTTTGCCGGGGTGTTGATGGCGGCCGGTCTGGCGCTCGGTCGAAGAGTGCTCACCCTCTCCGAGGTCGTGGACGCCTGGGTCGTGGGCGTGCGGGCCATGATCGTGGGGATGATTATTCTGGTCTGCGCCTGGGGCATCGGCCGGGTGTGCGTGGACATCAAGACGGGAGAATGGGTGTTTCAGGCTACCCGAGACGTGCTGTCTCCCCACCTTCTCCCGGTTCTGTGTTTTCTCCTTGCCGGCGGCGTGGCATTTGCGACCGGGACGTCCTGGGGATCGATGGCCATCCTCATGCCGCTGGTCGTGCCGCTGGCGTTTCGGCTGAGCAGTGAGCCCGGTGTGCAGTTGGGTACGATCGCGGCCGTTCTGGCCGGTTCCACCTTCGGTGATCACTGCTCGCCGATCAGCGATACGACGGTGATGTCCTCCATGGCATCGGCGGCCGATCACATCGATCACGTTCGAACGCAGGCACCCTACGCGCTTGCCGTGGCGGCCGTCGCCTGCGCTCTCGGATACCTCCCGGCGGGTTTTGGGGTACCGGCGGCGGTGCTTCTGCCCGTGGGGTTCATCGTCCTGATTGCGGCCCTCCGGGTGTTCGGCAGGCGCGCGGAAGAGCGGGGGGGGTGACATGGATTTCTTCCTCGTCCGACATGGTCAGGCGAAGTCTCCGAGTGACGACCCCGAGCGCGGTCTCACCGATCTGGGCGTGAAACAGGCGGAGGCCACGGCCTCCTGGTCCGCCCTCGCGGGTGCCCGGGTTGCCCAGATCCTGCACAGCGAGAAGAAGCGGGCGAGGCAGACGGCCGAGATTTTCTCGCGGCACCTTCGGCCCTCGAAGGGGTTGATCGCGACCCGGGGACTGTCCGCCAACGACAACGTGGTTCCCACGGCCGACCTCATCGAGGTCGGCGGGGAGCCGGTGATGATCGTAGGCCACTTGCCGTTTGTTTCCCGTCTCGCCAGTCAACTGGTTGCGGGAGATCCCGAGCGGGTCGGCTTCGCGTTCGCGGAGGCGACGGTCGTGTGTCTTCACCGTCATCGGGGCCGGTGGTTCGTGCGATGGATGGTAACGCCGGAAGAGATCGGAATCAGAGGGTAGACAGGAATCTAATCCTCCCGCCCTGCTTTTAACTCACACTCACAAATGAGAAGATCGAAATACCGCATCGAGGGAGTCAGGTGCGGTTCGATCTTGAGGACGGAGGCTACGGGATCCCTGAGAATGCGATCCTCCGCAGGAGAAGCCACGAGCGTGAAACGATGGATCCCGGCCTCCCGGAATCGCCGAAGCAGGGCGTGGTAATCCTCCGTATCGATCACACGGTAGATAGGGTGTTTCCGGTAAGCGACGGCGATCTCGAGCGGGAACCACCAGACGTTGGTGACTACGGTTCTCGGCGACGATTCTTGGAATCGAGAGACGGTTCGCTCCGTGCCGCGCTTCTTGATCTGGAGGGTGGCCATCCCGTGGGTCTGGACCGCGAGGGAGAATGCAAGGATGATTGATCCAAGGACGAGCATGAAACGGCGCTTCCGGAAGTCCGGACACGCCCGGCGAATTCCGGAAAGCCCCAGGACCACCAGCAGGGGAAAGACGGGAAGAAGATAGCGGGGTCCCCAATGCACTCCACGCTGGTACTTGACGGGACTCAGGATGACCGCCACGCAGAAGAAGAGAAGAACGGCGGTGGCGATGAAGGCTTCCCCCCGTGCGCGCCGGGTGCCCGTGACCGCAAGCGCTCCGGCCAGGAGGGCCGCCATCAAGGGAGCGGTCGTGAAGAACCCTCCGCTGAAGTATGTGGAAAACACCCGATCGTCCAATCCCGCCAGGACCAGGAGGACGAGGACGGAGTAGGCAACGGTTCCGGCCCAGGGAACCGCCAGAAGGCGGCTCTTTCTTCCAAGGACAATGAACGTCACGAGCCCCAGAAGAAGAGGAATGGAGACCGCCAGGGTGGTTTCCAGGTTCTGCGTGAGTCCCAGGGTCCAGGCGTAGAGCGTCTCCAGTCGGTCGCTCAGGTAACCGGTGATCCCCGGGCCGGTCTCCTCGGGAAGAAGCCCGAATTCGGAGGCGCCCTGCATCCGTTTCCCGAACGGTTTGCCCAACACGCGCCACTGGAACAGGATCAGCGGAACCGCGGCCGCCGTGAACCCCGAGGCCGAGCCCAGGACCGTCCGTATTCCGGCCCGAGTGATGAGAAGAGCCAGAATGGTGGATCCTGCAAACAGGTAGCATTCCTCCCGGAACCGGACGGCCATTCCAAGAAAGAGTCCGGCGGCAAGCGCTGCGCCGATCGGCGTTCGATCCTCGGTTCTTGCCAGCAACAGGACGGCCGCCGTTGTGAGAAGCACCGCGGTGTTGTGCTCCCAGAAAGTGACCGCGTAGAAGAAGATGGGGGTTGCGAGACCGACGAGCGGAACGGCCAGAGGCGCCCAGGACCCCGCGTACCGCCGGGCCAGAAGGTACGTCAGCCAGAGGCAGGCCAGGGCCGAGATCAGCGGAAGGACATAGAGCCCGGGCAGAGACAGCGCCCGGTAAAGCGGCGCCGTCAGGATCGGAAACGCGAGGGAAACGTCCGGTACGAATCGCCCGTGAACGCGGGTCGCCATCGGTGGTTTCAGAGGAAAGAAGTCGCCGGAGGGGTCGATGCTTTCTCCGGGATAGGCAATCGAAATGTCCCGAAAGCCGGTGCCGGCCAGCTGCTCGACGGTCAGGAACTTGAATCCACCGTCGATGGTCCAGAAAGCGCCCGGCGGACTTCCGACGACTATGGCCAGGTAGACAGCGCCTACGCAGACCAGGAGAAGAAGTGCGATTCGTTGTCCCGTCACGGGGCGTCTCTCCTCATTTGCTCGATCAGGCGAAGATTCGCCAGGGCCTGGGCATGATTCGGGTCCTGCTCCAGGATCTTCCGGAACTCTCGCTCGGCTTCGTCGAGCCGGCCCATCCGACCCAGCGCCATCCCCAGGTTGTTTCGAGCGGCCGTCATTCCCGGGTCCAGGCTGAGAGCCAGGGTGAACAGAGAAGCGGCGTTCTCGAGGTTCCCAAGGCTCATGCGGACGAGCCCCAGGTTGTAGATCACGGAAACCTCATTGCTCTTCAAACGGCGCGCTTCTCGGAAGGCGGTCTCGGCCTGCGTGTAGTTTCCCCTTTGCACGTGGACAAGCCCCAGGTCGTAGTAGTCCTGCCAGCGGGCCGTGTCGCCGACGCCGAGGAAATTGGAATTGGAGAGCGCAAGGAACGCAATACCGATGAGCGAAAACACCGGACCGGTGGAGTGGAGCCCGCTCCGTATCTTCCAGACCAGCTGCCCGGCGGAG
>Ga0180431_10000361_pt1 | contig 65620 bp, 78 predicted proteins | sample SS_ome_11_FD_132459 | JGI IMG/M metagenome (GOLD analysis project Ga0180431, IMG submission 132459) | Hypersaline lake sediment archaeal communities from the Salton Sea, California, USA - SS_1_MS_1 metaG | ecosystem: Environmental > Aquatic > Non-marine Saline and Alkaline > Hypersaline >...
CGCCGGGCGAGGGCTTCCCAGTCCACCGTTATCTTGTACAGCGACTGTGGGTTATCCGACATATGTGGGGATTGCCTTATTATGTATAGTGTGGTATATTTATAACACAAAAGTTTGAGTGGTTTCGTGTGAAAAAGATAACCCAAGGGGGTGAGGGCTGTCAACCCCCAATGTGGAGTTTTTAACCCGAACCGGTGAGATGCAGTGGGTGATCGGCTTGGACAGAGGATAGTGGCGGCCCTAGACGGGCGTTCGCAGGCGTGGTTGGCTGCTCAGTCAGGCGTGCATGCGAACAGCATCAACCGCTACTGCAAGGGGCATAGGGTCCCGAGTACGGGCCATCTGCAGCGTATTGCTCAGGCTTTGGGCGTGACACAGGACTGGTTGATGGGTGGCGAGGCTCCCAGAACGTCACAGAAGGCCGTAGAGGGCGCGTCAGAGGGCTCTGCGCGTCGAGGCCGTGGCAGGAGGCCGTCTGCTAACGCGGAGCTTTCAGCGCGGATTGTGGAGGCTTTGGGCGAGACGGAGCTGACGCAGGCAGAGGTGGCGCGTGCGGCGAACGTGGATTACATGACGCTGAGCCGCTGGATAAGCGGCGAGACGAGCCCGAACGCGGTGAAGCTGAAGCGGTTGGCGAATGCGCTTGGGAAGGCGCCGTCGTGGTTTTTGGGCGAGGATGAGATAGAGGGGTACCTTCCGCCTCCCCGGCCGTGGTCGGAGTATGAGCGTGACGGGAGTGCGAGTACGATGGGTGGGGTGACAGCCAGGGAGCGGCAGCTGCATGAGGAGGTGATAGGATTGCGGGCGCAGGTGAAGCTTTTGGAGGAGCAGTTGATTAGGCGGATATCTGAGCGGTGCATGGCGTGCCGGGGGGAGATTGAGAAGTCACTTGGTGCGCGGATTACGGGGGAGGTTGGGCGCAACGTCGAACGCGGGAGGGATCTTCATCGCGGCGTCGGGGATGGTGATGGGGTGGATTCTGGCCGGGGGTAACCAAAAAGCGAGATAGAGGTTCGGGTTTTGATGGTCTGCAATGGGCCATATAGGACACGCTCAGCCCTGGGCGTGAGTGGTACAAAGTTCCCTTATTGAGTGATTTCAGGCATGCGCCTGACGATTGGCGGGATGCCGCGAACTGACCATGTGGTGACCATGTGGTGACCATGGGCTGACCATGTGGTGACCACGGCCTGACCACGTGGTGGTCAGCGCATGTCGGTTTTGTGGGGGGTACCTGACCACCACCTGACCACGTGCTGACCACGTGCTGACCATGAGGTGACCATGTGCTGCACAAAAAGGGTCCCCAGAATAAGAGAAAAGATAAGATCCTCTCTTTACTCACTAACGTTCGTAAAGAGAGGCGCCGACCTGCGGCCGTCGCCCTTTATAAAATATAAGAACCAAACAGCGCCAGAAAGATCCCCCTTGACACCGCGACGGAAAAACGATATCTTCCGGAAGAAGCCACAAAGGCGAGGAAGGCACGATGCCGCGATACTCCGCACAGACCTGGGCGACTCTTCGAGCCCTCTACGAATCCGGCAAATTCACCAGCATTGAGCAGCTTCACACGTGGGCTGACAAGAGCCTGAAATGCGCTGTCCCGAAAATGGTGAGCATTCGGGACAAGTGCACGGAGGAGCAGTGGGACAAGAGTGCGGGTGAGAAGCGAGTTGCTGAGCAGATTGAGAAGGACACGACGGAGCTGTTTGCTCAGGAGGGGATGCCGCCGGTGGAGGCGGTGCGATTGTGCATCAACGGCATGCACACGGCGGACCGGGTGGTTGACCAGGTTGCGGAGCGGATGCTGGACATGGCGACGTCGGGTGATGGTGATGGCCAGGGCGGGAGTGTGAATCTGGACGATCCGGAGCTCGGGGATGCTTCGGAAGTGGGGGATGACGGGGAGAAGATAGAGGCGGCGCTGAGTGTTGCGGCAGCACTGGAGGGGTTGCGTTCAGTGGCGCAGGCATACGGGGTCGCCCACAAATATTTGCAGGAGTACTGCAAGATGACCGGCACCTACAAGCCGGTGAAGAAGGACGTTTCGGGCACGGTACATGTCACCCAGGACAAGGCTAACGATGAAGCATACCGTCGCCGCATGCGTTCTTTGGGCGCTGGCGCTACTGGCGAGTAGTGCCGTGGAGCCCATACTCTCTGCGCAGGCAGTGGAGTACTACTGGGACCGCTGCGAGGAGTTCATCGAGGACAACATCATCGCCCCTGCGCAGGAGCACAAGCCTGGCGTGGCGATGACGCCGGACCAGCGGGATTTGGCAAACGCCATCAGCAAGTACAAGCGGGTGAGTGTCGAGAGCGGACACGGGACGGGCAAGTCCACCACGTTCGCCTGGATAGGCATGTGGTTTACCGCGACACGTCACAACACCACGCAGACGCTTGTGAAGGTGCCGTGCATCGCACCGACCTACCACCAGCTGCACGACATCCTTTGGCCTGAGTTTGAGCGCTGGATACCGCTGAGCCGGCTGGCGCCGCTGTACGATGTGCGGCGCGAGGAGATCTTTCGGGTAGGGCACAAGAAGCGCACGTTCATCCGTGGCCGTTCGCCGAAGACTGCTCAGCACGTGCAGGGGTTCCACGCGGACCATCTGCTGTGGCTGTGCGATGAGGCGTTCGCCATCACCGACCCTCTTGTGTGGGAGACGATCGAGGGTAGTCTCACGCAGGAGGACAACCGCATCATCATCGCGGGCCAGCACACGGTGCTGGTGGGGTATGTGCACGACGCGTTCCACCGCGACAGTGAGGCGTGGCAGAACCTTCGCTTCAACTCTGAGAATTCCCCAATCGCCGACCAGGCGTACAACCAGCGTGTGGCGCGGAAGTATGGGAAGAACTCGGACATCTACCGGGTGCGCGTGCTGGGTATGGAGCCGCGGGGCAACCCGGATTCGCTTATCAGCCTGGAGCGTGCAGAGCGTGCTCGTCACCGTGAGGTCAAGGGACGCGGCCGGTTGGAGATGGGTGTTGACTGCGCGCGGTTCGGTGACGACCTGACGGTGGTGACCATCCGTCACGGCTACCACGTGTTTCCCCAGCGTATTCAGGACAAGACGGACACGAAGGACATCTACAAGCTGGTGATTCGTACGCTGCGGGAGACACGCAGGCTTACGGGTATCAAGTCGACGTGTGACGTGAAGGTGGACGCCAGTGGCGGTTGGGGTGCCGGTGTCATTGACCTGCTGAACGACAACACCACGGACAACATTCGGGTCATTCCGGTGAACTTCGGTGGCCCGGGTAACGAGCAGTATGCGGACGCGGCGAGTGTGATGTGGGGAGAGCTCGAGCAGTGCATCGATGAGCTGGACCTTCCCGATGACCGGGACAACGAGTTCTTGTTCGATGAGATTTCGACGCGTCGCTACGGCTATGACAACGACATGCGCGTCAAGATAGAGCCGAAGAAGGACTACAAGACAGATTTTGAGAGCAGTCCTGACCGCGCTGACTCGCTGGTGCTGTGCATCACGAAGCAGGCTCCGGCCAAACGTGTGTGGCCTTCCTACGTGCCGACGCGCAAGGAGCACCGCCACAAGCTGGACATCAAGTGGGACCACATGGAGGCTGACAGCTGCCAGGTGTTCGTGACGATGTACTACGATACGGACACGGGCATTTACTGCAGCTTCTACTTCTGGGGCCGGAAGAGCCGCAAACTCTACGTGTACGATGAGCACTGTGATGTGACCCCGATTGCCACACGTTTGGCGGCAGAGATACGGCGCAAGGCGGTGGTGCCGATGAAGGGGCCTGGTCCGGTGAAGGTGCAGCGGGTGTATGGGAACGAGCCGATGTTCAAGGACCGGCCAAACCTTGCTCAGCTGCTCCGCGACGGCGGCGTGCGCGTCTCCCCGAATCCCCAGTTTGAGGAGGCGCATGCGGTGGCGCTGGTGAACCAGATGTTTGCCAACGACCAGATAGTGGTTGACTACGATTTGCGTGAGAGTGACCGGCAGTACCGCGGGTGGGCGATTGAGCGTGAGCGGCAGATACCGCAGCCTGCGGCCGGCTATCCGCTGTGCCACGCGCTCTGTCTCGTTGCGTCGGTGCTCCACGGTGAGCGCCAGCTGGAATACGACCTTCCGTCGAAGCCGTACGGGAAGCGCAAACAGGATGTGGGGAAGGCGTTGCGGGAGAACGACCTTCGCAAGGCGGTGACTACAGCGCGAAAGCGGCGGACGCCTCCGAAGGCGCGTCGCCGTCGCCAGAAGCGCAGCGAGTGGGATTACCTGACCAAGTAGGGGATGCCGTGGCGGACGAACAGACAACGGGACAGGACTGCAGTAAATGCAACGGCCGCGGGTGGGTGACAGAGGTGGACTTCAAGGAAGCCGCTTCGAAGCGCATGGTGTGTCCGAAGTGTGGTGGCAGCGGCAAGATAGGGCAGCGGCAGGGGATGTACGCTGTTCCCATGCCGGGGGTGATGTGGCTGTTCAACTGGTACGAAGAGGACAAAGAGGTTGCTGAGCTTCGGCTGCATCGCCGTGCGGCGTTGGACCAGCACGGCAATCCGCAGTGGGAGATTCTGGAGCTGATTGCGATGCAGACTCAGCCGGAATGGCGCCGCAAGGGAATTATGCGCGGGATGATAGACAAGCTGCGCAGCGGGCCTTCCTCGACGCACGTTCGCTACATGGTGACGCACTGGGATGACAGCACTGATGACGGGCGGGCGTTCTGCCAGGCTCTTGGCATGAAGCGCGAGGGTCCTCTTTTGACGTGGGAGAATCCGGCGTGGCGGCAGTAGCGAGCAGTTACGAGTTGTCACTGGTCGAGTCGGTGTCGCAGCATGAGTTTGTGCTGGATACAGGGTTGTACCGGTATCTGCTGGGGTACTACATGAAGCATGCCCCGGAAGAGGGGCGAACATATGACACGATGCGTGCCACGGTGAACCAGTACGATGCGATGGTGGCGTTGACCGCTGCGCATCGTGAGGCCGTGATAGCGCAGCAGGAGGAGGAGATCGATGGCATCAGGAGAAGCGGTGGAGAACCAGGTGACGGGCGAGGAGCAGAGTCAGTTCAACAGCACGGAGAAGCCACCGATGCCGGAAGCCCCGGCGCCGGAAGAGGAGATGGTCCGCGTGGAACCGTCGCAGCCCCTGCCGTCGCAGTCCCTCCCATCGAAGTCCCCGGACATCGAGGAAGCGATAGCGGAAGCGGCGGCGGAGGCCGAAGAAAGCGACCGCCGCGGGTACGACGCAAGAGTCAAGGGGAAGCCGACGCAGGAAGCGAGCCAGCCGGCTGGGGACACAAGTGAGCCGGAAGAACCTGACGCGCCGGCGCAGGAGACTCTCGCGGAAGATCCGGCGGTCCAAGAGGCGGCGGGAGGGGCTGCGGAAGATACGGGGGGTGACGGTGAGGTTCCTTCACGGGAGGGGAGCGCTAGAGCGGTTCCAGGGGGGGTAGGGCAGCCGCCGTATCGTGATGCGCAGCCACTCCCAGCGGCTGAGAGTCTCGTCGCAGAGTCGGACGGCACAATACATCCTGCAGCCACAGTTCCGGGGAGCGCTGGCAACGTCACGATGGTGGTAGAGGAAAGGCTCCCCGCATTTGTTCTTGATGCTTCGACAGACGCCCTCCTCGATTTGCTGGGGGATCGCTTCGGCGCCCTCGAGGACGACGTCCACTCTGCCAAGTTTCTGGTGGGCAAGGTGCTTGAAAAGGTCGACAACAGCGGCTGGGGTCACAAGCTGATTGCTGAGCTGGGCGAGGAGTTGGTGCAGGAGTTGCGGGAGTTTGTCAACGAGTAGGTAAGTGCTGTCCTCAGGTTCAGGCAGCGGGGTGGAAACCCCCGCAACACTTTTCGAGGGGTGAGCATGGAACGACGCGGATTCATAGGGATGCTGTTCGGCGGGGCTGCTGCGGCGCTGACCACGCGTCGCCAGCATGACCTGGCGGAGTTGCACGATGAGCGGCGTGCACAGGTTGAGCCTGAGAAACAGGCAAGCTCTTCTCCAAGCAACGATACGCAGTTTTTCGGCATTCGGGCTTCGGATGGCACAGTGTGGTACCTTGCGGCCTCGCCGGCAGTCGAGGACGAATGAAGCGCCTTATCTACACAGCAGCCAGCGGATGGTACACGGCGTACGCGCCGGTGTTCGAGTACTGCTGTCGGCGCTCTTACCCCGATGCTGACGTTCATGTGGACATCATCGATGATCGGCCGGAGAAGTACTACGCTGCCTGCTACCGTCTCCTCAACCATCCTGGGGGCGACTACGATGAGGTGTATGTCACGGACGTGGACATGATGCACGTCCCCATGTCTCCGGGGCTGTGGCAGTACCACGAGCAGCGTATGGCGCACAGCCACCTGTGCTACTCGAACAGTCCGCGCAAGGGTGAGGAGCGGGGGCCGGAGCGGCTTACCGGGCTGCACTTTGCCACACCTGAGTGGTACCAGCGGACGTACGACCAGCGGGACCACTACCTCAATCTGCTCGAGAAGGGGCTCATTGGCAAACAGCGCTACGACGATGAGCTCACGCTGATGAAGGTGTGTCGGGAGTCGGGTGTCGGTATTCCCCCGCGGGAGCGGCTGATTGGTCGACACTTCGGCATACACCTGGGCACCATCCGTTGTTACGCAACGCACAGCGACCGTGCCCGGGAATCCCAGCTGCGCATCCGGGTCACCCACGACCAGGCAGAGGCCTGGAATGACATTGTGGATAGTGACGGGTTCGAAGATGTAGCCAGACAGGCCTGCCAGGGCAGTCGTCTTGTTGGTGAGCACCTTCACCGCCTCGAAGCCTTCACCCGCAAATGGGCACTCACCAAGCGCAACGCACCGAAGAGCAGGCGCTACATGCTGTGGGTTACCCAGAACAGCCCCAGACCCGTACCGCTGAACCGCATCCACACAGCCATGAACGCGAAGGGTGGCCACTGATGTGGAAAGTCATCGCAACGGGCTGGCAGGTGGACGAGTTCCTGGAGCGCTTCCTGCACAGCGTGTGCCGGCAGAGCAGGGGAGACTGGGAACTGTGGGGTGCCATCGACGGGCCCGGGCCGCATGATGCTGCACGGGCGTTTGTCGACCAGCACCAGGACAGCCGGTTGCATGTCTACTACAACGAGAAGCGCCAGTATGCCACCGAGAACATCGTCATGCTCATGGAGCTCTGCGGTCGGCAGCCTGATGACCGCATAGCTCTTGTCGACATGGATGACCAGATGCTTCCTGCGGCGCTCGACATGGCGGAATCATACCACGCCTTCGGGAAGTGGGTTACCTACGGGAGTTACGAGAGCGAGAGCGGGCGTCCGGCACGGTTCAAAGGTGCGTACCCACCTACTACCAATCTCCGCACCGCGAAGTGGCGTGCCACCCACCTCCGGACGTTCCGCTCGCATTTGTGGGATCACCTCAAGGTCAAAGATTTGCGGGGGCCCGACGGGCTGTACTACCGCACGTCCTGGGACATGGCCATCATGCTCCCGCTCATGGAGATGGCGGGGCCGAAGCGCTGTACACACGTGCCGGTGCCGTTGTACGTCTACAACGACCTGAATCCCGCCAACGACCACAAGCTGGCGCGGGATGACCAGAAGCGCATGGAGCGCCACATACGGCGCCGGGCGCCGTACAGGAGGCTTCCGTGAACACCATCATCTTCTCGAAGGACCGGGCGTGTCAGCTGCACCTCCTGTTGCAGACACTGGACCGGTGTGGTGGGTGGGGGAGCGCATCCCAACCGCTGAAGGTGCTGTACTGGGCGAGCTATGAGGACTATCATAGAGGCTACGATCTGCTTCAGGAAATGTATCCTGCTGTCTTCTTCATATCCCAAACGTCGGCTGAGGAGTTCATACCAAAACTGCGTTCTCTGGTGCGCGCGGAGGATTACCTCACCTGGTTTCTGGTTGACGACATCGTGTTCACGGGTTTGGACAGGAACCCATTCAATACCTGGGTACAGGACCATCTGACTGCACACACTGACACTGCTGCCGTGAGTTTGCGGTTGTGTCCCCGTATCAACTACTGCTACACAGAGAACCGCAAAGCCCCGAAACCCCTCCTGTACGACACAGAGGACGGGTTGTTGCGGTGGGAGTGGAAAGGACAGCCCGGTGACTGGGGCTATCCGATGAGTTTGGATGGCAACGTCTTCCGCACTGCGGATCTTCTCCCGTATCTGGAGGACAGCACCATTGTGAACCCCAACGCCTTCGAGAACGCTATGGCCCGAGGTCCTCTGAAGAGCCCCTGGCTTGCGTGCTTTCGTGACTCTGCCTTGTTCAACGTGCCTGCCAACAGGGTGCAGGACACGCACCCAAACCGCTCAATGCACTCAGACCCAATGACCCTGAACGCCGCATGGCTGGCGGGCGACGAAATAGACCCCTCTCCGTTCCGTGGCTACCAGAACCGCTCGCCGCACGAAGAGGTCAACTACATCCTGAGAAGGCGTCACTCATGAGCATCGGCGTTATCATCCCGACCTACAACGACAGTGCGTTTCTGCGCAAAGCCATACCCTCGGTGCTGCGGCAGAAGACGGAGTGCCAGATCATCGTTGTGGATGACGGGTCGACAGTGCCGCTCGATGTCGAGGTTGTGGAGCTCTGTCGGCTCCACGGCTGCATGCGGATACAGATGCCGAAGAACCGGGGCCTCAGCGCCGCGCGGAATATGGGTATCAGCAGCTACGTGCACGACTTTTACCTGCCCCTGGATGCTGACGATGTGCTGCTGCCTGGGGGGCTCGACGGGCTTGTCGCCGCCATCGATGACGACCACGACATCTTCTACGGCAACGTGGTGGTGAAGGGGCACGTGGACAAGCCGGTGCCCCAGCCCTGGACACCGGACATTTGGCGTGTACGCAATCCCCTCTTCTGCAGCAGTCTTTTCCGGCGCAGCGTATGGGAGCGGGTCGGCGGGTACCTCGAGCGTGAGGGACCGCACTATGAGGACTACAGGTACTGGGCTACTGCATGGGTTCGCGGCTGTCGCTTCAAGTACGTCGATGTGAACGTGTACGACCACACGGAGCGGACTGACAGCATGCTGCGGCAGCTGCACCCCAACCGTGAGTTCTACCACAATCTGGCCATTGAGCCCCTCAGGGAGCTGGGGTAGTGAGCATTGTGAATAGCATGGTGGATGCGCAGAAGGTGCTGAATGCAAGTGAGTCCTGTCGCCAGAATATCCCGCCGGGCATTTCCCTCAAGCATGACCCGTGGTGGAAGCAACTTTGGCGGAGGTTGACCGGTCGGTACCCACGCCAGGTGCGGATACGCATGAAGGAGCATCTCGGCCCGTACTCGGACGAGGCGTACTACCGCATCGTCGGCAACGGCTGGTTCCTTGAGTGTGTACGCAGCCACGCGGGACCGTTGCCTGTCGAGTGTGCGTGCGGTGGTACCTTTGAGGATACCGGAGAGCGTGAAGGTATGACGTACCGTATGCACCACGCTGAGTTGTGGCAGTGCGCGAAGTGTCAGGGCCGAATCAGCGTCCGCCGGATAGAGGCAGCTGAGCGTTGGACTTTGCGCACAAAGGAGATGATTTGGTACCGGGGAAACTTGTCACGGGAGCCAGCATGTTCGACAGCTGCATCCCAATCGTGAGTTCTACCACAATCTGGCCATTGAGCCCCTCAGGGAGCTGGGGTAGTGAGCATTGTGAATAGCATGGTGGACGCATAGAAAGAGCTTCGCAAATTCAACAAAGGAGGAAGAGTATGCAGAAGAACACGACGCGTAGGGGAAACTATCCTGGCGGTGGTGGCCAGGGGTCGTGTGGCGGCCAGCGCCGGCGTGACGGCTCGGGCCGTGGGGTAGGCAATCGGGGTACCTCGCGCCAGCCAACGAAGCGCCGCAAGTAATGGTCAGCAGGCGGCATTTCCTTCGTGCCCTCGGGGCTGTTGGTGTGTGCCTTGCGGCGCAGGGCTGGTGGCCACAGCAGAAGGAAACGTCTTACCGCCTAAAGCCGGAGTATACGGGCGTTCTTACGGCGGAGCACATGCAGAAGTTGTATGACTGGGCGGAGACCAACATGCTTCCTCCGTACCACTGCCGTCGGTGCGGCAGGAGCTACTACGTGTGGCTTCCTCCCGGGTGGCCGACCGGGCAAAACAAAGCGTTGCTTTCTGGTGGTCCTGGCACGTTTGTAGCCTTGTCAGAGGCTGCTCGCTGTCCACGCTGCAACGGGAGGATCGTTCGACCATGAAAGACTTCCGCCACGTCATCCTCTGGGGGCACAGCCTTCACACCAACACGTTCTCCTACGTGTATGAGGGCATGGAGCGGGCGCTGCAGAGACTCGGGCACAAAGTGTTCTGGCTCCCGCGGGACCGCGAACGCGTAGAGCAGATCCCCGATTGGAGCATTGGGGCGCTGTTCATCGTGGAGGGTACTGTAGAGCAGGGCGTGCCCATCACCCCGAACAGCTGGTATGTGCTGCACAACTGCAACGTCGGGCGCTACCCGGTCGGGCGCTACCTGGTCCTCCAGACCTACACCGATGACGTGCTGACCCGGGACACACACGCAGTCAATCCCTGGACGCACTACGAGACCAGTACAGCCACGCTGTACCAGCCCTGGGCCACTGACCTGCTCCCCGATGAAATAGGGGCTCTTGCCCCTGCAAATGGACACTACATCCCCTGGGTGGGGACCATAGGCAAGGGGGTGTTCGGCAACGTCGAGCAGCTGGCCGGCTGGCGCCGGGCGTGCGGCGAGCACGGGCTCGGGTTTGTGCAGCGGGTCAACATTTCTCGGGAGGAGCACATCCCGTTCGTGAGGCGTGGCATGCTTGCTCCGACCATCTGCGGCGACTGGCAGGTGCGGCAGGGCTACATCCCGTGCCGCATCTTCAAGAACCTCAGCTATGGCCAGTGGGGCATCACGAACAGCCCGCGGGTACAGGCCATTTTCGGTGGCAAACTGACATTCAACCAGAACACGCATAAGCTCTTCTACGACGCCGTTGTGGAGCACGAGCGCCAGGACCGCGCGGAGCTCATGCGTATTGTTGCGGCAGAGCACACCTACATCAACCGCGTGAAGCGGATACTGGAGTTTTTGTGAAGTACCTGCACCTGAGCCACCACAACGGTTGCGTCGCCGACCTGGCCTATGTTGCCAGGAAGCTCGACGGTATCAGCATAGACTACATGCAGGCCGACTGGAACTACAACGTGGGTCCGGAGCGGGCCACGCAGATATGGAATGAGCGCAGGGGCGTCTTTGAACGCTATGACGGTATCATCACCTCTGATACGGCGCCCCTGTCTCGCATCTTCCTGCAAAACGGCTGGGCCAAGCCGCTCATCATCTGGATTTGCACGCGCTTCGACTACACCGACCAGGCAACCAACGACTGCCACTTCCCGGACCCGGACTACTACAAGCTGTTCAGTGAGGCGCTGAACAAGCCCAACGTCCGGGTTATCTCGTACACGGCATACGAGTACATCCATGCGCGCAACCGCGGGGTGGCTGTGGGTGACCAGGTCATCAAGCCGACGGGCATGGGCGCGAAGAGCACAGGCGGTACCGCGATACCTGCCGACGTCGACCGGGTCAGCACGTTCTTCATCCCTCCGTACCACAACGACACGCATTTGCTGGATTTGGAGGGCATGTGTCGGGGTATGGACGTCTCGGTGTACCGCGGGCGCTATGCGGGCCCGGATGACCTCAAGGGGTTCAAGGGCATTATCCACATCCCGTACGCCTGGAGCAATCTGGCCTTGTTCGAGGGCTGGCAGCGTGGCCTGGTCTACTTCATCCCGACAGAATCCATGCTGCTGAAGCTGGCCGAGACGCGCCAGTTCTTCTGGTCTCCGCCGTTCCTTCGTGAGCAGCTCCACACCTCGGAGTGGTACGACCCGCGCAACAGCCCGGCGTTCATGAAATTCGGGAGCTGGGAGGAGTTGAAGACGCTTACGCATAGTGTGAATTTGGATTCGGTGCGGCAGCGTGTGAAAACGATGGCCATCGTACACTCGGCCCAGCAGGTGAGTCGCTGGCGAACTGTGTTTGAGTCGCTCAGGGGGTAGTATGGACACGAAGCTCGATCCCTACCAGGACTATCTGGACCGCTGGACGGCAGAGGGCCAGGACTACAGCCACTTCGACCGCAAACCCCTCGGGCGCTTTCACACCATGCGCTACGCATTTGAGTGGTACCGCTCACACAACGGCAAGGTGGTGGTGGAGCTCGGCACGCTGCGCAGTTTCGTGCACGGGGGACACTCCGGGTGTAACCAGCCCCACAACTGGCTGTGGGACAAAGAGTGTCCCGAAAACTGGGACTGGGGTTCGGGCATGTTCTCGCGCATGGCGGCCATCTGCCTTGGCGATCTGCATCCGCACATCCACACGGTGGACATCGTTCCTGAGCACATACGGCGCTGCCAGGTGATGACTCAGGATTTCGCTCACCTGTTCTCCTACCACACGTGCAGTTCCGTGGAGTTTCTGCAGCGTATCTCTGAGCCCGTCGACGTGCTGTACCTGGACACGGGTGACATGACGCCGGTGGAGGACACCGCGGCGTTGCAGGCGCAGGAGGCGCTTCTGGTGATAGAGCGCAGCATTCTGAGCCCGACGGGGTTGCTGGTGATAGATGACGTGCGGAATACAACCCCCTTCAAGTACGGTGACACCTCCGGGATGGGCAAGAGCAAGTACAGCCTCCCGTTACTCAAGGAGAACGGGTTCTCGGTGGTCATGGATGAGTACCAGGTGGTGATGACTCGTGGATGACAAACGCAAGCGTGAGACGTTCTGGACCTGGAAACGTGACATCCCACTCTACGCCGGGAGTTTTCACCTGTGGGTCGGGTCCGGGCCGTGTCTGCGACAGCATCTGAAAATGAGCCCCTACTTTCTCGATGACGTAGAAAGGTATGGACACGCAGACGGGAGTTCCTTCGGCCTCAACCCGCCTGAACACACGCGGTACACGCATCCGCTCTACGTAGCATGGCTGCCGTCGTGGAACGGGTCGCACATGGCTGTTGCGCATTTGGTGCACGAGTGCATACACACAGCCATGATAAAGTTGAAGGACGCTGGCGTGCGTGTAGCCACTTCTGATGATGAAGCACTGTGCTATTTGGCTCAGTGGATGGTGCAGACGGCACTCGGCTGGTTGTCGCCAAAGCACGTACTGGCGCCACTCAAGGATGTGCGACGATGAAGATAGGTATCCTCGTCATAGCAACCGGCCAGTACATCAAGTATGTGGGGAGCTTGTTCGGCTCAATCACATCCAACTTCCTGCGTCGTGGTGGTCACCACGTCACCTTCTTCGTGTTCACCGACCAGCCGATCGGCAGCAACCGGTTGGTGCGCATCGAGCAGCCACATTTGCCGTGGCCGGGGCCTACGCTGCAGCGTTACGGGATATTCAGCCGCAACAGGGCACAGCTCGAGGGTATGGACTACCTGTACTATCTGGACGCGGACATGGTTGTCATCAACACGGTGGGGGATGAGATACTTGGCGAGCTCGTGGGTACGGTGCATCCGGGGTTCTACGACAAGGAGCGAGTTCGGTTCCCGTACGAGCGCAATCCCCTGAGCACAGCGTGTGTGCAAACGCATGAGGGGCAGCACTATTTCGCGGGGGGGTTCAACGGCGGGCGGGCGAGCACTTTCCTTGGCATGTGTGATGTGTTGGCCAAACGCATCGAGGCCGACGCAAAGAACGGCATTACCGCGGTGTGGCACGATGAGAGCCATCTCAACCGGTACTTCATCGACACTCCGCCGTCGGTTGTGCTGTCGCCAGCCTACTGTTACCCACAGGCCAAGTGGGCAGCGAATCTGCCGTACCGGCGTATCATCGTAGCTCTCGACAAGCGCCACGACCTGGTCAGGAGGTAAGCATGGCTCTTGTGGACATTCGCATCGCGGTGCTTGGGATCTGGGCGGTGCTGCGCGTGGCGGCGCAAGACTACTACGGCAAGCGCGTCGACGCTTTTCAGGTCGGCTGCTGTCTGTTCGGGTTCGGGGCTATTGCGGCGTTGCGAACGGTGGGGTATGGAATAACTCGCGACGCAAGTCTGTTTTACAGGGCGGAGCTTGACTTGGTCTGGTGTGGACGGACGGGTTGGTCCTGGGGTTTTCCTTTGTGGAAGTGGCTCGGCCAATCGGTGGAATGGAGGTGGCTGCGATGGCTGTCCTGGTTAAGAACATAGTGCCGGCCTCGAAGGGCGACCCGGTCTCTCACATTGAGTGGGCTGTCGCCAGCTGTGTGGCTTTGGAGATGCAGCGCCAGGGCAAGGTGGTGGAGTGCTTTGTGCGGTTCAGTGGGGGGAAGGTGACGGTGAACTGCCATCACGCTGATTTCATTTACGTGGACAGTGTTGCTCACGAGTGCAGCATTCTGGCTGAAGTCATCAAGGTGCCGTGGAGCACGCGGGTGCCACATGCGCGAGAGTGGGACGGAAAGGATGCTGAATGAAAGTCTTTGTGGTTGGGCACAGAACGGAGACGCACACCAACACGTTCATCCACGCAGCGGCGACAAAGGCGTTTATGGCGCTGGGGTTCGACACGACGTGGGGTGACCCGGGTCCGAAGTTCGACCCTCCGCCGTGGAGCATCATCTTCACCAAAAGCGATGTGGACCAGCACGTCCCCGTGCGCAACGACCTGTACTACATCTTGCACAACTGCGACAGAGAGAAGTACGCACCTGCGCATGACCACCTTGTACACTGGGGTATTCTTGCACGCTTCAACACACAACCTCTTCACGTGGTGCCTCGCTTCAGAACCGGCTGTGGCTGGTGGTATGAGTCTGTGCGGACCCTCCTACTCCCCTGGGCCACGAATTTGCTGCCGGGCGAGATCGATGACCATCCGGCACTCCGTGTACCAGTGGAGCGCAAGGTGCACTGGGTGGGGACGGTGGTGCACAGTGGCACCAATGCCAACGTCGAGGAGGTAGCGGCGTTTGCGAGGGGGCTGGCGAAGCATGACATCGAGATGCACGTGTGGGGTGGATACACTGGTAGCCTCAGTATTCCGAACGTGACGGTACATCCTGGTTGGGTGACGGATGAGAAGCACCGAGACCTGATTGAGCGGTCCTACCTCGGACCGGTGCTGTGCGGTTCCTATCAGCTGCAGAACGAGTACGTGCCCTGTCGGGCGTTCAAGAATGCCAGCTACGGGCAGACGCTGTGTACGAACAGCGTTGCTGTACGTCACATGTTGGGGAGATTCCCGTCGGGCGGTGTAGTGTACGAGCCTGACTGTGAGCTGTTGGCAGAGGAGGCTGTCAGACAGCGGGAGGGGCCTGTTTGGCTGGGAGAGCGCTGGCTGCTGACAAGGTACGTCCGGCAGCACCACACCTTTATCGAACGTCTACGCATCGTACTGGAGCATTTGCTATGAGCGAGCCATTTGACTTGTTCATCCCTGTTGCACTCAAGGACCTCCCAAGGCTGCCCTGGGTAATCGAATCTGCGCACCGCTACATCGAGGGATGGGATGAGCTGCACATCTGTACAGCCGACCCGCTGCTTCCAAGTGGGGGGTGTTGGATGACCCTTTTCGCGGAGGCCACCGACAAGCCCATCAAGCTATGGAGTGATGCCGAGGTGCTGCCGTGGAAGGGGCAGTCTCCTTACCGACCGAACTGGGTGCATCAGCAGGCGCTCAAGCTGTGGCAGACCGTCACCCCCCACGACTGGTACGTCACGCTCGACGCGGACGTCATTATCAACCGCACGCTGCGCTTCTGGCAGAATGACCGGCCGGTGTGGTACATCGGGCACGATCAGAACCACGAACCGTACTACCGGTTCAACGAGAAGGTGCTGGGCTACCGCCGGCGCCTGCCGCACACGTGTCTGGCCGACATGAACTTCTTCTGCCGCACCTACACGTACGAGCTCCTCGAGCGCCACAAGGCCGCGTTCATGCATGCGCACGAGTTCATCGACGCGGAGTGTCATCCCTCTGAGGCTGACCTGTACATGAACTACATGGCCACGGAACACACGGGACTGTACGAGCTGCGCCGGCTGCGTACCGCCTGGCAGGGGGTGACTATCGGGCCGGATGATGATCCGGCAGAGACCTACAACATGATTGAGAAGGTGGAGTGGCTGCGCAACAGCCACTACGACACCTTTGCGTTTCACACGTATCTGGAAGGGGACGCGTAGTGGCACGGGTATTTGTGGCGGGAGTGGAGGACAGCGGGACCAGGTGGGTAACGTGTTTGCTTAACGCGCACCCCGATATCGACATCGTACACCACTACAGCAACCCGGGCGGGGCAGAGTTCCAGCCCTTGCTGTTGTGGGCTGAGCGCAAGGGACTGGACCCTATGGATGACATCGTGCTGGTGGTCCGGGATATGTCCTGCGTGCGTGCCTCGAGGCAAGCGAGTGGTGCGAAGCCTCGGGGTGGCGCTGTGGCGGATACCGCTTTGGAGCAGATATGGCATGACCTCGAGGCTCTCCCGAATCCTGTCATGGTTGTTTCGTATGAGGCTCTGGTGGCCTCGCGGGACCGCTATCTGACCCACATCTTCCGTCAGTTGGGCGTCTCACCGACCAATTACCCGTATGGTTTTCATGGGAAGCTGCGTTTTGACTGGTTCTCCGTAAACGCCTGGGCGAAGGATGGCAACGCCAAACACTTTGGGACACACCATGATTGAGCAGTTTCTGCAGCGGATACGGGATACAGTGTCACCGGACACGGTGCGGGTCGCGCTGGACGTTGGGGCGGGCGACTGCGCACAGGCCATTGAGTTGGCTGCGGCGTTTCCGGATGCACACGTGTACAGCTTTGAGTGCAATCCCCGGCTTCTGGAGCGGTGTCGTGCCGCTGTGCAGGACCACGAGCGCATTACTCTGGTCGAGCTGTGCGTGTTCGACGAGGACGGGGAGATCGAGTTTCACCCCAATGACCCGGAAAAGACTGTCACCACATGGGCGGACGGCAACCAGTTCGCGGCGTCAGTCTTCCGGGTCAACGGGGCCTATGACCACATAGAGAAGTACGTGCAGGAGACGGTGGTGGTGCCCTGCACGCGTCTGGACACGTGGGCGTCGGGCGCTGGGGTAGAGGAGGTTGACGTCGTGTGGATGGACCTGCAGGGGGCGGAGCTCCACGCGCTTCGCGGGTTGGGGGACCTGCTTGCCTCCGTGCGGGCCATCCACACCGAGACGGAGCTCAAACCTATGTACCACGGGCAGGATTTGTATGAGGATCTGGATGGGTTTCTGCGGGAACAGGGGTTCTGGTTCACGCATATGGACCCGTGGAGCGAGTTTGGGGTCGACGTGGAGTACGTAAGGAGGTAGCGATGAATTTGCTTCTCGCACACCTGGTGGGCGACTACATCCTCCAGACGGACTGGATGGCCACACAGAAGAAGTGGTCGAATTATGCCTGTTTGGTGCACGCGCTCACGTACGCGGTGCCGTTCGTGTTCTGCGGGTTCTGCTGGTGGCAGCTGGTCCTTGTGGTGTTGCAGCACTGGTTGCAGGACCGCGGGGGTTTCGTGACGTGGTTCATGAGGGTCAAGGGCTCCGGGCACTTTGCGAGCGGACCGCTTGCGCCCTGGTCGGTCATCCTGACGGACAACATTCTGCATCTGGTGTGGGTCGCGCTGGTGGCCCAATTGCCCATTATCGTGGAGGCTGTGAGAGTATGGCTGCATTGGAACCTTCCCCTGTTTTAGAGAAGACTGTTCGGGTACTCAACGCGGTGTTCGGGTTCGCGGGAATCCCGTACTGGCTGTCGTTCGGCGGGCTGTACGCCATCGTGAAGAACCGCGGGGTGATACCCGATGCTGATTTCGACGTGTGCTGTTTGCACGGGGCGGACTGGGAGCGTTTGCGTAGGGCATTTGAGAACCGTGGGTATCGGATGAGCAAGGCCATCGTGAGCGATCTGGATGGGTCGGCGCTGTACTGTGGGTACAACCATCCGCAGTTTGCGCACGTGTGCGTGAGCTTCTGGTATCGCTCTCACGGCATGCGGTGGTTCTGCCATGACCAGCACAAGGAACTGAGCGGGGTTGGTGTGCCTCCCAGCGGCTACTACTTCAAGGGTGTGCCGGCGGGAGACGTCGAGGATGAACTGTTCTTTCGCCAGGTTGAGTGGCCGGGGCTTGACGGGTCGGTGAAGGTGCGGGTACCGCTTTTTGCCGGGCGGATGCTGGACTGTTTGTATCCGTGGTGGGCGTATCAGCATCAGAAGTACAATGTGCACAACAATGAGGTGCAGGAGGAGAAGCTGGCGAGTGTGTACCATGGCGGGGCGGTGAGTCGTCACATGGTGCATCTGAGCAGCATGGCGGACTGGGGCAATGAGGAGCTCGTACAAAGCGAGCTGGAAATGGGCGAGCGGAAATGGCGGGCAGAGGTGAAGAAGTGGCAAAAGAGCTTCAGATAAGCGTGGTGCGCCGGATAGTTGTGGGTCGTCTGTGCTACATGCTGCAGGCAGGTTTGCTTTCATCGTCTGACTACGACGAGCTGCAGCAGTTGCAGGACTGGTACAGGAACCCGCCGCAGATGCTGGCCAGGGCCCGGCAGGCAATGGTGGACAGCGCGTGTGGTCCGTGTCGTGCCATTATAGAGGTCAACGCGTATGCGCGTCGCAGGGGAATGGGTCGTCCTCCCGAGCTGCACAAAGTAGTGTGTGGGTGCGAGCCTCCGTGGCAGGAGTGTGAGGTGGTTCAGGGCGACGGGGAGTACTGCTGTCGTCACTGCGGGCGGAGCTTTCCCGCGTAAGTGTAGGGCCCACAGCAACTTAAAGTATTACATCAGGTGAGGGCGAGAAAGGGCTTGCGCAGCATGCCCTTGTAATGTATACTATGGATGGTGCGGAGATAACAGTATTGGGGTGAGCCCAGTGCAGTTGTCTATCCGCACCTTTCTTTTTTGTCAACACGGTCTGGCCCTGGCGCCGGCGCGCTCGCCCCATGAGCACGCGGCGTTGGGGCCTTTTTCTGTCTATGCCTGTCGTCCTCTGTAAGAATAAACGCCTCGACCACAACGGCCGCTCCAAGCGCTGTGACAAAGTGCTCGGGGAAATCTCGCCTACCATGGTCGATGCCATGCGCAACGACCCCAGCCTCTTCGTCACCTTCCGCTGTTCTGCGTGCAAATGGATACGCATCTTTGCAAGAGACGGCCGCATCGTGTTCGACGGTGATATCTACGAGCCCGACTACACGGTCGCCCTCTACTACGATGACGTGCGCCAGCGCGAGCAGGCAGCATAGGAGGCACTATGCCTACACCCCCCATGCCTGAAACTGCTGATTTCATCGCCGCCAAGAGCAGCAAAGGCAAGATGATGCAGCGCTTCGCGGAGTATGAGCTCAGAGAAAAGAACATCCACGGCTCATTCAACATCCGCCAGAAGTTCGTCAACGGCAAACTCGTGCTCATCGGGTGCATGAATGAGTACGGCAGCGGCGACAACCTGCCGCAGGAGTACACCGACATGGCCAAGTTCCGCAAGGCTGTCTCGGATTACGTCGACGCTGCAGTCAACGCACTGGCTCCCGAACAGGAAAACTAGGTGCCCAAGAAGGTCACCCGCAAACCTGCCCCCATAGGGCCCACTGAGCGCTACGAGAACAGCGAAGCGCTGTACAAGCGCGTCCAGTGGGTGGGTGACCTCTACGATCGCTACAAGCGCTACTGGGAGCCTGAGATAGCCCGCTATCGCCGCAACGCCCGCTTCGCCTGGGGGGTCAACTTCGGACAGTGGCCCTCCTTCGTCGTGGAAAAGCTGCGCGAGCAGGGGCGCCGGCCACCGACCTACAACGTCACCGGCTGGAAGGTCGAGACTTTGATGGGCAGCTTCATCAGCAACGGCTTTGACATCAAGCTCCTCCCCCAAAGCGGCAAACTCGATAGCCTTGCCCTCAAGGCACAGGGCATTCTGCTTTCCGACAAAGCACACATGAACTGGGATACCAGTGAACGCGTGTGCCTCAACAACTGCTTTGCGACGGCGGTGGGATACGAGCGCATGGTCATCGACACCCGCTTCCACCGCTTTGGCAACATCGCCTGGGAAGCCGTCGATCCGCTCCGCGTGCTCCTGTCTCCGCGCTGGCGCTCACCCTACAACCGCAAACTCCTCGACTACATCACCTGGTCCCGCATGACCCCGTTGGAGATAGCAGAAACCTATCCCAACGTCTCCGACAAGCTGCGCGAGATGAAGGAGCGTGAGGAAATAGAGGGTATTGACTACGGTGAGTTCCAGGGCGCCGTCCCCGTCTATGAGGACAGTGAAGAGAAGTGGAATGACTACCATGACGTCATCGAGTTCCACTTCACCCGCGAGGAGACCTACGACTGGGAGTACGATCTGCGCAACGACTGCCCCTTCCCGGAAACAGGCTTCCGGCCGGGCAGTGAGCAGGACCGGGCGGCCAAGATACGCTACATCGAGCTCATGGGTCTGGACCGTAACCACGATATCACCTGGGAGGACAAAACCAAGCGGGTGAAGTACGTGGAGACCATCTCCCCGACCGTTGACAAGGAGCTGTTCCTCAACAACGGCAAAGACATCATCCAGACGAACAACGTGAATCTCTACACCCTCGGGCGCCGCTACCGCCGGCAGTTCAAGGGTATTACTGATGAGCTGTACGATGTGAACCTCAGCATCAACCGCTCTGAGATGAACATGGATGACATCCAGATGCGCTCAGCGAAGGGTGCGTTTGGGTTGGACCGAGCCCTCACCGGTGGCGACGAAGAGCTCGAGGCGGAGATAGAGGAACGCTGGAACGACCCGGGCGCGCGCATCTGGCTCGACGAGAACAGCACGAAGGATCTGCCCAACGGCGGCGTTATGGAGCTGCCACAGGGCAATGTGAGTGCCGACGTGTTCCGGTTGACCGACCGTCGCTACGATTTGGCTGACCGCTTTTCCCTCGTCCCTGCAGCTCAGAACGCTATGGTTGACAGCGCCGGCGAGAGCGGGCGTTTGTACGAGCACAAATACAAGGCGGGCCTTATCGGGCAGGCCAACTATCGCGCACTGTACGAAACGCACAAGCGCGACAAGGCTGAGGCCGCCTGCGTGCAGATGAAGGTCACCTACGCCGGTGTGCCGCGGGAGTTTGCGGGGGTTGGCGAGGAGGACGGGTTCTGGGTCAACCGGCCTATGCGTGACAAGATGACCGGAAAACGCTGGATAGAGGATGACATCAGCCTTCTGCCGCTCATGAAGGTGGTGCTCACCCCGGCGCGCACCGGTATCGATCTGCGCTCAGAGCTGCGCGATTCGAACATGCGTGCCCTGGAACTGCTGAAGGAGCCCAACGACCGGCTTCTGCGCCTTGTGTACCAGGAAGCGCTCATGGAGAGTGAGCCAATCAGCGATGAGACGCGTGAGGAGGCCCGTCGTGCCATCCATCTGCTGAAGGTGCAGGCGGCCCTGGCTATCGGTGCCTCCATACAGCAGCTACAGCAGGTAACCATGCGTGGTGCTGACCAGCTGTCCAAGATGGGCGGCGGTGCTGCCCCGGGCGCTGAACAGCAGCCACCTCAGCAACTCTCGTTTGCCGAGCCTGAACCCGGGCTGGCGCGGGAGGGTACACCCGAACAGGAAGACAGTGCGCTTCAACCATCCATCCCATAGGAGGAACACATGGGCATGAAAGTCAATCCCGTGCGGAAAGCCAAGGACCAGGGGCCCGGATTCACCGGCAACTCCTACGAAGGCGCCGCCAAACCGGCCAGTTCTGCCATCCCCGGTGGTGGGGGCGGCATGGGCCCGTCCGGTCACAAGCAGTCCAGCGGCAAAACCATTCACAACCGCCCCGGCGGGATGAATGGCGCCGGCAAGGGCGAGAACCTCGACGGGTTCCCGACCTCTCACTGAACACCATGTCACGCTACATATGACGCGAAAGGGCAACTGAACACATGTCGACCAATGACGCGATAGACTACGCTGCGCTGCGGGACAAGTCTCAGCAGGACGTTACCGATATGCTCAAGTCGGGAGAGCTCGCTCTTCCGCCAAAGGGCGCGCAGCGTGATGAGTTTGAGAAATTCGTGGCGGGTACACCCGAAGAGCGGGATGCCTTCATCGCCGGCCAAAGCCCGGAACCTTCCAGCCAGCCTTCTGAGGAGCCTGGCGGGGAGCCTCCTGCGCCTGCAGCCGCACCGGAGCCATCCGCTGCCGGAACACCCCCGTCACCTTCGCCCGCAGCTCCGGAGCCGTCGGCTCCTGCGTCCCCCGAGCCTTCCGAGAAGAAGCCTTGGTGGGAGGAGGACGGATACGCCTCTGAGGAGGAAGCGGTGCAAAAGTTCCGCAAGGCGCGAGAGCACAACCAGCGCCTGACGGACCAGTTGGACGAACGCAACGGTACCAACGGACAGTTGGGCCGGGAGAACAAGGAGTTGCGCAGCAAACTCGCTGAGTTCGAACAGAACCAGCAGCCAGCAGCCCCCGCTCCCGGCACGCAGCAGCCCCCGTCTGCTATCGAGATACCCAAACCGCCCTCACCGGCGGATTTTGGCCTCGAGGCGGATGACGTCGATGACTACCAGAAGGCTCTGGCCGAGCACAACACCAAACTCACCGAGACCCTTGCGGCTCTCTCGCAGCGCTACGATACACAGGCTGCAGAACTCAAGTCGGTCAAGGACGGTGTTGCGCAGCACGACCAGTACTTCACCACGTCGAAGCAGGAGACTGCAAAGCAGCAGCAGGCAAAGGCCTGGGGTGATATGTGGGACAACGTACGGACCTTTCAGAAGGACTACGGGCTCAGCACCTCGAAGGACATTGCCGAGATCAACGCCGCCGTCCTCAAAAAGGATAAGGCATATCTCGATGCGCTGCCCGAGCAGGACATGCAGGCGTTCGACAAGGTCGCAAAGGCGGTTGGTGCGGCATACGACTTCGGCGAGGAGGGAACTCCTCGGGCGAAGTATCGGACCATCCACGGTGCCCTCGTGGACAATGGTCTGGCCGATGACTACACCGTTGCGGTGCCTGCGTCGCAGTCCGCAGAAGAGCGCAACCAGGCAAACCAGGGCAAGCAACAGCAAATCGACACAACAGTTTCCGTGCCACCGGCCGACAACGTGGCGGGCACAGAAGACGATCTCGGTTCTGGAGCGGAGATGTCGGACGAAGACGCTCAGCTGGAACTTGCGCGGCTGGATAAGCTGCGCAGCGCGAACCCGCTGGCCTTCCAGAAGGACAAGGATGCATACGAGAAATATGTCAAGTTGCGAAAGCGTTTTGGGTTGAAGGCACCGCGGGCCGTCGGCGCGCGGTAACTCAACCTGCTTGGCGGTAGGCACGGGGTTTTGAAAGGAGAACCCTGTGGCTATCAACAGACCTGCTGGACTGGACCCCCAGCTTCTGATCACGATCTTCATGACGGATCTGAAGACAGAGGCCCTCCCGCAGGAGCTCTTTGACAAATTCGGCAGCGACTACGTCTACAGCACGGGTGAAGACCCGCCTCCGCTCCCCAACGCCATCTACATGAAGCTGGATGCGGCGAAGGCGAACGACGGCCGCTACGTGAAGATTCCGCTGGTCAAGGACCTGTCGGGCTCGCCGACCCTCGGCTCAACCGGGGACCAGCGGCTCAACGAAGAGGACCTGGCCACCAAGTACTTCCGCATGGAGTACACGGACGCTTCGCACGCGACCACCAACCAGGCGTACGGAATCACCGCGCGGGACAAGTTCCCCTACAAGCTCTTCGAGCAGCGTGTACCGCTCATGGGCCGGTACTGGAAACAGTACTTCGGCAAGATGAGGCGGCAGGCGCTTCTGGAGCTCCAGTCGGAGAACCTCGAGACCGCGCCGCACTTCCTGACACCTGGGTGGAGCCCGAACTGGTACATCCCGGGTATCAACGACAGCCAGCAGCCCAGCTATCACACGAATGTGACCACGTGGACCGGTCGCATCGTGACGGCGCTGAACCTGGCCGGGACCGGCACCTCGGCGTGTGCCAACGTGCGCTACTTCCAGAAACTCGAAGAGTGGGCAAGCTCGGAGATCTTCATCCGGCGCATCACCTTCGAGCAGCTGGACGGCAACGACGGGTATGTGGTGACTCTCCCGACGCCTCAGGCGACGTGGATGAAGAACCACAGCAATACCGGTACGATGGGGCCGATCTGGCGGGACAGTGCCTACTTCAGTGACCAGGCCCGGATGCTGTATCCCGGATTCCTGGGCAAGCTGGGGTGCCTGTACTTCTGGGAGGACCAGCGCTATCCGACCCTCACGGTCGGTGGAACCGCGTCGGGTTCGAGCGGCACCGGTACCCTCACCGCGCAGTACCGCGGTATGGGAAATGCCGATGACGGCTCGAGTGACCCGCGTGACAAGACGGCTTCGGCCCGTCAGGTCGGCTTCCTTATGGGCGCCGGCGCTCTGATGGAGTGGATGCCGGAACCGTTCCACTGGGAATGGGAGTACGAGCAGTACGACAAGTACTTCGGCAGTGGGGTGTTCCTCGGAATCGGGATCAAGCAGGTCGGCTTCAATGTCGGCGAGAACCCCGACTCCACGACGCTGCAGCAGCAGGGCTCGATTGTCCTGCCGTTTGCTGCGCCTCCGGGGACCTGAGCCGACGAGTCGCACTGAGGTAACCAGCGGCAACCGGGAGGGGTGCGGGTGCACCCCTCCCTTCAGAACATAAGTCACCATGACGGTGGAGGAGCAACATGTCAGTAATTGTGTACGGTGCGAAGAACCGCGACGGTCTGCGGACCGAAGACATCATCGACCTCGCAACCGGGCTCATCGATGAGAACGGCAATCCGTTCGAACTCATAGAGCTCGTATGGAATGGCAGTCGCAACACCGACTACGCCAAAACCAAGGGGTTCGAGGATACCATTATCCGGCGCGAGACCCGTGGCATCAGCATCAACTACCGGCGCCCCGGCGCCCTCATGTGGATGCGCAACGCAATCGGTGTCTACACCTCGCGGGCGGCACGTACCCCATGGAATGTGCGTCAGCTGGCGGCTACGTTCTATGACAATAAGTGGACCATCAAGGATCCCATCGTCCGCGCTGAGGTCAAGGCACTGGCCGACAAGATTGAGGCCGGGCTCACCGATGAGCAGCGCGAGTTCGAGGCGAAGCGGCGCAAAGATTTGCACCGCAAAGCCTACGAGCGTGACGATGACGTGCGCATGCCGATCGATCCGGTGCGCGAGAATGAGGAGCGTATCAATCTCTCAGACCGGTTCGACGTCGCGCAGCGCAACAAGAAGCTCGATGAGCGCGAACGTCGCTTGCTCGAGCGCGAGCAGAAACAGCAGGAACGCGAACAGCGCTTCGCAGAGCAGCATGGTCCGACCGTACGCTACCAGACAGAAGCCCTCCAGGAAATGAAACTGCCACAGTTGCGCAGAATACTGCGCGATGAATTGAACATCGACACCACCAACCGTCTCACCAAGGCCGATGCTATCGATATGATAGAAGAGGCTCAGGATGAGATGCTGGTGTCGGCAGGCGGCGGCAATGCGTCCGGTACTCCTGGTGAGGAGACCCCTGGTGAGGGCACCCCTGGTGAGGGGACCCCTGGTAAGGGGAATGCAGATGAGGACACCGGCATTCCCGCGGGCATTGGCGGGGATGAATCCGGCGAATCAGATGACACCTCAGATGACGAGGAGGCTGGGCAGCAGCGCGCCGCAGAAGCGGTCACTGGCTGATGCCCTCGACAAGCAGCAACATCACGCGTATACAGTACGCGGTACCAAAGCTGGGGCGGACTGAGATACTGGAGATTCTGGACGAAATCCAGACCATTGTCTACAGCCAGAACACCGCCCAAACGAAGTACCTGGACCCGTCGACCGGCTTGCCTCCCTACCTGGCAACTGTCGACGGGCAGTACGACTACGACTGTCCGAGCAACTGCCGCAGTACCGTTGCGGTGTTCTCGGACAGTCCCATCAGTTCGTACTCGCGTACGCGGCCATCCCCGCAGGCAAAGCGCTACTACTACCACAACAAAGGCTACTACAAGGCCGCTGTGGCCTCCTATGACGCCACCAGGGGCGTTCTGGCGCGGGTGGTCTTCCAGGAAAACCCCGGCACCACCACCACCAAATTCTATCACGAGTACTACATGCAGCCCACGGAGCTCACCACCGAAAGCGTTGAGCTCACGCTGCCTGAACACACCCACTACCTGCTGCGCCAGGGCGTTACTGCCATGCTCAGCAGCGAGGAGTACGGCCAGACCGGATTTGACACGTCGGTCATGGATGACCTTGCCCTCCGCATACGAAAGGTCCTGAATCGCGGTCAGCAGCGCCGTATGGGACGCACACCGTGGCGGGCCGAACACATGAACTACCCTGAGGGCAGCCGGGGGTACTACATCTGATGAGTGTGCGCAACCCGAAAACCCAGCGCCAGGCAGAACGCTCTGTTGTCAAGAAACAGGGGCGGTTCCGCGGTATGCTCAGCGGCATACCCTCGTCCGACATGCCGGCGGGGTATTCGGCGAAGAACAGCAATCTCATTGACATGGGCGGCTGGACAGAGGGGCGGCCGGGCACTCGACCCTACACAACTACAGCACTGCCCACGGGGCAGCTGCGGGCCCGCTGTGAACACAACCGCGCCGACGTCCTGGTTATGCAGTACGGCACCACGCTGTACGTAGTGAACAAGGCCATGACGGTGTTTACGGAAGTCGTAAACATTTCCGGGGTCACACCGGCCGATAGCAGCGGCACGCTCGTTCCCCGCGGTGAAGACGCTGTGCTGGCCAACGACAACGGGGCGTTTTTGGTTGTGCTGGATGACCCCAACGGCTACTACTACATGCTGCGCCTCAATATCCCGCTGCCCGAGCACCTGGTCAACGACCAGGCTGAGACTGCCAGTGAGAGCTACGGATACCGCTACATCTACGCACTGGCATTGCTTGACGGCACGGGCGTACGGACCCGACAGAGCGACAACGCTGAAATCGTCCTCGAAAGCGCCACCTGCCGCGTGGACGGCCAGAACAAGGACTACGGCGAGTGCTTCTACGAGACTCCGGTGGGGGAGGACCTCACCACGGATCACGTGGTCGGGCCGTTTATCGTTCCCAAGGATGTGTACGAGATTACGCACATACCGCTGTACCGCACCAAGAACATCGGCATCGCCAGCGGCGGTGTCAACCCAACGGTCGAGGGCGTGGGAAATCGCTACGATCTCATGGTGTGGGTCGATGACATTCCCGTTGCGCAGGCGTTCACCGCGCGCCTGGCCGGCAACACCCTCACCGCCAGCATTGGTGTGTTCACCCGCAACATGGTCGGATGTGCCCTGTACGATGCACAGGGTGGGAACAACGATACGATTGTCACATACCTCAACTCGCATCAGGTAACCATTACGGGTGCCGGGACGATTCCCGGTGGTGACCAGGAACTGGCTATAGGGCACGGGCGTGTGATGCGCGCCTCTCAAACCGGTACCACTATCACCCGCTTGGCCGGTGACCAGTTCGTTGCCTCCGACGTCGGCAAGCGCAAGTTCTGGGCGGACGGCGGCGAGTCCGTCATCGTATCGGTTGACACCGTTGCACAAACCGCGCAGGCCGCATGGGGAGCTGCGCACGCCAGCCAGGCCTCCACCCTGGCCCCGACATTGGGGACCTTCTGGCGGCTCTACAACGATACCACGCTCGATGACAGCGGGGGTACGGCCAGGGACAGTTTGCAGGCTCGTGTGGACGCCGACAGCACCTACTACATCCCGCGCCGGTTCATGCGTCCCATCGACAACTGCAACATGGTTGGCATCGGTGGGGGCTTTGCAGTGTGGATGAACCGCGACAGCGCCACCTACCAGTTCACCCAAACCGGTGACAAACCATATGCCATCGGCTACTATCGTCCCGTCGACCAGGAAGGCGAGCTCGAGGACGGCGTACGGCTCATCATCTCCGCACCGTCGCTTATGGTCCTGATGGCTGTGCGCCGTACCTACGGGCTCCAACTGACCGCCACCCTCGACACCGGGCGAACTGAGGTCGGCGAGAATGTGTACAGTTTGCAGCCGCCTGTTACCCTCGACGAGAACGTTGGTGTCTGGTTCTGGCAGAGCGTGGTGCCGGTGGGCGCCGGGCGATTCATCGCCGTTACCAGTGAGCCGGGCGTGCGTATGTGGCAGGACGGGCGCTGGGGCGACGTTGACTATGCACTTGACGAGAAAACGGGCCTCGATGCCATCAAGAAGGAATATCTGCAGCGCGTCGACCCTTTCTACGGCTGTGTGGCTACCTACACGGAAGAGGACGGATACGAAGTCTGGTTCTATCGGTGGGAGGAAGATGAATCAGACGACGTACTACTCGACACGGGCGGCACGGCTATCACGGGTGATGACGTTATCAACGACACCGGCGGCACCGCGCTGGGCGGCAACAACGTCTGGCACGATACCGGCGGCGATATGGGGAACTGAACATGGCACTCACAAAGCAAATCATCAGGGAAAGCGGTACGTACGCGCAGCTCGTCGCCGGCAGCGGACAACCCAATGAGGTACAGCCCGGTCAGATGGGTATGGTCACAGACCGCAACAATGCTATGCTCACCCGGCAGCCCGGTGGCAACACCAACTACATGCAGCTGCAGGTGCCCGTGGGGGTGGGGGCGGCCGGTGAAATCCTGTTCCTGCAGGCCAACGATCAGGCACAGCGCGATAGCGATCTCGTGTGGGACAACACCAACAAACGCTTCGGGGTGGGCGTTGCCGCCCCCGAAGCCAAAGGACACTTCGAAGACGGAACTGCCGGCGCGGTTACCGCTGTGGCCCGCTCCGTCGTTGTTGTTGAGTCCGACGGTGATACCTACCTCAGCATCCTCAGCCCCTATGCCAATGTCGGCGGCATAGTGTTTGGGGACCCCCTCGACAACGACCGCGGCATGCTCACCTTTGACCATACGTCCGCGCTGTACAGCTTCAAGGGCGCCGGGGCGCTTACCAGTATCCTGTCACTCGCAGCCAGCGGCATCATCACCCCCGGGGACAACGTGCCGATCCGCGCAGGCGGAGCAAACGGCCTGATCCTCCAGGAGGACGGCGGCAAGGGTGCTACCATCGAAGACAGCAGCGGTGACCTCGTTATGTCTGACGGCCATGTCCGCACCGCTCAGGCTGTTGTGCCCGGCACCGCCGCTGATACGAGTGTGTTGCACAACGGGGCGGCATCATTGAGCAACTGGCTGCAAATGCAGGACAGCAGCGGCGTAGTCTGGTACTTTCCCGCAACTTCAGTTGCACCAACGTAGGGCAGAAGTCAGGAGGACACATGCCGAAAACACTTGTAGACCCGTTCCTCGATGAAGCCGGTGCAAAGCTCAGCGCTGTCCACCGGCATATCACCAAAGGAATGGAGAATCTGGCAAAACTGCTCGACCAAAGCAGGGCGGAGCAGGAGCGCCTCCAAAAGGAAAACGATGACCTGGTGAACGGGCTGCAGTCCACCATGTTTGCTCTCGAGGAACATCCTGCAGCCGATCCGCGCACGGTGATAATCGCCGTTATGGGCCGGGCGGGCTACGAATACGAGACTGCGCATGAGGGACAGAAGCATGGCTCCTGGCGCAGAAAGGATGCCCTACACATCGTTGAGGGAGTAGAACGTGCCTGAGGTTGGGAAATTCGTGCGGCCGGTCTGTCTGCGCTTTGCGGTGGAACCATCGCAGGGACGCGGATGGTCCGTCTATGAGGGCGACCACTGGGTCCGACCGGTCCAGGACTGGGGAGCTTTCCCCATCAAGGACGCCAACGATGTCCCACGCTCCCTCGTCATCGACCGCATTGACAACCAGGTCTATGAGCTCGCCACGTGTGATCGAGTCAATGACCTCCGACCCTCCTATGTCGACAAGGCAGATGTGCAGGACGCGGAGATCCGCACCGAACAGTGGGGCCCTGAGTACGTCGTCAGTGACACAGATGACTACCAGCAGCTCCAGGATGAAATGAGCCACAACGCGGTTCGGCCACAGTACCCGGACAACCGCGGGGCGGACGGGCATACCGCCAGCGGCCTGCGTACTGCACAGGAGTTCTCCGTAGAGGCATACGTTGACGGTGAGAAAGTCACCCCAGAGGCCGAAGCCACGGAAGTCTCAGAGACGGGTGACATCACCTTCAGCGGCAGCCACGTTCAGGGGCGCCGCATACAGTACGTCTCCATCTCGGCAGCCAGCGAGTTCCAGTACACCGGCCGTAAACATGACCTCACCTCCAAATACGAGATGGGTACCCGGGCGGATCGGACCCTTGGCGAACACGATGCTCAGCTCGAACTGGCCACGGATCTCCAGATATGGCTGTCCCGGGGCACACTCCTGCTCGAGCGCGTATCGCAGGAAACACTGTCTGCCCAGTACTCTGCGGTCACCGGCCCCGACGGGCGCAGCGGCTCCGGCATCCTCCTGGCCACTCCCCTGGTACTCAACAACGCTGCCATCCCCGGGGCGTACGGACAACTGCTGTGGAGCAACACCCTCCACGGCACATACACGCAGGTTGGCACCGCCGTGAGCGGCTGGTACTGCCAGTATCGCAACGGCACCGCGCTGCCGGCTACATGTGCGTTGCCGACCGGATACCGGTTTTTCGACGTCAGAATTTTCGACAAGGCGCTCACGGCTGACTCCGTGCTCATCTACTACAACAACATTGTCAGAAGCGAGGGACGCGGCTTCTTGCCGTCATAAACCATGCAGGGACGACGTGGACATGCCCCGGAAATCATGGGACTGCAACGCAGCCCGGGAGCGCAATTGGCGACGCAGAATCGCAACGCCGCGCAGGCGCTGTCTGCCGTCAATGACCTGGAGCGTCGTATGGGCCTCCTGGAAAAACGTGTGGCCGGCCTCGAGTACTGGCTCTCAAACAACGACTGGCGCCGGTACCAGGTGCACACGACAGATGCCACTGAGACTACGTGCGGCCAGGCAAAGCTGTACACGGGCGCCCAGTGGCTCTTTGAGGCCGCTGTGGTCGCGCTGTCCTCCGGTGGGGACTCAGCCTTCTACCACCTCGAGGGAGCGTTCTACGGGGCGGCTGGGGGCGTTGCTACGCAGATGGGACACACGTTCAGCCACTTCGATGAGGAAAGCGATACTGACTGGGACTGCGATTTCGATGTCGACGGACAGTACGTGCGCGTGCGCGTCACTGGTGAGGCTGCAACCAGCATCGACTGGAAAACCTTCTACCGGTACCGGGAGCTGAGTACCTGATGGCGTTCAAGCAGGGATACGTCAACAACACGTGGAGGCACGGCTCAGACGGCTCCTATCTGGAGATCGATGAGAACGGCAACCTCTACCTGCACCCCATTGGCCCCGGGCCGTCCCTGATAGGCATCGACGCGGATGATATGGTGGTTACCGTAGCGCTGGGGTCGCTTGACCACAACGATTTGGGCGGTCTGCAGGGCGGCAACGGTGTCGATGAGTACTACCACCTGGACGCCGCTGACTACGCCGCTCTCACCGATGTGAATGCTCAGCTGGCCGATCTGCACACCGACGGCAGCCCAACCTTCGCCGGGCTCGACCTTACTGCGGATCTGGACATGAACGCCAACGACATCACGAACGTCGGCCTTGTCGACGGTGTCGATGTGAGTGCACACGCAGGGCGTCATGAAAGCGGTGGCGCCGATGAGATAGATGTCGATGGCCTCGCCGGTGAGCTGGCCGATGCGCAGCCCGTTGCCGTCTCCAAGAACAGTGGCGCCACCGTCGGCACCCGCGCCACCCTCAACTTCATCGAGGGCGCCAATATCACCCTCACAATAGCCGATGACCCCGCGGGCGACGAAGTAGACATCACAATCGCCTCCGCCGGCGGCGTCGCCGCCCACACCATCCTCGGGCCTTCACACTCCGACGCTGCGGCGGATGCCGTCACGCAGGGCTCGTTGATAGTCGGCAACGCTACTCCCGAATGGGATGAACTTACAATCGGGATGGCTACCAGCGTGCTTGTGTCAAATGGCACCGATCCCTCGTGGAGCCCCATTCCCACTCTTACCGGGCTCAACATCAACAATATCACCGCGAGCAGGCTGCTTTACGGGGACGCCGGGAAGGCAGTGGTCAGTGTAGCCGACCTCACTGACTGGATAGCTGGTACCGCGAACCAGATAGTTGTTGTCGATGACGGCGACGGAACCGTCACGCTTTCTACGCCGCAGGACATTGCGGCGGCCAGCAGCCCGTCGTTCGCTGGCCTTGGCCTCACCGGCAACCTTGATATGGGTGCCAACGACATCACAAACGTTGGCATGGTTGACGGCGTGGATGTGTCGTCCCATGCGGCTCGCCATGAGAACGGTGGCGCGGATGAGATTGATGTGACGGGGCTCTCTGGTGTACTCGCGGATGCACAGACACCTGTGGCTCACGCCATGCTCAGTGCATACCACTCTGATGCTGCGGTGGATGCGGTCAGTATCGGCTCGCTCATCTACGGAAATGCTACGCCTGAGTGGGATGAACTGGTGATTGGTGCGGCCAACACTGTGCTCATGTCCAATGGCAACTGGCCGGAATGGTCGGCCGACCTTGTGCTTGACACCCTTACCATGAACAACAACATCACGATGAGCGGTAACGACTTCGATCTTGAGGATGGTGATACCGACTTCAAGATGAAGGACAACATCGACAACGCACTGCGCATGATGGAAGGCGCGAACGAGTACATGGTGTTCGTGACGCTCAACGGGTCTGAGCGTGTAGAGGTGGGCCAGAACCTTCTTGTCGGCGCGAACTACATCAGCTACGACGGGGCTGACGAGGGTTTGGGATTCGACTCTGACAACAATGCCATCTTCTCTGAGCGGGTGCTTATCGGATCAATAGCCCCTCTCGATTGGGACGTCTCCTACGAGGCTGTCCTACAGAGTGGCGACTACAACGCCCTCGCATCAAACGGTGTGGACATGTCTCTGGTGGGCAACGCCTACTACGATGACACCGACAACCGCTGGGAGTATGCGTCAGCCAACTTCGCCACTCGGATTCATTCTGATGTGACCAGTGCGAAGATACTCTTTGAACTGGCGGGTGTTGGGTCTGGTGCGGGTGACGCCATATCATGGTTGGAGTTCATCGACCTAACCATTGTCAACGGTGGCACGGGCTCTATCACGCTGAATGGCGATGAGGCCAACATCGACACCGACATCCACGGCGACACCTTGTTGGTGGCCCGTGTGGATGCCGGGGAAGATGCACTCTACCTTGGTGATGATGCTGACGATACAAACAAGTACGCTCGGTTGCGGTCACAGCAATGGGACTCTGGTGGTGAGCCAGAGGGCTTCACGATTGCGTACACCGAAGCCTACCAAGTGTTTCCCGGCACAGAGTACAGCCTTCTGAAGGTGGGTGGTGGCGATGCCAATGCAAATGCGGCCACCTATATAGCGTTCTATACCGACTCAGACAAGGATGCACGCAGTGGAACTGTGCGGATGACAATTGGACATAATGCGATTGTGCCTGCCAACAGCCTACCGATACGGGCAGGTGGGGCGGCAGGGCTGATTCTTCAGGAAGATGGCGGCAAAGACCTGACCATCGAGGACAGCACTGGTGATGCTGTACTGAGCGATGGTCACTTCCAAACAGCGCAAGCGGTCATTACCGACACTGGTGGGACAGACCGCCAGGTGCATGGCCCCGCAAATCTTACAGACTGGCTCCAGCTTAAGGATTCCAGCGATACCGTGTGGTACGTACCCGCAACCTCGAGTGTGCCATCATGAAACTGAAAATCGTCATGCCCATTGCACAAAATGAGTCGCTGAACCCGGACGTCCTGATGGCTGTGCGCGATGTGCAAACAGCCTATAGGGGGAGCGCTTTCGAGCTGGGCCAGGGCTCCGGCAAGAACATGTTTGCCGCCATTGCTAAGAATCGCAATGATGGGATCCGCAAGGGTGGCTACGAGCAGTTCGACTACGTCCTCTGTTGGGATAGTGACATCATTGGCAAACCGAACGATGTGGCGGCCCTCGTTCAGGCTTCGAAGGGCAAGAGAATCGTCTCGGCCGCGTATCGTCACCGTGTCGACCGCAAATGCATCTGCGCCGCGGCCGGCAAGAAAACCGAGTGGCTTCCGACCTGGACCGCTGGCGTGCACAAGGTTGTGATGACGGGCGCCGGGTTTCTGCTGATACCCACGAAGGTGCTGACGAAGATGAGCAGCATCGGGCGGGGAAAGTGGTTTGAGACGAGAAAACTCAAGGGTGTCCAGATAGGCGAGGACACGTGTTTCTGTATGAACGCCGCTGCAGCTGGTGTTGAGATGGCTGTGCACTGCGGGGCGTTCGTCAATCACCTGCTTGATATGGAGAGACACTATGGCACAGAAGAAGGATAGGACGCCGCAGAGGCCTGCAAAGAAGAAGGCAGCCGATCGTGCAGCCAAACGGCGTCAGGCTCGCAAGGATGCCAGGAGCCCGAAGGTGAAGAACCGGAAAGCGGTTTCCGTCGGGCGGAAGGTGATCGACGTGGCGGATCTCACTGATGAGCAGCTGGACAAGGTTACGAAGGATCTCAAGTCCGCCGCGTTCGATATGGACCAGGAGGTCAAACTCCTCAATCACCGCAGGAAAGCAGTGTACGAGAAGGTGGCCGAAGTCGAGCGTGAGACCAATCACCGCAAAATGCGCAAGGAACGGCAGAAGCGAGAAGCGTCGGCGTGAGCGGGCCAAGCAGGCTGAGAAGGAAGCACAGAAAGAGGAGTAGTCGATGCCCACATACATATTCGGTGAAGGCCCAACAGCGACCGTCAGCGGTACGCACAAGGACACGTATCTGGTGTCTGGTGCTGCGGCCAGGTCATTTGCGACACAGGGCAACTTTATTCTTGGAAACTCAACCGGAAACGATTATGTCTATTTGGCCCGATTTGACATATCCTCAATACCCGCAGGCGAACCCGTGGTGTCTGCCACATTGACTCTTACCCTTATGTCAGATGGGCTTACGGGCGATAGAACGGTCAACATCCATCGGGTCTTAACCGCGTGGGGTGTTAATGACACCGATGAGGGAGCAAACGAAAACCCCGCCACGGGTGGACAGGCAACATACGACAACGCCAAAGACTGCAATGGTGTCGGAGACGTAGGGTGGGCCGCAGGTGTCGGTGCTGGGTGGGGTGCTGGTGACTACGATGCTGTTGCAGACGCAAGTTTCGTGATTGGTGCGGCCGATGTTGCTGGAACGCAGTACAACGCCATCCTTACGGCCCTGGTAAACGAATGGCACACCGGAAGTGCCCAAAATCACGGTCTTGTGCTTTTGCTGTCTGGGCCTGCTGGTGATTGGGCGAACCTTGACTCTCAAGATTCGGGGAGTGCCGCAGAGCGACCACTACTTACGGTGGTAACTGCGGGTGGCCCCACGCCGCCCACACCGACGCGACGTAAGGATTATCCCTGGCGCTGGCCGCATGCAACCGGCTCCACGGGCGTGTGACCATAGAAGTACACCATTCATAGGAGGAACAGATGCCGTTTCACAGAGCCACACAGCGCAACAGAGTGCGTCCACCCGATGACGGTATCCACACCATTGCTGACCAGATGAGTGACGGCGAGCTTGCCGTCATGCAGTACATCGGGGTCGAGCGGTTGTGGTACATCGATAGCGGCGACAACAAGGGATGGTGGGTGCGCCGTGACGTTGTCACATCCGGGGGCATGACGCAGGAGCGCTACCCCCTCGGCAACGCGGACCACTACGATCCGTACCACCGTATTCGGGGGATGAGCGTCTCGGGCGCCGATGACGACCTCGACGGGCGCATGGTGGAGTTCGACCTGCCGATGGCTACCCGGGCGCTTGACCGCTTCATCTTTGGGGCCACCGCGCGGCTGTGGGTTACCCGTGTCTACCTGAAGGACGTTGCCGCCGGCCTTGGGGAGAACAACCAGACCACCGCCACCGATATCAATCTGTACTTCTGACCTGGGAGACCCCCATGGCTGACGATAAACGCAAAGACTGGTGGCTGTATCTGCCCAAAACCCTCTTTGGGCAGGAGCAGCAGCAGGCGCAGGCAGGATCACCACAGGCTATCGGAGCACCGGCCGGTACTCCCGCCACTGCGGGTGCATCCGCATCGGGCTACACCGGCGCCGGGCCGGACGGTGTGGTGCAAACCGACCGGCGTACGCCTGGTATCGGCGCTCCCTCTTCGGACAAGCATGAGGGCGAATGGGTGTTCAGTGCCGATGAGGTGCAGGCGATTGGGCCGGACGTGCTGCAGGGCATGAGTGATGCCGCGCGCCAGGGCAATCTCGACGTGAATCAGTTGCGTCGGGGTATAGGGCAGCCCGCAAAGCCGGGGTTTGCGAAGGGGACCGGTCGGACAAAGCTAATGCCCGACCGCGATGAAAGCGTGGCCGACCAGTCCGTTTCTCAGGATTTCAAGTCTACCCCAAAGACGAATCTCATGAAACCGACCGTGGACATGCCGCTGGCCATCGGGGCACCCTCCATCAATCCACCCCCGCTCAACCCAGAACCGGTTGTCTCGTTCGACCCCGCCAACAGCTACGGTGATTTGCGGGCACTCTACACTGCGGAAGGGGCCAACAACCCCGCGAAGCTGCCGTCCGGACTCCCGGCCGGGGACATGACGCAGGTAACCGTTGAGGGGCCTGAGCTTGCCATTCCTGACGCGACGGTCACCGATGTGACACTTGGCACTCAGACCGACCCGACCTCCATCCGTGATGCAGTAGAGGCCGATGCTACGCGTACTTTCGAGTACGGTTTGAACCGGCAGGCGGCTGCGGGCGCCGCGTCCACCGGGGCGCTCAAGCAGGAACTCGCTCAGCGTGGCATTGGGGGCGAAGCGGCACTCTCCGCTTTGCAGGTCCAGAAGCGTGACATTGAGGGTGAGCGCAGCAAAGCTATTGGTGAGCAGAGTCAGTTCATGCGCGAGAATATCGATGACATGACCGCCGCGCGCCAGGGCGAGATCAGCACCCTCGAGGGGGATGCTGCCGGCTATTTGCAGACGATGTCCACTACAGAAGGCTATGACTGGCGCACCGACCCGACTGCGCAGAATAAGCTGCAGTCGGTGTGGGAGGCACAGGGCGGTGAGGGCACCTTCCCCGAAATATGGGCTGACAAGTTCGTGGATGGCGCTACGCAGAGCCCGGCCGATGCCATGGGTAACACCATCATGGACCAGGACTGGGTTCAGGCCCTCCCCGATGAGTCTGTCTGGGATGACGACGGTAACCTGGTGACCTTGGGCAAGGATGCCATTCAGCAGAACCTCCCGCAGCTGCAGTTCATGACTACGTTTGGTGCAGATCTGACCTTTGCACGGGACCCGGAAACGGGCGCCATCAATATGGTCGACCGGTCAACGGGTCTCGACTTTGGTGAGGACCCGACGATGGTTACGGTCACCACGGACGACTACGACGTTACCAACCCTGACGACATCACGGCTGCCACCGGTATTCTCAACAACAACTTCTTCTCGGGAGTGAGTGACGGCGGTGTCACGCAGTGGCTTTCCAACAACCCCGGTTCCGACTATCCTCCCACAGAGGATGCCTGGAACGACTGGTCGCTCAGTGACCGCACGTGGGATCTTACTGATGATGATGACCGCCTTGCACTGGCGGAGCTCATGAGTACTCATGGTGACGCGACGGGCTACAGCACCGACCAGATGAAGCTCTACCTTGCACTCAACGATGGTAAGATCGGGTCGGTGAGTGACTTCAACCGGTGGATGGAGACGGCCGGTGACACGGAGAACATTCGCCAGTTCTTCAACGGCAACATCACGGATCTGACGCCGAACGACCGGAAACTCCTGGAGAAGGTTGCTGCTGCAAAGACGTTGCTTGGGCAACGGAACAACATGAGCGATGAAGAGTGGCAGCAGGCATTGGAGGACGGCGAGTGGGGTGATGACGCAACACTCAACCTCTACGCTGGGCTCATGGACTACGAAAGCGTAGCCGTGCAGGGCAGTTCCATCTATGCTTCCGGTACCCCTGGCGCCGATGGGCGCGTGAATAGTGGAGATGTGGACTTCAAGCGTGGGGATGGTTGGTTTGCCATGGATACCACGCAGGAACTGAAGGATTTCGCTAACGACAATGCAGGGAAGATGGTTGAGATCGACGGAAAGATGTACCTGGTCAACCCCGAGCAGCCGCTTGCCTACACCGATACCGGGCGTGTCGAGACGTGGGGTCTGTGCGTGTACGACCCCGCCACGAACGCCTGGAAGGTCTGGAATCCCTACGTGATACGCGACCACTGCGGTGAGTCTGACTGGACTGAGGACCCCAAGGATGCAAATCTCGACCCTGGGTTCTACGACGTGTATACAGGGACCAAGAAGACAAACATGACCGGGGCCAATGGCACCATGTTCCGCAGCATGGACCCCAACGAAGTATTCAAGTCAACCTATCTGTAGGAGCGCAGCATGGCTGAACAGGTACAGTACACATCGAGCGTCGGCAGCAGCGGCAGTGACGACAGCTGGATAGACGATATCTGGGGCATTGCCACTGACGTCATCGAGCTGTTCGGCCTGGACCTGGACGATGAGGATGAGAAAATCGAGAAGGCCCGCAAGCAGGATTACGCCATCTGGCGTGAGCAGCAGGACGCCTACTATCGTCAGCAGCGTCGAGAGAACCTTGCTGCACAGCGCGCGGAACAGTTTGCTGAGGACCAGTTCAACTGGGGCAAGGCGCGGTGGAACAAGGAATACAACCTCAGCAAGGACCAGTGGCTCACGCAGCGAAAGCAGCTTGCCCTCGATAACCGCCGCACCGGTTTGGACAGGCTCATGGGTGGTCTCATGACCAACTACGACATGCAGCGGGCCACCTCAAATGACATTCTCCAGCGATTGGCGGTGTAACCATGGCACAGCAACCCAGCACCTTCTCCAATCTTCCCTATGCGCAGGCCGGCATCCAGGCCAGACAGGCTGGGCGTGCTCGCACGTCGAAGGCCATCAAGGGAATAGGCCAGGGGCTGAGCGACCTTTCCTCCAGCGTTGCCGACAAATACCAGGACTCCGTGCGCTTCGGGCAGGCCCGGGAGGGCTGGAAAACCCTCGTCAAGACGCTCGACGCCATGAAAGCAAAGGATCCCGACAAGTTCGCAAAGACGGGACTCAGCGACCCGGCAACGCAGATACCCCCTCCCCGGAAGGGGGAGAACGTTGAGCAGTACCTGAACAAGGTCAACGGTGCGGTTACCACCCTTGTCTCAACCGGACTGCGGCAGGGGCTGTTCACCGACCAGGAAGCTGCGCAGCTGACGGGACTGGCGCCTGACAGTTTGACCGCGTTGAAGCAACTGGGGCCGACACGGGATGCTTTGGCCCAGAAGGCGGCAGAGAAAGAGGAGGCTGCAGCGAAGGAGCGCAAAGCTATCGGGCGCCGTACCGCCGTGGAAGACACCTTCCAGCAGGCCGCGGGCGGTCCCGGTACCGGCAAAGCCATCCCCATGCCTGCAAGCGACCAGCTGCAGCAGGACGTCTCTGAGGCCCGCGCGGGCGGCCAGGCGGAGCGTATGGGCATACAGGCCCCGCCGATGCAGCCCTCTGCCCTGGGCACTCCCGAACACCCTGCCTCCACGCAGGAGGAGCTCATGGGTCGGGCGGCAAAGATGCCTGCACCCATTGGTGGGCCTATCACCGCCAAGGAGGCTGACCAGAGTCTTGCTGTCCAAAGCCTCCCGCCGGCGGAGAAACCACTCACCGAGTACCAGAAGCTCTATCTGTCCGCTATGCGGCAGCGTAACGCGACTGCCGACCAGATGAAGTTCGGCAGCGAGTTCTTCAAGGAGAGTGAGGCGCTGTGGGGCAACAGCAAGGACTATGAGGGGCTCATACAGTCCGCAGAGGACCGTCTCCGCAATCTCGATGAGCGGGCCCACACGCTGCAGGAACAGACCGACAAGAAGCGCCAGCGCATTGAGGAGGAGATTACCAAGCTCAACGAGACCATCAAGGATGTTTACGCAGAACCGCAGGCGCAGGAGGCCGCGCGCGGGCGCATCGACAAACTCAACAGTGACCTTGAGAAGGCCGACAAGGAGCTCCAGAAGGAACTGGACCGCATCCCCAACGAGCGGGAAACCATCCAGAACCGGCTCATTGACTACCGTGACAAGTCACGCGTAGCCACCCGGGCGTGGGAGATGTACATGGACGCTCAGGGGCGTCTGACCTACGGGCAGGCCCAGAAGCGTGCTATGCAGGACATACAGGGAGCAGGGGGTTCACAGCCCATCGGGGGTCGGCCGGACACCCCTACGGGCGCCCAATCGGGCACTGGGGCGGAAGGGGCGGCTCCGCAGCCATCCCCCGCATCTGCACAATCCCCTGCTCCCCAGCCTATCGGGCCTCCTGCTGCCGCGGCTGCCGCGCCGGCGGCCCCGCAGAATGATGCACGTGCCAGCGCTGAACGGCAGAACCATCCTGATTGGTCGGCCGAGAAACTGGCGAAATTCGTGAGCGCAGAGGCAGACAGCGCTCGTACGCGGCTGAGGGGCAATCACAAGGACTGGCCGGCTGAAAAGATAGATCGATACTTGGAGCGTCTCATCGACACCGGGAAGCTGTAATGCCACCTCTCAACCAGGCAGAGCTTGAAGAGTTCGAGCGGGTAGACATAGAGCTGGGCTACAGCACGGCCACCGGCACGCCTGCGCGCCAGGCTGTGCTCAGGGGAATTGGGGCGGTCGAGGCTCCTGAGCCTGAGCCCGGCAGCCCTGAGGAAGAGGCGGAGTTTGAGGCTGTGGATGAGGAACTTGGCTTCTCTTCCACACCCAGACTGCACGCCATCGCCGAGTCCTCTGCCGCTCCCGTCAGCGAGGCCGATGCCGTTGAGGGCGGTGTCACACCAATAGCTCCGGAAATACCCTCTCGCCACGTTGTCATCCGCTCCCGCGACATTGGCGCGCCGACCAGGGTGGAGGAGGTCCCGGGGAACGTCGCTGCCGGTATGGAGGGGAAGCTGGCCGAAGGTGATACCACGCACGTCATGGAGCCGGTGACCATCCAGCCTCCCGGCAGCGTCATGGCCGAAAAGGGGTTTGGGGCGGCGGGCGATCTGTTTGAGAGCGGTCTGACGAATCTGCTTTCCGGGTCGACCAGGTACGTTGCCACAAAGCTGCGCAACACCCCGCAAGCGCCTCCGGAGCAGATGGATCCCGAACAGCGGGCCGTTTACGATGAAGGTAAACGCATAGACGAGAGCGGGAAGAAGAAGCTGACTTCCAAAGAACGGCTGTACCGTGACACCTACCGGCACAACCGCACCATGCAGGAAATGCAGGTGAAGGGGGACCAGCTGGACGGTGTGGCCACTGCGCTGCAGGAGCTTGTCACCCCCGAGGTGCGGGCGACGGTGGACGATGTACACACCTACCTTACCAGCAAAGAGGCGCTGGACCCCAAGAATGCCGGCAAGACGGTGCTGGCGGCGCTTGCCGCTACTGCGGAGCAGATACCCAATATGATGGCCTCGGCCGCTACCTTTGGCACCGGTATGGTGGCTATGGAGGGCGGCGGATGGGTTGACCAGGCAAAGCAACTGGGCATTGATGACCCGGCAATCCTCAGCAAGTACAGCGATTTGTACGGCATTCCCTCGGGTATTATCGAGACGGGAATGCAGATGGTGCTCACCGCTCCTGTGCGCAAAGCCCTCAAGGGCACCGGTGGTGAGAAGGTGCTGAAGGAGTTTGTGACAAAGACGGTGTTGCGCCAAATGGCCACGGCGCTGGGGAAGACGCTGGCGGGCGCCGGCATGGAGGGGTTGGAGGAACTGGCGCAGGAGGAGCTTAGTGAGCTCGTCATGTATGCAGCCCTCACCGAAGCGTCTCAGAAGGATCCCGCGCGGGCGAAGGAGTTGCTCGAGGCCCGCAAAGGGCTGGATTTGAACCCGGTCTCCCGCAAGAAGCTGGACAGCTTCATCCTGGGGGCCGTCAGTGGTCTGGGGATGGGCGGTGGTGCACAGGTGTTGGCGCCGGGCGTGGGGGCAGCTGTTTCCCCGGAATCCATCCTCAATCAGCAGCAAGCACAGGCTCCTCAGGCGGCTCCTCAGCCAGCTCAGCAGCCACCCTCCCCACAGGCCGCGCCTGAGGCTGGGAGCCAGCAGGAAGGCGCAGCGGCTCCTCCAGCAGCCCCACAGGCTGCACCGTCTGCTCAGCAGTCACCAGAGACGGTTGCGGGCGCGCAGGAAGGCACTCAGCAGCCAGCGCCTGCTCCTGCACCCCAGACCTCTGAGACGCCTGAGACGGCTCCTGAGGGCGCTCCTCAGCAGCCCGCAGAGGATGCACCGCTGCCAGATGACGATGACCTTCCCGTGCTCACCCCCGAAGAGGGTGCCAAACTGCTGGCAGAGCTTGATGAGGATGAGCAGGCAGAGACCGATCGGCTCCAGAAAGAAGGGGAGGATGCCCTCAATGAGCTCACAGAGGGGGCAGCTCAGAGCGAGGAGCTGAAGAAGGCGGATGAGGCGGGCGCGAAGCTGGTGAAGATAGCGGCTGCCCTGAACCCTCAGACCGACAGTGAGATACTGGACCTTACTGAGGCCGCCAATCGGCGTGTGCAGGACCAGGATGTGCCGACGGATGTTCGGGAGATAGTTGGGTGGATGGGGGGGCTGACCCACGATGTGGTCACTGGGATGCCTGGAAAGCCTATTCACGTGCACGCGCTGGCCGAAGCTATGCGTCAGAAGCGCAAACTCAGCGCCGGGGCGGTCGACCTTCGGAATTTGACTGGGTTCAACGACTTCTTTGCGGGCAAGATACCCGATGACAATGGGGAGTACTTTGGGCCTGAGTGGATCAAGAAACACCCGGAGTTCGAAGGGCTCGCGGGCCATGAGGCCGCAAACCTGGCGTACGGTGTCGTTGCAGAAGAGATGCGGGCAGAGGTAGACAGCGAGAACACCCGAATCTACCGCGATGGTGGTGATGAGCTGGGCGTGGTGGGTATCGAGGTGGAGGCGGAAGAGCTGGCAAAGCGGCTGGCAGCGGGCCGGAAGGGCGTGGATACCTACATCCAAAGCCTTGCACTGACTCGGCTGGCGCATTCGAAGAACGAAGGCATGCCCACGGGCGTGGGAGTGGATTTTGGGGTGGTGGATGTGTTGCCGGGGCAGAGCATTTCTGATGTGCTCACACAGGCCGACCAGGAAGCGGAAGAGGCGAAGGGCGATTGGCTGCGGCAGCTGGCGGCTACCCTTGTTGACAAAGAGGGGAATCCACAGTATACTGAGAGGGAAGACGCCAAAGGTCGGTATGTAAGGAGGAAACAGGATGTCAACCGAAGCGCGACTGAAGCGGCTGGGGTACAAGCCGGGGATGTCAAATCTGGAGTACTGGCAGATGAGGGCCAAGAAGGTGGAAGGCAAAGTGGTGTCGCCTCAGGCAGCCGCGACAATCAAACGCCGTCTCGCCGAACTGGAGAAAGAGGCACAGCCAGCATAACGCGTGCGCAGGCGGAGTCGCTTGCCCGCGGGGAGATCACACCTGACCAGCTGTTCGGGCCTTCTGAGCAGCCGTCGTCGCGGGCCGCGCCGCCACAGCGCAAGGCCCCGAAGGAGCCCACGGCTACTCAGCCGACGGCTCCCAAACCCCCCAAGAAGCAATCTAAGCGCGTAACCAGCCATTTGGATGACAGCTTTGTCACCCAGCACAAGTTCGGCGCCGGTCCCAGCAGCCTCAAGTTCAATGACGAGTTCCAGGCAATGGAGCCCGCTGAGCAGCAAAAGGCCATTACCGCCGAACGCCGTCGCCTTGCTACCCTCGCCAAAGATGAAACCGCTCCGCGGGGCGTGCGGACCAAAGCGACCGACCTCCGTCGGCAGCTGGGGCGCTACAAGGTCAAGAAGCCCGAACTCCGCGCAGAACGCGAGAAGAAGGCCACTGAGCAGCGCGAGAGCGACCTCGACTTCTACGTTGAGTACGGCCAAACCACCAACGACGATCTGCGTGAGCTCCACGAGCGCGTAGTCGACACGGTGAATCGTCTCAGCCTTCCCGCTATGCGCACACTCCTCAAGGGCGAGCACTCCGATGCTGCCCTCGAGAAGGCGCGTACAGCCATTGTGGAAGGAAAGATGGGTACGGCCGACGCCAGGACGCTGCGCAAGGCGCTTCTCGAGGACCTCCAGTTCGGCTGGAATCCCGAAGATCTGGCCAACTCCCTTGAGGAGCAGGTGCCGCAGCAGGAGGAACCTTCTCAGGACACTGAGGACAGGGAACCGATCGGCGGGCGGCCGGGCGCGCCGGCGCGTGGACCTGCTGGGCGTCAGACCGTTGTCGATGAGACTGCCCCTGCCACCGTCCCCACAGCTGAAGAAACCGCTGCTGTCCAGACCTCCGTGTTTGGGGAGATGACCAATCAGGATGACGTTGCCTCCGCAACGACCACAGATGAGCCAACCGGCAAACTCGAGGATTTTGGGGAGAAGATAGGGGGTGCGCGCAAGGACTACTATGCGTTGTACGCCGACCAGATGAATCTTGCCGCTGACACCGACCCTGCCGCGGTAGCACTGTCCAAGTCGTGGCCGGAGCCCAACTATAACAAACTGCTCGAAGCGGGCCAGAACCCCGCGGTGGTTGCGTTCATCCACGCTGCCAGAGATGAGATACCCGCGAAGCCGCGGCGCCGGCTCAGGCTGCAAGACTGGGCGGAACAGGTGAAGTTCCTGCGAGGTCTTTCTGTGGAGCTCATGGATGGCACGTTGCCATTTGCAGAGCTTGATGCGCGCATGCGTGGCCTGAAGACTGGCTCCGGCATAACGCACCGCATGCACGATGCTGCCGTGACCCGCGGGGTCATGGGGCGTGCGGACCTGTACCAGACGTTTGGGCACGAGAAGTCTCTCAAGGGCATCACTTTCCAGGAGCACCACTACTCTCTGTACCGGGGCGAGAAGAACGTCACCAAGTGGGTGGTGGAGCGGCGTGTGCGTGGAGGTCCCTTTGGTAACATGCCGGCGGAGATTGCCGCGGGGAACACCAAAGAAGAGGCCATTGCGCGGTTTGGGGAGAAGTACGCCACGCTGGGCGAGCGCGACACCAAACCCCGCAAACTCCCCTGGGTCATCTACTCGAAGCGTGGAGAGTCCGGGCGCTACTACATTGGCAAGAAGATGGGCTCCGGGTATCTCGATCTGCTCGAGTTCGATACATCAGCAGAGGCGCGTCGTGTCATCAATGAGACCCCCGAAGTGGTTGAGGAGGCCTACAAGCGCAAAATCAACATTCCCAGCGAGCGGCGCGAGACGAACCGCGAACGCATTGGCGCCGACCATCGGGAGGGCAAGGATGTGACCCCCGAGATGTTCACGGACGCCTTTGGGTTCCGGGGTGTGGAGTTTGGCAACTGGGTTACGGATGATGAGCGCCAGGCGAACCTGAACCGTACGTATGACAGTTTGGTGGACCTTGCCACCATCCTTGGGGTACCCACGCGGGCGCTGTCTCTCAACGGTGAACTGGGGCTGGGCTTTGGTTCCCGCGGGCGCGGGGGCAAGAATGCTGCCGCAGCCCACTACGAGCCTGACCACATTGCCATCAACCTGACCCGCAAGAATGGGCCTGGCAGCCTTGCGCACGAGTGGTGGCATGCTCTCGACAACTACCTTTCCCGGCGCCGCGGACGGGGCGAGGAGTACATGACGCAGCGTCCGCGCCTCACCGGCGATGAGGTTACCCGGGCTGCGCTTGTGGACGCTTTGGAGGGTGTGAACAAGGCTTTGGCGGCCACGGGGCTGCGTGAGCGCTCCCTCGAAATGGACACCCGGCGCACGTCTCCCTACTGGAGCCAGCACATAGAGATGGCTGCCCGGGCGTTCGAGAACTATGTCATCGACAGGCTCTCCGAGACGGGCGCTTCGAACGATTACCTCGTCAATATCGCCACGAGTCCGGAGTATGCTCAGGCGGTCATGGAAGCGCAGGGGGAGGCCGTTGACATGTACCCGTATCTCCTCGAGAAGGAGATACCTGGGGTACGGGCGGCGTTTGACAACCTGTTTGACACCATTGAGACCCGTGAAGAGGGCGGCAACGTGGTGATGTTCAAGCGCGAGGACGTGAGCCCGCTGGCTGAGGACAACACGGTTCTGACTGTGCCTGAGCTCACCGCGGAGACCGTCCGGCGGCTCAGCCCGGAACTGCGGGAGCAGGTGCGTGTGCAGGTCACAGACCGGGTCAAAGTGGGCGACAAGGAGTACACACTGGATGGGCGGCAGCGGGCGGCTGTGTGGGTGGACCCGAAGGGGATCGCGCACGTTGCCATGTACAGCAAACTCACCCCTGCTCAGCAGCGCCAGGCGCTCAACCATGAGATAGTGGGGCATTTCGGGGCGTGGGCGGCCATGCAGGGGGATCCGGACATTGGCAAGGCCGTGAAGCGGCTGTGGGCCAGTGCCCGCAACACCGATCGAGTCCGCAATCTGCGCCGGCGGTACGGTACTGATGAGCGTGTGCTGCGTGATGAGTGGCTGGCGGACGCCATTGAGCGCTACATCGAGACCCGGAACAAGGCTTCTGTGGGGCGGAAGCTGTGGGACATTGTTCGACGGTGGCTCCGCAAACTCGGCTTTGGTGAGGAGACCATTGAGGATGTCATCCACGATATGCTGGGGAGCATCCGGCGGGCGCGGGCGTACCGGCGGAATCCGGGGTTTGCAAAGCAGGAAGTTGCCGGCATGTTCTACAGTCCCGCATTGGCCGGGGCGCTGGAGCTGAAGCAGGAGAAGGGCACCCCTGAGCAGATGCTGGCGATGCTGAAGAAGCAGCCGGGCGTGAAGCAGGCAGAGCTGGACTGGCTGGGGGTGGAGGAGGAGTTTGCGGGGCGGAAGAGCGTGACGAAGCAGGAGCTGGTTGACTTCTTGCGGGCGAACCAGGTGGAGATTCAGGAGACGGAAAAGGGTGCGGTGGCGGCTCCGTTGCAGACAGACCGCGAGATTGCTCGCTGGAACGGCGTATCGTGGGATGACTGGAATGCTCTTGACCAAGCGGGTCGGGATAGGCTGCGTACTGAATACTATGAGCGAACAGGTGAGGCGCGTGGCGGCACAAGGCATGCGCGGTATCAGCTTCCGGGTGGTGAGAACTACCGCGAACTGCTGTTGCAGATGCCGCTGCCTGAGTGGTATTACGAAGGACGGCGTGACGTTCCTGCGGGGGCAGAAGTACCATACACTGTGCCTGCGCACTGGGGCCAGACTCCCAACGTATTTGCCCACGTGCGCATGAACGACCGCACCGGTCCGAATGGTGAGAAGGTTCTGTTCGTGGAAGAGGTGCAGAGCGATTGGGCGCGGGAGGCGCGGGAGAAGGGTGTCGCCAAGCCGTTTGATACAACAGGCTGGACTGCGACCGAAAGTACTCCGCTTGTCGGAGCGGGGGATATCTGGCGAGTTGAGAACGCGGATGGGCTGTTGCAGGGGAATGTCACGGCACGGTCGGCGGACGAGGCTATTCAGAAGGTCGCCAAAGACAGGGGTGAGCGCGGTGTTCCCAACCAGCCCTTCCTGAAGAACTGGCACGAGGTAGCCATGAAGCGCATCCTGCGCATGGCTGCGGAAGAGGGGTACGAGCGTGTTGCCTGGATAAATGGTGAACAGACCGCCGACAGGTATGACCTAAGTAAGCAGATAGACTTTGTTCGTTATCGCACTCAGGAAGATGGCAAGTTCCAGGTGCGTGCTGGAAGCAGAAGCGGCCCTCTTGTTTATTCTGAGAGCAATCTCACTCAGGAAGACGTTGCTAAGGCCTTTGGGAAAGATATCGCCCAGAGGATTGCTGATGGAAAGGGAGTCTCTGCAAACGCTGGTCTGACCGAATTGTCTGGAGTTGACCTGAAAATCGGCGGCGAGTGGGCCACGAATCTCTACGACCGCATGATACCCAAGTTCCTGAACAAGTACGCCAAGAAGTGGGGCGCGAGCGTTGAGTCGGTGCAGATGGGCGAAGGCGAAGGCAGCTACAATGTAGTAATGCGCGTCGATGGCTACTGGCAGGTAGAGAAGAACGGCGAGCCTGTACCCGGAACAGTCTACAATGAAAAGGCATCTGCCGAAAGGTACATCGAAAGACAAAAGGAAATGGATGCCAAGCCGGGCGCCGTTGGGGAGCAGCAGTCCATCCCCATCACCCCCGAGATGCGCGAGTCGGTGATGGAGGAAGGCCAGCCGCTGTTCCAGAAGCGCAGCAGCTACGGTCCTGAGCAGGTGGTAGGGTGGGAGAAGGGTTTCCCGCGGGTAACCAGCCACGTGGGTACACTGCGGGCGCTGAAGGAACACCCATCGTATGAGGCGGCCAAAGGCGGCGACCAGGATGCCGCTCTCAATCTCGCAGAGGATCTCGTGGATGAGGATGTGGTGCGGCAGCTGAGGCGTGACTATCCGGATGCCATTGTGGTGCCGGTGCGTGCTCAGGAGGAAGGCGGCTTGAATGCTATCCCGGATGCGGTTGCGAACTGGATAGGACAGTTGAGCGGCATGGATGTTGATTCTGACATCAGACAGGCCAACACAGTCTTCCACACAGGTGCGAATGCCGCACACCGTCTGCTCGTTCGTCCCGAGTTCACGGGTGAAGTCGAAATCGGGCGTGAGTACGTCATTTTGGACGATGTCACGACCAGCGGCAGCACGTTGCGGGAACTCCGGGAGTACATCGAGAGCCATGGCGGCAACGTGGTCCACGCCACTGCTTTGGTCACCGGAAACAGTAAGACGCTTGGGGCGCGCGGTGATGTCCTGGCGGTGACCGAGGACACCTTGAACCGCCTGAGAAAGGTGTTGACGGATGAGGAGTTGCAGGGTATACTAGATGACTATGACATCGCAGAAACCCCGCAACACCTCACCGACTCGCAAGCGCGCTACCTCGCCAGCTTCAAGGATGCTGACACAGTCAGAGCTCGACTTGCTGCGCAAGCGGGCGGAGCAGATGCACGATCTGTGCGAGCAGAGGACGGGCAGGAAGGTGAGCAGGGTGAACTAGACCTGCGCTTCCAGCGTTCTGAGGCTGATGAGAGCCTCGACCCCAAAAGACTCCAAGCGAAGAAGGACCGTGCCAAACGGCCGGTATCTGAGCTTTCTGCAGCTGAACGCCTCCAGAACGAGAAGAACCGTCTCCGCGCGCGCTTGCGCCAGATGTCTCCCGACCTGATAGCGGAGCGGGCGGCCATTGAGCGGGATCTCAAAGCCTACGACATCGAGCGGCACGACATCATCATGAACGCCATCTACCAGTATGCCCGGGACACCGGGCTGCGTGGCGTTACCTACAACACTGTTGACACGCTGCTCAAGAACACCCGTACCCCCGCAGCGCTGCGCAAAGCTCTTGATACCATGGATAAGCGCTGGGATCGGGCTATGCGCAACGCTTTGCGCAAGAAGGTCATCGACACCCTCCAGCGTGAGAAGATGCGGCTGAAGCGTGCTCAGACGCGGCCGGGCAGCCGTCAGAGCCTCCACGCCAACCGCCGTCTGCAGGAGTACATCGATGCCCTCACCGTGAAGAGCGAGGCGGGTTTGGACGTTCTCGAGAAGACGCTAAACCACTTCGTCCAGAATCCCCACAAGGATATGCCCGAGAACGTCCATCAGGCCGTTCAGGACCTCTTCCGTGAGAGTGTCTACACCATGAGCAGGCAGGAGTTGCTCAAGATCCTCAACGATATCAGGCGCATCAAGGACCAGGGTGCTCTGAGCTGGGAGCTGGTGGAGGGGCAGCGCAAACGGAAACTGGGTGTGGACGCCTCGATCGTGGCAAAGGAGGTCAATCCTCCCAAAGCCGTTCCCCTGCTCGAGCAGGCGGTCACCTCCGAGAAGAAGCGGTCGCTCCTCGACCTGGTCAAGAAGTACGGCTGGGCCCAAGTGCGTCCGGAGCGCATCATCGAGATGCTGGCGGACTGGAAGACTGACACCCGTTTCAAACGCATGGTATTCAACCCGTTGCTCAAGGGTGAGCGAACCAAACTCACCAATATGCAGCGTGTGGTGGAGGGATTCCAGGAGCGCCACAAGGGTATCGACATCGCCGAAGCCATGGGCAAGCCCTACATGACCCTCGAGTTTGAGTGGATAGACCCCGATACACACAAAACGGAGCACCGTAGTGTCAAGCTGAACCTCGACGCCATGATGGTCATCTATGCCCACACCCGCAATCCCGGCAATCGGGCGCATTTGCTGGGCACCTTCCAGAACATCGTCAACCCCGAAGATGTGGTTGAGGAGGTGGTTGGGCGGCTTCCGCAGGACTACAAGGACGTCATCGACTCGCAGATTGATTACTACGACAATGAGCAGTATCCGCGGGTGAATGCGGAGTTTGAGGATGAGTTCCATGTGTCCATGCCGAAGGAGTATGGCTACTTCCCGATCATGAACCTGAAGCGAGCCCACGCTCAGAACGCCATTGTGGCGGATATGCTGGCCAGAAAGAGTGCCTTGCGGGCAGCCACACAGAAGGGGCACGTACGCAGCCGTATCAACTCAGACGCTCCATTTCGGCGTCTCAGCTACTTCAACACGGTTATCCAGAACATGCAGCAGGTGGAGCACTACCTGGCCTACAACCAGGGTGTGCGCCAGGTGAACCGGGTGCTCAGTCATCCTGAGGTGCGGGAGGCCATACAGCGGCGCTCCGGGGAGGCCTATGACCAGCTGCAGGATTGGGTACGGGCGGTTGCCTACGGGCGTATACAGAGCGGCGAGCACCCGCTGGACAAGGTGTCCGACTGGCTGCGCACCAACTACGTGACCGCAGTGCTCGGGATGAACATCATCACCACGCTAAAACAGCCGGCATCCTTTGCGCAGGGGCTCTCCCGCGTCGAGAAGTCCAAAGCCGTTGCTTCTGCGCGTGACTTCGTCCAGCACCCGTTCAAGATGGTTGAGTTCGTGAATGAGAAGTCGGTCATGATGCGCAACCGCGGGAAGAGCTACGAGCGTGTTATTGCTGAGATGGCTGAGAAGGCTGAGGCGAAGAAGATACTGGGCACCATGGGCTGGTACCAGAAAATGAAGGAAGGCTCCATGAAGCCCATAGAATGGGCTGACAGGGCCACCTGCACCATCCTGTGGAATGCCAAGTACCAGGAGGTCATGAAGAAAACCGGGCGCGACGACCAGGCTGTGGCTGCTGCTGATGAGCTCATACGCAAAACACAGCCTATGGGCGGACTGTTGAATCTTCCTCAGATGCATCGGGCGGGCGGGATAGCCCGGGCGTACACCATGTTCAGCAACCAGACCAACCAGAACCTCAATCTGCAGCTGGAGATGCTCCAGACGTGGGGCCAGAAGAAGAACAGCAAGCGGGCTGAGGAGGTCCTCTTCCTGCTTCTCGTGCCCTCTGCACTCATTTACATGGCCAGCCACGGTGGGCGGCTGCCCTGGAAGGACCCCGAAGGGTGGGCAGAGGACTTCGTATCCAACAGCTTGGGTTCCCTCGCACTCGTCAGCAACGTCATTGAGGCTCTGACCAGTGCCGGGCTCAACCAGGTACGCAAGGCGCGTGGGAAGAAGGTGGACAAGACGACCATTGAATACGCAAAGGACCTGGCGCCGACCTCGTTCACAGCCATTGTGGACCTGATAGAGAGCTTTGAACGGCCGGAGAAGCTGTGGGAAGTGGGTATGAAAGCCGGGGGTGTGCCGTACTCGCAGGCGCGCAGGACGGTCAAAGGCGCGAAGACAGCCTATGAGACAGGTGACCCCCGCTATCTGGTTTGGTCGAAGCGGGCGTTGGAGGATGTGAGTGTAGGCTCTGCCATGCGCAAGCGCCTCACCAAACCCCGCGACTGGTCCGATCGGCTGCGTCTCAAGAAGTGGTACGACAGCCTCAGCGCTGAGCAGCAGGCAGAGTTCCGCAAGGAGATCCCTGGCGCCGGCCAGTTGCTCAGGAAGATGCAAACCTCGCTCGACACGCAAATGGAGCGGTTCCGGGTGCGTCGTGACCACATAAAGGCCAGCTTCACGGGCGAGGTGCGGGAGAAGAAACTCAAGGAATTGGATGACCAGGTGAAGCGGTTCCGCAAGATGCGAGAGGAGCTTTGAGATGAGTGCTGAGAAGCCATCGAACGGAAACGGCTGGGCGAGAATACTTCTGCCTGTCCTGTTGTCGCTGCTGGTGGGCGCACTGGGGGGTGTGGGGGCCAACGTGTTCCGTGGTGGGCGTATGGTTGAGCGCGTTGATTCCAACGTGCGGCGCATCGAGCGGATAGAGACCTCTGTCCATCAGACCAGCCGTGACATTGCCGTCGTGAAGCACGATGTGGTGTCCATGAAAGAGGACATCTGCGAGGTCAAGGAGGACATGAAGGGCTTTCGGGGCGCTGTATACGGCATGCGGGCGGACGTCCGCGGGCTACGCAAGGAACTGAACGGCGATGAGTGAGTACCTGCTGCTTCCCGGTGATCTCTTCTTCACCCGCGGACCATCACGGCTGTCGCGGTGGATACGGGCGTGCGAACGCTCGCCGGGCGAAGAGCCTTCGGTGATCAACCATGTGGGCACCGTGGCGGGCGTGGGAACCATCAAAACGGCGCCGGTGGTGGAAGCGCTGCGCGAGGTTGAGCGCCACACTCTGTACGAACAGTACCACGGCAAGCAGGACTACCTCACCATCTATCGGCCGATCGGCATCACCTTTGAGCAGCGCATGGCCATTGGAGCGAAGGCAGGCTCCTACGTCGGGCGCAAGTACGGCTGGTTCAAGATAGTCAACCACGGGAGTGACTACCTGCTGTCCCGGGCGGTCGGGCGTGACATCTACCTGTTCCGGCGGCTGTGCCGCAACGGCAAATACCCCATCTGCAGCTGGGTCTCAGGCTACAGCGTATACGCGGTGCTCGGCTGGAAGTTCAAGGGCCTCGATCCCTCCGTGTGTCAGCCGGACGATATGTGGGATGACATCATGGGCTCCAGGCCACCCCGGTGGAAACCCATCATGCAGCTGCAGCACATCTGAGGGGGCGGTCATGCATCGCTACAACTTCACCTGGCCCAAACGTGTGCGGCACTTCACCTGGCAGGAGGTGGAGGCTACTGGCGCTGCGCTATCGGGCGTGCAGGCCCGGACTATCTATCTGTTGGATGACTGGCGGCACGACATCGGGCGTACGGTCCTTCTGCTGTTCAACGGCATCACCACCGGCCAGCATGCATCCCCCTACCATCCCGCCGGCAAGGCGGTTGACATCTGTTTCCGGGAAACGGACGGCCCTGTGGACATCGTACGCTACGTGATGGCTGCGCTTCGCTGCGGGTTCACGGGCGTCGGTGTGTACTGGAACGGCACCTGCTACAGCATGCATTTGGACTGGGGCGCCACGCTGCGGCAGTGGGCGCGCTGGCGCTCCCATGGTGAGCTCGACTGGCATGAGACCGGGCTCGTGCAGGATCCTCGCCTGCTGCAGCTTGCGGCGTAGCTATTTCCCGGCGCCGCAGCACTTCTTGTACTTCTTGCCGCTCCCACATGGGCACGGGTCATTCCGGCCTACAGCGAGCCCTGCTACGTTTCGGCGTGGCTGTGTCTTCACGAACGATATGTGTTCCTGACTCGGTATCCGGAACGAGTGCCACGTCTCACCGTTGTGGTTTGTGATGACGAAGTCGCCCTGAGATATCACGTCCATGCCAATGAGGACGTGACAGTCGCCAGTTGGCGAATCAAGCTCGCCGTCGACCACTTCCAGCTCTGGTATCATCACCTTGTTTGGCAGTCCGAGGGCGATGAGGTACTTGTGCGTGTCCCTTACACCGTTCGGAGTGTGTGCTCGTGCCACTCCCGTGGGCTGCAGACCACACGAACGTACGAGGTGTTCAGTAATCAGGGTGCCGTTGGCGCCGGTGTCCCAGAGGCCTTTGCAGTGGTACGCCCTATCGTACTGTGGTGCTATTCCCAAGGCAGGGCTGAACGCAGGCAGTACTGCAACGTCGCTGAACAACGCACGGGCAATACCGTTATACTTGGTCAGAAACCCCAGGCCGCCTGCGGGAATGGGACTCATGCTACGCGGCTGTGATATGTTACGGTGTAGTCCGAGTCGCCGGGGGAGCAGCGTTGTATCAGGTACGTGCCCGGCTCGCGCTGGTTGTGTTGAGCCTGCATCGCTTCCAGCTCGCTGCTGTAGTCACCTACCACCTTGTGGGCTTGTATAACCAGCACGCGGCCGTCGTACTGGGCGACAAGCTCTGCCTGGTGTTCCAGGTACCACGCGAATTCATCTTTGAGACTCATGGGGGGGGCCTCCGCTGCAGGTGATCCGCTAATATAGTAATTGTACCTAATGCGGTTGTCAACCAAAAACGTGCAGCATCTGCCTCGTGCAGGGCGGGGGAACTCGATAGACGACATGGCCAGGTTGCCCGCTTTCGCAGCGCAGAGCCTGCTCATTGCTCACGTGCCATTTACGGAACCCCCGCTGTTACTCTACTCCGTGACGAATTCCACTTCCCGGTCGGACAGCGGCCGGTATGCCTGCTCGAACACCTCCTTGGGTGACCAACTCTTGTAATCACCTTCGGGGTTCGGGTACACGACCAGGTAGCCTTCTCGATCGTCCTGGCCTGGGCTCAGAGGCTGTCCCTTTACTTCGGACAGAAACTTGCACTCACTCATGGGCTCGGCCTTGATGAGCTTCGTGCCGACAAATGCCTGCATACAGCTACTCCTTTGGTTGGAGATGGTGATATTCGGGGAACTTCCGACATCGTAGCAGCGGCGGAAACTCCGCCGGGTTGTGGTTGACCTTGCCGTTGAGTGGTAACTGTTTCACGTACAGCGCGATGCCGGTACCACTCAGCTGCCTCGCGATGCTCTTGACCCACTCCATCTCGAGCGGGCGTTTGGCTGCTCCTGACTCACACCCTACCACTATCCAATGCAGTCCCAACAGGTGTTGCTCTTCGAAGTGGATGGGACCAAGTAACGGCTCGAGGGATAGCCAGCGAACAGCTGCTCGTGTGCGCAGCAGCCAGGGAACCCTTTCGTCGTAGCGCTTCTGGGTCTCGCATGTCACCCCCATCCACTGGTTGCGGGGGAAGCACTCATTGGCCTCGAGGTACCTGGCGCTCCAGTCGGCCATCTGCTCGGCGCGCTTCGTGAGCAGTACGTAGGTGTGCTCAGGCGTGTTCTCCATCATACCGAACACCGCGCTGCGCTGCGAATCGGTCACATCTTCGTGCCACAGGTCTGACGTGAAGCACACCCCGACACGGCGTGGCTTTCGCCACTTCATGAGTTGGGGAAGTCGGTCCATCCGAAACTGTGGCCGGTGCATGCCGCCCCGGAACCGCTTCATCATTCCTGCCGCCCAGCAGTTCTTGCAGCCCTCGGAGATGGCGGTGCAGCCCTCGATAGGGTTCCAGGTCTCGTCCAGGTAGTCAATGCGGCTTGCCATTGGGTCCTCCAGTTGTTTCGGGCTCCGGGGCTGTGAGGGTTGTGTGCTCCATTGGTCAGACTCCGTGGAACTCGTCGTCCTCGATGGTTCCCATCTCGTGGCAGAGCAGGGCGAAGGCGAGAACGAACGCAAGAATGATGCCGGTGACAACGCCGGCGACGAAGCGGATCATGAGGGGCCTCCTTCTACAAAGTAAAGGCCCATCGCATGGCTGCGATGGGCCGTGGTTACCGTCCGTCCTGGCTAGTGTTTGGTGCATATGCTACGTGCATATGGCCTGTCTCAGAATGCCCAAAAACGCCGATCGGCCGGAATTGGGCACTTTTCCGATGCAACGGTATATCAATGACTTGGGCAGGATTGACCCCCCATAGGGGCGCTTTCCTAAACCTGGTGTCGCTGGTTCGAATCCAGCTGGGGGTAATACTGTGAAAGCAACGACTTACGCGGAACACCTCAGAAACATTTGAACGTCCCGTGCATATGGATGCTCTACATGCATACGGCTCAGAATCGAGGATTGCAGATGTCAACATGTCCCTTCTACCCTTCAAAGTCAGAGGCCCCGTGTGGTGACTGCCAGTTCCAAATGCCCGAGAGCAAGGGGTGGTCACGATGTGCCATCCTGCGTGCCGCAGAGTACGCTGGCGCCGTGCGCAACAGCCAGGAAGCGCTCGAGAGCCAGATTGGTGGAATCGTGCAATCATTGGCAGACCTACGAGAACGACTTGAGCGAGCAGCTAGTAGCTGATCTCTTTGCCCTCAGGACTGGTGGCATCCAGCAGGGTCACCGCCTTGAAGGTTACCTCAGGAGGCGTGTGGTGGTAGCGTTCTGACCAGACGCAGTCGACGGTGTCGCCTGTTTCGCTGACGGCCTGTACAACCATCTTCGGGCCGCCTGACTTGAGCACGACGAGATCCCCTACCTGGAATTTCTCCGGCATCCTACCCTCCGTTCAGCTTCATGTATATGGCATTCGGCAACTCTGTATCGGTCGCCGCGTGATACTCCCCATCCAGCTTCGCCCACGGGCTGTCGAAGTCGGGAACCTCGATCTCCCTGACCTTCTTCCCATGCCGCCACAGGATGCAGCGTGTCAGCCAGCATCCGCCGAGCGTTCGTTCCTCGCGCAACTCAATGGTCCAATCGAGTAGGTTGTGCACCGTCTGCCAGTGCTCCCTGTGGTCCATGAGCCACTCAATGCTTGCCGGGGTGATGATTTCCTCGAGCAACCGCAGCACCGCGTTCTCCTTGGCCGCTACGTGCGCAGAGACAAGGTGTTTGAACAGGGCGTCCGTGTGCTGGTCGTACAGCTTGTACTTCCCGTCCAGCGCTGCGAGACGCTTCCTGGTCACCCTCCATGTCTTGCGGTACTGTTCACCATCCCGGCAATTCATCAGGCGGCCTCTCTCGCCAGGTTCCTGGCATATCTCTGCTGCCAGTCCAGGCGCATGTCGTAGCGCTTCTGTTTTATCATCAGCGCCACATCCCGGTTGAAGTACCGCTCGAATGCATCGAGGCTCTTCCAACCCCCGAGATGCATTATCTCAGGCTCCGACCACCCTTCCTGGTACAGGTTGAGTACCGCCTCCTGCCGGCTGCGGTGAAAGTTGTAGTCGGTGATGCTGGCCTTCTCCAATGCCGCATACCACTCTTTGCGGCGGTTGAAGACGATGCCGCCCCGCTTGTCGCTGTAGTACCCCAGCGGCGCGTATCCGTGTTTCTTGCCGCGGTTGAAGAGGTATTTGGCGGGGGAACTGTGGAATGCCTCCACATACGCCTTGAACTCCTCCATGACCACAAGTGTTCTCCCCAGCTGCGTCTTGCTGGTTGAGGCAGGGAGTGTGATCAGACCGCTGAACACGTTGACCTGGTCCCGGGTGAGGTTCACAGCCTCGAACAGTCTCACTGGGATCCTGCACGCGAAGTAGTACAGCGGGCGCAGGGAGGAGGGGAGCACCTCCCACAGCTTGTCACGCTCCTCCGGACTGAGCACCCTGAGATGTACCGAGTCCTCGTGCTGCATCGGAAACCCTGCCAGGTAGTTCTGGGGTATGGCACGGGAGAACCCGATACCGCTCCGGTGGTTGTAGGCCGCCGAAACGGCAGCTTTCAGGATAGTGACATGCCTGTTGAGTGTGGCCGGCGCGAAATCATGCCGGTGGTGGTGTATGAATCCACTCAGGGCACCGTAAGCTTCGTGGATGGGCGCTCGTCCGAGCTCCTCCATAAGGCGGTTGTAGCGGGCCTTTTCGTTGTTCACACGGCGCTGCTGACCCCGTTTGTTGGGGGTGTGGCGATACAGGCGAAGTGCTTCTCCAATGGTTCGTACTGTCAATGAGCCCGCAGTGCCCGCCATTGCGCGTAGTTCGTGCTCCCAACGCTCCCTGGTGGCCACGGCCACGCTTTCGGGCGTGTCGGCCGGCAGGGTGCCCTGGCGTCTGCGGTTGGGCCACACAAGGGCCCGAATCCATATCCGCCCGTCTGGGAGTCGGTAGACTCCCTTTGCCAGTTTTACTCGCTCCATGATGCCTCCGCACGGGCGGACGGCAACCGCCGTGAATATATCATGGGACATTGACCCGGCGTGCGCCCTTGGGCGTGGTGGCCAGCGGGATTCCCATCTTTCGGTGATACAGTATCACCTCGCGGCGGAAGCGTACGGCCCGGCCGATATTGTAGCGACCGGTGGTGACGCTGGACGCCGTGGCGGGGTTGATCCCCATGAGCTTCACCAACTCGTTCGTGGTGAAGTCGGGGCCCTGGGGGCACGGCCCCTCCTCCCGCAGGCGATCAGCTATCTTGTCGGCAAGCAAGTTGAGATCGAAGTCATCCATTGGGCTGCATGTCCTCCGGGGCCTGTTCGGTAGGTGTGAGAGCGGCGCGGGCTTCCTTTGCGAACTGTTCGATATTCGCCACTCGCTTCGATTGCACCGGGTTTGTAGATGACAATTCCAGAATCTTGTCGAGCATTCGGCGCACAAAATCCACATCCACCACCCCCGTAGGTGCTGTGTCTGGGGTGCGGGCTATACCCTGTTCGCGCAGACAGAAGAGCATGGTTTCGGCTTGGTCGTAGGTCATGGGGAACGCGCCACGATAGTCACCACGAATCTGTGAGAATCGCAGGCTCGCGTTTTGTATACGGTTGACCATCTCGCCGTGTCTCATGGCCTGTTCTGTGGGCTCACTCATGTTCCCTTCCTCCCTTGGTCGGCGGGGGTGTGTGCCCAAACAGCTTGCGCCATACCTTCACGGGAAAGTCGGCTGGAATGTCTTTGCGCAGCATCGGACAGCACTGTTCATCGTAGAGCACACACCTGTCGCACCCATCTTCTTCCATGCGGTGACTTTCGCACTCTTGCATCACTGCGGCAAGCACGTTCTCCCCGCTGTACAGTGCGTCGATGCGGCGTTCGGCCTGTAGCATGATGTCGGTGATGGCGCTGATTCGTCTTTCATTCACGCACCCCAACACCCACCCAACAATCGCGCCTGTCGTGTAGGCAAAGACCTCCCCGGCATCCTTGCAAGATTCCAGTGTCTTATCCTGTCTACCCATCGTCACCCTCCCGTGGGGCGTAGTGGCGAATAGCCCCATTGATAGCACAGGTCGCACACCTGACGGCACGCTTGTCTCCAACAAACCTGCGGCCACACCCACCGCACTGGTTTTCATAATTGCCAGTAGCAAACCCGCCGCATCCCCAGCCCCCTTTGAACGGACGCACTGGAACCATCACCACCCCCTCTGGTTCCTCACACCCCTGCGGCTCGGTGAGGGCGGCGAGGATGGCGTCGGCAATCTGAATCGCCACCTCGCGGTAGGTTGCTGGTAACTGCTGTATCGCTATCTCCCGCACCTTCTCCCTCTGTGTGTCGGCGGTCATGCAACCCTTTCCACGAGGTACTTGTGGTCGTTCTGTCTTCGTCGCCACAGTACGGCGCTGGTCTTGTTGCGTCGTCGCTGCCTGCAGGCTTCGCGGCAAATTGCTTCGGCATCGGCGCGGTGCAAGCTGGATATGCGTTCGCCTGGCAGCATGCGCCGTACGAGAAACGCGACTGGCAGGGCGTACTTCCTATCCAATGGTCCTCCGTGAATCACCGCACAGCGGGTGCATACTATCGGCCTATACCAGTTTGATTTCCACAGCACGGTCCTGTCGGCTGTGGGGACACCCGCCGTACGGCTTCTCTGTGCTACTGCAAAGTGCCGCCCCCGGGTAGAGCAATCGAGGCCAATCAATCACAACCCACAAGGTATCTGTTATGCGGGCCCGGGGACGGCGGTGCTACTTCCTTCGGTTGAGTTTGCGGGACAGCTTTGCTGCCTTGCGTCGTTTCTTGCGTGGGTCAGACGCTTTCCGTCGTGGGGGCTTGCCCTTTCGGTGTGCCCTGGTGACAAGTTTCTCCTGGTAGGTCTGGAGCAGCGCTTCGCGCACGTAGGCGTTGGCACGTTCGTAGTCGGTCTTGCCGCGGTTGAGCGGGGTCATCTTCGTGTCAGGTTCAGTCTCCCCATTCCAGACGTAGGAGGGGCAGTTTACGGAGCAGTCCATCTGCGCCGGGTCGGTAACACCCTCTACCACCTCGGGGCAGTTGTTGGCGTAGTGGCTGCAGCTGCGTTCACCGGTGCTCATACTACTCCTCAGAGTTGCCGCATGTCGGTATGCGCCTGGTCTGTGTTTTCCGGTCGCGCAGGAGTGCGCGGACCATCGGAGCGTAGAAGAGCGTGGCGTGGTCCATCAGAAATTCTCCGAGTAGAATGCCCCAATAGCCTTGGCGAGCCCGGATTTTGAGAAGTCTCCTCCTTCGCCGCTGCTGTGGAAAATCGAGATCTTGTCGGTGACCCCAATCTGCAGGGCCGGTCCGATGGTGTAGTCTCCGATGGTGAAGAAGCGGTGGGCCGGTCGCTCACCGGTATGCAGATTCGGGACGTTCTCACGGTCCATGCGCCACAAATGGCGCTGGTGTTGACCGTCGACCAGGTCACGGTGCGCGGGGTAGACCTCCACTGCGGTGGCAGGTCCGCCAAACGCGAGGTCCTTCATGTGTTGCATCTCATAGAAGGTGGAGTCGACCGTCTCCCCGTCGCTGCGGGAGATGACGGCGTGGTCGGGCTGTTCCATGTCGAGCAGGTACGGTCCGAACCGTCGGCGATTGTCAGCCACGGCGGGCCTCCTTCCTGGCTGCAGCCAGGTCCATCATGAGCTGTGCGCCGCGGGCCTCGTCTCCTTCGCTTTCAGACTTGGCGGCGTATCCGGCGCGCACGATACGCTCGAATGCACGGCGTGCCGGGCATATGCGCTTGGCGCCGGGGTCCATGAAGGCATCGCATCCGTTCTTTCTGTACGAATTGCACAGGTAATTTCGGCACTTCATCCGGTTACCTCCTTGGGCAGATTGAGTGTGGAGCAAACGCGCCGTGTCAGGGCAGGGAACAGGTGCTCGGCGTGCAGCATGAGGTTTGGATTGGAGATGAGGTTGCGGAACCGCTTGTCTTTGGCGTACTGTTCCCATCGCTGGGTGACGGGCATGTCGGTGGCGTTGCCATCGAACGCAACGCCATCAAACGAGCTCCCGATCCCCGACGTATTGACAACGTGTTGAAAGTACTGGTCAGACTCTGGGAGTTTTCCCAAGTCGTGCTCGAGGTAGCGGCGTGCTGGATTGCTGACATGCCAGGAGTTGAAGAGCACTGCAACCGGCGTGCCGGTAGTGGGAACCATGCACTGGTCGCGCACAGCTTCGTATCTGCTGGCAAACTGTATCCACTGCGGTACGATGAGCGTTCCCGGCCACCCCGCAAATCCCTTGTCAGCCATTTTGAGGCGTGAGGCGAACAGGTTGAAGGGATCGCGCAGGATGTACAGTTGGAAGTGTTTCCCGCGGGGTTTGTAGGTTCTCAGTTCCGCTTGGGTTGGGAGATAGTCCTCGTAGGTGTGGATGATGGTCATGCCGGGGTTGTACTCCCGCTGTATCCATGGCTCTTGACCGTAGAGCGGGTTGGCGAAGAGTCGGGCACTCTCCCCCTTGAGATAGGGATCGAGGCGCCCATAACGCTTGACGTCTCCCATGTAGAACACACCGTCGGGGAAGTGGCCGGCGAGCCACGCACAGATTGCGTGGTTGCCGCTGCGGCGCATGCCGAACACTGCGATGTCGTAGGGGACGGTCATTGTGGGCCCCCGATGATGGTAATTGAACCGATGATGATAAGCGTAATGAGCGTGGCACACCCGACGGCGGTGAGGGTGCTGAACACGAAAGCCGTACGTCGGCGGAAGATCTGTCGGTAGATGTCGGGCAGCGTAAAGGGCGCGAGCACGAGCAGCGCGAGAGCGAACATGATGACGGCGAGGTCTATGACTGACATGGTGTGATCTCCGAGAGTAGGGCTGCTTCCGCGTGGAACGCTCCGGTGAACATGCCGGCGTGGAGACATGAGGCGCGGGTGAGGTCGAGCTGTTTGCGGTACATGCTGACCTGGTCCTCGAGCATGAGGACGTAGTCGTCGTCAGACATGCGCAAACGTTTGGCGCGCAGTTTCCAGTTGGGGCGCGGGAGCGCGTCCGGGACCTCCACAATTCCGCGTCTGATGTACTGTTCAACACCGTTCATTGTTCCTCCGCGACCGTGCTCTGGTTATGGGTACATCGTTCACCTGGCGTCCGCACACTTTCCCCGTGTGTCTGTCGCGTCCGCTGCAGTACCACTTGTCGCCGACGCGGTAGCGCCAGTAGCTGTTGTGGCACATGACGCAGAGCGTATCTAGCTGGACGCAGTCTTCGAACCATTGTCGATCCCCGCGAGCTGCATGATGTTGCCCAGTCGCTCCACCCCCTTGCGGGGAGGGAAAGTTGGCTGGACCGGGATTGAGAGTTTGGGGACATTTTCCTGTATCCACGCTGCTACAGCCTTTGGGTTGTTGGATTCATCGAGGCAGGGGTCGAAGAGCCATCCCTGCGCGGCACCCTTGTGCATGTATGCTTCGAGTTTTCCCTTTGTTCTGCGGGTGCGATAGTAGAGTCTTCCCGCGATGTGTACATCACCCTTTGCCCACGTGTGCAGGACTTTGTTGTAGAATGCCCACGAGACGAGTTTTGCGCCGACGCGTACGCGTCCCCCTGCAGTCCTTCACCCTGGTTCAATGCCGACCTCCTCTATCCAGCAGAACGGTTTTGCGGTGAGCACTTTGAGCATCTTTGCAATGAGCTGCTCAGAGGCGCCGGTTTGGAGGGCGATGGTTTCGACGTCGTGAGGTTCGCCGTTCGTTTGTATGAGTGTGCCGCGGGTATCGCAGGTGGCAGCGAGTTCAACCGTGGCGACGAATGCCCCGAATATCGCCATGCCGGAGTCAGCGTCCTGGTGGCGGTGCATGAGCCGTCGAAAGGTGGCGCCGTTGAGGTTGACGGGCATGCGTACCCAGTCGAGGCGCTGCAGGCGCCGGCTGCGGCTGTTCTCGTAGATGTCACTCCAGCGTTTGATGCGATAGGTTACATCGCGGCCATGAGCGGCTGACTTGCTCGTCTTTGCCATTGGAACTCCACGCGTCCATTGGTTCGGGGTAGGGGGCTTGGTCTGCGATTTTCTGTCTGCCGAAACTGTTGGCGCCATACGCGTGCGTTGGTGAGTCTGCCCCACCATGCGGACTTCATGGGTGAGATGCCCATGCGTTCACAGTGTTGCCTGACATCGGACCACCAGAAGGAACCGTGTTCATCGGTTGGGCAGTCGGGTACGATGTTCATGACTGCGTGTACGAAGTCCTCGAACACTGCCACCCTGAACAGGTGGTACTGGTCGGGGACTACGGTGCGTCCGATGCGGAAGCGGTAGAACTCGCAGCTGGTTTTGGAGCACCATCGTTTCTTCTGCCTGGTGAGGCAGGCGTTGCAGTGCTTGACGATGGCCTCGATGAGTTCTCGTTTTGGCGCACTCACTTCGAAGAGTTGCACGCTTCCTCCTGGGCTATGTTGTCGAGCATGCGTTTGATCTCGGGGTAGTAGTAGAACGAGCCCTTGACGCGTTCGTTCATATCGGCGGCGACGCGCAATGCCGTAGCCCGGAAGGAAAGGTCCCGGGATTCCGAAAGCAGGTCCATGATATCAGAGCGCAGTTGTTCGTCCGATGCCGTAGGTTTTGACATGCGCGCCGCCCCTTGTGAGTGGAGGAGTATCAGTCGACGCCGTTGCTTTTGTACATCCAGCCGGTGTCACCCTTACTGATGTGCAGTTCGCCCCACACGACATTCCAGGTGTCGGGTGCGACGGTGAGTTCCTGTTCGATTGCGCGGCGCATCGCCAGGCGTATTTCCTCCTGTATCTGCGGATTGCGAAGGGTGTAGACCATCTGGACCTTGTCCTCGTCGACGGAGTAGTCGAACACGAATGTGAACGTGAATGTTTCCTCGTAGGGGTCGTGGTCGTGTTCAGCAAGGACAGGGACGGTGAAGGAGATCGTGTTCGGGAACTCCATCTCGTCAACCCCGCTTTCGCTTTTGACCTCGAAGGCGAAGTTTCCACGGTCGTCCTTGTGGCGCTGGATGTTGACGACTTTCTGAACGCGCAAGCTTCGCACGAGCCCGAGGGCATCGAGACTGTTGGAGGCGAGGTAGGGTTTGAGGACGAGCAGCAGTTCCTCAAACTCGGATGGTGACATCGGTGTGTTCTGATTCTGCTGCAACAGGAGCAGAATAGGGTGGACACCGAGTTTCACCGAGGCGACGGGGATGGTGTAGCGATCGACACGGGTGTCGTCGATGGCCTGGAGCCCGGCGATGGTAGTGAAGATGGTGCCGTGTACGTCACGGGTTTCCAGATAGGTGAGGAGGTCGGGGATGGTGGGGGCACTGAGCTCTACCTGTGTTTTGTCCTCGAGCGTGTGAAAATGGCTGCCGAGGAGGACGGTTGCTTCACCGTCTTTGTCCGAAGTCAGAGCCACTCTGACCTTTTCGTTGCGTTCCGACATGGAGTGTCCTTTCGCGTGTCGGTGGAGGGCTATGCGCCGGTGGCTTCGTCAAGGCGAAGCTGGCGCGAGGATGGCAGATTGAGGTCGAGTGATTCCTGGATGAGCTCGACCTGGTTGTCGGCATCGTTGACGATGAATCCGTCGCGGTATTCGGTGGTGAACTCGCGGGACTTCTTGGCGGGGACTTTGACGGCGACCTGGTATGAGACGGAGCCGATCTTGTCCTCGTCAGGGGGCATAACGGTGAGCCCCATGGCGACGGTGACGGGTTTGCCTCGTTCGGCGGCGATGCGCTGAGCGGACTCAAATGCTTCCTGGGCGTCAAGTGCGAAGCGGCCGTTTGCTGTGGCGAAGAATGCGAGGCGCTTAGCTGTGCGCTTCTGCGGCATGAGAGACCTCCGTGTTGGTTGGGAAATCGACATCGAGACATGGGCAGTGGATGCATGCTCGTCCCTCGAGGCAGAGGCGTTTGGCCTCAGCGATGTGGACGTGAGGGAACTGGGAGCAGTGCATTTCGGGTTTGACGGGTGGCTGTTTGGTGGTGAGTTCGGTTACTGGGCGCATGGTGGAATCTCCACGTGTTGGGGGAGTGGTTCACGTGCGACGATATCGAGTAGGCGCTTCTGGAGGGTTTTGCTGTAGATGAAGCCGTTGTAGACGCCGTAGAGGTATCGTGGTTTGTATCGTTTGCCGGTGAGTCGTCTGACGCGCCGGGCGAGGGCTTCCCAGTCCACCGTTATCTTGTAGAGCGACTGTGGGTTATCCGGCATATGTGGGTATTGCCTTATTATGTATAGTGCGGTATATTTAGATGTGCGAGATTGATACAGGTTGCATGAACAAAGATACGCAAGGGTGAGACCCAAGTCAACCCCCAAATGAACATTTATTCGCAAGGGCGAGACGTTTGGAAGCACGAGCAGTAGCAGACCGGATATTGGCGGCCTTGGACGGTCGTACGCAGGCGTGGCTGGCTGGCCAGTCAGGTGTGCACAAGGGCAGTATCAACCGCTACTGCAAAGGGCACGGTGTGCCCAGTGCCGTTCATCTGCAGCGTATTGCTCAGGCTTTGGGCGTGACACAGGACTGGTTGATGGGTGGCGAGGCTCCCAGAACGTCACAGAAGGC